>Ga0065718_1004948_pt1 | contig 392066 bp, 394 predicted proteins | sample GBSCel77sediment_2_FD_59105 | JGI IMG/M metagenome (GOLD analysis project Ga0065718, IMG submission 59105) | Hot spring sediment microbial communities from Great Boiling Spring, Nevada - cellulolytic enrichment CS 77C v3 (version 3) | ecosystem: Environmental > Aquatic > Thermal springs > Hot...
AAATGGCGGGGAGGGTGGGACTCGAACCCACATGGCCGCGAAGGCCTTACCGGTTTTCAAGACCGGCCCCTTAGCCAATTCGGACACCTCCCCGATGTCCAAGAAAATTATACCATAAAAATTTTAATTTTAAATTAAAATTTTGTGGTATAATCTTATCTACAAGTAAAAAAATAAAAAAGGTGAAAGATATGGAAGTAAAAAAGGCGATTCTTGAAAGAAGAGCTTTGAGATCTATTGAACCCTTTGAAGTAACCCAAGAATTAATATACGACTTAGCTGAATCAGCTTCTTTAGCTCCATCCTGTTTTAATAATCAACCATGGAGATTCATTTTTACTTATGATCCAGATATTCTTAAAGAATTATATACTGCGCTAACACCAAGAAATAACTGGGCTAACAATTCTTCTCTAATAGTTACAGTCTTTACAAAAGAAGACTTAGACTGCCAAATAAAAGGAAGAAACTACGCTTTACTTGATACAGGAATGGCTGTTGGATTTATGCTTTTAAGGGCTACTGAGTTAGGCCTTATTGCCCACCCTATAGCAGGCTATGACGAGGAAAAGGTAAAAAAGATCTTGAATATACCAGAAGACATGACTGCAATACTTCTTATCGTCTTTGGAAAAAGAGCAAAAGAAATAAATCCTAATCTCTCTGAAGAACAAAAAGAAAGGGAATTTAAAAGACCTGAAAGATTGCCAATTAAAGAGTTTGTATACCTTAATAAATACAAGTAAAATAAAAGAAAAATGTTAATCTCTTGTTCAACTGCGGCATTTTTAAAACCAGAAATGACAACGGAAGAAAAATTAAAAAATTCCATTGAAGCTTTAAATATTATTTTGGAAAACCACTACGATGGAATTGAACTTTTTCTTCCTAAAGATTTTGACGAAGAAAAGAAAGAGATACTCTTTGAGGAAGCTAAAAAGTTAAAAGGAAAAATATTAACACTTCATGCTCCTAAAAACACGCTCCACAAGCCAATAAAATCAATATTCCCTGATTTAGTAAAATTAATCAAAAAATGTAGTGATCTTGAAATAAAAGTCATTGTTCTACATCCTCCTTTTCAAAAAACAATGAATTCACTTTTAAGAACCATCTTCTATATATTTGACAATGTGATTCACTTTTCTGCAAGACACAATGTTTTACTAACGATAGAAAATGTACCTTATCTTCTCGATCCTCCAGAGTTTTATTCTGCCCTTGCCCAAAGATACAAAAACCATGTGGGTATAACTATCGATATAGAATATTTACATTCTACCCAATATTCACTTAACAAATATTCTGAAGAATTATTAAAGAACCATCTTAGAAATATACATATAAGAGATTATGACGGACAAAGTTTTGATGACGAGGGCAAGAGAAGGTATTTAAAACTAGGAGAAGGATTGATCAATTTTAGGGAGTTATTTGAGAAAATATTTAAACTTGGCTATAACGGACCTTTAACAGTAGAAACCGTCTTTGATAATAAAATAGAAGACTTAAAGCACAGTAGAGAATTTATTATAAACAATTTTCCTCAAAAATCATTAGCTTCTGGATAGGAGCCTAAAACCTTAAAATCAATACACTCCTCCTTTATCTTCTCAAGAGCACAGGATACCTTTTCATCCTCTATATGCCCCTGAAAATCAACAAAGAACCTATATTCAAAAGGTTTAGCAGGTACTGGCCTTGACTGAATCAAAGTCATATTTAATCCAAAATCATGTAAAGGCCTTAACGCTCTATATAATGCTCCAGCCTGATGCTTTACAGAAAAAATTATAGAGGTTTTATCTTTTCCTGTAGGTTTTGGAATTTCCCTTCCAAGTACTAAAAACCTTGTTTTATTATTCCAAAAATCTTGAATATTTTCAGCAAGAATATTCAATCCAAAAATGTTAGCCGCAAAGTTACTCGCAATAGCAGCACTTCCTCTTTCTTCCTTTACCAATTTAGCAGCAAAACTAGTACTTGAAGTTGGAATCTCCTCTACATTTGGCAAGTTTTGTCTTAGCCATTTCTTACACTGAGCAAGGGCTTGAGGATGCGAATAAACTTTTCTTATCTTGTCAATAGAATCTTCAGAAGATATCAACGAATGTTTCACATCTAAATAAACTTCCCCAATAACCTTCTTAGTAGTGATAGCAAGAAGATCCATAGTACTTCCTACAGTACCTTCCAAAGAGTTCTCTATAGGAACTACTGCATATTCTGCCCCTTCCTCTAAAGATTTGAATATATCTTCCACTAATAATAAAGGTTTAAACTTAGAGCCTTCTACCAAAAAAATTTTACAGCAGCTTGATGAGTAAAACTACCCTCAGGTCCTAAATACAAAACCTCGATTTCTTTTTCTAAAGATCGCAAATAACTCATAATTGTCTTAAAAATACCAATCACTGCATCTTTATCTAAAGGACCTTTATTCTCTTTAACCAGTCTATCCAAAAGTTCTTTCTCTCTCGAAGGGTCAAATGTAGGATAATTATTTTTAATCTTCCAATCTCTTATTTGAAGCACTATTTGTGCCCTTTTATTTAATATATCAAGTAACTTTTTATCCAATTCATCAATTTCTTTTCTAAGCTCTTCCAATTCCCTCACAGAGAATCTCTCCCTAAGCTTAAAATGTATTTTATAAATTCTATAGAAATATCTCTGTAAGGTCAATATTGCATTTTTTTCTACAAAATAAAACTATACTACTATTGAAAATCGATAACGTAAACTTTTGAGAGAGGGGTTGATGAAGATAAGACCTAATAATCAAAAGCCTAAGTTTTATTTTCGTGAATTGAACATTCTTCTCGCTCTTATTGTATTATGTGTATTTATCACTATAATGAACCCCAAATTTATAACNCCCTTTAACCTACAAGTCGTTGCTAGACAAATAGCGATTTACGGTCTTCTTGCTATAGGAGAAACACTAATAATAATTGGGGGTGGCATAGACCTTTCCGTTGGCTCTCTTGTTGCCCTTACAGGAGTTTTAGTAGCTCTTTTTATGAAAAATGGAATAGACATGATATTAGCAATACTCATAGTTTTACTCATCTCATGTCTTATAGGACTCTGGCATGGACTTTTTGTCACAAAACTTAACGTTCCTCCCTTCATAATAACCTTAGGAACTCTTACTGCAGCAAGAGGCCTTGCTTCAGTAATCACTAAAGGGTGGCCTATTATTGGCCTTCCCGAAAAATTCTTTTTTATAGGTCAAGGCGATCTTTGGGGTATTCCTTTTCCTACTGTTATATTAATAGTTTTTGCAATAATAGCTTTCTTTATTACAAAATACACAGTGTTAGGTAGAAACCTATACGCCGTGGGTGGAAACATTGAAGCTGCGAGACTCTCTGGTATAGATGTTGATAAAATAAGAATGTTTACCTATGTTTTCGGTTCTTTCCTTGCAGGAATTACAGGAATAATTATTGCTTCAAGATTAAGCCAAGGACAAGCAGGAGTTGGAGGCGGATATGAATTAAGTGCTATAGCTGCAGCCGTAATAGGAGGCACTTCTCTTTCTGGAGGAGAGGGAACCATATTAGGTACCATAATTGGTGCAAGCATCATGTCGGTAATTTATAATGGTCTTATACTCCTTGAAATCTCCTCATATTGGCATGATGTAGTAATGGGACTTGTAATAGTCACAGCCGTCACCATAGATATTTGGAGGAAGAGAAAAAGAAAGTAAAAATAATTTAGGGTGGGTGAGAAAATATTTAATCTTTCTCATTTTACCAATTTCTCAAAAAATTTTAATGGGAGGTGTTTGAAATGCGTAAGATTTTAGTTGCTATTCTAATTATTCTTTTCCCTCTTATCTTCTCTATAGGATATTCCAAAGAGNTACATGTAGCAGTTATTGGAAAATCAGTACACCCTTACTGGGCAGAAGTAGAGCTTGGAGTTAAACAGGCAGCTAAAGATTTAGGGGTAAAAGCCACATTCTTCGTACCTCAGAAAGAAGATATTCCTGCTCAAATATCTCAAATGGAATCTTTTTATCGCTATGGGCGTTGATGGTATTGCTATTGCTCCTTCCGACCCAACAGCTATAGCGCCAACTATTGAAAAAGCAATGGCAAAAGGTATCCCAGTGATTACTCTTGATACCGATGCTCCTCAAAGTAAAAGATTAGTCTATATTGGAACCGACAACTACTCTGCAGGTAAAATTGCTGGAATGGTCATGAATGATCTTCTTGGAATAAAAGGTGGTAAAGTAGCCATAGGTACAGGATCTCTAACCGCAATGAACTCTTTAGAAAGAATCCGTGGTTTTATGGACGGTATAGCCTCCAACAAGAGAATCGTAGTAGTGACAAAACCAGCCCTTTGCGACTTCGAGGATACAGGAAGAGCAGTTACCCTTGCAGAACAAGCCCTCTTAACATATCCTGATCTAAGAGGATTCTTTGGCGTTTATGCTTTCAATGGACCTGCCGCAGCAAAAGCAGTTAAGGCCGCAGGAAAAGTAGGACAAGTATTAATAGTATGTTTTGATACTACTGCAGAACATATGCAACTTATAAAAGAAGGAGTAATTTCTGCTACCGTTGGACAAAGACCATACATGATGGGATACAAGAGTGTTGAAGTTCTAACTAAGATGGCACAAAAAGGCGTTGATGCAACTCTTAAAGAACTCCCAGCCAATAGAATAATTGATACTGGTGTAGATGTGGTAGCAGGTGATAAATACGTAAAGAGCATCAAAAGCGTACAAGCTTTAACAGTAGAACAATATAGAAAGAAACTTCAAGAACTCGGAATACCTGTACAAGGGTGGTAATTAAAAAATAAGGGGGGAGAAGTTCTCCCCCCTATACCCTTTTAAGGAGGCTTAAAAGATGAATCAAGAGCTCCTACTAAAAATGGAGAAAATATCAAAAAGTTTCCCTGGGGTAAAAGCTTTAGATGAAGTAGATTTAGAAGTTTACAAAGGAGAAATTCTTGCCCTTGTAGGAGAAAATGGCGCTGGAAAATCTACCCTTATGAAAATTCTTACGGGAGTATATCAAAAAGACGAAGGGAAAATTATATTCAAAGGGAAAGAAATAAATCCCCAAAATCCTCATGAAGCCCAAAGTTTAGGAATATCCATCATCTATCAAGAATTCAATTTGGCTCCAAACCTTGACATTGCCACCAACATATTCTTAGGTAATGAACCCAAAAAGGGTAAATTTATAAAGATTTTTGATTACAAAAAAGCCTATGAAGAATCCTTAAAATTATTAGCACTACTCGGCTTAGAACTACCTCCAGAAACTTTAGTAAAAGATCTTACTGTGGCTGAACAACAGATGGTAGAAATTGCAAAGGCTCTTGCTCAAAAATCAGAGCTGATTATTATGGATGAGCCAACCTCTGCTCTTGCTGGAAGAGAAGTTAAAAAACTGTTTGAAATAATGAGAAAACTCAAAAATGAAGGTATTTCAATTATATTTATCACCCATAGACTTGAGGAGGTATTTGAAATTGCGGATAGAATTGTGGTACTAAGGGATGGAAAAAGAGTTGGAGAATTACCTGCTCAAAAAGATAGATATGATGATGTAATAAGAATGATGGTAGGAAGAGAAATAAGAGTAATACCCAAACCATCTACAAAAACAGAAGAAGTTATTTTAGAAGTAAGAAATCTATCCTCTAAAAAGGTCAAAAATATATCTTTTGAACTTAGAAAGGGTGAGGTGTTAGGAATTGCAGGGCTTGTTGGAGCAGGAAGAACAGAAATTATAAGAGCAATATTTGGAGCTGATCCTATAATCTCTGGAGAAATATATCTAGAAGGTAAAAAAATAGAGATAAAATCTCCTAAAGATGCCGTGAGATATAAAATAGGCTTGGTGCCAGAAGATAGGAAGCTTCAAGGACTTATTCTTGATATGATGGTTTATGAGAACATTTCATTACCCTCCCTAAGGTATTTATTCCCTAATGGAATTATAAAGAGAAAGATAGAATATGATCTTGCAGAACATTTCGTCCAAAAATTACAAATAAAAACTCCAAGTATTTTTCAAAAAGTTGTAAATCTTTCTGGAGGGAACCAACAAAAAGTTGTACTTTCAAAATGGCTTGCTCTAAAGCCTAAAATCCTAATACTTGATGAACCCACTCGCGGAATAGATGTAGGAGCAAAAGCAGAAATACATAAATTAATTGGAGAGATGGCCAAAGAAGGTATTGGAATTATTCTTATCTCTTCAGAGCTTCCAGAAATTCTTGCCCTCTCCGATAGAATTCTTGTGGTTTCAAAAGGGAGGATTACTGCAGAGATAAGTAAAGAAGAAGCTACCCAGGAAAAGATAATGCAATACGCCATAATATAATATATACTATTACCAAAACAAAAGGGAGGATTCTCGTATGTCAAACTATATTGTTTTTATAACAGGTGCTTCAAAAGGTTTAGGTTTTTCTCTTACAGAACTTTATCTTGATAAAGGCCACAAAGTGATAGCAACTTACCGAAAAAATCTTGAAAAATTAGAAGAAATCAAGAATCATCCAAACCTAATTCTGCATCCTATGGATGTCTCCGATGAAGAATCCGTTAGAAATACTTATGAATATTTGAAAAACAAGATTAACTACATTGATATACTTATAAATAATGCAGCAGTTTACCTAGAAGATAAAAGTAAAACTATAGAAAACATAGACATAGAAAAAGCTATAGTAACCATGAATGTAAACTCTATTGGACCTTTAAGGGTGCTAAAGTATTTTTATTCCCTTGTCGAAAAGGGAAATAAAAAACTAATAATAAATATATCATCAGAAGCTGGAAGTATCTCTAATTGTTGGAGAGATAGAGAATATGCCTATTGCATGTCAAAATCAGCCCTAAATATGCTCTCTGCTATTTTACAAAACTACAGTATTCCTAAAGGCATAAAAGTTTTATCTATCCATCCTGGATGGATGAGAACTGATATGGGAGGACCAGATGCAGATATTGACCCTAAAGAGGCAGCAGAAGGTATATACAATCTCTCTGTGAAAGATTGGGATCCTAAGGACAAAAATATTTATATGGATTACAAAGGGAATTTAATGACTTGGTAATAAGGGGGCGTTAAGCCCCCCATTTTTATTGGAGTATCTCAAAGGTACTTAAACTCTCCTCAAAAAGAGGCAGATATTTCTCAAAAGTATCTTCCAAAGAAGTAAACGTAAAGATATAAAATTTCCCTCCTTGAAGAACATAGACCTGTTTTTGTTCTAAAGTCAAATCTTCACTCAAATTAATAGTGTATACAATTTCATATCCCTTGTAGTTTGATACTTCCCTTTCTCCTTCCGAAACAAATTCCAAAGAACCATAATATTCTCCTGCAGCCTTTAACTCTTCCTTTATCTCTCTTAAAAGATCTTCGTTAATCTCCGTAACCTCCGAAGGAACAGCTACTATGTTTAAATTGAAATTTGGCATAAAACCTTCATCTGCAGGGCCAACAAAAATTACAGCCAAGTTATAAGGCTTTCCATCCTTTACCTCCCACCCTTCAGGAGGCACAATAGAAAAACCTAAATTCTTATCCACATATTTCTCAGTCTCAGCTAAAATAATATTGAAAGAAAGTCCTAAAACTAATAGAGAAAAAATCAAAAACCTTAATAATTTTCTCATTTAAACCTCCTATACAACCTAAAACTTTACAATCTCCCAGAAAGCCTTCTTAGGATTGTGATTCTTATCAAAGAGTAATGGATAATCTTCTCTTCCTCTAACAGGCCAGAAATAGAGCCAAGTATAGTCATCTGCTACACCCCAGAAAGTAACACCAGTAACTATTCCTTTGTATTTTCTTAAGATTTCAAAAGCCTCCTTATAAAGCTGAGCTTGTCTTTCAAGCCTATCTTCAGGCGGAACCTTAAAATTATTATTTTCATTTCTATCGTAGTAAATAGAAATATCAAACTCTGTAACTTGTACTTCAACTCCAAGCTCTGCAAATCTCTTTATGGAATCCTCAAGCATCTTTGGAGTTGGCCATGCTAATGTCCAATGTCCCTGTATTCCAATACCATGAATAGGAACTCCTTTATCCTTGAGCTTCTTAACTAATTTATAAGCCTTTTCTCTCTTTATAGGATCTTCTAAATTGTAATCGTTATAAAATAATTTAGCATCAGGATCTACCTCATGAGCCCAAATAAATGCCTTTTCAATAACTTCTTCACCACAAATATCATACCAAGGAGCTCTTCTACAAAAATTCATTAGGATTATCCGATAAGGCCTCGTTAACCACATCCCAAGCATAAACTTTACCTTTATAATGTCCTACTACCTCTTTAATGTGTTCCTTTAATCTTGCAAGAATTTCATCCTTTGTACCTGCATAAACCCATCCTGGAGTCTGATTATGCCAAACCAAAGTATGCCCTCTTACCTTCATACCATTCTTCATTGCAAAATCTACGATCTCATCGGCAGGTCCAAAATCATAAACATATGGTTTAGGATGAATAACTTCCCATTTCATTTGATTTTCAGGAGTTAAACTATTAAAATGCTTCTTCAAAAGATTCTCATAATGATAAATATTTAAGTGACTAACTGCCGCTCCAATAGTAAAGTAATCTTTATAAACTTCTTTCAGTGATGGAATCTCCATACCTTTAGCCTCCTCCTTTAAAAATCCTAATGAGAAAGTGAGCAAAATTAGAAGAAGCACAAGGATAGAAAACCTTTGCTTAATCATTTTACCATCATCCCCTTTCCATTAAAATTTTACTTACTTTAACCCCTAATTTTGTAATAATTTTACCACGTTTTCTTCACCTATTAAATGACCTGCACCTATTACCACAAATATAGATTTGTAATCTTTCATTAGGCTCTTTATTCTTTCCGCAAATCTAAAATTCCTTTTAATATAGACATATTGGTAAAATACATCATAACCTTCTTTCTTCAAATCACCCAACAACAATTCCTCAAGCTTCTCCTTATCCCCATTTTTATAGGCATTAAGTAGCTCCGAATAATACTCTTCGATTTTTTTATCTTTCAAATCCTTCAATTCTTCCAAGTTAGATTTTAAAATTTTTAACTGATCTTCCTCTGGTATCTCTGAAAATGCATCAAGTTGCTCTTCTACAGTTTCCAAGGCCACGATCTTTTTATCTGATTCCTCTGCCTTGTTTATAAAATAGAAATCAATTCCATATTTTACATCCAAGGTATTATAAGCCAAAGAAGAGCTGATCTAGAAAAAGTAACACCCAGGGCTTATAAAACTTTATTTTCTCAAAATTCTCCTCTCCTAAAACTTCTTTTAAATCTTTTACCAATTCTGGATCTGCATGATTTTCAATGCTATCTCCCTTTTTATATAAGCCTTTTTTAAGTATGTAAGCTTGTGCTTTGAACACATTTTTAGGATCAGTTATATCAAGTTCAACTGCTAAAACTTCAGATTTCTCAAAAGCCTTTTCAATTATAGGATTAAGAGGATATAGATCTGGGGTCCCCAAATGTATAGACCCCAAAGTATAAACCCTTGAATCATCAGAACTTATCTCATAAAAAACCCCCTTAGTTTGACAGAAGATGAAGTTGAGAAGCAAAATAAAAATTAGTAAATAAAAAACACTTTTCTTGAGATATCTCATTTACCCTTCCCCCTAAATTTTTATTTCCCCTAATTAATTCTTTTGAGATACCCTTAAATCCACAATCATATATGGAATAGAAATATTATTTTCCTCAAAAATCTTTTTAATCCTCGCACTCAAAGCATTTATAGCATTAAAATAATTTTCCCTATCTACCCAAAAGTATACGGTATAAGTTATTCCAGAACTTCCATACTCCTTAAAAACAACTATATTACTCACACTCTCATCTTTTACTACAAGATCTTCCTCCTCCAATGCTCTTCTTAATAAACTTATCACCTTTTCAAGATCCGAAGAGTAATCCACACTTACATCAAAGCTCACTCTTCTGTAAGGACCTGGCCAAAACTTTGTTACAGTTCCAGACCATACCTTTCTATTGGGTATCAAGACCATTTTCCCATCAAAAGTTTTTATCCTAGTATGGTTCATCTCTACCATATCTACTACGCCGCTAATCCCATCTATATCTAAAGCCTCTCCCTCAAAAACCTTTCTTGTAACAAGTACTAAGACTCCAGAAAGAAAATTTGTGAGTGGCTCTTGGAAAGCAAGACCTAAAACCACACCAGAAATTCCAAGACCTGTAAGATATGGCATTAGATTAATATTCCATATGGACATTATAATAGCAATACCAAAACCATAAATTAGGAACCCAATAATCATAGATATGGTTTTAGGAGCCTTTATCTCCTTACCTACATGAGACACAGTTCTATTAATAGCTCTCATTATTAAGTTATGAGAAAGAAAACATAGAAAAATACACCAGAAGACTCCAGAACAGATTAATATAAAGCATAGAAAAATAACCTCCTAAACTCATGATTAAAAAGTAAAAAATTATATTACAATTTTATCATAAAGGGGTTTTTAATGTTTAAAGAGGGTCAAACAAAAAAGGGGAGAGAAGATTCTCTCCCCAAAATCTTACACTGAAAACTCTTTATAAGAACTTTTTGGAGCACCACATACAGGGCATTTCTCAGGTGGTTCACCCTCTATCGTATGTCCACAAACAGGACATATATAAATCTTATTTGCTGGATAATCTTCATTTTTTACTTACAAGCTCCTTAGCCTTCTTATACATCTCTGCGTGAATCTTTTCTGCTTCCCAAGCAAATCTTGTACTTCTCTCTGCTCCCTTTTCATTCTGAAATACTGCTGTGTTATTATATACTGGATACATCTCTTCAATCTCATAAGTTTCGCCATCTATACATTGTTGAACATTATCTATCATCTCTTGTTTTAAAAGCCCTAATTCTCTAAAATGATTCCTAGCATGTACAAACTCTGCATAAGCAATAGCCCTAAATAAATTGGCAAGTTTAACTAACCCCTTTCTCTCTGCCTCATCAGCGAAGATTAGATATTTCATATGAGCCATACTTTCCCCTGCAAAAGCGTTGTGAAGAAACTCTTCGGTCATTTTCCTCATAGATCCACCCCCTTACTTATTTTTAAAAATTATAACACTTAAGTTTTTTATATGCAATCAAAAATTATTCTTAATATAATTTTAATACAAAAATCTACATTAAAATGGTATAATTTATATTGTGAAAAATTTAACAAAAGGAGGTGCTAAAAATGAGGAAGGCTTTAATATTAGCCATAACCTTGTTTCTTCTAACCTTTGCCTTTGCTCAAACTTTAAAGCCTAAAATTGATGGAAAACTTTCCCCAAACGAATATCCGCATTATGCCTCTTTTTCCAACGGAGATTTTCAGATATATTGGAAAATAGAAGGCGATGAAGTCTACATACTCATGATAGGTAAAACAAAGGGTTATGTAGCTTTAGGAATTAATCCTACAGTAAAAGCAGGAGATGCAGACTACATCATAGGATATGTAACCGATAAAGGAGCACAAGTTTTAGACTATTATGCCCCTGAAAAACATATGGGACATACTCTTGACGAAAAACTTGGTGGAAAAAACGATATTCTTGAGCTTGCAGGTACAGAAGATAAAGAATACACCTATATTGAGTTTAGAAGAAAATTAGATACAAAAGATAAGTATGATAAGGTATTTCCTAAAACAGGAACTTTAAAAATAGTTTGGGCTTTAGGAAATTCCGATGATCCCAACTCCATGCATGTAAAGAGAGGATACGGTGAACTAAAGATAAATTAAAAGATTAGAGGGGAGAAACTACTCTCTCCCCTCTCTTCCGTTTACTTGAAACCCTTTATCCCAAAGCTCCTTATACTTTCCACCCTTTTCTAATAATTCTGAATGATTTCCTTCTTCTACTATTTTTCCTCCATCTATGACTATGATTCTATCAACGTCTTTTACAGTAGATAGCCTGTGGGCAATAATTAATGCAGTTTTATCCTTTATCAAATTATTTAGTGCTTGAATTACTAAGTTTTCTGATTCAGAATCAAGAGAAGAAGTAGCCTCATCAAGAAGTAAAATAGGAGAATTCTTCAATATAGCCCGAGCAATACTTAACCTTTGTCTCTGGCCTCCCGAAAGAAATACTCCTCTTTCTCCCACCTTTGTACTTAAACCGTCAGGAAGTTTAATTACAAAATCATAAGAATTAGACCTTTTTAGAGCCTCAGTTATTTCTCCATCCTTTGCCCTTAAATTACCATACCTTATGTTCTCATAAACCGACGTGTTGAAAAGATAAACATCCTGAGGCATATAACTTATTAAATTTCTTAACTCTTCTAAAGTATATGATCTTATTTCTTTTCCCAAAACATAGATATTTCCATCATAATGAGGATAAAATCCCAATAATAATTTAAAAATAGTACTTTTTCCTCCGCCACTAGGACCAACAATTGCAATTTTCTCTCCTTCTTTCACCTCAAAGGAGATGCCTTTAAGAACCTCCTGAGTACTATCGTAGGAAAAAGAAACATTTTCAAACCTAATCACCCAATTATTCTTATTTATAATGTGAATATTCTTTTCATATTTTTTTCTTTCATTCTCTTCTTTAGATTTATCTAAAATCTCAAATATTCTCTCCGCTCCTGCAAGAGATATTTGTAAATTTGTCAAGAAGTTACCCAAAGAGACCAAAAAAATATACTACAGGTCCCATCAACTGAACAGCAGCCACCATATTTCCAAAAGTGATTTTATCCCTTATCATAAGATAACCTCCAAGAGCCAACATACCAAAGAATATAAAATATCCTACGGTGTAATTAAAAGAAGCCAGAATAGAGCTATAATTTACCCTTCTTAGAGCAAGTCTATAAAGGAGAGAGTTTATCTCCACATATTTCTTAAATATCATATCTGCGATATCAAAAGCACGTATTATGTAAGCTCCTCCAACAATATCTGACAATTTTTGAGTAACCTTAGAAAAAGCTTCCTGTATTTTATTACTTATCTCTCTTAGCCTTTTCATAAAAATAGCATTTACCAAAATATTCACAGAAGTTACTAAAACCACATAGAAGAATATGATTTTGTTGATAAGAAAGATTGCTACACTACATCCTATAGCACTTACAATGGACATCAATAAAACCATTAATTGCCAGGAATAAACTCCTTCTGCTGTATTTACATCAAAATTTATCCGAGACAAAAAATCTCCTGTATGATTTTTTTCAAACTCATACATAGGAAGATCTATTATGTGCTCAAAAAGTCTTCTTCTTATTATAATTGTGGTTTTTCTAACAGCATACTGATACAAGTAAGCAAAAATAGGTATTATTAAAAGAAACAAACCAAATCTTGTAAGCAAGTACCATACTCCCTCGGCAAGCTTATTTGTACTCTTCTCTATCATTCCATCGGAGATTAATTTTAAACTTATTGCTGCAAAATAATTTAATAGAAATACTTGAGAGGATAAGAATAACAAAGAAACTAAGTACATAATCCCTAAAAATATACTTCCCCCATCTTTCCACATAAAAGAAAAAAGTCTTATGAGCCTATTATTATTCATAGACTATACCCCCAACTCAACCTCTCCCAATTGTTTTGAATACAATTTATAATAAACTCCCTTTTTCTTTAACAAATACTCATGAGTTCCATCTTCTACAATTTTGCCATCCTCTATAACCAAAATCCTATCAACAAACTTTATAGAAGAATATCTATGAGCTATAACGATTAGGGTTTTGTCTTTTAACTCTTCAAAAAGAGTCTCTTGTATCTGAGCTTCTGTATCCGAATCAAGAGCAGAAGTAGCCTCATCCATAATAAAGATATCCGCTTCTTTTAATAGAAATCTTGCAAGAGCTATTCTCTGCCTCTCTCCTCCAGAAATCTTAAGAGCTCTTTCCCCTATCTCTTTATCAAAACCTCCAAGGTCAGAAATTATAAAATCATAAGCAAGAACCTTCTTTGAAACCTCCTCTAATTTTTTTATTGTCCACATTGTAGTTTCCATACCTTATATTCTCCTCTACAGATTCAGGAAACAAATAAACATCCTGATTCGCCACAGAGATTCTACCCCTAAGAGAAGAAAGATTCCATTCATTAATATCTATTCCCAACACCTTTATATGACCTTTTGTAGGTTTATAAAGTCCAAGAATAAGCTTTACTATAGTAGATTTACCTCCACCACTTTCACCTACTATAGCCACCTTCTCCCCTTTCTTAATCTTAAAAGACACATCTTTAAGAATGTAATCAGCCCCATCATAAGAAAAACTCACATTCTCAAACTCCACAACATAAGGACAATCTGGATCGTATTCATTGATAATTCCACTTCTCTCCTCTTCTGTTGACAATATTTCCCAAATTCTCTCTAAAGCTGCCTTAGCTTTTCGGTAGGAGTTTATAATGTTAGGAAGTACATTCATGGGTGCTATAAAAATATTGATTAATCCTATAAAAGCCATTATTCCGCCAACACTTATCTCACCACTTATCACTAACCTTCCTCCAAATAGAAACATCATTATAAAGGGGCTTAAAGAAATAATCTCTTTCATAGGATCAAGAATCACTTCAAATCTTGCAGATCTTAATCCCTCTTTGAATGCTCTTTTAATCTTTTCATCAAATAAACTCACCATTTCAGACTTGAGATTAAAAGCTTTTATTACTGTTATCCCTGATAATGTATCTTGAACTAAAGTGTTCACATTTCCATACTCATCTTGCTGTTTTTTCGTATACTTTTCCACGGGTTTTGAGATAATGATTGAAAGATAAATACATATAGGGATTATGACAAAAGTAAAGAGAGTCAACTTCCAGCTTATCTGGAAGGCAAGAATTACCCCAAAAATAAACACAAAAGGCTGGTAAAAAATATCTCCTAAAGAAGAGTTAAGAAAATTTTGTATCAAAGATAGATCATTAGAAAGATTTGATATAAAATCTCCAGTAGCCCTCTTTTCGATAAATTCTAAATTAACTTTTGTCAACTTTTTACCAATATCTAACCTTAACTCATTCATATATTTTTCGGCAAATTTTCCTAAGTTAAAGGCCTTAACATACTCTAAAAAAATTCTTACAATAGAGATTAAAAGTACTGTAAGAAAAACCCTCTTAAAGCCCTCCAGATTCTTTGCTAGAACAAAATCTATCAGGTATCTCTCCATATTTCTAAAATAAATATTAATAAATGCCACCATAAGAGATAAAAGAATTATAGACAATAACAAAGAGAGATTTTTCCTTAAAATAGAATAAATAAATCCCTTTCTCATCCGTCACACCTCTAAAATTTTTAATTTTTACTTGCAATATTTTAAAATTTAAACTCAATTTTTGTCAATATAAGAGTCAAAAATTTAAATCACAGTTTCAAAAATAGCAAAAAAAATTGATGCAATTAAAAATTAACTACTAAAACATAAGAAACAATATTTACTATTTGTAAAATTATCTTCTTCTAACTCTTATATCAAAGGCTTCACCTGGATTGTCTACAAGTAATCTATTAATAATATCCTCTCCAATATTTCTCTCTACAAGTTTAGGAATGAGCTTGTAAGATATATCAGTATAAGGCCTTATATTTTGAGATTCTTTAGGCTTTCCTACTGTAAACCAACCAGCATCATGAGAAATTAAAATCCTATCTATAAATCCTTCTTTTATAACTCGCTCTATTAGATTTAAATGATATTCTATTGGTCTTGCTCCTACGGAATCATATTCAAGAAAAGCCCCTCTATCTAATAACTCAAGGTGAACATCAAAATCCTCAATAGCATCTGAATGGACAATAATAAGAGCAGAAAGATCTACTTTTTCTTCTTCAAAAATCTTTGCAACTTCGAGAGCGCATTGCTTTTCTCCAGTATGGCACGCCACTGTAAGTCCAGTCTCAAGATGAGCAAAGGCAGAAGCTCTTATTAATTTTTCATCTATATCATTTAAAGGACCAGGATTTACAGCAGTTTTAATAAAACCAGGTTTAATTCCATCTTCAATACTATTTTTCCATTCATTAATCCACATCTCTGCGAAATCTTCCGGAGAAAGTTGCCGGTACTTTTTGGGAACATGCTTATCCTCTCCTGCCCCATAAAAACCTGTATTTGTTATAATATTCAAACCGGTTTTTTCTGATAATATTCTTAAAATCTTTACATCTCTTCCCACATATTTAGGAGTGCACTCAAAAAAGCTGTTATAACCCAATTCTTTGATTTCTACTAAATAGGGTAGCATAACTTCCACAATATCGTTTCTTAAATTGTCATCAATAACTATCTGTTCTTCAGCAGAGGAAAAATCCACCAGAATATGCTCGTGTACCAAACTTTTCCCTATTTCTTTTCTATCTACTGCCCCTCTTACAGTCATAATCATAATAGATCACCTCATTTCTTTTTTTAAAATATTCTCTCACAAAAAAAGATATAATATAAGATATGAGGAAGTTTAACAAAACCCAAAATAATATATAGCACTTGTCTTACCTCAGAACCTGTGAGGTATGATGGAGGCATAATAAGAGATGCCTTTGCCTTAAAGCTAAAAGAATTTTGCGAAGTGATAACTGTATGTCCTGAGATCTCTATAGGCCTTGGAGTCCCAAGAGATAAAATAATATTATATGTTGAAGAAAATAGAATAAAGGTTTATCAGCCCAAAACAGGCTTAGACCTTACCAATAAGATGTTGGATTTTTCTGAAGATTTCTTAGGTAAACTTCGAAAGGTAGATGGCTTTCTGTTAAAAAGCAAATCACCTTCTTGCGGTTTATCAAATACTATGATCTATAAAGATAAAGAAGGAAAAATCTTTCATTCTAAGGGAATAGGNNTTTTTGCTCATAAAGTTTTAGAAAAATTCCCCAATATTCCTGCAGAAGATGAGGGAAGACTTAGAAATCCAGAAATTCGAGAAAGATTCTTGACGAGAATATTTGTATTGGCAGATTTGAGAATTCTAAAAGAAAGACCCCCAAAAATAAGAGACCTAATAGAATTTCACCAGAATAATAAATATCTTCTTATGGCTTACTCCCAAAAACACCTAAAGGAGCTAGGAAACCTATTGGCAAATCAAACTAAATACTCTTTTGAGGAATTAATAGAGAAATATACCATTTTCTTCAGAGAGGCCCTTTCTGTGATTCCTAAAAGAGGAAACCATACAAATGTTATCTTCCACATATATGGATACTTTTCAAAAAAATTAAAAGAAGGAGAAAAAAACCACTTTTTATATCTTCTCAATCTATACAGAAAGGCAAAAATCAATTTAAGACCAATTATTGAAATTATAAAAAGTTGGGCATATAGATTTGATGATCAGTACCTTTTAAATCAAACCTACCTAAATCCATATCCTGATGAACTTACACATATTGAATAAACCTCGATCTTTATGATATAATTTCTAAAACTAAAAAATGAATATAGGTTTCCAGGGGAGCTGAGGGGATAAGCTCGGCTGAGAGGAGACCTAAAATCCCGGTCTCGACCCTTTGAACCTGACCCGGGTAATGCCGGCGGAGGGAGAGAACATAAGGAAAATAAAGGACCGCTCGGTATAAACCGGGTGGTCCTTTATGTTTAATTAGGAGGGAAGAGCATGCTTGTAAACGATAGAGAAATAAAATTTAAAGGCAATCTAAAAGACCTACTTCTTTTTCTAAATTATCCCACAGAGAAAATCGTAGTATTGGTAAACGGAGAGATTGTAAAAAAGGAAAACTGGGAAAACATGAAGTTAAAAGATGAAGATTATATAGAAATTGTCTCCCTTGTAGGAGGAGGTTAAATAACATGAGCTTGATTATTGCGAACACCGTTGTAAATAATCGTTTATTTGTAGGCACAGGAAAATTACCTGATTATAGTATCATCCCTAAAATGCATGAGGAACTCAAAATAGAAGTGTTTGCTGTAGCAGTAAGAAGAATAAATCCTGAAAGTGGTAAGGGATATTCTATTTTAGATTTCCTCCCCAAAACTGCCAAAATAATGGTAAATACTTCTGGAGCAAGAAATCACAAAGAAGCTGTAAAAATTGCGGAAATAGGGAGAGAACTGACAGGTTCTGACTGGGTAAAGATAGAGATATCAGGGGAACTAAAATATCTATTACCTGATAATGAAGAGACTATAAAAGCAGCAGATATACTTGTTAAGGAAGGATTTAAAGTATTTCCTTACATATCACCAGACCTGGTGGTGGCAAAAAAATTAGAGGAAATAGGGGTTTCTGCAGTAATGCCTTTAGGTTCTCCTATAGGAAGCAATAAAGGCATAGACTGTGAAACCTTGTTAAAAGCAATTATAGATGAAATATCTCTACCTGTAATAATTGATGCAGGTATAGGAAAACCCTCTCATGCCTCAAAAGCTATGGAATTAGGAGCTGATGCAGTACTCATAAATACTGCTATAGCCACATCAAATGATCCCTTTAAAATGGCACAAGCTTTTGATTTAGCGGTAAAAGCAGGAAGATTAGCTTACGAAATTGGCCTTCCTCAAGAAAAAGAAATATGCTGATGCTTCATCTCCATTAGTAGATTTTATAAAAGGAATTAGGTGAGATTATGTTAGAAATCTTAAAAGAAGCAGATGAAATTTTGAAAAATCTTAATAATCTAGAACATAAAGGGGTTAATATAAAGAAAATCTTAGAGAAAGCTAAAATATCAAGGGAAGAACTAATCATTCTTCTCACGGACAATTCTGACGAAAACCTTATACTCATGGCTAAAAAAGCTAAGCAACTTACTGAGAGATACTTTGGAAAGACTATAACTCTTTTTACTCCTCTTTATCTTTCCAATTACTGCTTTTCTCCTTGTGATTATTGTGGTTTCTCAGCTAAAAATAAAATTTTTAGAAAGAAGCTTGATCAACAAGAAATAGTAAAAGAATATGAGGCAATCAAAGAAATGAATATTGATAGTATTTTACTTCTTACGGGATGCGATAAAATAAATACACCTTTCGAGTACATACTTGATGCAGTAAAGCTTGCAAAAAATTATTTTTCTGAAATTTCCATAGAGGTTTACCCTATGGAAGAAGAGGAATATGAGATATTAGTAAAAGAAGGACTAACAGGAGTAGTACAGTATCAAGAAACATACAATCAGGAAACTTATAAAAAACTTCATCCTATAGGTCCAAAAAGTGATTATGAATATAGACTGTATACTCAAGAAAGAGCTCTAAAGGCGGGAGTTTATGAGGTAACTGTAGGAGTACTATTAGGACTCCATGATCCTGTGGAAGATGTATTTAAAACAATCCTTCACGCAGAGTACCTCTCTAAAAAATATCCTAAGGCAGAAATTAACATATCCTTCCCAAGATTTAGAGATCCCCAAACAGGCTTCAAACCTAAATATGAGGTAAACGAAAAATCTCTCTTAAGATTTATCCTCTGTGCAAGAATATATTTACCTCACGTAGGAATAACTATATCCACAAGAGAAAGCAGTATGTTTAGAGATAGTATCATAGGCTATGGCGTTACTAAAATGTCTGCAGGATCAAGAACCACTGTAGGAGGATATTCCAAGATTGAAAATACCAACGCTCAGTTTGAGACTGATGATAAAAGAAGTGTAAACGAAATTGTTAAAGCAATAAAAAATAAAGGATATAGACCAGAATTTACAAATTGGATAAGAGGAGGTCTTTATTAATGAACTTTTTTGAAGAAATGTTATTAAGCTATTTTACCAAAGAACAACTTGATAAGATACAAAAAACCCGCATAGTAATAATGGGCTGTGGTGGGCTTGGCTCAAATGGAGCCATCACATTAACCAGAACAGGATTTAAAAATTTCATACTCATAGATCATGATAAGGTAGAGATTTCAAACCTAAATCGTCAAGCTTATTTTTTTAATCAAATAGGAATGCCTAAGGCAAAAGCCTTGAAGGAAAACATATTAAAAATAAACCCTGATTGTTACATTGAAGAGTATGTAGAAAGAATAACCTCTGAAAACATAGAGAGCTTTATGCATAAAGGAGATATCATCATGGAAGCAGTAGACTCCGCTCAGACAAAAGCCCTCATTTTAAACACTGCTATAAAACTTAATAAAAAAGTAGTTTCTGCCTCAGGAGTGTGTGGCTATGGAAATTCTGAAAAGATAAAAATAAGAAGAATTAATAATAATGTGTCTATTATTGGAGACTTTGAAAGTGACAACTCGGTTTTTAAACCATATGCCCCTAAAGTAATTGCCATATCAAGTCTTCAGTGTGATGAAATATTGAGGATGGTGCTTTATGAATAAAGGAGAAAAACTAAGCTTATTTAAAGATTATAATTTGTACTGTTTAACTTGTGAAGATTACTCCTTAGGTAGAAGAAATATCGATGTGGTAAGAGAAATTCTTAATGCAGGTGTTAGGATAATTCAATACCGAGAAAAGAAAAAAACTAATGAGAGAAAAATACCAAGAAGCAAAGAAAATAAGAGAATTAACAGCTCAATACAATGCCCTGCTCATAATAAACGACCATCTGGACCTTGCTAAAATCGTCGAAGCCGATGGAGTACACATTGGTCAAGAAGACTATCCCATAGAAGTTGCTAAAGAGTATTTAGGTGATGAATTTATTATAGGTCTTACCACTCATACAAAGACACAAGTTATAGAAGCATTTCAAAAAGGAGCCGACTACATTGGTCTTGGTCCTATCTTCCCAAGCTATACAAAGGAAAAACCCCATCCTCCCATAGGCTTAGAGATAATTGAGTGGGCTGTAAACCACGTCCATATTCCCATAGTAGCCATTGGAGGCATAAAAGAATCTAACATTTACGAAGTCCTAAAACATGGAGCAAAGTGTATTGCAATGGTAACCGAAATAGTTTCTTCTCAGGATATTTATGAGAAAACAAAGAATATTATTCGTATATTGGAGGGATATAAAAATGGAAAAAACCTTGCTTGAAAAAGCCAAAAACAAAGAAATATCCATAGAAATAAAATCTGCCTTTGAAAATGAAGAAATTCCATCCCTTGAGATCTTGTTACAAAATATATCCGAAGGAAAAACAGTTATTCCAGCAAATAAAAAAAGAAAAAGAGAAAAATATTATGCCATTGGAAAAGGTTGTACCGTAAAGATTAACGCAAATATTGGAGTAACAGCAAATTATTCTAGTTTTGATAAAGAGCTAAAGAAGGCCGAACTTTGTGAAAAATATAATGTGGAATCAGTTATGGACCTTTCCTGTGGCGCCTTTGCCCAAAGATTTAGAGAAAAACTTATAAGAGAATTTTCTTTCATAGTAGGAAGTGTACCAGTGTATGATCTTTCTGGCAGATTTAAAGATTTTACAAAAGCAAAACCTAAAGACTTTTTAGAAGTCCTTGAGGAACATGTAGAAACAGGAGTTGATTTTGTCACCATACATGCAGGAATAAACAGAGAACTCGTTGAAAAGATAAGCACTAAAAACCGTATACTCAACATCGTATCTCGCGGTGGATCTATGATCTACAAATGGATGAAAGAAAATAAAGCTGAAAATCCATATTTTGAATACTTTGATGACGTGCTTAAGATATTAAAAAAATTATGATGCAACCATAAGTATAGGAGACGCTTTTAGGCCAGGATGCGTAGAGGATGCAGGAGAAGAACTACAAATAAGAGAAACCTACATAGTAAGCCAACTTGCAGAAAAAGCAAGAGAATATGGCATACAAGTAATTATAGAAGGCCCTGGTCATGTAAGAGCCAACGAAATATACTGGACTGTTAAAATGATTAAGAAAATATGTAAGGATGCTCCCCTCTATGTTTTAGGACCTCTTACCACAGATATAGCAGCAGGATATGATCATATATCCGGAAGCATGGGAGCATTGATTGCATCTCTTGCTGGAGCTGACTTTCTATGTTACGTTACTCCAGCAGAACATTTGAGATTGCCTGATCTGGAAGATGTAAAAGAAGGAATTATTGCCTTCAAGATTGCAGCCCATAGTGCAAATATTGCAAGAGGCTTTAAAAAAGCCTTAAAAAGAGATATAGAGATTTCTATAGCAAGAAGAGATTTAAATTGGGAAAAGATCATAAATCTATCTATAGATCCTGAAAAAGCTAAAAGGTACAGAGGAGAGCTTAACAACATTTGTACCATGTGTGGTGAACTTTGTGCCATCAAAAACAGTAACTAAGATATTAGTCATAGCTGGATTTGATCCATCAGGCGGTGCAGGAATACTATTAGACACAAAGATAATCCATTATCTTGGAGGTTATGCCTTTTGTATTCCTACCTGTCTTACCGTTCAAAACACTCAAAAAGTTTACAAAACCTATGAGATAAACCCAAAATATTTTTTAAAAACCTTTGAAGCTCTAATAAAGGACGTTGATTACTTTGATGGTGTAAAAATAGGCGCACTATATTCAAAAAAGATAATTGATTTAATAATAAATTTAATAATAACATACGAACTCAAAAATATAATCCTTGATCCAGTTATTAATCCCACAAAAGGTAAACCGCTTCTGAAAAAGGATGCCTTTTCTTCCTTACTTCAACTTATATCCCTTTGCAGTGTTATAACCCCTAATATACCAGAGGCAGAATTTTTAAGTGGAATAAAAATAAAGTCCCTTGATGATATGGAGTTTTCCTTACTAAAAATTAGAGATAAATTTAATATCAAAAATATTATCCTAAAAGGTGGACACTTAGCCATAGGAAACGAAGTATATGATTTGCTATATACCGAAGACAAGATTATATCCTTTAAAAAGGAATATTTGAAAAATAAGCACATTCATGGAACAGGATGCCTTTTTTCATCAATTCTTACTTTTTTTCTTGCCCAAAATCTAAGTATAGAGAAGGCATTTTATGAAACAGAAAACAATTTTAACAAATTTATTAAAAAGGCTATAAAAATCTCAAAAGGACAATACGTGATAAATTTATAAGAAGGAACTAAAATGCAAAGAAAATGTTTATACAATAGTTTTTATCTGAAACTATTTACATTCATGAACTCCCTGTGTTATAATTTATCCGTAAATTTTCTTAAGGGGGAGGTTTAGAATTTATGAGAAAAAATTTGTTAATCTCACTATTAATTATTTCTTTTCTCTTTTTGATCTTATCCAGCACTGCTTGTGCTCCCTCCAAACCACCAACTCCACCACAACCTGAGGAGGACACAGCAATATATAACTTTGAAGATGGAACTCAAGAATGGCAAAAAGCAAGTGGAGATGATGGTTCAGCAGTAATAAATGTATCACAGGATACCTCAAAAGCATATAAAGGGAGTGGTAGTTTAAAGGTAGATGTAAAACTAATTAAAGGAACGCAAGAAAAAGCAGGCGTGGAAGTATATTTTGATGATCCTGTAGACATGACAGGAAAAACATTAACAATTCATATGTACATTGACCCTGCCATAAAAGGAACAAACAATGGTATACAAATCTTTGTAAAAGATGATGACTGGTCCTATGGAGCAGGTCCATGGATCTCAGTAACAGATGACAAAGTAGATAAATGGATAGAAGTGTCTCTAAACTTTGAGAATCCTGGATGGAGCTGGTCAGGTGGCGGAAGTGATAATAACTTAGACATAACTAAAATAAAAGCAATTGGAGTTAAAATTCAAATGGGTGGACAAACTCCAGCAGGCGAAACTTTAGAGGGCTCATACTGGCTTGATTCAATTAATTACTAAATCAGCTAAGATTGAGCGAGGAGCTTAACAATTTTTAGGTATAAGCTCCTCGCTCTTACCAGTTTAATCTCACCACTTCCTCTTTTATTCCCTTATCGGTAACTTCCATCAAAACAAAATGAGGTTTTCCTTCATCTAGATCTGATGAAACGTATGGACGTGCTCCCCCAATACCAGAAATAATATATACAACCCCATTAATTTCTTTTCTGTAGTACATATGAATATGTCCAGAAAAAACATAATTTACTTTATACTCTTCAAATAACTTCATTAGCATCTTTGATTCCACAGGATCAGCTTTATGAAGCAGAAAGAATAAACCTGGAGATATAACTGGTTGATGCATAAAGACGAATTTATACTTCTTATCGTTCTCTTTAAGTACATTAGTTAACCATTCAAGTTGAGTTTTTCCAAGAATTCCCGAAGAATTATTTAAAATTATAAATCTTGCGTTTTCATAATCAAAATAATAATACAAAGGCCTACCAGTAAATTTTTGAAATTTTTCTCCCCTTGGATCCTTATAAAGATCATGATTTCCAGGAACAATGTAAAAGGGTATATTAACATTTCTTAAAAGTTCGCCTATATATTTATATTCTTTCTCAGTACCCTCTACTAATATGTCTCCAAGCTGGATAATAAAATCAGGCTTCCTTTTTAGAATTTCAGAAAGATTTCTTTCAAAAACCCCTGGCACAGGCCTTCCTGCTCTATCTCCTATTACTGCAAAAGTAAAACCATAAGCAAAAGAGCACAGACCTATGATTAAGAGAATTATGGTTATTAACTTCTTTATTTGCTTCATTTGTTATCTCTTTACCTTATTAAATTAGTATATACCTCCTTTGTTTTCCCAATTTTATCCTCTATTTCTCTTATAATTTTACTAAGAATTTCTTCTTTAATATCTTTCCCCAATCTACCCTCCAATGTATTATATATTACCTCCATGCTACTAATTATGAAACTCTTAATCTCATCCTCTCCATACTTGTCCTTTTCTTTATAAAAGTATACAAAATTCGGTTTTTTATCCAAGATTATATGTCCGAATAAATATTTCACATCAAGCAAACAGCCCTCCTTAAACTCGCTCCATACTCTTTCGATCTCCCGAATTAAGCTTTTATCTTTTAACTCTCTGGTTAAATTACTCCAGAAAATATAAAAAGAGTGGATCAAAGCAAGCTTATAATCGGTTTTAATATTTATCAAACAATTATTAGTTATTAAACTTGTAATCACATTTTGTGTATGGATCTTTTCAAAAGGTGAGTAATCAAAAACTTGTCTTAGGGTTCTTTCCCCATTAAATAGGTGAGATATTATAAACTCGTCGGTTTTTAAATCTCTGCATACGGGAAGAAATATATCACTTCCTTCAAATTTTAATACTGTCGAAAACTGTTCAGACTTTGTCTTATCAATTTCACTCTTTACATACTTGTTTAAAAAATCAAATACATTTCTTATAAACACTTCAATCTCGTTAGCTCCCATTCTCAACAAATGCCTATAAAAGTAGTGCCACGATATTTTTTCAGAGTTTATCAAATCCTCTAATAATCCTGAAATATCCTCCTCCATCTTAGATATGAAAGTTTGGATATCTTTTCTTAAAGCTCTCTCATTGGTTAGATACTTTCTACCATCTTCCTGGGTCAAAAATCTCCAAAATCTCCACAATATGTAGACCCAAAATACCCTTTCATCATCATCTACTCTAATAAGCTTCTCTTCATCCATCAGCTTTCGAACTAACTCTAAAGTTTTTAATTCTCCCAAAGGAGAGGTCATTACCACATCTCTTACTTTGGCAATACCATCAAAAGACGAGGACACCACCTCTTCCTCTAATGCAAGACCATCTATTCTGACAGGAAGCAAAACAAAATCACCCAAATAATTTATCAAGTCAAGATTTTGAGAAAGATTGACAATAATCTCTAAAGGATCCAAGTTCAAAATTTTATTTTGTGCCTTTTCATCAGGATAGAATACAAAATCCCCCCTATCCCACAAAGCAAGACCTAAAATTGCATTATATCCTTCTATAAAACCACTTCTAACATTTACTATTTTTCCATTCTCAAAGAATATTTCTGCCTTCTTTATCCCAGTATCTATCTCAAGTCTTCCTGTTTTTTTCCCTATAGAAAGAGTCTGAAGTACTTCCCAAAGAGGAATACTCTGCAAATCTCCTCTTATCCCCATAATATTTCCCCTTCTAAAAATTTATTTTTAATTATCTTATTAATCCCATTCTTCTCTTTCTATACTGGTCAAACATAATAGCAAGTATGATTATTGCACCTATAGCAGAAGGTTGCCAGTAAGCAGGAAAACCTAATAACACCATTCCTGTTCTTAAAACTTGCATAATAGCCGCACCAATAATAACTCCAAGAACAGTTCCTTCACCTCCAGTAAGTGAAGCTCCCCCTATAACAGCAGCAGCTATAACATCAAGTTCATATCCCAAAGCTGCCGTAGGAGCAGCTACCCCTAATCTTGCAGTCATTAGGATACCACCAATAGCTGTAAGAGCTCCACAAAGAGTATAAACCAGTACCTTTATTCTTCCAGTATTGATACCAGAAAGCCTTGCAGCCTGTTCATTTCCTCCAACAGCATATATTTTATATCCCCAAGAGGTTCTATTAAGGAAGATCGATGTAATTATACCCAGCACTATCATAAATATAACGGGAAGAGGAATACCTACTCCTAAAAAAGGCACGTCATATTGCCCAAGAAAATTAAAAGATTTGGGCAGATCTCTAACAGGCCATCCTCCCGTTACACCATAGCAAAAGCCTCTCGCAATATTCATTGTACCAAGAGTAGCAATAAAGGGTGGAAGATTAGTTTTACTTATCAATATACCATTTATAAAGCCTATTAATCCTCCAATAAATATTCCACCAAGAATAGAAAGAAATACACCAAAATTAGCCTTAAGCATCATAGCTGTTATCAAACCTGCCATAGCCATTACTGAACCAACCGAAAGATCTATTCCTCCCGTAATAATAACCATCAATATTCCAAAACCACTAATAGCAATCCATGAAAAAGCGCGCAAAATATTAAAAATGTTAGTAGAAGTCAAAAAAGTCTCAGTAGTCAAACTTAGAAATAGAGATAATAAAAATAATATGACAAGAATCCCGAGCTCCTGGATTCTAGACGTCTTTATCAATCTTTTACTTTTTACCCCTTCTTTCATTTACAATCCTCCCCTCATTAATCAACTATATTTCCTGAAGCATAAGCCATAATCTTCTCTTGAGTAGCTTCCCTCCTGGGTACCTCTGCCACAATTTTCCCTTCACTCATGACAAGAATTCTGTCACTCATGGCAAGTACTTCAGGCATCTCTGAAGATATCATAATTATAGAAATCCCAGACTTGGCAAGTTGACTCATAATTGCATGTATTTCAGCCTTTGCTCCCACATCTATACCTCGGGTAGGCTCATCAAGGATAAGTATTTTTGGCTCAGAGGCAAGCCACTTTGAAAGAACTACCTTTTGTTGATTTCCTCCAGAAAGATAGAGAACTTTCTCAAATACTGAAGGAGTCTTAATATTTAATCTCCTAACAAAATCCTCAGAAATTCTTGTGAGTTTAATTTTATCAACAAAATTAAGAAATTTCAGTATCTTCTTTATGATAGTTATACCTATATTCTCCCGGACAGACATCTTTAATATTAATCCCTGATTTTGCCTATCCTCAGGAACTAAACCAATTCCCAATTTGACAGCGTCTTCAGGAGAATTTATCTCTACTCTCTTACCTTCAATTAATATTTCACCAGATTTCTTAGGATCAGCACCAAAGATTAGCCTTACAAGTTCTGTTCTGCCAGAACCTACAAGTCCAGCAATACCAAGAATCTCTCCTTTATAAAGAGTAAAACTAACATTCTTAACCACATCACTACTTAAGTTTTTAACTTCAAGAATTGGTTCTCCCCTTACCACTTCTTCTTTCCTAAACATATCTCCAATAGGCCTATTTACCATAAGATAAATGACCTTATCGGGAGTAGCCTCCTCTCTGGACATATATCCTACCAATTTACCATCTCTTAGAATTGTTATTCTATCAGCAATCCTAAATACTTCCTCCAACCTATGAGAGATAAAAACAATAGCAATACCTTGTTCTTTCAATTGTTTTATTACTTCAAAAAGTTTTTCTACCTCCTCTGGACCAAGAGCAGATGTCGGCTCATCCATGATTATTACCTTCGCCTTAAAGGATAAGGCTTTTGCTATTTCTACAAGTTGTCTCTGAGCTACCGATAAATTTTTAACCAATTCATCAGGAGGAATGTCAGCCCCTACCCTTTCTAAAAGCTCCTTTGCTCTCCTTTCCATCTCCCTTTTATCCACAAAACCTAAGGCTCCTAATATTCCTCTTCTCCTGATTTCTCTTCCAAGAAATATATTTTGAGCAACAGTCTGATTGGGAGTAACCATCAATTCTTGATGAATTGTACTAATTCCCATAAGTTGAGCATGATAAGGATCCTGTATTTCAACCCTTTTACCTTCAAAATAAATTCTGCCTGAGTCTCTTTTGTAAACCCCACTTAAAATTTTAACAAGGGTCGATTTGCCTGCTCCATTCTCTCCCACAAGCGCCATTACCTCGCCCGCATATGCTTCAAAATCTACTCTATCAAGAGCTTGAACTCCTGGAAATGCCTTAGATATTCCTTCTGCTCTCAAAATTGGCTCCAAACTTATTCACCCCCTTATTTAAAAGGAGGGTACGGCTTATTTTTACGCCGTACCCTCTAATTCTTTAAGCTAACTACAGTTTAGAAAGCAGGTGGAAGTGGAGTCTTGAAATCTTTTAATAGCCATGCTCTAATCATTGCATCTACATTCTTCTGTGTTACAATATCCATTCCAGAATCAATCCAATCTGGGAATTTTTCATTATTAACTACTTTCCTGTAAAGAATATCTATAGCATCATAACCCCAACCCCAATATTTTTGTCCTACTAAGCCACAGAGGTATCCTTCTTTGAGAAGCTGAAGCTCTACAGGTAACGTATCAAAGGCAACAGTAAATACTTTTTTAGCTTTTGCAGCTTTTTCCCAAAGAGGCATAGATCCTCTCTCAGCAAAGAGAGGCCAAAGACCTACAAAGAACCAACCTCTAAGCTTTGGATACTTTTGCATTGTTTCTTCTACTACTTGTACTCCTCTATTAATGTCGTCATAACAAGCTACAGTAGTTACAATTTTTATCTTTGGATATTTCTTAATCTCATCTTTAAATCCTCTCATTCTCTCTTCCAAATTAAGAGCTCCAGGTACTCCAGTCAAAAGTGCTACATCTCCACTAGTACCCATAGCTCTCACAAGAAGTTTAGCAGCCCATTTACCACCCTCATAGTTATTAACACCAAGGTAAGTAAATCTCTTGCTCTTAGGAGAATCAGCATCAAAGGTCATTACAGGAATTCCTGCTTCCACAGCTTTGTTAATAACATCTATCAAGGCTGTAGGATCATTACAAGAGATAGCTATACCATCAACCTTTCTTGCCACCACATCTTCCACAACTCTTGCCTGCTCAGTAGCATCGGATGCTACTGATGCCACATATAGAACTTCTACCTTGTAAGGACCTTTCTTAGATAACTCCTCAGCTCTCTTGAATGCTCCATCTCTACCAAGCTCAAATACTGGATTATTTAAAGCCTTAGGAATCCATGCAAACACAAGTTTTTTAGGAGTTTGAGCAGTAGTAGCCATTAAGAGGAAGATAACAACAATAAAGAAAATCATTAAAAACTTTTTCATAAACCCACCCCCTATAAGTTAATTAGTAAGGTTCATAAATAAAGAGAATTTTAAACATTTTTTAATCTTCCTAAACCTTTACAATCACCCCTTCCCTTCTCAAGATAAGAATATTATATAACACTTGCTAAAACTTGACAATAACTAAAATATTTAAAATTTAAAACAAAATCTAAAATTAATGTTATAATAAAATATTAAAACTTCTTAGAGGAGGGTACTATGAAACTTCTAATTAGAATTTATATTTTAGCGTTCCTTTTAATCATTATTTCCTTTAGTTTTGCAGAAGGTATAGATAATAACCTACTTACAATAGCTAAAGGGAATAACATCTTTGGCTTAGACCTTTACCAGATACTAACTGCAAAAGAAGATGGAAACATTTTTTATCTCCCCTTATAGCATTTCTTCAGCCCTTGCCATGACCTATGCTGGTGCAAATGGCAACACAAAGAAACAAATGGCAGAGGTTTTGTATTTTAATTTACCTGATAATGAACTACACTCTGCCTTCTCAAAGCTGAACTCTATATTCAACGCTCCTAAAAATGATTTTCAACTTGCCATTGCTAACTCTCTTTGGGGACAGATAAATTATCCTTTTAGAGAAGATTTCATTGAGCTTGTTAAAAAATATTATTCTGCTGGGTTCAATTTAGTAGATTTCGTAAACGATCTTAATAGGGAAAAAGCAAGAAATGAAATAAACAAATGGGTAGAAGATCGTACCAACCAAAAAATAAAGGAATTAATACAAAAAGGAGATCTCACCTCTTTAACAAGACTTGTATTAGTTAATGCCATTTACTTTAAGGGTAAGTGGAAGTATACCTTTAACAAAAAAGAAACAAAAGAAATACCATTCTTTGTTGATGAGAAAAGGACTTCAAAAGNCCCTATGATGCACCAAGTTAATGATTTTAATTACTATGAAGACAAAGATTTACAAGCCATCGAGCTTCCATACTCAGGAGATGAACTTTCAATGATAGTAATTCTACCTAAAGAAAGAACTCTATCAAAGCTTGAAAAGAATTTGAATTATACTTTGTTAGATAAAATCAGTACTAATATGGCAAAGGAAAAAATCGAAGTATACTTTCCTAAGTTTAAAATAGAAAAAAGATATATATTAAATGAGCCTTTAATAAAACTAGGAATGTCTGATGCCTTTGATGATATGCTAGCTGATTTTTCAGGAATGACTGGAAGCAGAGATCTTTATATAAGTAAAGTAATCCATCAATCCTTTATAGAGGTTAATGAAGAAGGAACAGAAGCAGCTGCAGCAACAGCAGTTATAATGTCAGGGAAAAGTATTTCCCTCGGTCCAAAAATCTTTAAAGCGGATCACCCATTCCTTTTCTTCATCATACACAAACCTACAAATACAATTCTCTTTATGGGAAGGTTTATAGAACCTTAAATTTTTGATAATATTAATAAAAAATACTTTTTGAGGTGATAGAATGCCTATCATATACGATAGAGATAATAATATTTTTCATTTAATGGCAGGAGACTCTAGCTATATAATAAAAATACTTTAAAAATAAATATCCTGTACATCTTTACTGGGGACAAAAAATTAAATCACTCCCATTTTTCAGAAGCTTTTATCACCTCTCCTTTTGGACCTAATCCAGATCCAAATGACAAATCTTTTACCTTTGACAGGATGCTATTAGAATATCCATCCTATGGGAATTCTGACTTCAGACACCCAGCCTTTCAAATCGAACAAGAAGATGGTTCTCGAATAACTCAGATTGTTTTTAATAATTATAGAATATACAAAGGGAAACCTAAACTTGAGGGATTGCCAGCAACCTATGTAGAGACAGAAGATGAAGCAGAAACCTTGGAGTTAGAACTCATTGATGAGCTCATAAACCTCAAAGTAATCTTATTCTATACTGCTTATAACGACTACAATGTGATTACAAGGAGTGTTAAGTTTATAAATGAAGGCAACCAGAAACTGAAAATTTTGAGAGCCTTAAGTACATGTGTTGATTTTGACCATTGTAATTTTGACCTTCTTCATCTCTGGGGATCTTGGGCAAGAGAAAGATATGTAGAAAGAGTACCCCTAATGCATGGAATAAAGACTATTGAAAGTTCTCGTGGAGAAAGTTCTCATCAACATAATCCCTTTATAGCTCTACTTTCTAAAGATGCAACTGAAAAGAATGGAGAGGTGTACGGATTTAGCTTAGTATATAGTGGAAACTTTGCAGCAAACGTAGAGGTAGATCAATTTAACACTACTAGAGTAACCATGGGTATAAACCCCTTTGAATTTACATGGATCCTTGACAAAGGAGAAACCTTTCAAACTCCAGAGGTGGTAATGGTCTACTCATCTCAGGGTATAGGAGAAATGTCTAGAACCTATCACAGATTATATAGGAAAAGACTCGTGAGAGGAGTATATAGAGACAAGAGAAGACCTATCCTTGTAAATACATGGGAGGCGGTCTATTTTAATATAAACGAAGAAAAACTTCTTTCCTTAGCCAAAGAGGCTAAAGAACTTGGGATTGAGCTTTTCGTACTTGATGACGGATGGTTTGGAAGAAGAGACGATGATACTAGTTCTCTTGGAGATTGGTACGTAGATAGAAGAAAATTACCCAGTGGCCTTGAAGGATTAGGAAATAAATTAAAAGAAATGGGACTTAAATTTGGCTTATGGTTTGAACCTGAGATGGTCTCACCAGACAGCGAGCTATATCGTAAACATCCTGATTGGTGTATACAGATTAAAGGAAGAACTCTTTCCCAGTGCAGGAATCAGTATGTGCTTGATATAACAAGAAAAGAAGTAAGAGATGAAATATTGAGAATGATGAAAGAAATTATAAAAAGTGCACCTATCGAGTATATTAAGTGGGACATGAATAGACCATTAACTGAGGTGGGCTCTTTAGCTCTTCCCCCTGAAAGACAAAAAGAGGTATTTCACAGATATGTATTGGCCCTTTATGAAATGATAGAGGAATTAACCACAGAATTTCCATATATTCTTTTTGAAGGATGCTCGGGAGGGGGAGGAAGATTTGACCCTGGAATACTCTATTACATGCCTCAGATTTGGACCAGTGACAATACTGATGCTATTGAGAGGCTAAAAATACAATGGGGAACAAGCATAGTATATCCTGCCTCCACCATGGGAGCTCATGTTTCTGCAGTACCAAACCATCAGGTAGGAAGAATCACCCCACTAAAAACAAGAGGGTATGAGGCTATGTCAGGTGTCTTTGGTTATGAGATGGACCTAACAAAATTAACTCCTGAAGAGAGAGAATTAGTGAAAGAGCAGATAGAAATGTATAAAAGAGTGTGGCATATTGTTTTTGAAGGAGATTTATATCGCCTAATAAATCCTTTTGAAGAAAATTCAGCCTCTTGGATGTTTGTCACACCCGATAAAAGAGAGGCCTTTGTAATTTACGTAAATATATTAGCTGAACCCAATCCTCCTTTCAAAAAACTTAAACTTGAAGGCTTAGATCCTAATAAAAAATATATAATAGAAGGCACAGACAAAGAATATTATGGAGATGAATTGATGAATATTGGCATAAATATACCTCCAATGAGGGATTTTGATTCTTTTGCCTTTATATTAAAGGAAAAATCCTAAAAAGGAGGGAAAAACATCTATAAAATGAGAGTAATATTACGTAGAAATAATGAAGTCAAAGAGATGGAAGGAGATCTTAAAGTAAGCGAAATATTAAAAATCTTGAATATAAACCCAGAAACAGTCCTTGTGGTAAGAGGAGAGGAAATCTTAACTCCGGACAAAATAGTAAAAAATAACGAAGAGGTAGAAATCATACCAGTAATTTCTGGAGGAAGATAAATGCGTTGCACAAAATGTCATAATGAAGCAACTATTTACATAAGAAGGCACAATACTGCTTTCTGTAAAGAACACTTTATAGAATACATATATGGACAAGTAGAAAAAGCAATAAAGAAATACAAAATGTTTGAAAAAACTGATAAAATTTTAGTTGCAGTCTCAGGAGGAAAAGATAGCCTTGCTTTATGGGATATCTTAAATTCCCTCGGATATAATTCCGATGGTTTATATATTGATCTTGGAATTTCAGAATACTCTGAGAAATCAAAAGAGGTTGCACAGAAATTTGCAGAAAGTAGAAACTTAAAACTTCATGTTGTTTCAATTAAAGATATTTATGGCGTAGGAATAAAGGAGATAGCTCATAAAAATAGAAAACCTCCATGCTCCACCTGTGGTGTAATAAAAAGATATATCATGAATTTAACAGCAAAAGAACTACAATACAAGGTAATTGCTACAGGCCACAACCTTGACGATGAATCCGCAATACTCCTTGGAAATATTCTTCACTGGCAAATAGACTATCTTAAGGCTCAATCTCCAATACTTTTTGAAGATGAAGCTGGATTTGCAAGAAAAGTCAAACCTTTATATAGGATTTCCGAATACGAAACTTCTGCCTATTGTATTATGAAAAAGATTGAGTACATACTTGATGAATGCCCTATGTCTATCGATGCTCAATCTCTCAGGTATAAGGGAATGTTAAATACCCTTGAAAAAGATTCTCCAGGAACCAAAGAACAATTTTATTTTGGTTTTTTAGAAAAGGGCAAAAATTACTTTATACCTGAAAAAAGGGAAATAAAACTAAACAGTTGCAAAATTTGTGAACAACCTACCACATCAGAAATATGTGGATTCTGCCGACAAATGACAAAAGCTAATTTAGAACCTTTAAACATGAAAGAGTTTATACTAAGACTAAAAGATTCTAATGGGCAAGTCTAATATATCCTCGTTCTTTTTAAGATAAGCCTTAAGTTTTATAACAGGATTATTAAATCTCACAGAGAAAATCAAATAACAAATATTAGAGAGCATATCCTCTTTATCCTTATCTGATAGATACTCATCTCCATCAGGATGAGAATGATAAACTCCAACAAAATTCTGTCCTACTTTATTCATATATCTAAAAATCTTAATCTCTTCTAAAGGGTCGACCAAGTATTCTCTATAAGGATTAGGAGCGACATTCTTAGTTATGAAATAACTCTTAATATTGATATTTTTATCTCCCATCTCACCCCCAAGAATCCCACAAGCCTCAAAAGGATACTCATGGATAGAATGGACAACCAGAATCTTAAAAATATCTTTAGGAAGGAGAATCTCCATTTCTTTTATCTTGAAGGAGATAAAACCTTAGGACAATAAGGATCGGGCTTGCTAATATCATTCTCTAGGATATAAGCTCTTGCGTAGCAACCACCCTTGCAAAACGTTGCTACATTACATCCTAAGCACAGTTTATCTCTCTCTTTAAGTAAATTATAAAGCTTATTCTGTTCTACCTCCTTTAACGCCTCTAAAAGAGATTTTGTTCTTATCTCAGAAAGAGGCATATCGATTACATCACAAAGCATAATATCGCCAGTTGGAGCAAGATCTATGTAATCAAGGACATGACACTCATCTATAACAACATAATTAAAATTCATACTCTTCATGAAAGGAACACACCACAGAACCACAGGATACTTCTCTCTTTCAGCTTCTTCTGAAACCTCTCTAATTGTTCTTATCAAAAGATCAGAACCTATATAAATTCTAGTATTTTTTGCCTCACCTGATGGAATCACTGGTATCATACATAGCTCTCTTGCACCAATATTCTTAGCAAACCTTACCATATTACTTGCATCAAAATAATTTAAAGAAGAAATGGAAAAAATCACAGAAAAAGGAATTTCAAATTTATTTATTAACTCTATACTATTAAGCAGTCTATCAAAATTGTCCTTACCTCTCATTTTCTCAAATACATCCTTATTAGAACCATCTATAGAAACGTAGAGATACACCTCATTATCTTTTAAAAACCTTGCTATTTCTTTATTAAGGAGTAATGCATTAGAATTTAATGAGACTTCAAGACCCAAAGAACGAGCCTTCTCTATATACTCAAACACTTCCTTTACTAAAAGAGGCTCTCCTCCAGTAAAATCTATCCCCTTAATAGACAATTCCTTTGCTTCCTCTATTAATCTTAGAGCTCTTTCTTTTGATATTTTTACTTCCCAATTTCTTTTATGAACATAGCAATGAGGACAGCTTAAATTACATTTTGTGTCAAGAATCCAAATGATATTGGTAATGAATATATCAACCTCCCTTCACAAAATTTTTACAGCAAGTATATTTTACTATTAATAAAAATTTCATGTCAAAGTACTTCTAAAATACACGCTAAAAAATCGAATTTTTAAACATCATGAATTATAATGATGCAAATAACAAAAATGTAACCGATACCAATAGGTTTTGACAAAAAAATTAAATCTATGTTAAACTCTAACCAAGAAGCGTAGGGTAGGAAAAAAGCCCGGGATAATTGGATTTTATCCACCCGGGCTTCTAAAATTTAAATTTATTAACACATGTTAACGGAGGTGAAAAATGAAGATTAAAGTTTTTTATTCAAAAGAACTCTTATTTTCATATTCATCTTAGTTACTTTTCTAACTTATATTCATGGATATAATGAGCCATGGTATAAAAACGCGATTTTTTATGAAGTCTTTGTAAGATCTTTTGCAGATAGCGACGGGGATAGAGTAGGAGATTTAAATGGACTTATAGACAAATTAGATTACTTTAAAAATCTAAATATTACTGCTCTATGGCTAATGCCTATCTTCCCCTCAGTGAGTTATCATGGATATGATGTCACAGACTATTATGATATCCATCCAGGTTATGGTACCATGGAGGACTTTGAAAACCTAATAAGAAAAGCCCATGAAAAAAATATTAAAATAATTCTTGATTTGGTAGTAAACCACACCTCTTCAAGGCATCCATGGTTTGTTTCTTCTGCCTCTTCTTACAATTCTCCGTATCGCGATTATTATATATGGAGTACTGAAAAACCTGAAAAAAATTCTAATTTATGGTATAAAAAACCTACAGGATACTACTATGCATTATTCTGGTCAGAAATGCCCGATCTAAATTTTGATAATCCAAAAGTAAGAGAAGAGGTCAAAAAAATTGCAAAATTTTGGATAGAAAAAGGTGTTGACGGATTTAGACTCGACGCAGCAAAGCATATTTATGATGATGACTCTAAAAACATTCAGTGGTGGAAAGAATTTTACTCATATTTAAAGAGTATAAAACCCGATGTATACCTTGTTGGTGAAGTTTGGGATAACGAGTATAAGATAGCAGAATACTATAAAGGATTACCCTCAAACTTTAATTTTCCTCTTTCTGACAAAATAATGAACTCAGTAGCAAATCAAAAAGACTTAGGAATTATAGAATTTCTCGAATTTGAAAGAGAACTTTTTGGGGAAAACAATACAGACTTTGCTGATGCCATATTTTTAAGAAACCACGATCAAGTAAGAGTTAGGACATTCTTTGGTGGAAGCATAGATAAAAGTATTTTGGCAGGATCTATTTACTTAACTCTGCCAGGAATACCTTTCATATATTACGGAGAAGAAATAGGAATGGAAGGATCAAAACCTGACGAATATATAAGAGAACCGTTCAAGTGGACTGATGATATGAAATCTAAATACCAAACCTATTGGATTATTCCACGACATAACTTACCAGGAAATGGCATAGCCGTCGATACCGAAGAAAAAGATCCAAATAGCATATACAATTACTATAAAAAACTCTTAGAAATAAGAGTCAAATGCAGAGCTTTATCTAATGGAAAAATAGAGAGAATAAAGACTCAAGATAGATCTATACTTGCCTATAAGTTAGAATTAGAGGATAGAAAAAATAATGGTAGTCCACAATCTAAATAGGATTGAAAATACCTTTAACTTTAACAACGAGATAAAAGAAAAAGACATACTATATATTAGAAACGCTAAAACTGAAAGAAATAAAATAATACTTAGGACCTTATAGCACTGTTATAGTCAAAATTCCATAAATAACTCCACATATCTTCTGTCAAAATATAGCCACCTTTTTCATAAGCAATCAATGCTGCTCCAACCGCAGGTGGAATTTTTAAAGGAACAACCCTACATCTTTCTGCATAAACTCTCAATTTAGCCTGAATATACTCTGGAAGCCATGCTGCACCTTTATAAATACTCCCTGCAATAACTACAGGAGTTTCTTCGTTTAAAAGATCTAATTTTTTCATAAGATTGTAAGCTGAAATAACAGTCTCATCAACAATTCTCTCTACAATTCTTATAGCTACCTTATCACCCATCTTTACAGCTTCAAAAAGCAAAGGAGCAAGACCTAAGGCTCTATGATACTCTGAAGAGTTATAATAAAGTCTTTTAGCAAGATTTATATAATCCTTTTCCCCAAAAAAACTAAGAACCATCTCTTCCAATACTGTTTTTTCTCCTCTACCATCATAAGACCTAAAAGCACTAAAAAGCATCTCTTGCACTATAGATGAAGCACCACCCCAGTCCCCAAATATATATCCTTCTCCAAAATACCTATACCATCTACCGTCCTTTGATCTTCCATACCCATTGTTGCCTGTACCCATAACAATAATCACCCCCCAAAACTCCTTATTTCCAGCCCTAAGGGCAATAGGGGCGTCATTCTCTACTATAAATTCCTTAGCTATACTAAGGTCTCCAACCTCTTTTTCAAGCATAACAAAATCTTCAGGAAAATCTGCTCCAGCAAGACCAAAACAAGCAAAATCAAATTCTATATTTTTAAGGGTACCTTTTGCCTTTTCAATCGCATCAATCCAATTTTTCTTTGCCTCTTCAATACCTATTCCTTCGTAATTTCCCGGCCCAGATCTACCAATCCCCACGATCTCTCCCTTTTCATTCAAAATAACCGCCTCAGTTTTTGTTCCTCCTGCATCTACACCAAGGAAATACCTCATATTATTTCCTCCTTAATTAGATTATCACTTACTTTAGCTCTGGAAAAAGTTCTCTATTTACTTCAATTAACCTATTCAAAAGCTTTTCAGCAAGAGATAAAGAGGAAACAAGAGGATGTTGAGAAATAGCTAAAAGTGCTTTTCTATATGATCCCTCCATGGCTGCCTCAATAGTAAGTCTTTCATAAGCTTTTACTCCTTGTATTAAACCTCTAACTTCCATTGGCAAATTACCAATAGAATACCTATGAAATCTATCTTTTTGTATATAAACAGGTATCTCTACCACACCATCATAAGGAAGATCATAAATACTACCATCATTTTTCACATTAATTATCTGAAAACCTTCCTCTAAACCATAAAGATGAGAAATCAAATTTACAGCAGCCTTTGAATATAAAGCTCCTCCTCTCTTAGAGAGCTCTACCGGTTTAGTATCTAAATTAGGATCTTGATAAAGCCTTAAAAGATCTTCTTCTACTTTCATAACCTCTTCTGCTCTTTTAGGTTTATGTTTTAACTCCTCAACCATCTCTTCCCTAAAGTAGTAATATCTGAGATAGTAATTAGGAAACATGTTTAAATAGTCTATTATCTTTTTCTCTTTATCTGAGACTTTTTCCTTTGCCTTCTCAAAAAGCTCTTCAGTCTTATCTTCACCCTTTATAAAAACCCTTCTAACAAAACTTAAATGGTTTAAACCAAAATAATCCATAAAAACATCATCCATGTTAACCCCTGCAAGATCTGCAAAAAATCTTTGAAAATTGATAGGTACATTACATAAACCTATGGCCTTTATTTTTGTATAATTCAGAAGCATTTCTGTAATAATTCCTGAAGGATTAGTAAAATTAATAAAATGCGCATCTGGAGCATATTTTTCAACCTTCTTAGCAATATCATAAACCACAGGTATGGTTCTTAAGGCATTAGCAAAACCACCTGGGCCTGTAGTCTCTTGTCCTAAAAGATTAAATTCCAAGGGAATTGTTTCATCAAGAAGCCTTGCTTTATTTCCCCCTACCCTAATCTGATTTATCACAAAGTCTGTTCCCTGAAGTACACTATCAAGATCAATGCTCTTTTTGAGTTCTATTTTGGCTTTAACCCTATTTATCATCCTCTTCAAAAATTCATATACAATATTTAATCTATGCTCATCTATATCCACAAGTACTATTTCTAAAGCTTCAACTTTATTCCATATATCAAAAAAACCCTCGATTAATTCTGGGGTATAAGTACTTCCTCCTCCAATAACAACTACCTTCATAAGAGTAAACCTCCTCAAAAGGATTTTGAAAAGAGTATAAAATATTTTAAAATATTTGTAAAGTATGTTTACTAAATTTAGAAGAAAGAACAAGAAAAATCAAGATAATAGTACCACTAACTTACTGAAATTCTTTCACTATTCTTTCAAAAATCTCAAAGGGAGACCTAACCTTTTTGTACAGAGGTTCGCCTTGCAATTGTGGCAAAATCTCTTCAAAAATTGGCTTTTCATTTTTATAAATAACACCTATAGGAATTTTATCACCCCATTCTAAAGATTTCTCAAAAGCCTTTATAATATCAGTAGGATCATAATCAGAGTCAAGCTTATAAATTCTCTCCCTATACCATTGATAAGTATTTACCTTATTAAAAGTAACACAAGGTTGAAGAATATCTAATAAAGCAAAACCCTTATGTAAAATAGCTTGCTTCATCATCTCTACTAAATGATCAGGCTCTCCTGAAAAGGACCTTGCTACAAAAGATGCTCCTTGAGAAATTGCTAAAGCTATAGGATTTAAAGGGCCATAAGGAACTCCTAAAGGTTGTACCTTTGTTTTCATTCCTCGATCGCTAGTAGGTGATGCTTGTCCCTTAGTAAGACCATAAATCTGATTGTTATGTACAAAAACTTTTATATTTAGGTTTCTCCTAATATTGTGTATCAAATGATTTCCACCTTCTCCATAGGTATTTCCATCTCCAGACTCACAAATAACTACAAGATTTTTATTGGCAATTTTTGCTCCTACACCTGCAGGAATATCTCTTCCATGGAGTCCATTAAAAAGATTACATTTGAAGTAATGTGGCGCTTTCGCTGCCTGACCTATACCTGACACCATAAGAACCTCATGAGGTTTAAGGTCTAATTCTGCAAGGGCTCTTTTTATACAATTTAAAATAGACCAATTTCCACAACCAGGACACCACGCAGGAACTTGATTATTCTCAAAATCCTCTACTCTCATCCCATTAACTCCTTTACCCCCTTTATAATTTCTTCCACATAAAAAGGAAAACCATTATATTTAACCAAACCCCTTTTTACATCTACTCCTGTCTCTTTTCTCAATAAAGCAGCAAATTGGCCTTGATAATTCTGTTCTATGGTGTACAATTTGATCCCTTTATACTTTTCTAAGTGTTCATTAACTATTGGATATACATCAGAAAAATGTAAGTGCCCTATAGGATAACCTTCCCTAATTAACCTTTCTATTCCCTCTTTTATTACCCCATAAGTAGATCCCCAGCCAATAAATATAATCTCCGGATTTTCCACCCCAAAATATGAGGGCTCTTCTATTTCCTTTAACAAAAGATTAAGCTTTTTCATTCTTTTCTCAACCATTCTCTTTCTAATACTAAGATCTTCAGTTATATGCCCCTCCTCATCATGTTCATCGCTGTCAGTAATAACAAGAGCTTCTGACTCACCAGGTATAGCAAAAGGTGAAACTCCATCCTCAGTGATTTTATGCCTCAAATAGTTAGTATCAGCTTTAACTCTGTAGAACTTTATCTCAGAAGGAGGATTAAGCTCTTCTATTACTGCCTTAGAATCAATCAAATATTGATCTGTAAGAATTATAGAAGGAATTTGATATTTTTCAGCTAACTCAAAGGCTTTTATAGTTTTATAGAAAGCGTCTTTTTGATCTCTTGGAGCTGTAACATATCTCACAAACTCTCCGTGTCCTGCATGCACTACAAAGTTTAGATCTCCTTGTTCAGTCCTTGTAGGAAGACCCGTTGCAGGACCAGGACGTTGACCTATATGAATAACCACAGGAGTTTCAGTCATACCTGCTAAACTCAATCCCTCTACCATCAATGCAAAACCACCACCAGAAGTTGTAACCATTGATCTTGCGCCCGCGAAGAACGCTCCAATTGCCATATTAATTGCAGCAATTTCATCCTCTGCTTGCTCTACCACCACATCAAAATCTAATTCATGTTCAGCAATAAAATTCATTACTGCAGTACCAGGAGTCATAGGGTAAGAAGCCAAAAATTTACAACCTGAAACCATCGCTCCAAAACCTACAGCTTCAGCCCCGTTTAGCAACAATCTGTTATCTCTACCTCTTTTAAGAAAACTTCCACAACTTCTATTTAGATCACGAGCATATTTATATCCTTCTTCCAGAGCCCTCATATTTATGTCAAAATATTCCTGTTTAAAAGTTTCAGCAATAATTTTTCTCATTTCATCAATGTCCCCACTACTCAAAGCAAGAAGAGCCCCAACAAAAATAGTATTTTCAACGAGCTTTGATCTCAATTCTTGAGTTATTTGTTTAACTGGAATTTTAATGATTCTATCATCTCCTAAAAATTCCTCAGTTTTTATAGATTCATCACAAAAAATATGACCCCCTTCTTTTACTTCATTAAGGTGTAATCTTATGGTCTCCAAATTCAAAGCAATAAGAATATCTACCTTTTCATTATCAATAGCATATATAGGTTTATCAGAAATCCTTAAAAGACTATAATTATGCCCTCCTCTAATACGAGATTGATAACTCTCAATAGTAAAAACATAATACCCTATCCTAAAAAAATACTTTGAGAGTATATTTGATATTGTTTGAATTCCTTGGCCTGCTTCTCCCCCTATCAAAATTTTGCATTCCATATCAATGATCCCCCATTTTTTTTAATTATTATACTATACAAAAATAAAAAATAGAATGATTTTTATTTTACCAATTCTCTAAAATAATTTGTAAAGCCTAAGATGCCTGCCCCAATAAGCAGGCCATCATTTCCAAGAGGTGATGCATAAAAGTATATTTTATCCTTTAGATATTCAAAAATATACTTATCAACTTCTTTTTTAAGAATCTCGGTAAACAGGTTCAAAATATTCCTTGTCATTCCCCTATTTCCAGCAACACATATTGCTTCAGGAGCAATAATATGCACAGCATTTGCCAAGGATATACCGAGATATCTGAAGATTTCTTCTAAGAAAGGATCTTTATCCCCTTGATTATAGCTTTTAAGGCTTTCTTCTAAAAATTTTAAAAATCTGAAAATTTTTCTTGAATCTTTGGGAAAGACGCAATAGTTTCCAGACAGCCTTTATTTCCACACCAACATATCTCTGCTATATCTCCATTTACTATGGTATGACCTATCTCTCCCTCAATATTATCAAAGCCTTCTATGATATTACCATTATAATAAATTCCAAGTCCTATTCCTTTCTCAAACAATAAGTAGAAAAGAATATTAAATTTCTTACCTTCGCCAAACCAGAGTTCCGATAAAAGTCCCGAATTAGTATCCTTCTCAATGTAAATAGGAAGATTAGGATACCTCTCTTTCAAAAATTCCTTTAAAAGAAAATTTCTCCAATTGAGTCCCACCGAAAGTATTACCTCTCCATTATACTTATTTATAATACCAGGAACTGAAATAGATATGGCTATTATATTTTTATACTTCTTGAGAAGAGGATCTATAAGCTCAAAAAGGTCTTCCTTCCTCTTTATAGGATAATAAAAATCTTCTTCAACCTTTCCTGAGGCATCAACAATTCCTGATCTTCCTTCTAAACCGCTTAAATCAATTGCTAAAACCTTTAAATCAGGATTAATAGTTAGTTTTGTGGGTCTTCTCCCCCTTGAAGTCTCAACTTTTCCAATCTCTACAAGAATATTTTTCTCAATGAGTTCATCTACTATCTCAGATATGGCTGTCTTTGTTAGCTTAGAAATTCTTGCAAGTTCTGCCCTCGACTTAGGACCAGTTTTTATAAGAATCTCAAGAACAAGATTTTTATTATACAAGCCTATATATTCTGGTTTTCTTCCCTCTCTCATAGTATCTAACCTCATTCTGTTTATTTTTNNTAATTTTTATAAATTTTAACACAAAATTTTTATTGTGATATAATTTGACATAACATGGTAAAGTACAAAAGAGGTGAAAAATGAACAAACCTAAAATAAAACTTATATTAACCCTATTACTTATAATATTTATTATACCTTCAACCTCTCTTTCGCAAGAGAGGAATATTGCTGTATCCATTCCTCCTATTGGTAGTATCACCAAATATATTGTGGGAGACTTATGGAAGATATCGGTTTTATTGCCTTCAAATACTAATCCTCATCTTTTTGAACCTACACCTCAAATTATGAAAGAATTAGAAAAAGCAAAGATTGTAGTCATTAATGGGAAAGATGTAGATCTATGGGCTAAAAAATTGGCAGATTCTGCCCAAAAGGATACTTTGGTGTTGTCCGATTATTTAAAAATCAAAGAAGAAAATCCCCATTTTTGGCTTGATCCAATCTTAGCAAAAGATATAGCAAATATAATCTATAAAAAGGTTTCAAGCATTGATCCTTCAAACAAAAATTATTATCTAAAGAATTTAAACAAGTTTAATAAACAAATAGACGAACTAAATAAATACATAATAAAGGAACTTTCTATTTTTAAAAATAAAGAAATAATAGCCTATCACCCTTCCTTTTATTATTTCTTCAAAAGGTATAATATAAAGGTTTTGTCTTACATAGAAGAAGGAGAGGGAAAAGAACCATCCCTCAAGAAAATCTCAGAAATTATCAGGCTTATAAAGAGTAAAAACATAAAGTACATAATCAAGGAACCATTTATAAATACTCCAACCTTAGGGACTATTCAAAAGGAGACAAAGGTAAAAATAGTAGATATGGACCCTATAGGATATAATAAAGATTATTTTGAACTGATAAAGGAAAATGTAAAAATATTAAAGGAGATATTTTATGAACAAAATCGTTGAGATAAAAAATTTATACCACCGTTATGACCAAGACTTAATTTTAGAAAATGTAAATATGGAGGTATTAGAAGGAGAATTTTTAGCAATAATAGGACCAAACGGGGCAGGAAAATCTACCTTATTGAAAATAATTGTAGGAATAATAAAACCATTAAAAGGAATTGTGAAGGTTTTCAATAAAGATGTTCAATCTTTAAAAGAAGAAAGAAAATGGATAGGTTATGTTCCTCAAAAACCCGATTTGGAAAAATATTTACCATTAAAGGTTAAGGATATTGTTGCCTTAGGAAGAAGAGTAGTAAACAATTGGCAAAAGCTAACCTATTATGATTTTGAGATTATGGATAAAGTTATGGAAGATATGGAAATTAAAAGCATAGAAGATAAAATATATGGGGAACTTTCTGGGGGACAACAGCAAAGAGTTCTTATTGCAAGAGCTCTTGCTCAAGAACCTAAATTATTAATTCTTGATGAACCTACTGTAGGTATAGATGTTAAGACCCAGAACAAATTTTATACTTTACTTAGAGATTTAAAAAAACAAAATAAGTCAATTATTTTAGTATCTCATGATATAGGTATAATCTCAAAAGAGGTAGACAGACTGGCGTGTATAAATAGAAAACTATACCTTCACGGCTGTCCTGAGGAAATACAAATTCACGGTGCTTTGAAGGAATTATATGGAGAAAACTTCCTACTTCTCACTCACAAGGAGGAATAATGGAGATATTTGCTTACAGTTTCACTCAAAGAGCTCTCATTGCAGGTATTTTTAATAAGTATAATTTCAAGCATTATAGGGCTCTACTTAATCTATCGTAGAATGACATTTATGAGCGCAGGAATAAGCCATGCTGTCTTTGGAGGGCTGTCTATCGGATATCTCTTAGGAATAAATATGACTTTAACCGCTATTGTTTTTACTATTTTACTAATATGGAGCATACCGTACATTGTAAAAAGATCTAAATTACAGCAAGAGATTCCTGTAGGTAATTTTTTATTCATCTTCCATGGCTTTAGGTGCTCTTCTACTCTCCTTTCACAAAGGCTACACTACCGATCTTTTTAGTCTTTCTTTTTGGAAGCATTCTCTCTGTGAAGGAAGAAGACCTTATATTAACATTACTTTTCACAATTGGGATCTTAGTATTCTTTATCAAAAACTATTGGAAAATAATATTTATCATCTTTGACAAAGAAACTGCGGAAGCATCAGGCTTAAATGTTTACAAACTTGAAAGGTGGATTCTTACGCTTACTGGTATTGCTATTGTACTTACAAGTAAATTAGTGGGAATTATATTATCTTCAGCCCTTATAATAATTCCTGCTGCTACAGTTATTCCCTTTATTAAAGATATTAAAAAATCGGTTTTTGCTACGATTTCCTTAAACCTAATCTCTATCTTTTCTGGATTGATTTTTTCATACTACTTCAATATTCCTACAGGTGCTACTATTGTGATGGTTGCTACGATATTTTTCCTTAAGCTCGCTTTTTATAAAGAAGCCCACAAATCATTAACTACTCTTCTACCTTTTCAAAAATCTTCTTTAGCAAAGTTTCTTCTATCACCTCAGAAGCAGCCCCGATGGGACCTGTTAAAGCGCCAAGTTTAGTTACCATTATCTCTGGTATAGGAGGAAAAGCGTGAAGATTAATAACCCTTTTTACAGGATCTAAAAGAAGATCTCCTGCTTTAGATAATCCTCCCGCAATTATTATTATCTCTGGATTGAAAAGATTTATAAGATTCGCTATTCCAAGTCCTAAATAAGTTCCCATCTCTTCAAAAATATTTAGGACAAATCTATCTCCATTTCTTCCTGCTTCTATGATTTCATCTAATATTTCATCCTTTGACTTATTTTCAATATTTACCTTTGTATATGCGTTTCTTTGAATACCATCATAAACTCTTTCATAAAGTACCTGAGTAGAAACATAGGTTTCTAAACATCCATAACTACCACATTTACATTTTTTTCCATTCCTTTCTATAACTGTGTGCCCAAACTCTCCAGCCCTATCATTAGGACCTCTATAGAGTCTTCCATCAAGTACAAAACCTGCACTAACCCCACTACCAACCCTCACACATATGATATTATCCTTCCCAATACCAGCTCCATACCACATTTCTCCATAAGTTACTGCCTTTATTATATGTTCAATAAATAATGGAAAATCCTTGATATATCTTCCTAAATAATCTTTAATATTCACGTTTCTCCAACCAAGATTTGGAGAAAAAATACATACTCCTTCCTTTCGATTTATAGTTCCTGGAACTGCAACCCCAATTCCTATTATCTCTTCTTTATTTACATCCTCTATAAGAAATCTGTACACTTCTATTACAGTATCCAAGACCTCTTCCACATTAGTAGTATTTAAATTTATTACTTTACTCTTCAATATCTTTCCCGAAAGGGCCATAAGTATTCCCGTTATCTTATCTTTTTCAATTTCTATACCTATAGGATAATATCCTGTTTCATTTAAGGTAAGTTCTATAGGTCTCCTCCCCACTTTAGTTACTTTAGCAGGAGTCTCCTTAACAATACCCACATTTATTAAATTTTCCACAATACTAGAAACCGCAGAAGGACTTAATTTTGTAATTTTAGAAATATCATAGCGAGATATAGGCCCCATTCTCCTTATGGTGTCCAAAACAAGAGAAACATTTGTTATTCTCATACTTTTAATATTTACAGGTTTCAATTTTTCCTACCTCCAAATCAGACTAATTTTTTAACACTAAAAAATTATATTATTAATATAAAATATAAGTCAATTATCAGGTATAATATGAAAGCTAGAAAGGAGGAGGTAATATGAATAAAGAATTAATCATAATTCTTGAAAAAATGCAAGAAAACGAAATTACAGAACATTTCATATACAAGAAACTATCAGAATGGGAAAAGGAAGAAAATAATAAAAGAATCTTTTTAGAAATAGCTGAGGATGAACTAAAACACTTTGAAAAACTTAAGACATATACTAATAAAGAGCCAAAGACCCAAAAAATTNAAAATTTTTCTTATTCTATTACTAACTAAAATATTAGGATTTACCTTTACCACAAAGCTCATGGAAAGGGGAGAAGATAAGGCTATAGAAGGATATGGTCATATTCTGTCCTCTATACCTGATATAAGCAAAATTATAGAAGAAAGAAAAAAATCATGAACAAAAACTATTAGGAATTCTTGATGAGGAAAGATTGAATTATGTAGGATCCATGGTTTTAGGACTTTCTGATGCACTGGTAGAGCTAACAGGAACATTAGCAGGATTAACCTTTGCCTTCCAAAATAATAAACTTATATCCCTCTCAGGACTTGTCACTGGTATTGCAGCTGCTCTTTCTATGGCTGGCTCAGAATATCTTTCTACAAAAGCCGAAAGTGATGAAAGAAATCCTATAAAAGCAGCCATCATAACAGGTTTAACTTATATAACTACAGTAATAATATTAATCTTACCTTATTTACTAACCTCCAATTACATATTATCTCTTATATTAGCCCTAATCTCCTCTGTATTATTAGTATTAATTTTCAATTACTACGTCTCAGTAGCCAAAGACTTGGAATTTAAAAGAAGGTTTATTGAAATGCTAATCATAATATTCTCAGTTTCCTTTATAAGCTTTGCTATCGGGCTAATTATCAAAGGAGTTCTTGGTGTAAATTTGGACTAATTAAAAATCAAGGGGAAGCTCATGCTTCCCCTACCAAGCTTAGCTTTGGTTTACATCTCCCACTAACACAATATTTGTCTTTAAAATGAGAGATGAATTCATCCCTAAAATACTTTATTGCAGAACTTACAGGCAAGTATACTGACTGTCCCAAAGGACAAAAAGAAGTATCTTTCATAACCAAACTTATATTAAGCATTTCATCTAAATCTTCTTCCGTACCTTCCAGAGAAGCAAACTTTTCAATTATCTCTACAAGTCTTTTTGTACCTACCCTACAAGGAGTACACCTACCACAGGACTCATGTTTAAAGAATCTGAGGATACTTTTAAGCATATCTACTATACAAACGCCATCACTCATGACTAAAATAGCTCCAGATCCAAGTACTGCCTTGTATTCCTTGAGGTTATCAAAATCCATCTTCACATCAAGCATCTCATTACCTAAAAATGCCCCTGCAGCACCTCCTACTAATGCACACTTAAATTTCTTGCCATCTTTAATTCCACCACCATATTGAAAGATAATATCCCTTAATGGAGTACCCATTTCTACCTCAATTAACCCTGCATTAACCACATCTCCAAGAATAGTATAAACCTTTGTGCCAGGACAACTTTCTGTGCCAAATTGTCTAAACCATTGAGCCCCATTTTTTATAATATCAGGCACATTAGCCAATGTCTCCACATTATTGACCAAAGTAGGTTTATTTCTCAAACCTTGAGATACAGGATAGGGGGGCTTTATACGAGGAATACCCCTTTTACCTTCTAAAGATTCAATTAAGGCAGTCTCTTCTCCACAGATATATGCTCCTGCACCCTTTCTTATCTCTAAATCAAAGGAAAAATTAGTACCTAATATGTTATCTCCTAAAAGCCCATATTCTTTTGCAACATTTATGGCTTTTTGCATTCTATCGATAGAAAGCTTATACTCTCCCCTTATATATATGTAACCCTTCTTAGCCCCAATAGCATAGCCTGCTATGGCCATCGCTTCTACAATCCTGAAAGGATCACCCTCAAGAATCAATCTATCCTTAAAAGTTCCAGGCTCACCCTCATCAGCATTGCATACTACATATTTTTCATCCGAAGGCACTTTGTAAGTAAACTCCCATTTCAAACCTGCAGGAAATCCTGCTCCTCCCCTTCCTCTAAGTCCCGAGGCTTTTATTTCTTTTATAACATTTTCAGGTGTCATCTCGGAAAGAGCCTTTGAGAGTCCCTCAAAGCCACCTTGCGCGATGTATTCTTCTATACTCTCTGGATTTATTACTCCACTATTTCTAAGTACTATCCTTACTTGTTTTCTTGTAAGACCAACTTCCTCCTTTGTTACCACACTTGGCAAAGTAGCACCTTCTATCATAAGCCTTTTTAAAGGCCTTCCTTTTATGAAATGTTCTTCAACAAGCTCTGGTATATCCTCCACCTTTACGTTGCCATAATAAATTCCCTCCGGATAAACTACCATAACTACACCTTTTCCAATAATTCCTAAAGGTCCAGTCTCAATAACTGCTATCTCTTTATCTAAACCTCTTTCCTTTAATTCTCTTATCAAGGCCTCTTCAACCTCTTTTGCTCCTGCAAGAAGAGTATTGGCATCTATGGAAATAAGTACATGACTCCTCGCTATACTCATAAATTCCCCCTCTTTTCTTCTAAAATTTTATCTATCTTTNNAAAAGTAAGATTACCATAGACTTCGTCATTAATCATCATAGCAGGAGCAACAGCGCACACTCCAAGACAACTGGTAAGCTCCAAAGTAAATAGTTTATCTTCTGTAGTTTCTCCCACTTTTATATTCAATTTCTTCTCCAAATACTCAAGCAAAGATTCTGAGCCTACTAAATGGCATGGAGGAGAATCACAAAGCCTTATCACATACCTACCCCTTGGCTTCAAGCTAAACATAGAGTAAAAAGATGCGACACCCTCCACATAGCTTACTGGAAGTCCTAAATACTCTGCACAGGCCTTTATATCCTCTGGAGTAAGATAGTTATAAGGGTTTCTGTTTTGTAATTCATGGAGAATTTCAATAATATAATCTGGATCCCGAGGAAAGGATTCCAAAATCTTTTGACGATCTTCCATTTTTTAGCCCCCCATAATATAGTTCTTTTATACCTTTTAAATAGTGTAAAAAATAACGAAATATTCTGTCAAGATTTCTTTTGAATCTCTTCTTTGATGATCTCAATCATTACCTCTGCCAACCTTGGATCAAACTGAGTACCCTTATTTCTTTCTATTTCTTCAATAGCCTCTTCTAAAGTCAAAGCCCTTTTATAAGGTCTTTCTGCTGTCATTGCTTCAAAGGCATCTGCAACAGCAATTATCCTTGACTCAAGAGGAATTTCTTCCGCAGAAAGTCCATCAGGATACCCCTTACCATCCCATCTTTCATGATGATGTCTAACTATTCTTGCTAACTCTTTCAATTCCTCAACTTGAGAAAGAATTTCTTCGCTCTTAACAGGATGTATTTTTACAAACTCATACTCATCCTCGGTAAACTTTCCATTTTTGTTGAGAAGAGTTTGAGGAATATATATCTTTCCAATATCATGAACCAAAGAAGCCCAATAAATCTTTTTAATTCTTTCCTTATCAAGGCCGATTCTTTCTGCAATCTTAACAGCATATCTTGCTACCCTTTCAGAGTGTCCTTGAGTATATCTATCATAATACTCCAAAGTTTTTATTAAAACGGTGATCAAATTGGTCAAATAAATTTCTCTCTCTTTCAAATAATTCCTAAAGCCATAGAAGACAGAAATGATATTTGTAAATTGTTCTACCAGACTAATATCTGACTCATCAAAACTCTCCTTACTTTCTTTAGAGATATCAAGACAAAAATACCCCCATATATTACCATCTAATTTTAAAGGCACTATTAGAGATTCCTTAGTAGGTTTACTATATTTTAATAATATCTCTTTTACTTTTTCATCTTTTCTTTCGATATTTAAAAGATCTTTAACGATAATTGGTTTATCAGGTCCCAAATAATTTCCCTCGCCTAAAATAATTCCCTCCAAATTTTTATCATGTCCAAGAGTGGCTATTAGTTTTAAGTCATTTCCTTCTTTTAAAAAGATACTACNATAATTTGCCTTAGAAATAATTCCAATAATAATGTCAAGAACTTTTCTTAAAAACTCCTCATCTCTTAGATTCAAATTTGAGATCTCAGATATATCCTTAAAAAAGCCCCAAAACTTCTCTATCCATTCTTCAAGAGCTTGCCTCACCCTTCTAATTTCCCGAGAAAGCAAAGTAAAATAAAGAAATGCAAAAAAACCTAAAACCAAAATAAAGATAAGAATATAACGAACATTCTTTTCAAACCAAGTTTTTTCTAGCTTTTTTAGATACTACATATCTCTCTGTTAATTCAGCTAATTCTTCTTTGGTAATCTTATCTAAGGTTCTATTTATAAGATCTATTAATTCACCTTTATTCTTAAGGGTTGCCACATGGAGGTAATTGGTAGTAATTAGGGGACCTTTGACAAATTCATAAACAAGATCATATTTAACAAGATAATAATTTGCTGGTATATCATCCATAATAAAAACACTTATATCACCCTTTTTCGCAGATTTAATAATGTCCAAATAATTATCAAAATATTTAAAACTAACATGTGGATTTTCCTTTAGGGTTAATTCTATTACAGCATCGCCCTTTTTTACGCCTACCACATAAGGAGTTAAATCTTTTGGAGAATAAATCTTAGGCATACCAACCCTATAATATATGCTGGATGTTATTTCAAAAATGGGCTTTGAAAAAACTAAATATTTCTCCCTTTCTGAGGTCTTAAATATAGTATCAATAGCATCAAAATTACCTTTAACAAGACTCTCTTGTGCCTTTTCCCATTCCATAGGAAAAAGTTCCACTTTTATTCCAGTCTTTTTACTCCATAAATTCCAAAACTCTACTGAAATTCCAACTAAATTCCCTTTTTCATCAATATACGTAAAGGGAGGGTAGTCTTTATCGATTAAAACTTTTAATGGGTTTTGAGCATTAGCGTTAAAACTAACAAGAAGAGATATCAATAATAGTAAAAATAAGAAAATTTTAAAATCCTTAAATCTCATCTTCTCACACATTTTTAAAAACTTTTTAAGTAATTATAACAAAAAAATGCTATACTACATCAATAATATATTTTAGTTCTCTCAAAATATGATACTTTTTATATTAGGTCTTGCTCCAGGAGTAGCAATAGCCTGGTATGTATATAACAAAGACAGATGGAATAAAGAGCCATCAAGACTAATCTTTTGGTCCTTTGCTCTTGGAGTTCTTATATCCTTTCCTGCCGGTATATTTGAACTAATTGTAGAACCCCTTCTTCCTTTTAAAACTAAAAGCAATCTTGTTTCTCTTTTTTTATATTCTCTCTTAGGAGTTGCCTTAATAGAAGAAGGACTAAAGTATTATGTAATATACAAGTTTCTATATCCAAAAGAAGAATTTGATGAGCCTTTTGATGGAATAGTGTACTCAGTGATGGTAGGAATGGGGTTTGCTACCCTGGAGAACATCTTATACGTAATATCAGGCGGATATCTTGTGGGAATTACAAGAGCTTTTCTTGCAGTTCCTGCCCACTTTGTTCTTGCTCTATTTATGGGCTACTCTTTTGGCCTTGCAAAATTCGGAATAAATCCCGAAAAACATCTACTACAGGCCCTTTATTATCCCGTTTTTTGGCATGCTTTGTACGATTTCTTAATTTTCACTGAAAAATGGTATTTCTCAATTTTCATTTTGGTGATAGTCTATGGAGTAGGAAGATGGATGTGGAAAAGGGGGCAAAAACTTATTATATTCACAACGGAGGAGAAAAATGATAAAAGCAGTTCTCTTTGATCTGGATGGTACGCTCCTTATAAATGACCTTGATCTATTTATGAAAAACTATTTTTCTCTTTTAAGGGAAGACTTCAAAAAAAATAGGTGATGAAAAAGAACTTTTCAAAAATTTAAATATTGCCATTGAAAAAATGCTTCTAAATAAAGGGCCTAAAACCAATTATGAGGTATTCTGGGATGAGTTTACAAAACTTACAGGCAAAGATAGAAAAAATATGGAAGAATTCTTTAATAACTTCTACTCTCAAAAGTTCCCTCTTTTGAAAGACCTTTCGCAAGCGAGAACAAACTTCTACGCTAAAGAGGTTATTGAAAGAAGTTTTGAATTAGGATTAAAAGTTGTAATTGCTACCAATGCAGTATTTCCCATCATAGCTATAGAAGAAAGGCTTAGATGGGGAGGACTTCAAAATTATCCTTACGATCTGATAACCTCTATGGAGAAAATGCATTCCTGTAAGCCAAACGTGGAATATTACAAGGAAATTTTAGAGAAAATCAATGTACCTCCAGAAAGAGCTATTATGGTAGGAAATGATATAAAGGAAGATTTGTCTGCCTCTAAATTAGGAATCCTCACCTTTTTATATAATCATGAAAATATTTTTCTTAACAATATTGAGTACAAGCCAGATTTTATTGGAACCTTAAAAGATTTTTTTGAAATCTTACCCCTTCTTGCTAAATAAAGTACTATAAATATAATAGTTTTCAAATCTTTTGGGAGGTGCAAAAATGTTGAGTAAAATCTTAATAATCCTCTTTGGAATTGTATCTATAGTTTTAGGAGTATGGGGACTAATAATTTGGTGGTCTTACTTTGTTAAGGCCCTCATGGCAGTAGTACCAATATTTCTTGTATTCTTAGGAATAATATTAATCATCTTCGGATACTCAGAATTGAAAGATCAACTTTCCAAAAAAGAATAAAATCTAATTTCAAGGGAGGGGTCAACCCTCCCAAGAATTTAATATCCCAAATTTTTATTTACCACATTCAGCATTTTATCAATGTTAGGATAGTGCTTTAAGTTATGTATAAATATTTCCAGAAGCCTTTCATCATAATAGGGAGTCATGCCAGCTATGTGAGGAGTTATAATTACATTTTCAAGATCCCATAGAGGACTTTCCTTAGGCAAAGGTTCATCATAAAACACATCAAGAAGAGCACATTGAATTTGTCCCTCTTTTAAAGCTTTAACTAAGTCTTCTTCTCTTACTGTCTTACCTCTACCTACATTAACAAGAATTGCATTCTTTTTCATCATTTTAAATTCTTTTTCTCCTATTAAGTCTCGGGTTTCAGGAGTTAAAGGTAAAACCAGCACAACAATATCCGATCTTTTTAATGCATCATGCAAGTTTTCATAAGATAAGAGCTCATCAGGTAAAAATTCAACATCATCCCTTTTAGCTATATCTCTTTTCACTCCTATTACCTTCATACCAAAACCCTTTGCAATCCTTCCTATCTCCTGCCCTATTTTCCCATAACCTATTATTCCCATAGTTTTTCCAGTAAGTTCATCACACCACTTTATTTCCTCCCTATTCCATCTCCTCTCAAATTTACCTTTTAGAGCTACATTTATTCTCCTTGTCCAAGAGAGAATAAGAGCAAAGACATGCTCAGCAATAGGCTTAGGATGAACACCACTGGCAGTAGTTATAATAATATCTGAGTTAATTAGATCTTCAAAAAGAATGTTATCTATACCTGCAGACGAAGATTGAATCCATCTAAGTTCCTTTGCTCTTTTAATATCCTCTCTTGAGATATGACCACCAAAAAATACCTCTGCTTCCTCTATATTATCTACAATCTCCACATCTTCTCTTGCTTGCTTTATCATCTCCAAATATTCATCTTTTAAGGGATAATTTATGTATACTTTCATTTTTTAATAATTCCTCCTTTGAATTTTTTTCTCATCTTATGTTATAATTTTATTCACTATGGATCTTTACTTATATAATACACTAACAAAAAGAAAAGAAAAGTTTGAACCATTAAATCCACCCTATGTGGGGATGTACACCTGTGGTCCCACAGTATATAACTATGCCCACATAGGCAATCTTAGAACATACATATTTGAAGACATTTTAAAAAGAGTATTAATATACAATGGTTATATAGTAAAACATGTGATGAATATTACTGATGTAGGACATCTCACCTCTGATGCCGATGAGGGAGAGGACAAAATAGAAAGAGAGGCAAAAAAGGAAAGAAGGAGTGCATGGGAGATTGCAGAGTTTTATACAGAAGCCTTTAAGAGAGATCTTAAAAAATTAAAATATTATTGAACCTGATATATGGTGTAAAGCCACCGATCACATTCAAGATTTTATAGACCTAATACTTATCCTTGAAAGAAAAGGATATACTTATAGAACTTCTGATGGAATTTATTTCGATACATCAAAGGTCCCTGACTATGGAAAATTGGCAGGTCAAGATTTAGAAAACCTCCTCCCTGGAGCAAGAGTAGAGTACAATCCTGAAAAGAAAAACCCTACTGATTTTGCTCTATGGAAGTTCTCTCCAAAGGATGTAAAAAGGCAGATGGAATGGGATTCTCCCTGGGGAGTAGGATTTCCAGGATGGCATATTGAGTGTTCTGCGATGTCTACCAAATATTTGGGACAACCCTTTGACATACATTGTGGTGGTATAGATCATATCCCCATACATCATACCAATGAAATTGCCCAGTCAGAAGCAGCCTATGATAAGCCTATGGACAAAATATTGGCTCCATGGAGAATTTCTAATTATGGGCGAAAAAAGAATGGGAAAATCGGAAGGCAATTTTATAACCTTGTCAGATTTAGAAGAAAAGGGATATCATCCTTTATCTTATAGATACTTTTGTCTCACAGCCCATTATAGAAGTCCATTAAAATTTACTTGGTCAGCTTTGGAGGCAGCTCAAAGAGCTCTATTCAGATTGTATGAAAATATGAAAAAATATCCCAAAGAAGAGACTAAATATGATGAAAAGTATGAGGAAGAATTTCATAAAGCAATAAATGATGACCTTGACATGCCTAAAGCCCTGGCTATAACTTGGGAATTAGTCAAAGACGATAAATTAGCTCCTGAGGTAAAAAGAGCAACTTTACTACAATTTGACAAAGTTTTAGGTCTTTCTCTTGACAATCCTCCAGAGATTAAAATAGAGATTCCTGAAGAGATCTGGAAGCTTGTAGAAGAGAGAGAATTAGCAAGAAAAAATAAGGATTGGGAAAAAGCTGACAGGATACGTGAGGAAATTAAAAATAGAGGATATATAATTGAAGATACCCCACAAGGTCCAAGAATTAAAAAAGCTACACCTCTTACAAAATAAGGATATTATTTTTTATGCTTATACATCCTTTCATCAGCAATTTTAACAAGAGTATCTAAACTTTCTCCATCCTTAGGATATTCAGCTACTCCATAGGTAAAACTTAAGTTAAATCCAAAAAAGTTTAAAATCTCAATTTCAAATTTATTCTTTATCCTTTCTAATATTCTTTCAGCTTTCTCTTTATCAACATTAACTAAAATAATACAAAACTCGTCTCCCCCATATCTTACTACAAAGTCATACTCTCTAAAGTTTCTTCTAAAAAATTCTGCCACCTCTATAAGAACTTTATCTCCCAATTCATGCCCCCATCTATCATTTATCTCTTTAAAATTATCAAGATCTACAAATACTAAAACAAACGTATCATAGTTTCTTTTTATATACTCATATTTTTCCTCAAGAAATCTTCTATTATAAAGCCTTGTTAAAGGATCTAAATAGGTCAATTTTTCTGTTTCTTTCAACTCAAATATCAATTTTTCTTCTCTCTCTTTTATCTTAGAAATCATATGCTTAAAGACCTTAATAAAATCTCCAAATTCATCTTCTCTATCTTCCATGAGCTCTACATCATATTTACCATTGGCTATATTATGAGAAATATCTACAAGCCTCTCAAAAGGCTTAAAAATATGGTTTAACAAGATCTGCATAAAAACTATAGAAAAGAGCAAGATAACTCCTAAGGATATTCCCAAAATAGTAAGGAGTAGCTTATTAAACTCATACAAAGAAGGATCCTGTTTATCTATAACAATGTAAATTTCGTTATTTAGGGGGATCGCTAAATGAATATGAGGATATCTATAATAATCTTCTAAAATAGACCTATTTGCCTGATTAACTAAAAATAAAAGTGATCTTCGCATCTATAATTTTTTCTAATTCTCTTATATATTCACTATCAATCTTCTTAGCAAAAAGAAGATAGGCCCCATAAAACTTCTTTATGTTTTCATCATAAACAGGCCCTACACCATATATGTAGAAATCCTTACCTACCTTGATAATAGAGACTTTTATTTCCTTGGTCAATTCTATCTTCTCTATAGGGAAAACTAAAAGAAGAAGTTATAATTTTTCTATCCTCAGTAAATAGTATCACATCATATCCTAAGGTATTCTTCACCCAAGGATTTAAATTAGACTTAATCCAAGTCTTATCTTTCTTAATAACTGCCCTTTCTCCAAGTTCCTTCCATAAAGAGTAATCTTTTATTTGTTTTTCTAAAGTCCATTTTTCCAGCTCTATAATATAGGAAATTACCCTTTTGTAAGAATTTATCTCCCTCTTTACCCTTTCTTTCAAATTCAAATTAAGCAAATAAGACGAGAGTCCCCAAATTGTAGAAATAATTATCAATATTATGAGAATTAATATTAGCGTTACTTTAACTCTAAAACTCTTTATTTTCATATCTCTGCAGTGTCCTCTTCTAAATATTTATTGAAAATTATAACATGTCATTAATAAAATTATTTATGTTAAAATAATCTTTGGAGAGGTGGCCGAGTGGACGAAGGCGCTCGCCTCGAAAGCGAGTAGGCTAACTGCCTCGTGGGTTCGAATCCCACCCTCTCCGCCACCTTTTCTATAAAGATCCTCAAATTCCCTATCTCAAAAAAATTCCTGTTATAATCCTTATTGGCTATGCTTTAAGTCCTATCGACCTCATTCCTGATTTTATTCCCATCCTTGGATATCTTGATGATTATATAATATTACCCTTAGGTATATATCTTTGTTTTAAATTAATCCCAAAAGATAAGCTAAAAGAATATGAAGAATATGTGGAAAAACAAGATTTATTCTTAAGAAAGAACTGGATATTTGGTATAATTATTCTTCTCTTCTGGATAATCATATTGTTATTTATATTAAAACGATTGCTTATAAGTTAAAGTTATTGTAAAATGTTATAAAAATAAAAAACAGGGAGGGTTAAAAGTATGCCTTTTGTAGATCACCGCGCACAAAAAATTAGAAGATCCAAAGAGGAACTCTTAAAACACATGCAAACTTTTAAATTAGATCTTAAATTCTCGGTAGGAATTTGGTACTTTACTCCTGGTGGTGGAAGATTCCATGAGCCTTACGTAGAACAAAAGAGTATACCAGAAAGAATCGAGATGGCTGCTGAAATGGCCAAATTTGGAGTAAAAGGAATTGAGGCCCACTATCCTGCAGAAGTAAACGAAGAAAACCTTCATCTATACAAACAACTAGAAAAAGAAGCAGGAATAAGACTCGTCGCTGTACCATTAAGCTTATTCTACGATAAAATTTTTGAGTTTGGCTCTCTCTCTAATCCCTATGAAAAATACAGAAAAGTAGCCTATGAAAGATTAGTAAATGGATTAAAACTAGTAAAAGAGGCTAACGCTGATATTTGCATTATTTGGCCTGGAATCGATGGATATACTTACTCTTATGGACATCTCTACTACCATATGTGGGACACTTTTGAAGAATTAGTAGCTCAGGCTATGGATGAAGTGCCTGGAGTACAGGTGGCAATAGAGCCAAAACCCTACGAACCTGCTCCTAATAACATATACAGAACTACTGCTGATGGAATCCTTGCTGCAAGAGATATTGAGGCCAGGTTAAAAAATCCTGAAAACTTGAAGTTATTACAGGAAGGACATGCCCTCGTAGGACTTAATCCAGAAGTAGGCCATGTAAGAATGGGATTTGAAGACCTACCATATGCCTATGCCAGAGTAGCAAGAGAAGGAAGACTATTCCATACTCATTGGAATAGCCAACCCTTAGGAAACTATGACCAAGATTTGAACATAGGAGTGGTGGATTGGGATTCCACCGAAGCTCTCTTATATACTCTAAAAATGGTAGGATATCAAGGATACTTTGGAATAGACATAAACCCAGAAAGAATGCCTGTAATCAAAGCCATTGAAATCAATACTAAAGTCCTTCAAATCATGAATGAAAGAATTGAAAGATTACCTCATGATAGAATCATTGAGTGCTACTTTGATCCAAGAAAATCATAGAGGTGAGTCTTGAATTAATTCTTGCCGAAAATCATAAATAGATCAAGGTTACCTTCTAAAGGGGAGAGGTAAGCCTCTCCCCTTAATTTTTAACCATTTTTTACTCATAGTCAAAAAGAATTAAAATCTCAAATAAATAAGAGAATTTAGGTAAAAAATCATCAATTTTTAACCTTTTCCAATCTTGCACTATATGTTGGGTTATGTTATAAATATAACCACAATATTTAGTGGGGAGGGTAAAATTTTGAGATGTCCATTCTGTGGATATGAGGATACTTTTGTTATAGATACACGAGAAATCGAAGATCAAAGGGTAATAAGAAGAAGAAGAGAATGTCCTAACTGTAAGAATAGATTTACTACTTACGAAAGGGTTGAAGAAAAACCCATAATGGTTATTAAAAAGGATGGGAGAAGAGAGCCTTTTGATAGGAATAAACTCTTAGCTGGACTTCAAAGGGCAGTGGTGAAAAGAAATATAGATAACGAAAAATTAGAAGCAATTATTGATGAAATTATTACAAATATAAGGAAACAGGGAATAAGCGAGATAACCTCTAAGGAGATTGGGAAAATGGTGTTAGAAAAAACTAAAAGATCTTGATGCTGTTGCTTATGTAAGATTTGCATCTGTATATCAAGAATTTAGTTCTCTTGAAGAATTTGCAAAACTTTTATCTCAAATGAAAAAAGAATAAACAGTAAAAGGGGGGCTTAGCTTATGATTGGTAATCTGAATAACTTAATAAAAGAGTATTTAACAAGAGAAGATTGGAGAGTAAATGAAAACTCAAATATGGGTTATTCTCTCCAAGGATTAAACTACTACTTATATTCTTCTCTAATTGCAAGATATTGGCTTGAGGAAATATACCCCCAAGAAATATCTCGAGCACACCAAAATGGAGATTTTCACATTCATGACTTGGGATCTCTTTCGGTTTATTGCGTTGGATGGGATCTTGAAGATTTACTCCTAAAGGGCTTTGGAGGGGTAGAAGGTAAGGTAGCAAGTAAACCTGCAAAACATTTTAGAACAGCCTTGGGTCAAATAGTAAACTTTATGTTTACTTTACAAGGAGAAGCAGCAGGAGCCATAGCCTTTTCTAATTTTGATACATTCCTTGCTCCCTTCATAGCCTACGATGGTCTTACTTATAAGGAAGTAAAACAAGCCATGCAAGAGTTCATATTTAACTTAAACATACCTACAAGAACTGGCTTCCAAACACCATTTACTAACCTAAGCTTTGACCTTGTAGTACCTCAAGATTTAAAAGACAAAAAAGTAATAATAGGAGGAGAAAGAAAAGAGGCTACTTACGGAGAATTTCAAAGGGAGATGGATCTTTTAAACGAGGCTTTTGCAGAAGTAATGATAGAGGGAGATGCTAATGGAAGAATATTTACCTTCCCAATTCCTACTTATAGCATAACCAAAGATTTTCCATGGGATAAATCAAACCTTACAAAAATCTGGGAAATGACTGCTAAGTATGGAACTCCATACTTTTCTAACTTTGTAAATTCAGATATGGATCCTTCTGATGTAAGATCCATGTGTTGTAGATTGAGACTTGACAACTCTATGGTAAGACAGAGAGCTCTAAGCTTTACTTTAAATACCAACACAAAGAATGTGGATGAACTAAAACATAGAGGCGGAGGACTATTTGGAGCTAATCCCTTAACAGGAAGTATTGGTGTAGTAACTATCAACATGCCAAGACTGGGATATCTCTCGAAAACTGAGGAGGAATTTTTTGAAAGATTATCTTATCTTATGGAACTTGCAAAAGAAAGCTTAGAAATTAAGAGACAAGTTATTGAAGATCTAACTCATAAAAACCTATATCCTTACTCCAAATATTACTTATCTGGAGTTTATGAGCTAACAGGACAATACTGGGGTAACCACTTTGCTACTATCGGACTTATCGGAATGCATGAGGCTTGTGTAAACTTCTTAGGAGAAGGAATAGAGACTTCTGCAGGAAGAGAATTTACCATAAAGGTATTGAAATTCATGAGAGAAAAATTAATAGAATTTCAGAAAGAGACAAACAATTTATACAACTTAGAAGCCACACCTGGAGAGGGCACTTCTTACAGACTTGCAAGGATAGACAAGAATAAATACCCTGACATTTATACTTCAGGAAGCAATGAACCTTTTTATACCAATTCTACTCAGCTTCCCGTAGATTACTCTGCAGATCCTTTTGAAGTCTTAGAACACCAAGATGAGATCCAAAGTCTCTACACAGGTGGTACAGTACTTCATATCTTTTTAGGAGAGGCATTAGAAGACATAGAAATGGTTAAAGAAGCAGTAAAATTAATCACTTCAAATTATAGACTTCCTTACTTTACCCTTACACCTACCTTCAGTATATGCCCAGAGCATGGCTATATAAGAGGGGCTCATGAAAAATGTCCAACTTGTGGAAAAGGAACAGAGATATACTCAAGAGTTGTAGGATATTACCGACCTGTAAAAAGTTGGAACAAAGGAAAGCAAGAAGAATTTAGGTTAAGAAAGACCTTTATTTTAGCATTAAAGGAGAGGAGAAAAATTGAAAATCTCAGGCTACCTGGGATTTAGTCTAATAGATTACCCTGGAATACCAAGCTTTGTAATATTTACACAGGGATGTAATTTTAAATGTCCCTTCTGTCATAATCCTGAGCTAATATCTCAAAAAAAGAAGGGACAATACTCTGAAGAATTCATATTAGAAGAGATTGATAGAAGAAGAAAATTAATTAAAGGAGTTGTGATCACAGGAGGGGAGCCTACCCTTCAGGAGAATCTCCCCTCCTTTCTTTTTAAAATTAAGAAGAAAAGACTTCTAATAAAACTTGACACCAATGGTTCAAATCCCAAAATGCTTATAGAAATTATAAAAAGTAACCTTGTAGATTATGTAGCAATGGATTTCAAAACCTCCCCCTCTAAATATCACAAGGCCATAGGTCTAACAGAGAACGAGACAAAAAAATATCTCAAAAATATCTTTGAATCCTTAAAGATACTAAGAGAGAACAAAATAAAATTTGAAATAAGGACCACTGTGGTACCTGAAATTGTGGAAGAAGAAGATCTTATTGAAATAAGAAAAATAATTGGAGAAAATACTCTGTATTTTCTTCAGCCTTTTAAAAATGACAAAACCCTAAGTTACGAGTTTAAAAACAAAAATCCATATCCTGAAGAGATGTTAGAGAAATACTCAGCTACCATAAAAAGTAAGTTAAGATAGTTTTGGTGTATTTGTGATCTTTCTAAGAACCAATAGACCAAATATAGTAGAAAGTAGCCCCTGAAGAAAATTAGCCCTATAACCTAAAATATCGATCAATACACCTGAGGTTAAGTAAGCAATAACCTGAGAAGCAGAAACTACTAAAGTATTTATTCCTACTATACTTCCTTCTTTATCCTTTGGAATATAGCTAAGTATCAAACTGTAAGGAATTACTGTAAGAGAACCAAGGCTTATTCCATAAATCACCGAAGCTATAAAAGCCATATTTATCCTTTGAGCTTGCGAAAATAAAAAACTACTTATACCAAATAGAGCAAGAAAAATCGCTGAAAGCTTCTCTTTAGGAAACTTGTCAGCAATAAAACCTGAAAAAAAGGTAGACAAAGACCGTTAAAACCCCAAAAATAACTAACACAACTATATACTCACTTAAGGAAGCTGAAAGAGCATCTTGAAAGAAAAGTAATATAAAAGAGCTTACAGAGGAGATACCATACCAAACAAAAAATTGTAAAAGGAAAAGTGTGAACCAAAATCTTCCCTTTAAGAACTCTATGTTTACAGTAAAATTTGGGAGACTTACTTTACTCTCCTTCTCAGGTATAAAAAAGAAAATTATTGCAGACAAAAAAATACTCCACTTTAACAAAGTAAAAGTCAAATTAGAAGCGTGAGAAATAACAACTATAAAAATATATACCCCTTGGAAAAATTGAGAGGCAAAATTTAGAACACCTGTAGCCCTTGACAAAAAAATCTCTGCTAAAAAGGTCAGGAACCAAAGTTTGATACAGTGAGATAGCAGAGTAAAAAAATACATAAGTTAAAGTTAAGTAGAGAAATAATTCTGTAATATTTTTTGTCTTTTCTAAAAAATATATAGATAGAGAAAGAAAAAGAAGAGAAAAAACAATTAGATATTTTCTACCTTTTATTATTCTTTTTAACTTGTCCGATAAAAAACCTACAAAAGGTGGTATAAAGATACCTACTAAACTTCCCAAAGAAAGTAAAACTCCTATTTGGGACTTTGAAGCAACAAACTTGTTTATAAAAAATATCAAAGAAAAACCACGAAAAGCTTGAAAAAAGGAAAGACCAATTCCCCCAACACTCAGAACTACTAAAATTTTTACAAAAAAATCTATCCTTCTACTCTTCACAATAGAGTAATTTTATCACTGATAGCAAAAATATTGAAGAGCTGATTAACTTACATATACTTCAGAAATCAGTCTCTGGGCCGTCTCTACCAAGTTATTTGAGGCATATCTTTTGGCATGATCTATAACTTTATTAAGAATGCTATCAATTTTTTCTTTAGATAAAACTTTGGAAGCAAAATCTAAAATTAATTTAATTGCCTCTTTCAAAAACGCTCTCAACTCTTCTTCTTGTGAGCTTGCAATATTTCTATAAAAATATGGGAAATTTTGTCTTGACTCTGAAGGAAGATAAGAGAATAAATGTTTAACATCAGATAGACTTTCTGAAATAAATCTATCCCATTCTTTTACAAACTCATCTCTCTTACCTGATTTCTCAAACTCTAAAATCATCTCCTGCCAAAACATGAAGAAGTAATTTAAAAGATCAAGCTTTATATTATCCCCTAAAGGTAATGTTAATTTCTTATCAAGGACAGATTTTATCAACTGAAGCTTTCTCAACTCTCCAAAAGGTAAGACGTTTTCCACATCTTTAAGAGTTCTTCTTCCATCAAGAGCCCATAGTACAATATTCTCTTCAATTATGTCACTATATTTTATAGGCACATAAATTTTAGACATAAAAGGTTCCAGTTCTTGAGATAAGAATATAATCTTTCCTATATCAATAACATTATTGATCTCGAGCTTCCTATAATTCTCTATAAAATGGAATACTTCTTTTATCACATTAAAATAATCATCAGGATGAACATCCTTAATTAAGGGGTAAACATTATACCATTCCACTTTTTTATCCTTAGTAAGTATTTCAAAAACAAGTTTATAAGTAGTTAATTTATTCAATTGCTCAGACCTATTTTTTTCTAAAATCCCGTTCATTCTCCTTCTCCAAGGTAAATACGAAGTATCTCCAGAAAGTGTAGGTCCAGAACAAGTTGATGTTATCATCAATTCTTAGAAGATTCTTATTCTTTCTCAATTTCTCAATTACCCTAAGAGTTCTGTACTCTCCATAAGGAGAATTCAAAATTATATCCTTTGTTGATCTAATTCCATCAAATAGTTCGCCTACTTTTCTCTCTTCCTCCGATAAATTAGCAACATTTACAAAGAGAAATATCAAATCTCCCAAATACTCCATCAAATCAATGTCTTTTGAAACATCTACTAAAATGTGAAGAGGATCAAGATTTAAATTAGACTTAGGAGCTTTTTCATCAGGATAAAAGGCAAAAGTCCCATCTTTCCAGAGAGCAAGATGTAAAACAGCCTCCTCATCTTCACAATTATCTGTCTTAATATGTCTTTATTTTTCCATCCTCAAAATACACATCTAGTNNTTTTTTTATCTTTTGTAAGTTGTAATCTACCAGTCTTTCTGCTAAAGGATAATATCTCCATAACCTCCCACAAGGAGACACTCTTCAAATCTCCACTAAGTCCCATACTTGTTCCCCTTTCTTTAACAATTTATAAATAAGGGGAAGGCTCCCCTTTTTGGACCTTCCCCTTACTTAGATTATATCACAACTTTAATATTAATTTAAGTTAGTTTAAATAAGTTCTAAAATATTTTGCAAACAAATCAAAAATCTCAGGAGTTATTCTAAAGCCTTGTTTTCCTTCCACTATTACCACATCATCAATATAAAAATCAAGATTGGGATTACTGGGGATCTCTACATATAAAGCTAAGTCAAGTATATTGACCCCGGCAGGTATCTGATAAGTCCCTGCAAGCTCTACCCACTTACCACCTGGCACCTCATTGTCATGCTTTATCCAATCATATTGAGTACTACTATCACTGTCATATTTTCTTCTCATTGTAATACCAACATGCTGTGGTAATTCTGAATTATGTTTTACCCATACAGATATACTATAAACCTTACCTGGTTTCAAAATATCTTTTAATTGAATTTGAGCCCCGTTCCAACCTGCGGTTCTTCCTGTGACATATAAGCTATATTTCCCTGTATGAGCATCTTTATCCACTACAGCTACAGACACTCCCTCTCCATTAGGAGTCCATCCTTCAGTCTTTCCAGATTCAAAAGTAGTAATAAGAATAGCATTAGGAATATTAGGAACTTCTTTTGCTACTTCCTTTACAGCTTCCTGAGGTACAGTAGTTTGTACAGCAGTCTCCTTAGGAGTACAACCAGAAACGATAAAACACAAATCCTAACACTAAAAGGATGCTAAAAAGCTTTTTGTACATTTTGATACCTCCTCCTCTCTAAATTTTTAATAAGAGGGGGCTTTACTACCCCCTCTTACTTACTGACTTAAAAGAAAAATTGCTCAGGGAAAGAGTTCAGCTCAGATCTAAACGGGTCATCCCAAAGTATCCCATCTGGTACATTTCTTAGCTTGTTGTTCACTATTACCAGTTGAGGAATACCTCCCACGGTTCCAATTATCCATATGTTCTTTCTATGTAAAGCTATAATCTGTCTTATAATTGTGTCTCTCTTTCTTGCGTCAACGGTTCTATTGAATTCATCCCATAGATCATAGATCTTTCTTATATCACCTGTAGGCTCCTCTCCTTCTTGTCCCTTAGTCCAATACCATCTTGCGTAAAGTGGTGCCCATGGCCCATCGGTCCATGTACCAAGAAGTCTTCCTGGAGATATGGCTACATTGCTCATTCTATCCAAAACCCAGACTCCTATTTCTATATCTCCCGAGTTACATTGAGTAGTATACAAACTCCTATCTACTTGCTTTATAATGGTCTTAATACCGATCGCTTCCCAATAACTCTTGATAAGCTCCATAGTACTCATATTAGCACTACCAGGATATGTGGTAAAACTTACCACAAGCTCAATTGGTTTTCCGTCAGAACCAATTCTAAATCCATCCTTACCAACTTTAAGTCCCATAGCATCAAGTAATATTTTGGCTCTTCCGGGATCATATTGAGCATATGCTTGAGCCCATGCCTTATCATAATAGGCGGAGCCTGGTGGAATAGCTGCCTGCATTGGCACTCCAAGTCCAAAGAATAAAATCTTGTTTATTTCTTCTCTATTTATAGCAAGAGAAAGTGCTTGTCTAAACCTCACATCCTGGAATAACTTTCTTTTTACTGGATCCTTTACGTTTTGGTTCAAATATATAGCTGGGTCTGCACCTGTGCCTGTTCTCCATACAAGAATCCTATAATTACCTTTTTCTTTATTCTGCATAAATAACGTATAGTTAGGCAATCTCATGTGGCGAGCCTGAAAATCTATCTCTCCTGCCACAGCCTTCATATTAATCATCTCTGCATCACTTACAAGATAATGAACTACTCTATCAATATAGGGCAATTGATTTCCCTCAGTGTCTACTACAGGATAGTATGGATTTCTCTCCATTACAAACACTGGTTCATTGGGACTCTTACTTACAATCTTCCAAGGAGACATGGTAGGCAAATCAGGATTCTGAATATAATCGATCATAAACTGGAATAATTCATACCATTTATTAAAACCTTTCTGTTTTGCGAGAGCCTCTATCTTATCCTTTGGAGTATACTTCGGATGGAACTGCATTAAGTAATGTTTTGGAGCATAGAAAGCAAAAGAACCTTTTGAGTTGTCAATAAACCATCCCTGGGTAGGGAAAGTATAAATAAACATTGGATTTGGATTCTTAAACTCAATTCTAAAAGTGTAATTATCTACTTTTACAAATTTAGCCCTAACACCATCTTGGACAAAAGCAGAAGGAAAAGTAGGAGTTAACTCTTCATTTCCAATTACATCCTCGTACCAGAATATTACATCGTCGGTAGTCATAGGCTGACCATCGGACCACTTCAAACCCTCTCTTAACTTAAAAGTGAAAACTCTACCATCCTTAGAAATTGTATATTTCTCTACCAACCATGGAAGAATGGTCTTACTATCTGATGCCCATCTCATCAAGTTATTTGCATCATAGCAAATCTTAGCTATTCCCCATCTATCTCCAGGCCCCATCCAAGCTCTCCTAAGAGTTCCACCATAAACTCCTACCTCTTCTAAGGGTTTAACCACAATAGGATTCTTAGGTAATCTCTGCTCTACCGGTGGAAGTTTTCCTTCCTTTACAAGAGCAGCAGTCATGGGAGACTCATTATATTTTTTCTGCCCTACAATAGTGTTCCCAAAAATTAAAATGAAGATTAAAAGAATGCTTAGGAATTTAAAACATTTCATAATTTTTACCTCCCCCTTAACTTATAGGCACACCACTTAAAGTTAATTCTTTAGCAAAATGGCATGCCACATAATGTTCATTGCCAACATCAATTAACTCAGGTCTCACCTCCCTACAGATATCCTTTGCGTAGTTGCATCTTGGATGGAAATAACAACCCAAAGGAGGATTGGAAGCATCAGGAACCTCACCCTTTAGTAAAATTCTGCGAGTCTTAAGTTTAGGATCTGGTTTAGGAACCGCAGAAAGTAATGCTTCAGTATATGGATGCTTAGGATTCTCAAAAATTTCTTCCGTTTTTGCCAATTCCACAATCTTTCCTACATACATTACTGCTACTCTGTCACATATATGCTCTACCACTGAAAGATCATGGGAAATAAAAAGATAAGTTAACTTAAATTCCTGCTGAAGATCCATAAGCAAGTTTAAAACTTGAGCTTGAATAGAAACGTCAAGGGCAGAAACAGGCTCGTCACAAACTACAAGCTTAGGGTTTAAAGCAAGTGCTCTTGCAATACTTATCCTCTGTCTTTGTCCTCCCGAAAAAGCATGAGGATACCTCTTCATATATTCTGGTCTTAGGCCTACTTTTTTCATGAGATCTGCCACTCTATCATCAAGATCTTTGCCTTTTGCTATATTATTTACAATCAGAGGTTCTCCTATAATGTCCCTCACTGTCATTCGAGGGTTTAAAGATTTAAAAGGATCTTGAAATATCATTTGCATATATTTTCTTACATCTTTCAACTCTTTTGGAGAAAGCTTTGCCACATTTATCTCTTTTCTATCTATATGTAGTATTACGTCCCCATCGGTAGGGTCATAAGCCCTCAAAATCACTTTTCCTGTAGTAGTCTTACCACAACCAGACTCTCCTACAAGACCAAGCGTTTCTCCTTCTCTAATAAAAAAACTTATATCATCCACAGCTCTAATTGTTGCTACTTTTTTCCTCAAAAAACCTTTGGTTATTGGAAAGTACTTTTTCAGATTTCTTACCTCTAATAACAAGTTATCCATGATTCTTCACCTCTCCATAAAGCAAACAACTTACTTTATGTCCTGGTTTCACCTCTACAAGCTCTGGAATCCTTACATCACATAGACCTTTAATAAATTCAGGACATCTGGGATGAAAAGTACAACCTGTAGGAAGATTATAAGGATCTGGAACTATCCCTTTTATGGCTTTTAACCTTTTCCCCTTAACTTTCTTGCCAATCTTAGGAATAGATTCCAACAATGCTTTAGTATAAGGATGCATAGGACTGTAAAATATCTCTTCCACTGGGGCGCTTTCTACAATTTTTCCTAAATACATTACAATAACCTCTTCAGCCATCTCAGCTATTACTCCTAAGTTATGAGTTATCATCATAACAGCCATGCCAAATTGTTTTTGTAACTCTTTAAGAAGTTCAAGGATTTGAGCTTGTATAGTAACATCCAAATTTGTGGTCGGCTCATCTGCTATAAGGAGCCTTGGTCTACAAGAGAGCGCCATTGCAATCATAGCCCTCTGAAGCATTCCCCCGCTAAACTGATGAGGATACTCGTCAATTCTCAACTCAGGCCTTGGTATTCCTGCAATCCTCATTAAATCAATTACTGCTTCTCTTGCAGTATTTTTTATCTAATTTTTGATGAAGCATTATAGCTTCCATTATTTGTTCTCCTACAGTGTGTACAGGAGAAAAAGAAGCGCCTGGCTCTTGGAATATCATAGCTATTTCCTTTCCCCTAATACTTCTTATTTCGTCTCCCTTAGGATCTAATTTTGCTATATCTATGACTTGTCCATCTTTGTATAACAAAATCTCCCCTTGAATCTTACTTCTCGGACCTGTAAGTTTTAAAATGGAAAGCGCAGTTACACTTTTCCCACATCCTGATTCTCCCACTACTCCAAGGGTTCTTCCAGGCTTAATCTCAAAACTTATCCCATCCACAGCCCTTACCGTACCCTCATCTAATACGAAATAAGTTTTTAAATCCTTAACCTCTAAGAGTTTATCCATCTCAATTCCTCCCTACCTTGCATAAGGATCTGCAGCATCTCTCAAACCATCCCCCACAAAGTTAAAAGAGAGCACCACCAAAATCACAAAGAGTACAGGTAGCAATAGCCAAGGAGCTAAAGCTACAGTCCTAAAATTTTGAGCATCCTGTATCAAAACACCCCAACTTATGGCAGGAGGTCTTATACCTAACCCTAAGAAGCTTAGGGAGGTCTCACCTATTATCATGCTGGGTATGGATAAGGTTAAAGAGGCTATAATGTGACTTAGAAAAGAAGGAAGTAAATGTCTAAAAATTATCCTTTTCTCACTTGCTCCAGCAAGTTTTGCAGCAGTTACAAAATCTTCCTCACGAAGGGATAGAAACTTACTCCTTACCTCCCTTGCCAATCCAGTCCAGCCAATAAAAGAAAGAATTATAGATATAGCAAAATACACTTTTACAGGAGACCAGTTAGCAGGAACAGCAGCTGAAAGAGCCATCCAGAGAGGTAGGGTAGGAATACTGCGCAATATTTCTATTATTCGTTGAATAATGATGTCAAAAGGCCCCCCATAATACCCTGAGATTCCTCCTATAATGATACCAAAAAGAAAGACTTAAAAATATCCCTACAAGCCCTACCGTAGTAGATATGCGGGTTCCATATATAACTCTAGAAAATACATCTCTTCCTAAACTATCAGTTCCAAAAAGAAATATGTGTCCACCCTCTTCTACTCCAAAAAGATGTATATTTGTTCTAAATAAGCCCAAAAGCTTATATTCATCGCCCCCTTACAAAAAATTTTATATTATACTTTCTAGATTTATCCTCAGTATAAATTCTTCTTAATGTATTGGGATCTACCTCCATTTTATATGCATATACAAAAGGCCTCAGGTGAATTCCCTGCTCATCTACAAAATGGATCCTTTGAGGAGGAGCAAGAACATACCTTACATCATACTTATAGGGATCATAAGGTGCAAAAAACTCACAAAAAGCTGCAATAATATAAAAAATTATTAAAACTACTAAGCCGATGATGGCGAGCTTATTTCTTCTAAATCTCCACCACATCAACTTCCATTGAGAGGCAACATAAATCTTCTCTTCTTTTTCAGGTATTTCTTCTATAAATTCCTCTTTCCTTTCAATCTCCGCCATTTTTGTACATCCCCCTTATTCATACCTTACACGAGGATCTACCCAAGCAAGAAGTAAGTCGGATATTAAAGTGCCTAACATTGTTAGAAAACTTAACATAAGTAAAAAAGACCCCTGCTAAATACATATCTTGATTCCTCAAAGCCTCAAGAAGCAAAGGGCCAGAAGTAGGGAGATTTAAAACTATAGCTGTAATTTCAGCTCCTGAAACAAGGAATGGAAGAGACCAACCAACAGTACTTATAAAAGGAATCATAGCAACCCTTAAAGGATACTTAAATATTACTTTCCATTACCTTCAAACCTTTTGCCCTGGCTGTCAAAACATAGGGTTTATTTATCTCATCCAAAAGATTTGCCCTCAAAGTTCTTATCATTCCAGCAGTATTTGCTAATCCGATAATCACCACAGGCACCCATATATGCTTTAACATATCTACAAACTTAGCAAAACTCCATTTAGCCTCTAAATATTGTGGTGAAAAAAGTCCTGTCAGATTTTGTCCAAAGTAAGCATAGGCAACCCAGAGAAGAATCAAAGCAACCATAAAGGCAGGTACCGAAAGTCCAATATAACCTAAAAAGGTAAAAAGATAATCGCCAAAAGAATATTGATGAGTGGCAGAATAGGTACCTATCAGAAAACCTACTACCCAGATAAAAATAAGGGTAAAAAGAGATATAACAAAAGTAATAGCAAGTCTTTCACCTATAAGCTCACTAACTGGTCTATTATATAGTAAAGATCTTCCAAAATCTCCATGCAAAACATTCCAAATCCAAAGAAGATACTGCTCCCATATAGGTTTATCAAGGCCGTACTGCTTTTTAAGAGCTTCTATAGTCTCCAAATTCACCGATTCACCACTCGTGGCAAGCTGAGCAATATATGAAGTTAAAAAATCACCAGGAGGAAGTTGAATGACTACAAAGACAATTATGGATACAAAGAAAAGAGTCAATAACATATAGAGAATTCTTCTTATCAGATATTCCTTCACTTCATTGTCCTCCCCTTATTGAGAGAGTAATTTTTTTACCCCCTAAAAAATATTTCGTTTAATAAAAACGTTTGCTAATCGTTTTGTTTAAATATACATTATATTTTTAAAAAAGTCAACCTTTAGAAAAAGCAAGAAAATTCTTGAAATATTCTTAAAAAATTCATAGAATAAAAAAAATTAATTATAGTATTTTATGTAAAATTTAAATTTATGACTTAAAAATAAAAAGGAGGAACGTTGGAAGAATGAGAAAAAGGGAAAATAAATCACCAACAATGAAAGATGTAGCTAAGCTCGCTGGCGTTTCTATAAGTACAGTATCACACGTCATAAACAAGACCAGATATGTGGAACCTGAAACAAGAGAAAAAGTTTATCAGGCAATAAAAACTTTAGGTTATAGACCTAACATTCTTGCTAGCAGTTTAAGAAAGAGAGTAACTAACACTATTGGTTTGATTATTTCTAATATTACAAACCTTTTCTATCCTGAAGTAGTGCGGGGAGTTGAAGACCTTTTAGCAAAATATAATTATAACCTTATTTTATGTAACTCTGACGAAGATGTGGAAAAAGAGAAAAACTACATAGAGGTTTTATTTAGTAGGAGAGTAGATGGACTTATAATTACTCCTAGCAAAAGTAGTGAGACAAGAGAAAATCTTGACCTCTTTAGAGAAAAGAATATTCCTATAGTCCTTGTGGACAGGAAAATTGAGGGATTAGAGGAAGATGTTGTTCTTGCGGATAACATAGAAGGGACATATGAAGCGATAAGTTATCTTGTAAGCTTAGGACATAAAAGAATAGGAATAATAACAGGTCCATTAGATACAACTACAGGTTGTGAGAGACTCGAAGGATATTTAAAAGCCTTAGAAGATAAGGGGATTAAGAAGGATGATAACCTTATATACGAAGGAGACTTCAAAGAAGAAGGTGGTTATAAGGGAGTAGAAGCTCTACTTAACATAAACAATCCACCCACCGCTATATTTACCAGCAATAACCTAATGGCCTTAGGTGCTCTTAAAAAGATAACAGAACTTGGATTAAAAATACCTCAGGATCTTTCTTTAATATCCTTTGATGACATGGACTGGTTTCCGTATTTCTCTCCTCCTCTAACTGCAGTCTATCAGCCAGCCTATGAATTGGGTGAAACCGCAGTAAAATTACTTTTCGAAAGATTAAAGAGAGGAAGGAAAAAAAGAAAAGAGGTAAGATTACCTACAAAGTTAATTATAAGAGAATCTTGTGCACCCCCCTAAATAGTTTGAATTACAATGAAGGTTTATGAGGCCTACTTAGATATAGAAACTACAGGATTAAGTCCTATATACTCAGATATTACTGTAATTGGAATATACCTTGAAAATCCAGAAGATTCTATCTTTATTCAACTTATTGGAGATGACATCACTCCATATAACTTATCTTATATTATGGAGAAGGTTCACACTATATACACCTATAATGGGTCTCGGTTTGATCTGCCCTTTATCAATGCTAAACTGGGAATAAATTTAGAAGATTATGCCTTTCATGAGGATCTTATGTATAGATGCTGGAGAAGAGGATTATATGGAGGTCTAAAAAAGGTAGAAGAAAAATTAGGAATTGAGAGAAAACTAAAAGAGGTAGATGGAAGAATGGCAGTAATACTCTGGTATAAATATATCAGGTATAATGACATCAATGCACTAAGATTACTACTAGAGTACAATAAAGAGGATGTCATGAACTTAAAAATATTAAAGGAGAAACTATACAGTTTTTAGTCTTTAATCCAACATTGATAATCCTCTTCAAAAATATCCGAAAAAAGAGAAAAAGAAAGAGCTCTACATCCAATACAATCCTCTACATTACATAAATGACACTTTCCCTTTAAATTATCTTTAGTAAATTCAGCCCTAAATTTCAAAATCCTCTCATATACTTCAGAAAAACTTTCATTAGTTAAATTTCCCAGTACTATAGGAAACCTTCTACAAGGATAAACGTCCCCATTGGGCATTATGGCACAAGACTCTCCTAAATTACAAAGAGCTCCAAGAATTCTATTTTCTTCAAAATCGACATAAAAGGCTCTATAAGGTAGCAAATCTTCTGGATCAAGATCCGCCCATGTAGCAACTCTATCAACTACCTCATACCATTCGTCAGCTTCCAAAACCATGTCCTTTATCTTTAAGCCTTCTCCAAGAGGTATAAATCTCTCTAAAATAAATCCCTTTGCCCCCAAAGTCTGTGCCAACCTATACATATCATCCAATTCTCTATAATTGTATTTTGCAATGGTAAACATAAAAAGAAAATCATATCTGAGATTTTTTAAATTTACCAACAACTCTTTGAAAATTCCCTCTACCTCTTATCAAATCATTAGTCTCTTCCTTTGCTCCTTCAAGAGAAACCTTAATATACTTTAGCTTTTCATAACTTTCTTCTATTACCTTGTTAGGTGATAGTATCCCGTTAGTTATGATGTTTATTTCGTGTACAATATCTACCTTATTTAGAGTTTTTAAAAGTTGATTAAGATGAGGATAAATGAGTGGTTCTCCACCTGTAAGATTTATAGAAAGCCTATCAAAACCTTCTTTTTTCAAAAAAGTAGATATATCTTCAATAATATGAACTAACCTCTCAAAAGGGAGCTCCCTGCTCCTATCAAAATTTTCTTGGTAACAATGTCGACACCTCAAATTACAAAAATCTGTTATATGCCACTGAAAAGAAAATTCTTTAATCATGATCAAAAAACCTTTGATATAATAACCAGAGATAGGAGGTGATAAAATGGCTGAGTGTAGAATTGAAAAGAACTTGAAAAATTGTAATTGTACTTATGAACCATGTCCCAGAAAAGGCATTTGTTGTGAATGTCTCGCCTATCATCGCAGCCATGGAGAACTTCCTGCATGTTATTTTCCTCCCGAAGTAGAAAAAACCTATGATAGATCTATTAGAAGATTTGTATCCCTATACAAATAAGGGAGGATCTTCAATCCTCCCTCTCCCCTCTTGGATCCACATGCACTGTAACCTGTGAATTTTCAATCTTTGCTTTGATCTCATCCTGTACCCTTAAAGCTAAGTCATGAGCTTCCTTTACTGTTAGGTTATTATCTACCTCTATGTGTAGAGTAATATATTTTTCATTTTGATAATCGTGTACTGATAGGTCATGATAATTTAAAACTCCAGGAGTATTTATTACAATATCGTCAATCTTTTTCACAAGTTCATCACTTGGAGCCTCTCCAATCAAAAAATTAGTTGCACTTTTTATAAGATCTACACCTACCCATGCAATAAGGAGAGAGACAAAAACTCCCAAAATACCATCAAGCCTATAAAATCCTAATTTACTTCCCACAAGTCCTATTGCTACAAGAAGGGTCGCAATAGCATCACTTCTATGGTGCCATGCATCGGCAATTAATGGACTAGCATCAAACCTTTTTCCCAAGTAGATAGAAAATCTTGCCATCCATTCTTTGAATAAAAAGGAGATTATTAAAAGAATGAAAATTAATAAGTCAAACTCAACTTTTTGTGGTTTTAGCAACCTATTAAAGGAGGATAAAGCAAGATCATAAGCAACGATCAGCAGTAAGAATGCAATTATAAGAGTAGCTATTTGCTCTATTCTGCCATGTCCATATGGATGCTCTTTATCCGCAGGTTTGCTCCCTAACTTAAAGCCAAGAATAACAACAACCGAAGTTAGTACATCAGATAGAGAATGAAAAGCATCTGCAATTAATGAAATACTACCCAAATAAAGTCCAGAGAAATATTTAAACAAAAACAAAATAAGATTACCTATTATGCTTACCCAACCTTCTAAGTATCCGGCATTATTTTTTACTATCTCCCTTTTTACCTAAAATCTTTTTTACTATCCACTCATTAAAATTCATAACTGCCCCTCCTCAAACAAAAAGCTTCCTACTTTTTAGTAGGAAGCTTGCACACCTTTCTAACATAAATTATACAAAGAACAATTATATTCCTTTTAATAATTTATGTCAAAAAAATTAAAAGTTAAAATCTTTTAATGCATCAATCATAGCCCTTATATTTTCTCCTGAAGTTCCAGGAGATACTCCACCTCCAGCAGAAAGGATTATCCCTCTCTTCATTCCATAATCTCTCAACACCCTCTCTACACTCCTTTTTACATCCTCTTTGCTTCCATTGACCAATACATCTAAAGGAGGAATGTTACCCATTAGACAAATCTTGCCTTGGGTTAAATTATAAACATCTTTTATGTTCTGTAAGTGAGTAAAGTTAAATATATTAATACCAAGATCTGGTAAATATTTATAGTAAACATTATTATTCGTATCATTATGGTAAATTTTTATAGGATAATCAAAGCTTGAGAATATTTTTTTAAGGTACGGATGCGCAAATTCAAGATAATCCTCTTCTGAGAAAAATCCTACAATATCATCAAGTACGAGTATTCCCTCTACATCATGAAGAACCTCTATTTGAGCAGTAAGAAAATCAATTACCAAACTGGTAACTATCTCAAGAAGTTTTTTAGCCTCCTCAGGATATAATTTCACTGAAACTAAAAATTCTGTAACACCCATCAAATGGGAGGCAATTGCAAGAGGCCCTCTGGCAGCAACAATCTTTATCTTCTCTCCCATTTCTTTCACTTTAGGCTCAATATACCTATAGTATTCAAGAACAATAGGCATAAAACCATCTGTCTTAGGATTCGGCTTTTTCAAATTATTAACAAAATCAGGCAGATCATCGGCAGATTTCAATATTGGCTCTATGTTAGGAGTGGCATCAGGTTTAAAAATAATCTTAGCTCCAAAACCAGAAGGCTCTTGTGCCATTCCAAACTCTACCCAAAAGTCAGGAATAAAAATAACCTCAGGAAATCTTTTCTTAATCTCTCTGTAAGCCTCAAGCCATATATCAGGAATAAAGTAAAACTGCATATGGGGAATACCTAAGTAACCAGGAATCCAGGGACTATCTACAATGAGAGCAATAGGAATCTCCTTAGGTTCTTTTAGATTTGCACAATCCAATAAAATTTGCCAATCCTTTTCTCTCACCCTTATATACCTCCCTTAAGGATATATTTTTCTACCTTTTTCGTCAGGTATTCCTGTCCTTACTAAAAAAATATGTATTTATAACATCTCTCCATTCTTTTTGCATGTTCTACTTGCATATTCAATCTTTGTAAAACCCTTTCATATGTCTTATCATCAATCTTACCCTTAAGCTCAATCCATCTTCTTCTAATCTCTTCTACCTCTTCTACCCCTTCAAAATGCAAATCATAATAAGTCTGAAGCAAAGTTTTCCCTGACTTTAACCTATAATTATAAGGTACTCTATGGAAAAATAATAAAAGCTCTTCAGGACAAGTATCTATGCTATCATAAATTTCCCTCCAGGGAGAGTGATACTGAAGAGTATACCCTGTACCTCTTGAAGATCTGTCAACACCTATTGCTTCGTAATTTGCTCTGTGATAAGTGCCCCATTTTGAATATTCATATCCCTCAGGATTAGGCCCATAGTGATGCCCTGGATTTACCATCCATCCAAGTCCTAAAGGAGTAGTATACTTTTCATAAGCCTTATGGGAATTTAATAACATATATGATATGTTCTCAACCACTTTTTCATCATCTCCAAAAGTTAACTTTATCCATCTCTCTACAATTTTTTCTATCTTCTCATCAGGATTCCAAGCCAACTCTCCAAAAGTGTACAAATTAGCTTGAGCAAGGTCATGTCCTGTCCAATTAATATTATCCCCTACATTTGACACTCCTGCCATACCATTATTTTTTATTTTAAAAACATTTCCCTTTAATATTTCTTTTACTTCTGATCCTTTTCCCTTTGCATAAGTATCAAATTCAAGAATATCTTTCCACAAGATACCTAAATAGCATAAATGTATTTGTTGCCCTGTATATTCCTGAGTTATTTGTAATTCCAATATTTGATTAGTTTGTTCAAGTCCTCCGAAAAGAGGATTTACAGGCTCTCTAACTTGAAAATCCATGGGGCCATATTTTATTTGCACTATAACATTATCCATAAATTTACCATCAAGGGGCTTAAAATTATCATAAGCAGCCTTTGCCCTATCAGTTTTCATATCTCTCCAATCTTGCAGACAATTATAAACAAAAGCTCTCCATATAACAAATCCACCATAGGGTTCTAAAGCCTCTCCTAACATATTTGCTCCATCAGCATGAGTCCTGCCGTACATGTGAGGCCCTGGATTAAATTCCGAGTCAGCCTTTACTAAAAAACCACCAAAATCTGGAATATACTCGTATATTTCATCGACTTTAGTCTTCCACCATAACGAGACTCTCTTATCAAGAGGATCAGCAGTATTTAAACCACCAAGGTATATAGGAGAAGCAAAATTAATAGAAAGATAAATCTTAATACCATAAGCCGAAAAAATCTTAGCAAGTTCTTTTAATTTTTTTAAATAAGGTATTGTCAACAATTCTACCTCTTTTTTCTTCACATTAACATTGTTAATAACTATCCCATTAATTCCAATTGATGACAGCAATCTTGCATAGTCTTTATTTCTGTCATTAATAATTATTTTATTATCCTTAAAAAATATAGAGTTTCCCGCATATCCCCTTTCCACACTTCCATCAAGGTTGTCCCAATGATTCAAAATTCTAAATTTCAAAGAAGGATTACTCAAAAAATTTATTTTATCTATATCTTCACCCAGCTTTAACTTCTCAATTAATTTAAATACTCCGTAAATAAGGCCAACGTACTCCTTAGCAGTAAGTATCAAAATACTATTTTCTCCAAACTCAACTTTCTTAATTAAAAACCCTTCCTCTCCTAAAGAAAATTCAAATTCATCAAGACCTTTTAAAACTTTCCTAACATCCGATAATTTTCCAATTAATACAAAATTAGAAGTGTTTGCAAATGTGTTCCTAAAAATTTTAGGTTTAATACCTAAAGAATAGGTTAGAAAATCTCTTAATTCCTTCAAAGGCAAATTCAAGCTATTATCCCCCAGAACAACAATATTACCAAAGATCCTTCTATACTTATCTCGATACTTGTTAAGATCAGTATATTCTAACCAACACATGCTATAAGGTTTAATTTCAGCCATAAAATTCACATTCCTCCCTTTTTACATTTTCAAAAATAAAAAGGAAAAAATATAATTAAAACTAACATCTTTAATTTTATTTTTGAACATTATTGCTACCCCCTTGGTTCAATAATCATAGTGTTTGTTTTACATTATACATTATTTAAAATCGTTCATGCAAATGTTTTAAAAAGAAATATAGTAACACTTTAATATATTAGTAAACAAAACTAAAAATCTATTTCTATACATTTTATTAAAAAAGTAGTAAAATAATAATCAAAAAAAGATAGAGGTGAGACAAATATGCCCTTGAAAGTGACGAAAATAGACGAATATATAACAGTTCTTCAAACTCCTGACTATCCTTTTACATCAAACAGTTATCTAATTACTTTAAAAAACAAAGAGGAGAAAGTAAATATACTAGTAGATCCTACTCCTCAGCAGTATTTTAAAGATTTAGTGTTATCTCTAAATGAACTTATAGGTGGGGTAGAAAACTTAGATATTATCTTTTTGAACCATCAAGATCCTGATCTTTCATCATCAATAGCTCCTCTTATGGACATGAGCAAAAATTCTATACTCATCACTTCTGAAGATACATGGCGACTTATAAGATTTTATGGTTTAAACCGAGAAAGATTCCAACCTATAGAGTATTTTCCTAATAGAAGAGTAATTCTAAAAACCGACGATACTTTAGAATTTATTCACACACCTTTCTGCCATTTTAGAGGAGCATGGATGCTATATATACCCGAAAGAAAAGCCCTATTCTCGGGAGATCTACTTGGAGGATTATCAAGTAAAGAGCCAAATGGTATATATGCTACAGAAAACTCTTGGGAAGGTATAAAGTTATTCCACGAGATATATATGCCCTCAAAAGAGGCCCTTAGGCTCGCAGTAGATAAAATAGGTAGATTAACTCCTCTTCCTGAACTTATTCTACCTCAACATGGAGATATAATTAGAAAAAATCTAATACTTGATTTTTTGGCAAAACTTAATGATCTTGAGGTTGGATTGGATTACCTCAAAAAACATGAGGAACAACACCAAACTTATTTGTTTGCATTCAATGAAATCTTACAGAATATTAAAAATAGTTATCCAAACCGAGATAAATTAATGCAAAAGTTAAAAGAATTAAATTCTTCTCCATTCTTCCCAGAGCTTATTCACTTTGAAAATGGAGTTGCAACAGAATTTAGAATTCAGCCAGAAACAGCCCTTGAATTGCTTTTTGAAAAATTCAAAGAAGATGCAAAACCAGAAGAAAAAGAAAACCTCAGAATTGATATAATAAAAACTCTTAGGAAGTATAATTTAGAGATACCTGAAGGAATTCTCACAGAAAGACAAAGAACTACAGAAAGTCCGTTAAGAAGGTTGTTCAAAATCTTTCAGAGGTGAGATCATATGCCTATATATGAATATAGATGTAAAGATTGTGGAGAAAAATTTGAAAGATTAATAATGGGAGAGGAAAAAATAACATGCCCTAAATGTGGTAGTGAAAACGTTATGAAATTACTATCACTTTTTGCAACCCAAGGACTTTCTTCAGGATCCTCTTGCTCTTCTTGTTCAGGAGGAAGCTGTAGTTCTTGTAGATAAAAACGAAAGGGAGAGCTTAAAACTCTCCCTTAAAATTTAATAAGTTCGTATTCTCTTTTTCCAAGTCCTATTTCTTCAGCATACTTTAATTGCCAACTCCAATCTATATTAGGATGTACAGCCCTCAACTTATCCTCTCCAGGATTAAATCCAGATTTTAAGGCAGTATTGCTTAATCCAATTTGGTTATTTATAAGATCAGAAGAAGCTTGATCTATGGCTACAATATCCCAACCCCCTAAAATTCCCACATCAGGTACTAAATTTGCATCGTGCCAACCTGCGCAATCACAATCAGGCGAAACATCCATAACAAAATTAATAAAGGCATATTTAGGCTCTTTCTGCTTTAAAATACCATAAGTAAACTCAGCCATCTTCTCCTGAAGCCCAATGGCAGATTCATTCCATAAGATTTTTATGGCAGAGGTAGGACACACCACAGCACACTCTCCACATCCTATACAAAGATCAGGTCTTGTCAAAACTGACTTCTTATTTACCATTTCTAATGCTCCTGTGGGACAATGAGTGACACATCTTCTACAACCTATACATAAATTAGGATTAGGATTTGGCTTAAATTGAGCATGTTGCATCTGCTTCCCCGATCTCGGAGCGCATCCCATACCCACATTTTTTATAGCTCCCCCTAATCCTGTGGACATATGACCTTTCACATGGGTTAATACTAAAAGGAAATCAGCATCATATATGGCACCTGCAACCTTTACCTTCTTAAAATGTTTCAAGTTAACCTCAACTTCTTTGTAATAATCCCCGTTAATACCATCTGCTATTATTAAGGGCGCCCCAACCGAGGAGTAACCAAAACCGTTATATATAGCAGACTCTAAATGATCAACAGCATTTGCACGTCCACCTTTGTACAAAGTATTGGCATCGGTAAGAAAGGGTTTTCCTCCTAATTCCCTGACGGCCTCTACAGCTTGCCTTACAAAAATAGGCCTTATAAAAGCATGGTTTCCTGGTTCACCAAAAGTAAGCTTGATTGCTACAATATCTCCTTTTTCTAATCTACCTTCTATTAACTTCTTTGTTAGCCTTTTAATTTTACGCACCAAAGATTCATTTTCATTTGTAGCCCTCATTGATACAAAATATAAAGGTGCTTTCATTGCCAAAACCTCCTGCATTATATGGATTTTAAGGCATCTACAAATAATGTAGGTATCTCGTCACCTATTCCAATAAAATGTATTTCCTCAAAAACTCCAGGATTATCTTTTAAAAATTCTACTACTTTATTAACAATTATTTTAGTCCCTAACTAGAGGCGGAAAACCAAAAATCCCACAACTTACTGCTGGTATACTCAAGCTCTTAATATTTTTTTCTTTTGCTAAAGTGAGAACACTCTCAATAGCCTTTTCTAACTTTTTCTCCTCGTCTCCCTCTCCCCATCTTGGACCCACAGTATGAATTACATATTTAGCCTTAAGTTTTCCTGCGGAAGTGATAGTAGCGGAACCAACAGGCAATGGACCATACTTTTCTACATATTCATCGCTTTCTTTTTGTATTACCTCTCCACCAGCTCTTACAATAGCCCCTGCTACTCCTCCCCCATGTTTCAAATAAGAGTTTGCCGCATTTACTATAGCCTCAACCTCTTCTTGAGTAATATCACCCTTAACCACCTTTAACTTTACACCATTAATTTCTCTTTCATATAAAACATCCATGCCCATTCACCTCCATAAAGTTCATATAGTAAATTATATCAATAAGGTGAATGGGCATGGACTTAGAAAATGATTAAGTATATAAATAACACTTAACTAATCTACCATCTACCTCTACATCAGGCACTGGATTCTTACATTTTTCCATTCTATATTGACATCTACTTATAAATTTACAACCCTTCATCTGATATTCTTCCTCTTCCAGAGTAAGAATCTTTATATCCTTAGTCCATTTCTTCTTAGGATCTGGCTCTGGTATAGATTCCTTAAGAAGCATTGTGTATGGATGTTTTGGATCCATCAACACCTTTTCTACAGGTCCTATTTCTACTATCTCTCCCCTAAACATTATAGCTATTTTATCACTTACATAGTAAGCAGTAGCAAGATCATGAGTGATATAAAGAACACTTACCCCCCTTTTTTCTTTAAGATCTTTAAATAAGTTTACTATTGACATTCTTAGAGACGCATCAACCATAGAAACAGGCTCGTCAGCAACAAGTAGAGTCGGATTTGTCAAAAGGGATCTTGCTATAGAAATTCTCTGTAATTGTCCTCCTGAAAACTCACTAGGGTATTTGTCTTTTACTTCATTCCATGTTAATCCCACAAGATTTAATGCAGACTCTATAACTTCTTCAGGCTTTTCGCTTATACCAAAATTTCTTACAGTCTCTATCAAGTAATTACTAACTCTCCTCAACGGGTTAAAGGTCTCAAAGGGGTTTTGGAATACTGCCTGTACTTCTTTTCTTAATACGTTATTAGACTTTTCCTTCTGCAATTCAAACATATCTTTTCCCTTGTATAATATCCTACCACTAGTAGGCTCTAAAAAGCCAAGTATTATCTTCGCTACTGTTGTTTTCCCACTTCCACTCTCACCTGCTAATGTAAATATTTCGGAGTTTCCTATCTCAAAGTTTACATTATTTACAGCTCTAATCCTTATCCTGGAAAATACACTTCCAATAGTAAACACCTTATTTAAATTTTCAACTTTTAAAAGTAATTCTTGTTTCATGGCTATTCCCTCTCCTTTGAATATAAAAAGCAAGCAACTCTGTGATTTGAATCTATGTTAACAAGCTTGGGAACAAAATTCTTACAATCTTCCGTTGCATAATTACATCTTGGATGAAATCTACATCCTTGTGGAGGATTCAATAATGAAGGTGGAGCACCTGGTGCACTAACCTTATATGATTTATCCCCTATCTTAGGTAGAGCTCCTATAAGGTACTTTGTATATGGATGCTCTGGTTTCTCAAAAATGATTTCTGTCGGTGCTTCTTCCACAATCTTTCCTGCATACATAATAGCTATCCTATCGGATATACTTGCATGAACTCCCATATCGTGGGTAACAAGTATTATGGTATTTTTAAGATTCTTCTGTATGTCTTTTAATAACTGAATTACCGCTCTTTGGGCAACCACATCAAGAGCTGTAGAAGGTTCGTCAGCAACGATTATTCTAGGAGTTAAAACCGTAGCAAGAGCTATAGTCACTCTCTGCCTCATACCTCCAGAAAGTTGATGAGGATAAGCATTTAATATTTTAGTAGGCAAACCTAAAAGAGTTAGATAATCTTCTATATGTTTTCTCCATTTAGTTCTATCTGAAATATCTTCATGAGAACCTATAAAATCCCAGAAAGAATCAATTATTTTAGTAACAGGGTTCAGCACACTCATAGATCCTTGAGGAATATATGAAATATATTTCCACCTTATCTTATCTAATTCTCCGTTAAGAGAAAAAACATCTTTTAATTCACCATTTATTTTGTAATATACCTTTCCATCTATAACATTTAAGGGTGGTTCTACCATTCCATACAAGGTTTTTATCAAGGTACTCTTACCACATCCAGATTCTCCCGCAATTCCATATATTTCATTTTCTTTTATATTTATATCTACCCCATCTACTGCTCTTACAGATTTTAATTCTCCACCTATATCCAATAAATAATAAGCCTTTAAATTTTCTGCTCTTAGAATTTCCATTTCATCACTCCTTTATAACTCTTATTCTTTGAATTCTTGTACGTGGATCAAGATATTCACTTATACCAACTGAAAGTAAATATAAACTTACAAAAAGAAACACCGAGGTCACAACAGGAGTAAATAGCCACCACCAAAGTCCTAAAAGTAAAGCTTGATAGCTTAATGCCCATTGAAGCATAGTACCTAAGGTTGGTATTTCCAAGTTAGTCAAACCAAGAATAGCAAGGGTCATTTCCATACCAATAGCCCAAGACATATTATTTATGAGAGTTGAAAAGACAATAGGTATGACAAAGGGAAAATATTCTTTAAAAACAAGACTTAAAGTCTTAGAGCCAGAAAGAAGTGCAGTATAAGTAAAATCTCTTTCTCTTAAACTTAATATTTGAGACCTTATAACTCTTGCATCCCAACTCCAACCAAAGAAACTCAAAATCAAGCCTAATCCTATAAAACTTAATCTTCCTTTTATTAAGGATGAAATCAATATCAAAATAGGAAGCAATGGCAAAACGAGGAAGCTATCGTTTATGCCCATAAGAACTCTATCTATACTGCCACCCCTATAGCCAGCCACCAGCCCCACAATTATAGCTATGATTCTTGAAAAGAAAGCTGCTATTATCGCTATTGTACAAAGAATTCCTTACAGACAAAAGTCAACTGACCAGAAAACATCTTGCCCTTGAGAATTAGTCCCTAAAATATGCTGAAGGGAAGGAGGCATATCTCTTGGGACAAGATTCCATCTTGTAGGATCATAAGGAGAAAAGAAAGACAGTATGGCTAAGAAGAGAATAATACATATGATTATAAAACCTAATCTAAACTTTCCATCTCGCAGTAAATCCCTTAATACTCCCATAGCTATTACCTCTTTTTCCTTATAGTTTTTATCTATATCTTACCCTTGGATCAAATAACGGATACAAAAGATCAATAATAAGAATGAAAGAAGAAATACCTATAATTGATATAGTAGCAATTCCCATTATTAAATTAAAATCTCCAGTAGCAATGGCATTATATAAGAGTGTACCCATACCAGGGTAAGAAAAAACAATCTCAGTAATTAACGCCCCACTAAAAATTTGCCCCATAGAAAGGGCCAAATTGGTAACCTGAGGAAGCATAGCATTTCTTATTACATATTTAAAGGCAATTATTCTCTTTTTAATACCACCAGCCTTTGCATATGTAACAAAGTCTTCCTTTACAATATTAGATACAATAAGTCTCATGGTTTGCAAAGTCACTGCAATTCCTAAGATCATCATAGATATTAAAGGTAAGAAGGCATACCTAAAAAGCTACTAAAATAAAGTGTAAGCTAAAACTGGGCCTTACTCCAATAGGCATTCCACCACCTAAGGGGAACCATTTTAGGATATATGCAAAAACCACAAGAATTATAAGTGCAAAAACATAATAAGGAATAGGGCGAATAAACATAGCTATTCCTTCAAGTATTCTCGCCCATTTTTTATCATAATAAAATCCTACAATTCCCCCTAAAATATTACCAATAATCCAAGATAAAAATGTACTTACAGTCAAAAGACCAACAGTCCAAGGTAGGGAATCTCCAATAAGTTTTATTACTGGAATTGGAAATCTAAATAGTGATGGACCAAAATCGCCCTTAAAAAGCCTTACCCAAAAATTAACATACTGTTCAAATAAACTTCCTTTTAAACCATAAAGTTCTTTTAGGGATTCTGTCATCTGCTCTACAGCTTTAGGATCAAGGTAAGTACCCATCTTCATTATTGTACTAATCATCTGTTGAACAGGATCTACAGGAGTAAACCTTGGCACAAAGAATACAATAGTTACCCCCACAAAAATTACAAGCAAGTACTGTAAAAATCTTGGTATTAAATACTTTTTAAGCAATTTTTCACCTCCATAAAATTTTTGAAATTATTTTACTAAATTATTTTACTATAAAAAAGCCCTTTAATCTTATATCCTCTGAAGAGCTCCCAATTAAAACCTCAAACCTTCCAGGCTCTACTACAAGCTCCATATCCATACTTAAAAACTCAAGATCTCTTCTATTAAGTTTAAAAGAAACTGTCTTTCTTTCTCCTACATCAAGCGTTACCCTTTCAAATCTCTTAAGCTCTTTTATTGGTCTCGCTACACTTGCAAACTCATCATGCAGATAAAGCTGAACCACCTCATCTCCTTTGTATTTGCCTATATTCTCAATATCAAAGGTTATTACAACTTCGCCATCTCTTGGAATCTCCTCAGGGGTTATACGCAAATTGCTATACTTAAAATCCGTATAAGAAAGCCCATATCCAAAAGGAAAGAGATATTGATTTCCCCTTAAATCTACATAATCATCAACCCTACCTGAAGGTTTATGATTGTAATAAAGAGGCAACTGGCTTGAATACTTAGGAAAAGATATTGGCAATTTTCCTCCCGGATTATAATCCCCAAAAAGCACATCAGCTATAGCATTACCGCCTTCTTCTCCTGGGTACCATGCCTCTATTACCGCTTGTACTTTATCAATCCAGTTCATCATAGTTATAGCACTACCATTTATGAGCACTACAATTACTGGAGTATTTGTATTACAAATCTCCTTTATAAGATCTTCTTGTACTCCTGGCAAATTAAGATTATGTCTATCTCTTTGTTCTCCTTCTGTCTCAGGAACAGAATTCCCCATAAATAAAATCGCCACATCACTTTTTTGAGCTATCTTAATAGCCTCATCAAATCCAGATTTAGAAGTATCATTTAATCCGCAACCTTCAGCAAAATAAACTTTGACTTTATCTCCAAGCTTATTCTTTATACCTTCAAGAGGAGTAACTACCTTTACTCCATAACCACTATATCCTCCTAACCTCGGTACAGCCGCATTTGGCCCAATAACCGCTATGGATCTTATATCTTTATTTAATGGTAAAATTCCTTCATTTTTCAAAAGCACTATAGACTCTCGTGCAACTCTTAAGGCTAATTCTCTATGTTCACTACAATCATTTATTCTCTCTGCATAATCGGGATCTACAAATGGATTATCAAAAAGCCCAATCCAAAACTTTACTCTTAAAACTCTCCTTACTGCTTCATCGAGGGTATCTTGAGATAACTTACTCTCTCTAATAAGACCTGGAATCTCTTCAAAACAGTCACTATCAGGAAGTTCCATATCCAGTCCTGCTTCTAAGGAAAGCTTTGCTGCTTCAGCTTTTGACTCAGCTACTTTATGTTTTGTCATCAAATGAAGCACTGAAAAGTAATCTGAAACTACATATCCCTTGAATCCCCATTCCTTCCTCAAAATCCTTGTTAATAGCCATTTATTTGAAGAACATGGAATGCCATCAAGGGAATTATAAGCAGCCATAAGAGATAAAGCTCCTGCCTCCTCTATACTTGCCCTGAAAGCTGGAAAATATATTTCTCTCAAAAGCCTCTCAGAGAAATGTATAGGATAGCTATCCCTTCCACCGTCCCCCACAAAATTTGCCACAAAATGCTTTGGAGTAGAAATAACCCCCTGTTCTTGAACCCCTTTTATATATGCCACGGCCATCCTAGAAGCAAGGTATGGATCTTCCCCATAAGTTTCTTCCGTTCTACCACATCTAGGATCTCTTGCAATATTTATAGTAGGTGATAAAACCTGATGTATTCCTCTTGATCTCGTTTCTTTACCAATAGCAGTAACAACCTGATATATAAGCTCTGGATTCCAAGTACTTGCCATTCCTATGGCTTGAGGGAAAATGGTAGATCCTTTTGCCATACATCCATGCAAAGCTTCATCATGTATCAATATGGGAATTTTAACTCTACTATTTTCCAGTACATACTTCTGAATTTCATTCGCAAATTGAGCACTTTCCCTAGGAGACATAGATCTCAAAGCACAACTAAGCTCACCTATCGGATACTTTTTTTCTACTCCCTCTAAAACTACTTCTTTCCACATTTTTCTCCATAATGTTTTTGTCATTCCTTCAGCTAATTCTCTGTTACTATAAAAATTAAAAATAAAGCCCATAATTTTTTCTTTAAGTTCAGGCCTTAGTTCCGAGAAAAAATCTTCTAAAAGTAATTTTCCAATAACTTTGGAAATAGATATACTTCTTGCTTTTAATTGGGCTACTTTTTCGTCTAAACTCATACTTGAAAGCAAAGATTCTATCTTTTCTTCAATTTTTTCCTTTTCCATTTCCCAATTACTCCTTACTTCAATTTCTTTAATTTTTTAGCCCCCCTTTCGGGGGGCTTTTTTATTTTTACTTCCTTCCTGTTGGCTTTAAGAAAGGTAGCATGTACTTAAAGTTGGGCCAATGATGGTATGGTATACAGTATGGATTTTCTTGAGTTGGATAATTGGTCCAATAGTATTCGTTGTAACATGCAATGCCAGGATAAGAACAAGTTGGAATTCCTGCCATCTCCTCAAATGCAATCTTTAATCCTTCCATTCCTAACATCCTTACTTTGAGACTGTTCCAATCAGTCTTTGCCAATTCTTCTATTACTTTATCCATACGAGGATTGCTCCATCTGCTTGGATGACCAAAAGTTCTATCACCTATAGGTCTCACATACTCTGATCTCCATGCATTGAAAGTTCTGTACATATCAGGATGTCCACCCCATGGTTCAGTGGCTGGCCAATCAGAACATGCATCGAAATTACCATACTGTAGCAATGTTGGTCTTTGTCTCTGTAGTTACCACTTCTACATCAATACCAAATTTCTTCCACTGTTGAGCAGCTGCAAAACCATTCCTAAAGTCTGGATGAGATGGGTTAGTATGAGCAAGAATAGTCATCTTCCATGGTTTACCATCTGGCAATAACCACTTACCATCTTTATCTCTCTTGAAGCCATTTTTTATAAGTAGCTTTTCTGCAATATCAGGTGCATATTTGAACCATCCAATTCCAAAGATCTCTCTTATAACTTTTGGATCAGTAGGTACCTTATATCCTCTCTTTCTTGCATATTCTGCAAGTCTCATAGGAGCGTCAGGATCAAATACTTTAAACTTCTGTCCATCTACTGTTATTGTGAAGTTCTTCAACCAACTCTCTAATGGTTCATAGTACCATTTTATATAAGCTGGTGTTGGTGGAACAAGAAGAGCTCCCATAGTTGCAGCACCATCAAAGGCTGTAGCAAGGAAATCTACGATATCAATAGATAAAGTTAACGCCCATCTTACTTCTTTATTATTATATGGTTCTTTAGCTGTATTGAAGTAAATTCCAGTAATACATGGATCTACATTTACAATATATGGGAAATCTTTCATATAAGCCCTTGCATATTTATTGGTTTGAAGCACAGATCTAAGACCTTCCATAGTAAGATCTGCCATGTCAAGTTGATTATTATTGACTGCAAGCACTTGCTTCTCTGTTGGACCTGCATAGAAGAACAATACATATTTAGGTTGAGGCATTCCAAATAATTTTCCTGTTGGTGTTCTTTGCCAATCGTCTCTCCTCTTCCAGAGAATCCAATAACCACCTGGATCATAGCTGTCTACTACGTATGGACCAGAGCTTACTGGAGGATTGAAAGTAAAGGAGGCTGGATCTTTTACCTTCTCGAAGATATGTTTAGGAAGTGGTCTACAAGCACCCCATCTATCAAGGAAATAAGTATGGAATCTTGCATTAGGCTCCTTCAGAGTTATTCTTACTGTATATTTATCAACTTTAGTAATTTTATCTACTTCTTGGAAAGATGCATGATATGCCATAGCTGGATTGCTTTTTGCAAGTTCAATGTGATATATAAGGTCATCGGCGGTAATTTCTACTCCATCGCTCCAATAGCATCCAGATCTTAGTTTAATAGTTAAAGTCTTGAAATCATTGCTATACTGAGGAGCAGAAGCTGCCAAAGCATTAATCACTTTACCTGTTGCAGGATCTACAATCCAAAGAGGCTCAAGCATTAATTGTTGAATACCCCTATCAGGAGTTATCCAAGAAGATGTCCAAGAGTTAAAATTATCAGGCGCTACAATTCTACCAGTTAAGATATTTGCAATCAGTGTTTCATTTCTTGGAACATTGGGAGCAAGTTGAGAAAAACCTACTTGAGACAACATTAAGAAAATCAATAAAAATAGGGAAACAAATACAAACTTCCTCATACAACAACCCCCTCTTCTACAGAAATTGAATCAATAATTGAAACTTAGCTTTAACTTTTAGAAAAAAACACCTCCTTCCCTTAAGAAAAACAATCATGCAATCGTTTCAATAATATTATAACTAAAATTTTAATTGTGTCAATCAAGGCAAAAAGTTTATTTATGAAACTAAGTTTTTCTAATTTGACAATAGTAAGTAGAAGAGAGTATAATTTACTACAATAAATTTTGGTTATTTTGGATATTTAGGGGAGGTGGACTATGAGTAACAAAAATTTAAGGCTTAAAATGTATTTAGGGGATATGTTATTCGAATCAATATTTAAGTATGTAGCCAAGGATTACAAAAGAAGAATCCCAAAACTTATAAATTTGGTAAAAAGATTCAGTCCTGATGAAGGAACAGACAAAATTATAAGGATTGTAGAGGAGTATCTTCAAAAAGATCCTGCTGTTCAGCGATTAATACACAGAGTTTTTACTGACTATGATCCTAATTATGCATCGAGAATATTCGCGAATGTAATATTAAATGTAGGATTTTTCTGGATATATTTTAACAACCAAAATTCAAAAAGAGACATACCAACTCCATATACCATATTGATAAGCCCTACTATGAGATGTAATTTACAATGTTTAGGATGTTATGCAGGTAATTATACTAAAAATGATGACCTTCCTCCAGAAATAGTTGAAAGAATAATAAAAGAAGGAGAAGAGATTGGTACATACTTTTATACCATTCTTGGAGGCGAACCTTTTGTATATCCAGATCTTTTAGATATAGTGAACAGACACCCAAGATCAGTATTTCAAATATTTACAAACGCGACTCTCTTAGATGAAAGGAAAATAGAAAGATTTTGGAAGAGCAAAAATGTGGTACCTGTATTATCAATAGAGGGAGGAAAAGAAGAAACAGATTATAGACGAGGAGTAGGAGTGTATGAAAAAGTAGTGAATGCAATGGATCTTCTGAAAAAAGCCGGAATTCCTTTTGGATATTCTATAACTCTTACAAGAAACAATTTTGACGCTGTAACAAAAGCCAGAATTCTATCAATGGCTTGCTGACAAAGGTGCATTCTTTGGTTGGACATTCCTCTACATGCCCGTTGGGAAAGATGATGATCCATCATTAATGCCTACTCCCGAGCAAAGAGCAGAATACGGAAAATTTATAAGAAGAATAAGAGGACATCTACCTATATATCCAATGGACTTCTGGAATGATGCTCCATATGTAGGTGGTTGTATAGCAGGTGGGACAAGATATTTACATATCAACCATAAAGGAGAAGTAGAACCCTGCATATTTGCACACTTTGCAGTAGATAATATCAAAGAAAAACCCCTTGTAGAAGTCCTTAATTCGCAATTTTTCAGAGAAATAAGGAAAAGACAACCTTTTCATGAAAACTTACTTCTTCCTTGTATGATTATAGATTCTCCTTGGATCTTAAGAGAGATTGTACAAAAAACTGGTGCTCACCCAACCCACCCTGGAGCTGACGATGTAATTACTAAATTTGCCCCAATACTTGATGAATATGCAAAAGGCGTAAGAAAGGCTCTAAATCTAATATGGGTTGAGGAATTTAATAAGCCACTTCCTAAGGAAGAAAAAGAGAAAGCAGGAGTTGAGTAAATATGAGTCTTACCGAAAGAAGAAGACAATTTTTGGAAACTTTAAAGACCTTATATGAAAAAAATAAAAGGCCTATACATTATGCAGAAATTGCAAAAGAACTTTCGGTAAGCCCAGCAACAGCCTATGACATAATGCAGATTCTTTACAAAGAAGGCTATATAGATGCAATATACCTTGAAAATTCTGTAAAAAATAAAAAAGGAAGAGGAAAAATATTTTTTAAACCCAAAGAATATGAAGAATCTGAAAAGTTTATGACAAATTTTCAAGAACTAAAAAGATATCCTTTTGCGATTGCTATAATACTTTCCATTATGTTAACAATATTAAAAGATATTAAATTTTCTAAAGATCTAAGATCCATGATTGGTTTGCTAATAGGATTGTTACAATCTAACTTAGAATTAACTCTTGTTTTACTTCCGATCTTAATAATAGGATATGCAGGTAAAAAAATTTATGAGATCATACCTAATAATAAAATAAAAACCTATTTTGAAGAATATATCAATTCCATAAACCAACTAGCAATAGAAGAAAAGAAAGTATTACTCAATTTTATCTTGAATATTCTTGAGATCTAAATACTTTCTCCTTCGTGAGGAGGAATGGAGATTTTTATATCTCGCATTCTGAAAAAGCCTTCTCCATTCCTCCCTAAGAGGTTCTAAAGTAAGAAAATCCCTCCTCATACGTGGGGGTTTATTAAGTATTTCTTTATAAACTTCCACCATCATATTTGCCACGTTTTCCGCATTATACTCCTTTGCAAGTCTTAAAGCTCTTTTTTGATACTCTTCCCTAAAAGATAAATCCTGATAAAGCTTTAAAATATAATTTTTAAATTCCTCATCATTCTTAGCTGGTATATACCAATCCCTATATGGCTCTCTATATTCTGGATTATCTCTAAGAAGAAGAGGAAGTCCGCAAGATGCTGCCTCTAAAACAGCCATTGGAAAATTCTCCTGATAAGATGGGAAGAAAAATATATCTGCAGCATTTAGATAAATTGGCATTTCTTCATAAGGTATAAGGCCTGTAAAAATAACATTAGGAGGAGCCTTTTTTATCTTTTCATTCATTTCTATATAACCTGCTGTAAGCACTGAAAAGGGCTGTCCACCTACCCACACAAATTTAATGAAGGGTAAACTATTAGCTATTTCTAGAAAGGTATCAACACCTTTCCGGGGGTTGAATCTGTCCAGAACAAATAGCCACAAAATCTTCCTCGGAAAGCCCAAGTCTCCTCCTTCCTTCCATACGCAGTTCTTGACTCTTATAAAATCTTTCTAAGTTTACAGGATTAGGGACAAAAACTATAGGAGCTTTTACTCCTATTTCTTCCAACTCCTCTTTTACTTTAGGAGAAACAGCAACTACCATATCTGCCAAATTATAATATCTCACCAAGTATGAAGTAAAAAGAGGAAGCCACAAGTTTGAAAGAATAAAACTACCCAAAACTGATTCTGGAACTACATGGGCACTAATTACCAATCTCCTTCCAGTGAGAAGCCCTTTACTTATAGCATAAGGTCCTGGAGTATGAAGATGTGCAATATCAAATAAACCATTTGCATTAAGAAAAACTTCCACATCATCTCTCTTCTTAAGAGCCTCTGTTAATACCAGAGTTGCAGTATAAACCCCCTGCCCCTTTACTTCCCATGCTTGAGCCTCGGAGACGATATTTACAGTTATTTTATTTCCCATAGTCCTACTCCCCCACCCTTGAGACCCTTATAAATCCAGAACAGTTCAATATTTCAATTCCTCTTAACTCAAGGTTGTCCAAAAGAATATTCATACCAAGAGAATCAGAAGCCATATGCCCAGCTATAACTACGTTTATATGGTGTTTCTCCGCCTCTTTACGATGTTCTTCACTCATATGCATTCCAACTATGGTACCAACCCCTACCTCCGCAAGTTTTGATATTACCTCTACAGGGCCCTCTGTTCCTCCAGTCATATCTACAAAGATCTTCCCTGCTCTATTCTTAGGATTACCAACAAGTATTTTAGGGGGATTATTTCTCTTACTTGCTTCTCTATACTCTGGTATATCTTCTAAAAGTTCTATAACCTCTTGTAAATTATATGGGGTTTTAACATCAAAAAAGTTTCTGTAAATAAGTAGCAACACAGTTGTCTGCTGGTGTATGACAGCACATAAAAGGTACTTCAAGAAGTCTTGCTGCATCAACGCTCTTATTGTGATTAGCAGGCATCACTTTTCTTTCAACTTCTGAAATCCTAGGATATAAGACACCCTCTGCATAATTTATTCGGAACCCCTATCTTAGCCAGTAAATCCTCTTGAAGATGCATTACCTCATAAAAATTAGCATAAGCATAGCCTGCAGGATGGTGAGATATAACAAGATCTATTTCTTTTCCGTTTCTTCCTAATTCTTTTGCAAGCAAAATCTCAGAGGTATCAATATCTATTCCCACAAGAACTCTTCTAACTTCTTTGTTAGGATCACCATTCAATATTCTAGTATCAGCATAGGGATTTCTTAGCTTTTCTAAATCGAATCTTTCTTTCTCTTTATCACTTAATTTTTCATAATCTTTTTTTGTTCTCTCTAAAATCTCTTGAACCTTATCCCAACCTCTGGGATCATTTTTCATGCCCAAATCTACAAATAATTCATATATCTCTCTTACATTCATAAGTCTATCCTCCTCAGAATCAAGCATTACGAGAAAAACTGAACATTAATATTATAACAGATAAAAACTTTTCCTTAAAAATAAAAGGGGAGGACTCTAAAATCCTCCCCTTTCTAAATCTTATTTAAGTAATTAACTTACTTAAGAAATAAAAGGATTTTCTTCAGGATACCTTTGGCCTTCAGGTAAGTTATAATATATTTCTTTTATTCCTAGCAATTTTAATACCTCATATATGTATTTTCCTACATGTTTAAAGCCAACTGCTGTATGATGCGGAAATCTCTTTTCTAATAAAACATACCTATAGAATCGACCCATCTCCTTTATCGCAAAGACGCCAATTCCTCCAAAGGATTTAGGATCTATATCTAAGATTTCACCCTCCGCAAGATAAGATATCAATTTTGCATCAGGAGTCGCATGAATTCTAAAAATTAGTGTTTCTCCAGGTCTCAATCTCCCTTCTAATGTTCCTCTTGTAATATCTGGCTCTTTTCCTGGTTCTAAGAGTCTATGCATAATCAACTGATATTTAATAGCACCATTAATAAGACAACAAGAAGGTGTATTTCCACAATGGAATCCCATAAAAAGGTCTGTTGGTTTATAACCCTTTTCCTTTATTTTATCTTTATTTTCCTCTATCAAGTCATAAGGAACAGTATTATTAACATCAAGAAGGGTAGCTGGTACTTCACTTACATTGTAAATAATATATTCACTGAGGGCCCCATAAACATCTACTTCACATGCTACTGGAATCCCTCTACTCGCAAGTCTTGAGTTAACATAGCAAGGGACAAAACCAAAATATTTTTCAAAAGCAGGCCAACATTTATTGGCAAATATACCAAACTGAGAAGCCCCCAGATTCTTCTCCATAAAATCAGTTAAAGCTATCTCATATTGAGCAAGTTTTCTTAAAAGTTCCGGATAGGTATTTCCTGTTCCAAGCTCTTTTGCCATATCCTCCATAACCTGTGGAATTCTAGGATCATTTTCTGCCTGCCTGTATATATCGTAAAGATCTAATTCGCTATTTTCCATTATAGAAATACCAAGATCATACAAGGGTTTAATAGGAGTGTGCATAGTAACAAAATCTTGTGGCCTTGGTCCAAAGGAGAATATCTTCAAATTCTTTAGAGCAAGAACTGCCCTTGCAATAGGTATAAAATCTTTTATCATATCTGCTATCTCTGACGGAATTCCTACTGGATAATGAGGTATATATACATGCCTATTCCTTAAACCCAAATTATAACTCAAGCTTAAAAATCCACAATAAGCGTCGCCCCTCCCACCATAAAGATCTTTACCCGTTTCCTCTGCTGCAGCAACAGCCATCACAGGTCCATCAAACTTTTTGACAAGGAGTGAGGTTGGACCTTCAGGGCCAAAATTACCAAGATATATTACCAAAGCATTAACTTCTTTTTCTTTTATTTCTTTTAAAGCCTTTAATACGTCGTTTTCGTTCTCAATGATAGTTTCCAAATTAATAATAGGAATATTCTTCTTGACACACTCTTCCACAACCTTATTCCTTCTATTTCTTGAAAGATCAATAGGGAAACAGTCTCTACTCACCGCAATTATGCCTAATTTAACTTCAGGAACATTTTTCATTTTAATACACCTCCCATTTTTCATTTTTGTCCGTATATCTCATGAAATCTCGTATACCACTTTTCAATCTCGCTATCAGGAAGAGGCTCAGGTTTCCCTAAAGAAAGAGCAAAATAACAAGTCTTTGCTATTTCTTCCACCATAACTGCATATTTTAGAGCTTCGGTAGGCGTTCTTCCAAAGGTAAATACTCCATGGTTCTTCAAAAGTACCACAGGTACAAAAGAAGAGTGTTTTTTAACCCAAGATGGCCTATCATCCTTATTTATAACTTCAAGAAGAGCATTTCCTACATCCTCAAGAGGTAGAGGAGATGCATACCTCCCTACAGGTATTTCTTCCCCAAAATAATCAGCATGAGAAGTAAGATATACAGGAATCGGCTTTCCAAGAAGGGCAAAGGCAGTAGCATAAGGAGAATGAGTGTGAACAATACCACCTATATCCTTTCTATTCCTATAAACTACTAAATGAGATAGGGTATCCACAGAAGGTTGAAGCTCCCCTTCAACAATATTACCCTCGAGATCTACAATTACCATATTTTCTGGCGAAAGATTTTCATATTTTACTCCACTGGGTTTTATAACCACATAATTAGTCTTTGGATCTCTACCGCTAACATTTCCACTGGTCATAACCACCAAATTATTTTTAGGAAGTTCCATATTCATTCTATAAACTTCTTCTCGCAACTCTTTCAAAAGCATAATTACCTCACTCCCTCTTTAATCTAATCACGTTCCATGAGAATTTAGGAAGCAAAACCTCTAGTTTATTACCATCTATCTTTGCAGAATTATTTTCCCTTCTTGGTACTACTTTATCAGGCTCTTCAGGGGTATTCCCCGCAAAAGGATCTTCAGAATCATAAACTATATGCTCCTCAACTTTGAAACCATCAAATCCACCTAAAACATATTCCACGTAAAGACTATTATCCACGTCCCTGTTAACAGCAAAAATTGATATCTCCTCTTTTTCATCGTTATAAATAACTACAGTCTCGATCAAAGGAACATCAGTATAAAGCTTAGAATCATATTTAGGAGACTCTACCTTAGGAAGAAGCACTAATCCATTTCCATAATTTGAGGCATGCATGAAGGGATAGTATATAGTTTGTCTGTAGGCTATACCGCCTTTAACAGTGGTTATTGGGGCAAGAACATTAACAAGTTGAGCAAGACAAGCAATTTTTATTCTATCTGCATGTTTCAAGAGGGTAATCATCATATTACCCACCAAGAGCGCATCAGCAAAATTGTAATCTTCCTCTAATAATGGAGGTGCCACTTGCCATGGCTCCACATTTTTGTCCTTTTTAAAAGAATGATACCAAACATTCCACTCATCAAAGGATATATGCACATCCTTTTTCATACGCTTTACAGCTTTCACATAATCAATAGTAGAAATTACTGTTTTTATAAAATCTTCCATTACAAGATTTTTAGCAATAAAACTTTTTAGGTCAGGATTATCAGGTAGATCTACGTAGTCAGGTCCAGGCATATTAGCGTAATAATGTAAAGAAACATAATCCACCACATCGTAAGTATGCTCTAAAACAATTCTCTCCCATTCAGGAAAGGTTGGCATACCAGGTCCTGAACTTCCACAAACCACTAACTCTATATCAGGATCAACCATCCTCATAACTTTAGCAACTTCCCTTGCAAGCCTACCATATTCATGGGGCAATTTATGCCCTATTTGCCATTCTCCATCCATCTCATTTCCAAGATTCCAAACCTTTATCTTATGGGGTTTTTCATAACCATGTTTTCTCCTCAAATCACTGTAATATGTTCCTGCAGGAAAATTACAATACTCTACCAGATTTCTTGCCTCATCTATCCCTCTTGTTCCAAGGTTTATAGCCATCATCACCTGAGAATCCACCTTCTTACACCAATCCACAAATTCATTTACCCCAACCTCATTAGGTTCTATACTTCTCCAAGCAAGCTCCAATCTTTTTGGTCTCAACTCTTTTGGCCCTACCCCATCTTCCCAGTTATAGCCTGAGACAAAATTACCTCCAGGATATCTTATAATTGGGACCTTAAGAACTTTTACAAGCTCAATGACGTCTTTTCTAAAGCCTTGCTCATCTGCCTGAGGATGGGTAGGTTCATAAATACCAGTGTAGACTGCCCTACCTAAATGTTCGATAAAAGATCCATAAATCCTCCTATCAATTCGAGAAATAATGAAATCTTTATCCACAGTAACCTTAGCTTTTTGCATAACTAATTTTACCTCCCTTTTTAATCAAATTAGGTTGACTCTCTAATTATCAATTTAGGCTCAAAGGTATGTTGTATAAAATTTTTATTCTCAGAATCCAACAATTCCAACAAAATTTTAGCAGCTTTAACTCCCATCTCAAATCTAGAAATATCAACAGTAGTTAACGGTGGGTCTAAAAGTTCGGTATAATCCAAATTATCGCATCCTACAACAGCCATATCCTCGGGAATTCTTAACCCTATACTTTTTAAGACTTTGACCACTTCTAGAGCAATTGAATCACAAAAACAAAAAATTGCAGTAGGCCTATTTCTATTTGATAATACAGATTCCAAAATAGGCTTGACTTCCACATTAGGAGCTAAAGAATAGATAAACTTTGCATTTACTGAAAGACCTGCCTCTTTCAATGCCTCTTTATACCCCTCTAACCTTAGCTTAGCACTTGAACTCTTCCATGAATTAAGAAACAATATTTTTCTATGTCCCTTTTCAAGTAAATGTTCCGTGGCAATCTTTCCAACTTTAAAATCATCGGCAACAACAAAATTTACATTACTCTCTTTAACTCGTCTTGCTACCAAAACAAAGGGTATTTGGTGTTCAATCAGATATTTGACATTTTCAGATTCATACTCAACTGGGGCTAAAATTAACCCATCAACTCTCTGTTCTATCAAAGTTAAAATAGCCTCTCTCTCCTTTTTAGGATCCTCATTAGAATTATACAGAGCTAAAGTATATCCTCTAGAAGCTAAAACGCTTTCTATTCCTGTAACTACAGTAGCATAAAAGGGATTCAATAATGTAGTTATAACTATCCCTACTTTTTTAGTTTTTCCAGAAATAAGACTTCTTGCAAGAGAATTAGGGATATAGCCTAAACTCTTTGCTGCTTCCAAAACCCTCCTTCTAGTTGTAGGACTTACTTCTCCTTTATTATTAAGAACCCGAGATACGGTAGCTATACCCACTCCTGCAAGTTTAGCTACATCTCTTATAGTTACACGTTTCATTGGCCTCTCCCTATTCTGTTTTTTTACTTAAAATTTATACTATAAATTTATTTTGAATTCAAGAAGAAATCGATTCTAATTACTCAACAATTAATTCAAGAATATTAGAAACAATTTCAAATCCATTAATACTTACCTTTCCCCATATCTTCAATCTATTATCTTTCGGAGCCTTTTTCAAAAGTAAGATATCATATAAACCTGTAACAGGATCATAGATAAACTCTGCTGTATCTTTCTGATCTACCTCGAAATAAACCAAAGCAGAACTCATATCGATATTAGTCCCGTCGCTCATCAAACCAGCCTCAACTATCAATCTTAGTGTATCACCTACTTTTAAATAGTTTTTACTACTCCTAATGGAAAAGACAGTAGGTTTTGGAAAGTCCGTAGGTTTTGTTCTTATTCTAATAATAGTTACCGAATAAGGGATAAACCGGTAATTAAATTCTTTAGAGACATCTATCAATTTAGAGTTTGGAATAAGTTTTTGAGGATTTGCTATATTATTTTCATCTCTTGGACTTCCATTTATCCATGAAACAAGAGCCTTTGGATGAATGTATTTTAGCCCCTCAAGCTTTATAAGACAATTAACCTCTTCCGAAGATGGGTTTACAACTTTTATTATCAAATCAGAGGTTTCTTTATCAATACTTGTAGTCAAATAAATAGGACCAAGTTTTGGGTTTACTTCTATCACAAAATCAGGTTCATCCTTAGATAAAAAATCACTATTTTTAATATATAGCTTCATCCGATTACCCTCGACTACCATCTTCACATTGTACCACTCATTAGATCTTAGATTTGTCCTATAAAAAGGAGTAAGCTGATAATCCACTCCATCATAAGTTAACTTTGCATAGGCATAATTACTATCAATATACCAAGCAACATAGTTTTTACTGTCTTTTAAGAAGTTATAAATGATAAATTTATCATTGAAGTTTTTAAACATTACCTTAAAATTGATCGAGTATTTTCCCTTCAAAGATTTAGTTTTTAAATAAATAAGAGAAGGCTCCTCCACGTTAGAAGAATTTAAAATACCTTTGTTGACACTAAACTTACCACTTAAAATTTTCCAGTTATTCAAGTTTGTAAATAAATCTTTGTAAATTATTCCTCCTTTAGAGTCTAATAAACTGAAATCTTTGAAAAAAGTATTACCCAATGACCCTAATCCAATATAGCCAGAAAAATCAAAAATTTCTCCATCCCTCTTAAAGAGATGGGAATAAACAGTGTAATCTCCCAAATTTTGACTAAACAGCCTCCAGACATAGTAATTCACAGAACCATAAGCCAAAGAATTAGTAAACCAAATAAAGTTAGGTTGCCATTGAGTATAACCAAATTTACCAAATAATGGCGCGTAAGATACCATTTTAACGATGTCAGAATTTTCCTCTATGGCTGTTAAATAAGAGGCTTCTGCAAGAGCTGATCTAAGAGAATTTAATCTTGAGTAGTCATGAGCAGCAAGCTCTCCAATAAATACCTTTGGCATATTTCTATCATAGTTATCATAACGATGTATGTTCTGATAAAACCAGGCCGGAGATTTATAAATATGTTCATCAATAATATCAGGTCTTTCGGATGGAGAAAGCCTCCTTAGCCAATCCATTGCATTTAAATAATTTTCATCATCTGGCGCAGGTCCAACGCAACCTATAAGTTTAAGATCTGAGAACTTATTCTTTAAAGCTAAGTGAAAATATGGATACCTTTCAAAATATGGAGCTCCCCATTGTTCATTCCCTATGCTAATCATTTTTAGATTAAAAGGTTCTGGATGTCCCATTTCTCTTCTTTTACTTCCCCAGACTGTTTGAGGAGATCCATTAGCAAATTCAACAAGATCCAAGGCATCCTGAACAAATTCATTTAACTTACTCAAAGGAATATATGTTGCCCCTCTTGCCTGACAAGTCATTCCAGCATTAAGAACTGGTACAGGTTCCGCGCCTAAATACTCCGAAAGAAGAAAATATTCAAAAAAACCAAGACCAAAAGATTGATGATAGTAAGGATAACGCTGACTATACCAAAGATTATAAGTAAGTTTCCTTTCTTCAGGCTTTCCTATAGTATTCTTCCATCTATACATGTTCCCAATGCTATCACCTTCCACAATACAACCTCCAGGGAACCTTAAGAATCCCGGCTTAAAATCTTTTAAGAATTTTACTAAATCATTTCTCAATATACCCTTCCATGCATTTCTTGGAAACAAACTAACCATATCTATATACAAATCTCCAGGCCCCATAACTTTAATTACAAGCATTCCTTTTTCAGTAGTTTTAGAGGGAACTAAAGTGACTTCATATTTTTCCCAATTTTCAGAACTTATCTGTAAATCTCTAGAGTCTAAAACCTCTTCATTTTCATTCACTAAGAGTATTCTGACAGTTCCTTTGAAATTTTTAGCTCTAGAAAACATTGAAAAATAGTATTCATCGTCTTGTATAAAAAACATACCATCAAAACCTTTATTTTCAACTCCCAATCCATCAACTCCAGGATTATCCACATGAATATGCAAATAGTTAAGATTATTTTTATTTAAAGGATCAGATGATTCTATGGATACCGTTCCTTGAGAGTCTTTAGAAAATAGTTTCTCCCAAGCATAAAATTTATTATCCGTAAACTTATTAGAAAATTCAAAAGAACCATTTTGAATTAAGTTTGCATATATTCCTCCGTCAGCCGCATAATTGATATCCTCAAAAAACAAGCCATAAAGAATTGGACTTATTTGAACACCTTGCTTGTCAGCATTTACTTCAATGATGTACTCAGTTTTATCTCCATAAGTGACAACTAATAAAAGGAATATCAACATAAGGAAAATATTAAACATTCTCATCATTAACATCCTCCCAAGAGAAAAAACTGTATCCTCTACTTAACAACTCCTCCCAAAGAAATTCCTCTCAATAAATACCTGTGAAACAGTAACAAAAATTAATAAAACAGGCGCTACAGAAATAAAAGCAGCAGCCATAGTAGGACCTATACCCCTATAAGGATCTCCCCAACCAGCACTAAATCTCACAAGAGCTATAGGTAATGTAAATTTATCAGAAGTTGTAAGCACTAGTAATGGCCACAAAAAACTATTCCAAGAACCTAAAAAAGTCATCAATGCAAGAGTAACTAATGCTGGTCTAATAAGTGGAACAGCAATAGTTATAAGAAATCTTAATCTACTACAGCCATCAATAAAAGCTACCTCTTCAAGTTCCTTAGGAATTCCTAACATATATTGACGAAGCATAAATACTCCAAAAGTACCTCCTAATCCAGGCAAAATGAGTGCAGAAAAAGTGTTCATAAGATTTAAACTATAGAATTATAAAATAATTTAGGAACCAAAAAGAGGATACCAGGAAAAGCAAGAATAGCTACATAAGCCCAAAATATCAGCTTTTGGCCTGGAAATTCAATTCTTGAAAGAGCATAAGCAGCAGGGGTAGCAACTACTAATCCAGCTATGGTAGCTATAATTGCCACAATTACACTATTCTTAAAAGCATTAGCAACACTTATCCCACCAGCAGGACTCCAAACAGTTAAGTAATTTTCAATAGTAAAAGGTTTTGGAATCCACTGCGGTTTAACCTCCGCTACTGCAACGGGCGTAGGTTTAAAAGAGGTTGATAACATCCAAAAAATAGGAATAAACCAAATAATACCAATAACACAAATCACAAGAGAAAAAATAATAGTCTTAATTTCCTTCTTTATTCTCCACCATGCTTTCATAATTTATTACACCTCCGCAGACTTGATCGACCGAGTTAACAACGCCAATTGAACTGCGCTAAAAGCCACAATAACTATAAAAATATACCAGGAAATTGCTGCTGCTCTTCCTAACTGTTGTCTCTCAAATCCAACGAGATACAAATAGTAAACTATAGTTCGTGTAGATCCTGCAGGACCGCCTCCTGTAAGTATATATACTTGATCAAACAGTCCAAAAGCTAATAGTACATGACGAGCTACATCAAAAAACATTACATTTCTTATCCAAGGCAACGTAATATGTATGAATTGCTGCCAAGAATTAGCTCCATCAAGTTTTGCTGCTTCGTACTGCTCAGGTGGAATTCTTTGAAGAGACCCCTAAATAAAGAAGAACACTAAAACCAACAATCCACCATGCAGTGATAATAATAATCCAAGTCCACGCCATTTGAGGAGTTTTAAACCATGAGGTTGCACTATGGATTATACCTATTTTTTGAAGATAATAATTTGCCAAAGCTTGAGGTTGTGAACCTAATATCCATCGCCATGAAAACAAAATCCCTATTGAACCAAAAAAAGTAGGAGAAACAAAAGCAGTTAATGCCCACAATTTACCATAAAATCTCTTGTTAAGTAAAATAGCAAGAATTATTCCAAGAGCAACTATCAATGGAACACTGATAATTGCAAACATAATAGTATTTTTTAAAGAGTCCCAAAATCTTGGATCTTCCCAAACCCTTTTAAAATTTTCTAATCCAACAAAGCGAGCTTTTCCGATAATCTTCCAATCGTAAAAGCTTATGACTATTCCATATAGCAATGGCAGTACAATAAAAATTACAAAAAAAATAAAATGAGGTAGAAGAAATAAATAAGCTTCTAACGTATCACGTAATCGCTTCTTTGATATTTTCTTACTCATTAATGTTCCCTCCTATCAGCTCTGTCTATTAAAGCCCCCTCAATAATGAGGGGGCTTTAACCTACTTAGAGTAAGAATTGTATAGATCTAATACTTCTTTCTCAGTTAAAGGTTTGTCGTATATTTTAAGTTCATCGAAAATTCCTCTTAAGGGAGGATCCCAATAATTCACACCAACCGCAAAAGTTCCACCAGGTTTTAAACTAAATACATCAGGGACAAGTCCTTCAGGGTTAGGCTGTCCATTAATTTGAACTTTTGATATCATTTGTTTACCATTAACATATACTTTTGCCTTTCCTTTATCAACGACAATGACTATATGGTACCATTTCCCTGTTTGCAAATTCTCTGAAAATAAACCATCATACCAAATATCTTTTGCATCGTCTCTTGCCCAAAGCAAAGTTCCCTGAGGCCATCCAAAAGGTACAAAACTAATCCAGTGAAAAGCCCCTTGATCATCAACATATACTACCAAAAAATGTTGTAGTATGCATAGTGAAAGTCTCTATATTCACCCAGAAAGATACACTGTAATCATAATCTTTGATCAAATCATCGGGTAATAGTATTCCTCTTCTTCCATTTAGAAGTAGCGCCTTCCCCTTGATTCCATCTGTATACTCTATATCTTTAGCTGAAATGTTTATTTTAGCACCTACTATTCTCCCTTCAGGAAAATGTCCCGTAACATCTTTCAAGTTTCCATCAAAAGGGAAATAAGCAATTAAACCATCTTCCTGTCCAAAACCAACAATTAAAACAAAAATACAAAGAAATCAGCAAACCTAATAAAAATTTAACCTTCATTTTAAAACCCCCTTTATTTTTAATTTTTTATTTTTTAATACCCCACACTGAAACTCCATTCTTAGACACACAAGAAAAAGTTACTGTCTTTTTAAGAGACATGGGATCCCACTGGGATAAGATCACACCTTTATAAGTTTCAAAACTATTATCCACTTTTATTTCCAAAGTGATATATTTATCTTTTAATTCCCACTTACCAGCAAGTTCTCCAGAAATTGAGCCATCTGCGTTCAAGAAAATATTAATTGGGGTTTTTATATCTGCAGTAATATCTTTTCCATGATCAATAAAGAGATATTCTCCTACAACATTATTAACATCTAATTTTGAAATAGTTTCTCCTCCATAAGGGAAAGGAGCTATTACAGGCCAACCTTCTGAATTGAAAAACATCTGATGAACTCTTAAAGTAAAGAATTCACCTCTTCCGGGAAATCTTGTATGAAAAACTATAAAATATTTACCTGTCTCTTGTTCATAATAAGCCGAGTTATGTCCAGGAGAGACATATCCAAAAGTCAAGATACTCCGAGGATTGTTCCTATTTAAATTAAAATTTCCAATTAATTTTACCCCATATTCTGCTAATTTTACTTTATCTCTTCCTACCGCTTCTGCCATATCCTTACCTTGAGAGTCCAAATAAGGTCCATCTGGATTTTTTGATCTTGCAACTCTTATGTTATAACCACCCTTGGAGTCTAATCCCCCAAAGCTTAAAAAGAGATAATAATAACCTGTTTCAGGATTATATAGAATAAAGGATCCTTCCATAGGAGCATGATTTCCGCCGGCAATCTTTTTCCCATATCCCTGATTAGGAAGAGGAAAACCTGTTTTAGGATCTAACTTGATAATATAGATTCCTCCAAAATATGATCCATAGCTCATCCATAAATTTCCATCTTTATCATAGAACACATGAGGATCAATACAATTGGGATGTTTTTGAGGATTGTATTGAGTACCATCTGGAGCTAAACCTTCTTCAAAACGTATACCTGACTTTAGTATGATTTTTAAATTCCTATAGGGCCCTTCTATATTATCGGAAACTGCTACTCCAATGGCAGATCTAAAAGATCCAAAAGTACTAACACAATAATACATATAGTATTTGCCATCTAAAAGCCGTATTACACAAGGTGCCCACACATCAGGCGCAGGAGTTTCGGCCCACTCAAAAGCTTCAGAAAGTTCCTTAGAAATATTAGGGATTATCTTATTATCATCACTGAGACTAGAATTTACTATCTGCCATACCATAAGATCTTTAGATTTTGCTACTGCAAGATGCGACCCAAAAACATAATATAAATCCTCTGCTTTAATTATTGCAGGATCATGAACAGAAGCCCAAATTTGTAAAGGCACTTCTTCTGTAGCTGAAAATGCAGTACTCATTAAAGCAATTAAAAATATTAAAAACAAACGTTTCATAAATCTTTCCCTCCATAAAGAGAGGGAGGAGTTTTTTTCCTCCTCCCTATAAATAGCTTACTTTTTTCCTGCCCAGTAATCTTCTATTATTGGCATAACTTCTTCTGCTGCCATCTCCATTGCTTTTTCTGGAGTTAATTTTCTTGTTATTAATACATCTTCTAAATAAGTTGCTATTGTATCTACTATTTCAGAAATATATGGGAACATTTGGAAAGTCTTCACATAAGGTAATTGTTGAGCTATTGTGTATATATATGGGAGTTTATCTTTTAATTCTTTACTTGTTGCTATAGATTTTCTTGCAGGTGTTTGTCCAGCCGCATACCATTCAATAGCATGATCCCAAAGATACTTCACCCATGTCATAGCAGCCTTTAATACTTGTGGGTCTTCCACCATTACTTTCGGTAAAGCTAACACATGAGATCCACCAAATACTGCCCTATGAGTTCCAAATAGTGGTGCTTGGGCTGCTCCAAAATTCTCTTTCAAAACACCTTTCCAAGCCGTAGATGTCCATACTCCTGTAATTAATACACTTGATTGCCCACTCTCAAAAGCAGGCCCTGGATCTACAGAAGATTTAGGAAGATATCCTTTATCTTGAAAACTCATAAGAAGCCGTAATGCCTTTGCTCCCGCCTCCTGAAATGCTGGTTTCTTAAAGTCTGGAGTCAATAAATCTCCTCCAAATTGCCACATTAAATGTACCCACAACCAGCTCCAGGTAGGATTTTCATAGTACGGAGTAACACCTTTAGGAGTGACCTTTTTAAGTGCTTCCATTGCTTTTTCAAATTCAGCTCTAGTCCTTGGTGGTTTGTCAGGATCTAATCCTGCTTTTGCAAAATTTCCCCTATTATATGCCATATAGAATATCCAACAATCTAAGGGAATTCCATATATCTTATCCCCATTTACAATTCCTTTGAGCAGTTCTGGATAAACATCCTTAATATCTATCCCATATTGTTTCAATTCTTTTTCTGTAAAAGTTTTAAATTGATCTTGCTCAATAAAAAGAGGCATATCAGGTTTTCTTATAAACAAAACTTGCGGAGCTTGCTTTGTAGCAATTCCTGTGGATAACTTTGTTTTGTATTCCAAAGAATTTACTAAAACAAGGTGTACAACTTCTATATCAGGATGTTCTTTATTAAAGTTAGCAATAATTTTATCCATATAAGCTCCATCTGCTCCTCCAAGCGGTGTCATAAAGGTCAGAGTTATTTTCTTAGCCTGTCCCAAACTTATTACTATTAGAATCAGTAAACTTACTAACATGATTAAACTTAATTTTTTGATTCTCATCCTTTAAACCCCCTTTAATTTCTAAGCATCATTTAAAAACAAATCTAAGTTTTTTTTAAAAACCTTTTTCTTTTATTTTGTCACCCCCTTAACTTAACTTTACTGGAAAGGTTTCCAGAAACACATAAAACAAAATTTACTAAAAATTTTTTAGTTTAATTTTAAATCAAAGGTATTTAGATTGTCAAGTATTTTTTTTAAAACCAAAACCAGTAATTAATATTTCACAGCCCCAAAAGTAAGTCCTCTCAAAAGATATCTTTGCATAGTAAAAGAGAAGATTACTGCTGGAAGCATAGTAACGATGCCTGCAGCTGCCAATGGTCCCCAAGCTATTCTCCAACCTGTAATATATCTTCCAAGATATACAGGCAAAGTTTGAGAATTTGCAGTACTTGTTAGAATTAAAGCAAGAAGAAATTCTCCCCAGCAAGTAACAAAACTCAGAGTCATCATTGCAGCAAGTCCTGGAGCACTAAGAGGCAAAACTACATGAAAGAATGTACTTAACGATGAAGCTCCATCTATATATGCTGCCTCATCTAGTTCTTTAGGTATTCCATTAAAGAAAGAAATCAAAACCCAAGTACTAAAAGGAATAGTAAATATAAGATATACCATAATAAGAGCAGTCCAAGTATCAAGCAACCTTAAATTTTTAAAGTAGAATGTATAAGGGTAGAGCAGAGGCAATAGGAGGTAACATCCTAATAGAAATTATCCAATTAGCAAACTTTCTACCTCCGGTCTTGAATCGTGATATAGAATAGGCAGCCAGAGCAGAAATGATAACAGCAAGAATAGAGGTTATCAAAGATATTACAGTACTGTTTCTAAGGTAAGGTGTTATATTCTCAATAGAAGTTGTTGTACTTCCATAGAAACTTCCTCCACCGGTAAAATTCTCCAATGTTAAGGTCCTTGGAAAGATCATGGGAGGCCATGTAAACCAATCACTTGCAGGCTTAAAAGCAGTTATAACAAGCCAATATACTGGAAAAAGGAAAAAAACAAGAATAACTAAAAGAATTAACCATTTAACAGAATATAATAGATATTTCATAGTTTTAACCCCCCTATAACTCCAAATATTCCCAAAGCCTCATTGTCCTTATAAGTATATTTGTTAGAATTGTTACTAAAATAAGGAGTAAAATACTTAAAGCTGAGGCATATCCTACATCCCATCCAAAAGATACCCCTACTTTATATATATAGAAACTGAGAGTATGGGTAGCATAACCTGGACCACCAAAACTTGTCATATAAACAATATCAAACATTCTCAAGATATCTATTAGCCTTAAGATTATCAATATCCAGAAAAGAGGCCTAAGAAATGGAAACTCAATATACCTAAAAATGACCCATCTATTTCCACCATCAACTTTTGCAGCTTCAATTAGATCCGTAGGAACTGTTTGTAATCCTGCATACAGAACTAAGAAAATAAAAGGAGTCCATTGCCATATATCCATTATGACTACAGCAATCCTTGCAAAAAAGGGATCTCCAAACCAAGCAATTTTATTCACTCTAAAAAGACTTAATAGATAATTGACTGGACCGTATTCATAATTAAAAAGCATCTTCCATATAACTCCTACAACTACTGCAGGAATCATCATAGGTAAAAGCAAAGAACTTCTTACAATCTTTTCACCAACCAAGTTTTGTATAAATAAAGCGATAAATCCTCCTAAAATAATTTCGATAGGTAGAGCCAATAATACAAGTAAAAAAGTAAATTCCAAAGTAGAATGGACACCTTCATCCTTAAAGGCTTTAATATAATTCTCTAATCCAACAAAATAGGGAGCTTTCCATTCTGCTAAATTGTAATGCATAAAAGAAATAACTATCATGTAGATAAAGGGGAAAATAGTAAGTAATAAAAATACAAACACAAGAGGCATAACCATAAGTATCGCTGTTCGTCTTGTTCCTTTATCCATTAAGTTTCCCCCTATCCTTAATTTTTAATTAATAGGGGGAGCATTAAGCTCCCCCCAAAGCTTATTACTTACCAGATAGGATATTCATCCACTGTTCAGCCAGTTTATTGAGTTCTTCTACAGTATTAGGTCTTTTACCCATCAAAATTTCAGAGAATACTCCTACAGTAACATCCTCAAGTTTAGGCTCTTCAGGAATCCTTGGACGATGTGATTGAGTTTTTATAGTCTGTAAGAACACAGATACTCTGGGATCCGCTTTTCTAACCTCGGGATCTCTTACAGTAGAAAGTCTTGAAGGTGCTACTCCGTATTTTATAAATTTAATCTTGTCATTTTCTTTATTAGTTGCAAATTGAATAAACATGAAGGCTTCTCTCTTATTTTTGCTTGCAATGTTTAATCCAAGAGCCCAATTTCCACTCACAGAATGTCCACCAGGCATTACTGCAACACCTACTTTTTTATCGATGGGTTGTAGAGCAGAAGATGTCTTGAAAGTTGCCCACACTCCAGTCCATTGTGGAACCATAGCTACAGTTCCTCTTGCAAAGTATTCTAATGTTTCACCATAATCAGATCCAAGAGGATCAGGGCTATAAGGCATTAAAGCCTTCATAGTCTCAAGGGCTTTTACTCCTTCAGGAGAATTAAAAGCTGGCTTTTTATCGGAGGTAAAGTAATCTCCATAATCAAGATCTACAGGCCCCCATTTCTTCAAGCCTTCCTGACTTCTCCTATAAGGAGCAAAGTACAACAAGTACATATAGAATAATGTATGGGTTCTTGGGAACATAAGAGCTATACCATACTCTGTAGGAGAATTAGGATTAAATTTCTTTGTGAAAAACTTTGCAACCTCAACAGTTTCTTCCCAGGTCTTTGGAACTTTGAGATCTTTTCCAAACATCTTCTTAAATTCTGCCTTTAACTTAGAGTCATTAAAGAGGTCTTTACGATAATAGAAAAGCATAGTATTGCAATAAAAAGGTATACCTATATTCTTTCCTGCCCACATACCAGCTATATGCCATATGGTAGGATCAAAATCCTTCATATCCCAATTAGGATCTACAAGATCGGGATTTTGCTTTCTGAATTCATTCAAATCTACAAACCCTTTTGCTACTGCTCCCGCTGTCATAACATCCCAAGTTGCCACATCAAAAGCCCCAGTTCCACTTGCCACATCAGCTAACATCCTTGGATAAAGTACTTCCCAAGATATAGGTGTTACCTGTACCTTTATGTTAGGATATTTTTGCATAAATCTTTGAGCAATATCTTGCAAAGCATCAGCATTATCAGGTGATGACCACACATTTAAAACCACTTGTTTTTGAGCATATCCCCCAACAATTAATAATAGAAACAAAGCAACAGAAATTAAAATCAAAAACCTTTTCATAAATAACCCTCCCCTTTGAGAAAATTTGGAAAACTCAAATGAGATTCAAGAAGGTTTACAAAATTACTTTATCGCCCCCTTAAAAATTTTACTAGAAATTTCACTAAATAATATAACACTAATCATTTTTAAAGTCAACTTTTAAAAGTCAAGTTTGACCTGTTGACTACTACTTAAAATAATTGTATATTTTAAGTAAAATTTTAACAGACCTATTTTTAAAAAGGTGAGAGTAATGAAGAGAGAAAGTACAAAGAAAAAGGTTACATTAAAAGATATTGCAAAGGCTGCTGGTGTATCCGTATCGGCAGTCTCTTTCGCACTAAATAATAAAGGTTCCCTTAATCCTGAAACCAAAACAAGAATCTTGAAAATCGCTCAGGAACTTGGTTATAGTCCTGAGAGAGAGATTAAAAAAACTTATACTATAGGACTTGTAATAAGCGATGTTACAAACCCCTTCTATCCAGCTGTGGTAATAGGGGGTTGAGAGTGTCTTATTAAAACATGGATATAGCCTATTCTTATGCAATACTGATTACGACCCTGAGCTTGGATGCACCTCTATAAAAAGGTTTATAGATAGAAATGTAGATGGAGTAATAATAATGACTAACAGATTGGATGATTCAGTGATAGAACTTCTAAAATTGTACGAAATTCCTGTATTAGTCTTTGATAGAAATATAGAAGGTCTTGATGTTAGTGGGCTATTAGTAGATTTTCAATCAGGCATATCCGAAGCCGTTACCCATCTTGTTAACTTAGGACATACAGATATAGCCATAATTACAGGTCCTCTTGATTTAGAAACAGCCCAAGCAAGACTCAGAGCCTTTAAAATGGCTCTTAAAAGATACAACATTGACTTACCCGAAGACAGGATCTTTGAAGGAGACTTTAAAATGAGAAGCGGCGAAGAAGCCATGAAAAAAATTCTAAAACTTGATCCAAGACCTACTGCTGTTTTTGCATCTAATGATATGATGGCTATTGGTGCTTTAAGGGAGGCTCAAAACCAAGGAATAAGAATACCAGAAGATATGTCCATTGTGGGACTTGATGATATTATGATGGCCTCCTATGTCAATCCTCCCTTAACTACCGTAGTCTTTCCTCAACAAGAAGTAGGAACAAAGGCGGCAGAATTAATATTGAGAGCAATAGAAAAAGGAGAAAAAGCTGTATCTTATATCCATACTTACCTTGTAATTAGAAAATCTACAGGCCCTGCGCCAATTAAATAAAAGACTACGAAAGTTCTTTAGCAAAAAGAGCAGCCCCTAAGGCTCCAATTATCTGAGGCTCCTCAGGAACTTTTATATTTACTCCCATCAAATCTTCTAATGCCCTAACTACTCCAATATTTTTAGCTACTCCTCCACTCATAACTACTTCCATCTCTATGCCTACTCTCTTAGCAAGTGAAAATGCTCTTTTGGCCACTGAATAGTTTATCCCTTTTATAATCTTTTCCTTAGGAACTCCTTCAGAGATCAAAGTTATTATTTCAGATTCTGACAAAAAACAGTACATATATTAGTTATCTCAACATGCTCTAAAGTCCTAAGGTGTACTTCTCTAAATCCATCAAGAGAGATTTGAAGTACTTTAGACATTATTTCCAAAAAACGTCCAGTTCCTGCTGCACATTTATCATTCATCACAAAATCAACCACAGCTACCTATTTTTACCTATTTTTATTACTTTACTATCCTGTCCTCCTATATCTATTACCGTCCTTACATTAGGAAACAAAAAAACTTATTCCTTTAGCATGACAGGATATCTCAGTTTTAGTTTTTTGAGTAAAAATCTACTTTTACTCTTCCATAACCAGTTGCAACAATATTATTAATATTATCTAAAGAAAGGTTATGGGTTTTTAACAAGTCATAAATTAAATCTAAAGCAGTTTTATTCCCATCAGGACCTGTCTCCTTTATAGAGTATCCTAAAATCTTATCCCCTGATCCATCATAGGAAAGCAGAACCACTTTTGTAGTAGCAGAACCTATATCCACACCTAAAAAATATTTCATGATATCACCTCTAAAAAGGCTTCTACTCTTGTTTTAATCTGTTCCTTTGGAAAATTAAGCTCATCCACCAGATCTCCATCAATAACTATCGAAGGAATACCCTCTGATACAAGCTTTTGCCTAATTATATAGGCTGGAACAGATCCTTGTCTACATCCCCACTGATTAAAAATTATTACCCCATCAGCTTTATATTTTTCCACATTCTCCAAAGCCGTATTTACTCTATCTTCTAAAGTTGAGAATGCTTTAAAATTTACCAACTTTTTGGCAAGAGATTCAAAGGGATTGCTCACATCAAGTTTCTCCCAGGAGATAGAGGTAGATTCTTCAAAAACAATATATGCACCCTTGCTATTCAACCATTGAAAGAAATCTGTTTTAAAATAAGGACCAAGGTGCATCCAATATAATCTTACCTTTGGCTCTATTATATCTCCCCTTTTTATTCTTTCTTTTATTTCATCTCTAAGACTTTTAAAAAACTCAACTCCATATTTAGAGCCAAAAACAGAAAAAATCATTCCTGCATAATCTAAAAAGTTTTTACCATCCATTACTACATACTCTCTCCTAAGATCTTTTATCTCTTCAAAATATTTATAAGCCTCATTAGATAAAGTAATAGCCTTTTTAAGCCTATTTATTCCGTCTTTCACTCCAAGCCTCTTAGTAAGGTTATAGTACAACATTTCAATTTGGGAGGCCAAGTAATCTATATCTTCATAAGAATCTATTATGTAAATCTCTCCTCCATTTAGATCTTTTGTAAGAGCAAAAGAAAATACAGGAGAAAAACACGGTTTTGTATAGCTTACTAAAAAATCAGGCGTGGGAAAAATTTTTAGTTTTGATAATCCTACAACTCCCCTATGTACACTACATACATCAGAATTCCCTAAAATTGCCTCACTCTCAGAAAGAGCCCTTCTTATTAAACCAAAAGCAGCCAAAAAACCTGCTGCCACCTCCGGAAGAAGAGGATACATATCAAGGGCATAAAATATCTCTGAAGGGGCAAAAATATTCATCATAATTTTTTTACTTTTCTTACTGTAAACATGCTTTACAAGATCTAATGCATATAAATAAGAAATTTTGGTTACCTTATCTTCCCTATATTTTGCTCTAATGAACATTCTTGCCCCCAAATAGAAAAGGGGAAAATTCACAGCACTCTTTATAATATTTGATTTCTCATAAATTATTTTTTCTACGTTCATAGATCATCTCCATGAAAGCTTCAACTCTTGTTCTTATTTGTCCCTTATTTCCCAGGGTATAATCGTCTTCGATTAAAAGAACTGGAAGATCTAAACCTTTTAAAGCCTCTCTTAATCTTCCTACTTGATAAATGAGGGGATCACAAAACTTCAAAAGATAAATAATAACACCATCAATATTTCCTTTTAAATCTTTGATCAAATTGATTCTCTTTTCCTGATCTAAATTTCTCACACAGGTAACCCTTCTAAGATAGTACTTAGAAAGGGCATAAAATGGATCTTCATAATAATTTTTAATCTCTTCTAAAGAATTTCCCCCCAAAACAAGCATCAAGATATATAACTTCAATACCTAATTCACTCAAATAATTGACAAAATCAAGGGGAAACATTGAAGAAAGCAAATAAACTCTTAACCCATTACTATTCCTTATAGGTCTAGAAGAAGTAAAAGAATTCCCTGTAAGGAGAGAAAGAATAAAGAGGGGATCTCCTAACCTATTTCTTTTAATCTCCCTTCTCAAAGAATTATAAAAATCAATTACTTCTACAAGTTTTTCAAACTTTATATCTTCGCTAAGATCTTGATAAAATGCTTTAAGTTCCTCTGCAAAATATCTTACAGCTTTCTCATCTCTATTAAATGGTAATTTTTAAAAAGTAAATTTTTTCAGAAATATCTAAATTTCTCCAACATTCGTATATTCTCTTTGAAGAATCACAACCATCGGTGAGGACAACCTTTTCCAATCTTAATTCATTTCTTAAAATATACTCATTTACATTCCTAATATATGGACAAAAATATTTTGGATATAATTCATCGGTTCTTTCGGGATATGATGCAGGAAAAATCAAAGGAAGGGGATTAAAATCTGAAGCAGAAATAATCTCAGGGGGTACGTAGGAACACATATATCCTACGTAACCCCCCAAATTAATTTTCTCTTTTATATAAGAATAGTAACTATAATAATCACTCAACTCCTCCATTTAAGAAAAATTATATCACAAAAACTACTTTACTCCTTTTACTTTATCTCTTATTTCGATTAACTCTTTCATCACATGATATAGATTGTAAGATGCCTCTTTCGTTCCAAAGATATCGTGAAGCTCTTTATATAGCTTATAAAGTCTATTGTAAATATTTCTATCCTCTTCTCTTGGATAATATACTTTATCCTTTACTCTACATATGGCCTTTTGAGCCTCCTCAACATTTTTATATCCACTCTTCTCATATCCTGCAGCCACAGCACCAAATATTGCTGCACCAAGGGCTGGAGTTTGAGAAGAATAAGATATTTTTATGGTTCTTCCTAAAACATCGGCATAAACCTGCATGACAAATGGGTTCTTTTCAGGTATACCACCACAAGCTATTACTTCATTAACCTTTACACCATACTCCTCAAATCTTTCCATAATTACTCTTGCGCCAAAGGCTGTTGCTTCTATCAGAGCTCTATATATCTCTTCTGGTTTTGTCTGGAGAGTTTGCCCTATTAAAAGTCCTGTAAGTTTGGCATCTACAAGTACTGTTCTATTTCCATTATTCCAATCAAGGGCAAGAAGTCCGCTTTCTCCTGTCTTTAACTTCTCTGCTCTTTCTGTTAATAATTGATGAAGATCTTTATTTCTCCCTTCCTCACCAAAATACTCTCTTGGAGTTAAATACTTTACAAACCAATTGAATATATCTCCCACAGCAGACTGTCCCGCCTCCAGTCCATAATAGCCCGGAAGGATTGAACCATCTACTATTCCACAAAGTCCAGGAATATCAGGAAGTTTTTCAGTATTAGGAACCACCATCATATCACAAGTAGAGGTACCTATAACCTTTACAAGAATGCCAGGCTTAATTCCTGCGCCAACTCCTCCCATATGGGCATCGAAGGCTCCAACGGCTACTACTACATCTTTATTCAACCCAAACTTCTCCGCATAATATTCTGATATATATCCAAAAGGAACATCAGAGGTATAAGCTTTATCGTAAAGCCTATCCCTTAACTCTGCAAGTTTGGGATGAAGTTGAGAGAGAAATTCTTTGCTTGGTAGCCCTCCCCACTCTAAATTAAACATAGCCTTATGTCCTGCTGCACATATACTTCTTTTTATTTCTATGGGGTTTAGTTTTCCCTGTTAAAACTGCTGGGATATAATCGCATATCTCTACCCATGTATATGCAGCATCAAAAACCTTAGGATCTACTCTCAGACAATGTAGTATCTTAGAGAAAAACCATTCAGAAGAATATACACCGCCATACTTTCTCAAGTATGGATATCCCTTTTCATTGGCAAGTCTTGTTATCTCTTCTGCCTCCTCATAACTGGAGTGATCTTTCCAAAGCCATGCCAAAGCATTAATGTTGTCTTTAAACTCCTCATGAAAGGCAAGAGGTATTCCATCTCTGTCTACTGGTAAAGGAGTGCTTCCTGTAGTATCTATTCCTATACCTATAACATCCTTTCTGCTAAACTCCTTACTGTTCCTTTCTGCTTCCTTTAACGCTCCCTCTATGGTTACTTCAAGCCCTTTTATGTAGTCGGCTGGATGTTGCCTTGCTACATTTGGATTCTTAGGATCAAGAACCACTCCATCTTCCCCATGTTCATAATTGTATACGTATGTACCCAACTCTTCCCCATTTCTTATATCCACTACTAAAGCTCTGACAGAGTTAGTACCATAATCTAAGCCAATAGCATATTTACCCATATGCATACCTCCCAAACATCATTCAATTTTTAGTAATAATTTTACTAAAAAATACCTCAAAATAAAATCAGTAATTCAAGTATTCTCTAAGCTCTTTATTAAAAGGTTGTGTCAAAATCTCGTCTAAAACAGCAAGCACCTGTTCATAAGACTTAGTCCTAGGATCTCTTACTAATATCTCCTCAAGTACTTTTATATCTTTAGAGATAAACCCTTCTAAAGCCCATTCCATTCTTAAAATTCTTGGCATTAAGTAGAAGATTTTTATCCTATGAGTAAGATCAGGCTCTATCTTTTCAGGCTTTATTCCGGTTTCATCTACCCATACAGGCACTTCTACCACTACATCGTCAGGAATACCTGATAGGGTACCTCTATTAGGAATATTCAATATTAATCTTGATTTGCCTTTTCCAGTAATACTTTTTATAAAATGTATATGCTGTTCACCACTTAATTTATCTTTATTAAATAACTCAGGCCATATCTCCATTAACTTCATACTTTTATCTTTCTCAACCTCTTTAGCAAGTTCAATCATTCTTCTCCTACCTTTTCTTAACTCCTCATGAAATTTAGGCCTTTCTATCTCATTATCAATACCTCCAAACTTCCCATACCATTTCTTTTTAGTCTCAAGATTGTAGTTGTACTTCCATGTTCCATTCCTGCAGGTATCCCCTATGGGGAGCATTCCATAAAATTTATACATATCCATAACCGCAGGACTCATCTGAAGATCCCATGGATTCTTAGGCTCCCAATTTTGAGACTCCTTTTCAATCCATTCATCAAGAAGAGGGTAAGCATTCTTACCTCTATATAAAAATCTATTAAGGAAAATTCCATGGTTAACTCCAGCAACTTGCCAATCTACCTCTTTTGGATCTAATCTCAAAGAGTTAAATACTTCGTATACTCCATGAAAACCATGACATATCCCCACCACATTAATATCCGTTAACCTATTCAAAAGTTGAGTAATTTCAAAAACAGGATTAGCAGTCTGGAGAAGCCATGAGGATGGAGCATATTTTTTCATAGCCTTTGCTATATCAATAGCAAGCTTCAGATCATAATAAGAAATCAATACATAAGTGTAAGTTGAGACCATATTCAATTCCTGACTATCAATCCCCCTGTAATAACCGTGCTTTTCTCCAATCTGCGTAACTATATCATACTTTATAAATCCATCTTCATGTCCTTCGGGAAAAGGAAGAGCAGTATTTATAACAAAATCTGCTCCTTCGATACCTTCCTCAAGTCTCTTAGTCTTTTCAAACCTCAGATCACCCCAATTTCTTCCACATATTTCTTAGCAAGAATATAAGAAGCATTTTAATCTTTCCTCATGTACATCTATCATGGATATCAAAGATCCGCTTAATTCAGGTGTCTTAGCAATATCACCAATGATTTGTAAAGAAAATCTAATACTTCCTGCCCCTACAATAGCTATCTTCATAAGAATCTAACCCCCTTCTTAAAAAATCTTTACTTAAAAAGTATAAGAAAAATTATACCTAAAAGAATAGTAAGAGAAACATAAAAGGAAGAAAACTTTGAATTCAAATTCCTCTCATTAGAATAAATCACAACCACAAGAGGTGCTGGAAGTAGTACTCCTATAGAGATAATTTTAATCATTAGAGAACTTCCCATCAATCTTAAGAGTAAAGCCAAAGCTAAACCCGGAATAAATCTCAATAAAACACCATATAATAAAGCTTTTATCTCCGATTTATTTAAATTAAAGTCCAAAAAGTAGCCAAGAGCAAAAAGAGCAAGAGTAGAATTAGGTAAAGAAAGTTGAGATACAAAAGTAGTAAAAACTTCTGGAAAGTTGATCTTTAGAGAGCTTAAAACAAGAGAAATTATATAAATTTGCAAAGGAAAGAAAGAAAAAACCCTCTTAAGAAGATAAGGAATTTTATTTAAAGACCACCCATTCTCCGACATCAGAGAAAGAGCATAAGAGAGTCCAAAAACAATAAAAGAATTACCTATATCAAACATTGCCATATATAGAAGTCCCTCATCGCCATAAAGCCCCTTAATAAAGGGATAAGAAAAAAGCCCCACATTGTAGCCACATATACCAATTAGTAGAGTCCATTTTAATCTATCATCCAAATCCAACCCTCTTAAAAAATACAAACCAAGTAAAAATATAATTAGGCCAAAAAGGAAGGACACTAACGGAAGTATAAAAAGATCAGCCTTCAAAGCTGAAGAAATAAATACTTTTAATATCGTTGCAGGAAGGGTTATATATATCACAAATCTACTAAGAACAGTACCTGTACTTTCAGGAAATAGTTTTATTTTTTTTGCAATATAACCTATAATTATCACAAGTATGTTTATTAAAATACTTTCTGTCATACGAAAAGAATTATATCATTTTTACAGGAGGATAAAAAATGTTAGTTTGGGACAGTAGTTATTCAAATCTTACAGACTATATTAAAAATCAAAAAGAAAAGCCATTTCTTCTTGTCGATGAAAACACTTACGAGGTAGCTGGAAGAGAGATTGAAAGCCAATTAAAGAAATTGAATATTGATTATGATTTGCTAATCCTACCTGGAGATGCTCATGCCGATGAAAAGCACATATGCAAAGTAATGCTTCACGTAAATAGTAACCACATGATGGTATCTATAGGTTCGGGAAGCTTAACAGATATTGCTAGATTTATCTCTTATAAAATGAATCTTAGATTTCTATCGGTACCTACAGCCCCCTCTATGGATGGATACGCCTCTTCAGTAGCCGCTTTAACAATTGATAATATAAAAACTACAGTTATAGCCAAAACACCAGAAAAAATTTTTTGCCCGTATAGATGTAATAAAAAATGCCCCTGAGATACTTAAAAAGGCTGGATTTGGAGATCTCATAGGGAAATATACCGCTCTTTCCGACTGGAAACTTGCAAATATCCTTACAGATGAACCAATAAACGAAAAGGTATATAACGAAATGTATGAAGCCTGTGAGAACACTTTAAAAAGCATAAATAAACCTGACTTTGAAAAACTCCTTCTTGAAGCCCTCATAAAATCAGGTGAGTTAATGGCAATTGTGGGCAATTCAAGACCAGCCTCAGGCGCAGAACATCACATTGCCCATTATTTAGAGTTTTTAGGATATGACATATTTCATGGGATAAAAGTAGGAATATCAACCCTCTATGTGATAAAACTGTATAGNAAAACTTTTTGAAATTGATCTTGATAATACTAACCAATACTTAGACTACGAAGTAGATATAGAACCATGGAAAGAGGAGATCAAAGTAAACTTTCCGCAAATTAGTGAGAGAATAATAAAAGAGAATTTAGAAAGAATGAAAGAATTCAATAATCCATCTTTTAGAAGAGCCTTCTTAGAAAAAATCAAGTTAAATAAAGATAAAATATACCTCATTGCAGAAAAGCTTCTCAATAAGAAAGAGGAAATAATAAGGGCATATAATGAATTAGGATTTTCCACAAATCCTCAAGACTGGAACATTAAAGAGGAGGACATTAAAAAAGCAATACAATATGCTCTATACATTAGAGATAGATTTACTATTCTTACCCTATATCAATTTTTAGGTGTTTTAAAAAATTTATCAAATGATGTATAATATTGTTAAGAAAGTTAACTTTTAAAGGATGGATATATTTTGAGAAAGAAGATCGGAGTCATAATAAACTATCTATATGAGGGGTATCAATTAAAGGTATTATCTGGAATACTTAATACAGCCAGAAATTATAATACTGATGTCCTTGTCTTTGTAGTAGGAAATCTAAACTCTGATATTGAAAACATACAAAGAAACAAGATATATAAGCTAATTACTTCTAAAAATGTTGATGGCTTAATAATACTTGGATTAGTCTTGGGGTATAATATACCAAAAGAGAAAATTATTCAATTTTACAAAAACTTTGTTGATATACCCACAGTAAGTATTGGAATTAAGGTTAAAGACTTTCCATCTATAATCACCGATAATTCAAGAGGATCTATCAATCTCCTTAATCATCTTATAAAAGACCACAAATATAAAAACTTCGCCTTTGTCACAGGACCATTAAATAATGATGAGGCAAAAGAAAGATATGAGATCTTTTTAAGAGTAATGGAAGAAAACCATATGGAAGTAAGCTCTGATTATATCTACTATGGAGACTTCTCAAAAATTTCTGGTATCAATGCAATTAAAGCTTTTTTAGATGAAAGAAAACTAAAACTACCAGACGTAATAGTTTTTTCTAATGATATAATGGCCATTGGAGGAATAGAAGAACTTAAAAGAAGGAATATAAAGATCCCAGAAGAGATTGCGATAACAGGCTTTGACAATATTGAAGAGTCCTATTCTATAACTCCCTCTCTTACTACTGTAGATCAACCCCTTTATAAACTTGGAGAAACAGCATTAGAAACATGTCTCTCATTGACCTTAGGAGAGAAAACAAGAGAAGATGTTATTCTTCCCACAAAATTAATAATAAGGGAATCTTGTGGACACAAAGAAGGCACCGTCAATATATATTCCCCCGAAAAAGAGAAAGTAAAAAATATTTCAGAGATAAGAAAACTAAAGAAAGACTTTCTGGAACTCTTAGAAAAGGATTTAAAAGATAAAAAGAATTATCAGTTACCCTCTGAAATTTATGACTTTTTCTTTACTTCTTTATTTGAAAATAATCAAGTCTTCTTAAAAAAAATTTAATGAATACTTAGAGAAGGAAGAGCCCGAAACCATAGAAGAACTAAAAGAAATCACATCTTCACTTTATCTTTTCGTTCAAACATATTTAGAAGAGGATTTAAAGAAAACCGCAGAAAATCTAATCCTAACAGCAGAAAAAATAATAAAAACCTATTCTGAAAAATTATTAAGATATGAGAGATTCAAAATCAATGAAGAAACAGAACTTTTAGGATATGTTGGTTCTGATCTCCTTTCAAGTTTTAGAATGGAGGATATCCTTGAAAGAATCTCTATAAGGCTACCAGAATTAAATATCAACACTTTCTATTTAATATCTACCGATGAAAACTTAGAAAAAAGGAAACTTATCTTTGCTCGATTAAAAGATCGAATCGTACAGGAAGAAATAAGTTTTAACTCTAATGAGATAATACCCCAAAAACTTTACCCAAAGGAAAGAACAACTTTAATAATAAAGCCATTATATTTTCAAGAAAGTTTTTTTGGATATATAGTACTTGAATACGGTCCTAAAAGAGGAGTAATATATGAGATTCTAAGATCACAAATCAGTGCAGCTATACAAGGTGCAAAACTTTTTGAAGAGTTAAATCAGTTAGCCATTACTGATCCTCTGACTAAGCTTCCCAATAGAAGGTATATAGAAGCAGAATTTCAAAAAGAGATAGAAAGATCTAAGAGATATTCAAGCCCCTTATCGGTTATGGTACTCGATCTTGACAATTTTAAAATCATAAATGATACCTTTGGACATCAGTATGGAGATGAGGTATTAAAGAAAATTGCAGAAAACCTGAGAAAATATTGTAGAAAAGTGGACATTGTAGGCAGATTTGGAGGAGATGAGTTTGTAATAATCTTACCAGAAACAAATCTTGAAAAAAGTATAAAAGTTGCAGATAAGATAATAAAAAATCTTGAGAAAATGAATATAACTCTCCCTAATGGTGAGAAAGTATATATAAGTGTAAGCATTGGCATAGCCTCATATCCTGAGACCACTAAAGATCCAGAAAAGCTTTTAAGCCTTGCTGACACAGCAATGTATAATGCCAAAAAATTAGGAGGTAAACAGTACTCTGTTGCAAGCTTTTAGTGTTAAAATTATAAAAATAGGGGAAGGCAACAATGAGAAGAAACATTGGAATATTCGTAGATAATTTAAATGTATACCAATGGAATATTTTAAAAGGCATTTTTGCATATGCAGAGAAAAATAACATAAATCTTTACTGTGTTGTAGGAAAACCTCTAAATTCTCCCTTCGATTATGAAAAAAGCGCTAACAAAATTTATTATCTAATATCTAAAAAGGACATAAACGGATTAATAATCTTTACCTCTGCCTTAAGCTCCCATACCCCAAACGAAGAAATAGTAAGATTTTGCAAACTATTTTCTGAAGAGATACCTATAGTAAGCATTGGTCTACCTTTAGAAAAAGTTCCAAGCTTTTCCGTAGACAATATAAAAGGATTTAGAGAACTTCTAACTCACCTTATTGAAGACCATGGTTATACAAAGTTTGCCTTTATAACTGGTCCTATGGACAACATTGAAGCCAGAATAAGATATAAAGTATTCATGGAAGTTATGTCTAAATACGACATAAAAGTACCCGAAGACCACATATATTATGGAAATTTTCTACATGAAGCTGGAAAAGAAGCTATAAGAACCTTTTTTGACGAGAGAAAAATAAGACCTGAGATAATTGTTTCATCCAATGACGATATGGCTCTTTCCGCCATTGAAGAATTAAAGAAAAGAAATTTTCTTATACCAGAAGACATCAAAATCACTGGATTTGATGATGTGGAAGAAGCAAGCTTTATAACTCCACCTCTCACTACTGTGAGACAGCCCCTATTTGAGATGGGAGAAAAAGCCATAAAAACTCTAATGGAAATAATAGAGGGAAGAGAAGTACAAAATATAGAACCTCTTCCCACAAAATTGATTATAAGAGATTCTTGTGGATGTAAGTACTCGGCTTTAGACAGAGCAAAAGTAGAAGTTAAAAAGATAAATCTAAATTTTGGTTTAGAAAAATTAGAAAAGCTAAAAGAAGAATTTATAAAGGTTGCAAATGAGGTTCCATATGATTTGGAAAAAGATGAAATACTAAACCTTTATGAAAATTTTCTCAAAAGTTTAAAAGAAAAAGCTCCAGAGCCCTTCCTTAACTACCTACAAAAACTTCTCAAGATAAAAGAACTAATTAACCCTCAACTAGGATACTTTCAAGATTACATCTCTATTCTAAGAAGATTTCTCATATACTATATAGAGAAAGAAGATCTAATCTTTGCAGAAAATCTTTGGCACCAGGCAAGGGTTATGATAAGTGACTATGCGGAAAGATCTCAAGGATATCAAAAGGCTCGCTTAGAAGAAGACTTTCAAGAGTTAACAGGATTTGGCATAAACTTAATTTCTTCTTTTGACAAAAGCTCTATTATAAATTCCCTTAAAGAAAATCTACCAAATCTTGGAATAAAAAGTTTCTACATTATAGAACAAGAAGATTCCCAAAATAAAAAGAATCTACTTTTTGGTCTCTCAGAAGATAGCGAGTATAAAGATATAGATTTCTCCAATGGACTAATACCCAAAAATGTTCTACCCAAAAGAAGATTTACATATATTGTTGAGCCTCTTTACTTCCAAGACACGTTCTTTGGTTATGCTCTTTTTGAATTTAGTAATCTTCATAGATTCTTCTATGAAATACTCAGAGCTCAAATAAGTTCAGGAATCCAAGGGGCAAGATTATTCGAAGAGAGAAAAGAGTATGAAAATCAATTAATAGAACATATTAAAGAGCTATCAATTTTAAACGAAATTGGAAATACCATAACCTCTTCTATTGAATTAGAACTAATATGGGATCTTGTTTCAAGCAAAATAGCAAACCTTTTTGATTACAATGTCTTTTACTTGATATTATTGGATGAGGAGAAAGATCTCTTAGATATAAAGGTGAAAAAAGTACAAAAAAGGAAACGGAAAACTTTCAGATTCGGATAAGAAAATAATAATGGACTCTATAAAGAATAATAAGCCCATATTAATAAAGGGACAAAGGAAAAACATAATATGTGTTCCCTTAATCACAGGAAGAGGAGTAAAAGGAGCTATTTTCCTTAAGCATGAAAAGGATATATATACCGAAAAAACCTTAAATTTGCTAAAAACCATAGCAAATTACATATCCATAGCAATTGAAAATGCCCTTCTTTTTGAGGAGACAAAGAAATTAGCTACCATTGATCCTCTTACAGGAATTCTGAATAGAAGAGCCTTAGAAGAAGCTTTTAACAAAGATGTAGAAAGAGACCAAAAGATATAATAGACCTCTTTCTGCTATAGTTATAGATGTGGATGATTTTAAACTATTTAATGATACCTATGGACATCTTTTTGGAGATCAGGTATTAAAAGAACTGGCAAAGACCTTAAGAAATTCCTGTAGAAAGACTGACATAGTAGGACGCTACGGTGGAGATGAGTTTTGTATAATCCTACCAGAAACCAATTTACAAGGCGCTACTAAATTTGCAGAAAGGCTATTAAAAAACATCAGAAATTTAACCGTTGTAACACCTGATAATAACAAAATACCAATAAAAGTAAGTATAGGGGTAGCCTCCTATCCTGATGACACCTACGAACCTGAAAAACTATTAACTCTTGCAGACACCACCATGTACAAAGCCAAAACTTCTGGAGGAGACTCCTTTGCTACTATATCTTATTCCTATAAGACTCCAATCTCTAAAGAGGCTCCTAATTTTGATGTATTTCTTAGCTTAATAAACGCCATTGATAGTAAAGATAATTATACCTATGTCCACTGTAACGATGTGGCAAAGTATGCAAGAAAAATTGGAGAGAAATTAGGCCTCTCTAAAGATGATCTTGAGATACTAGAACTTGCAGGGAAGCTTCACGATATTGGAAAGATAGGAATACCTTCTAGAAATACTTAAAAAACCAGGACCATTGACCGAAGAAGAATGGAAAATCATCAAAGAGCATCCCCAGATTAGGATACCTCATATTAAATCAACTTCCTAAGATGGAAAAACTACTCCAGGCAATACTCTACCACCATGAAAGATACGATGGAAAAGGATATCCCCAAAGCCTTGAAGGGAAAGAGATCCCCCTTATTGCAAGAATTTTAGCAGTAGCAGACGCCTACTCTGCAATGAAAACCGNTAGACCTTACAGAAAAGGCCTTTCTAAGAAGGAAATTATTAGTGAGATAAAGAAAAACATGGGTAAGCAGTTTGATCCAGAAATTGCTCAAGTATTCTTGGAACTATTAGAAAAAGGAGATATTGAATGATATAATTTTTAAAAAAACATACCTAAAAAGGAGGATTTCCTAATGAGAAATTTTGTATTTCATAATCCAACCAAAATCATCTTTGGTAATGACACAACTAATGAGGTGGGAAAAGAGGTTAGAAATTATGGAAAGAAAGTACTTCTTATTACAGGACAAGGAAGTATTAAGAGAATAGGCTTATACGATAAAGTGATAAACTTACTAAAAGAGGAAAATCTTGAAATATATGAACTTTCCGGAGTTAAACCTAATCCCAGAGTAGATCTTGTAAGAGAAGGAATAAAAATAGTAAGAGAGAACCAAATTGATATACTACTTGCTGTAGGCGGTGGAAGTGTCATTGACACAGCAAAGGCAATTGCAGCAGGATTAACTTATGATGGAGATGTGTGGGACCTATTTACAAAAAGAATACCCATAAAACCTACCTTACCTATTGGAGTTGTATTGACCTTAGCTGCTACAGGCTCAGAAATGAATGGGAATGCTGTCATATCTAATATGGAAACCCAAGAAAAATTAGCGATCTCAAGTCCTTATTTATACCCTAAATTTTCTATTCTTGACCCCAAAAATACAGTATCCGTTCCTTTAAACCACACTCTTTATGGAATTGTAGATATTCTATCTCATGTTTTCGAACAATATTTCGATAAAACAGAAGATGCAATACTTCAAGATAGGTTTGCAGAGGCTATAATGAAAACAGTAATAGAGACAGCCCCTAAGCTCGTAGAAAATCCAGAAGACCTAGAAAGCAGAGCGGTAATACTTTGGTGTGGAACCAATGCTCTTAATGGAATAATAGGTGTGGGAAAAGAGCAAGATTGGGCTTCTCATGCAATTGAACACGCCATATCTGCCATCTATGATATTCCTCATGGGCTTGGGCTTGCTATAGTATTTCCTCATTGGATGAAGTATGTTATAGATGTGATTCCTCATAAATTTGCTAATTTCGCAAGAAATGTATGGAACATTCAAGGAGATGACGATTTTGAGGTAGGATTAAAAGGTATTGAGAAACTTATAGAGTTCTATGAAAATTTAGGTATTCCTACTAAACTCTCGAGAATAGGAATAAATAATGAACGTTTAGAGGAAATAGCAGAAAAAGCTACTGAGTTTGGTCCCATAGGAAATGTAAAAAGGTTAACTAAAGAAGACGTATATAAGATTTTAGAACTTTGTTTATAAAAATCTCTTGACATAATAATCTTGTTGTTGTTAAGATTTTGTAAATCTTTCTTTTTTGGGGAAAAGGAGGCTTGTCCTATGCATAGAAGTGACGCTGTAAAAAAAGGAATAGAAAAAGCTCCTCATAGATCTTTGTTTTATGCTATGGGATATACAAAAGATGAATTAGAAAAACCTCTTATAGGTGTGGTAAATTCTGGAAATGAAATGATACCTGGCCATATTCATTTGGATATAATTGCTCAAGCAGTAAAATACGGCATCTTAGAGGCAGGAGGTACCCCATTAGAATTTAGAGTTATAGGAATATGTGATGGCATTGCCATGGGACATAAAGGAATGAAATATTCCCTTGCAAGTAGAGAGCTGATCGCAGATTCTATTGAGGCAATGGTAGAGGCATATCAACTGGATGGAATAATACTTATAACTAATTGTGATAAGATTGTACCTGGAATGTTAATGGCTGCAGCAAGACTTAACTTACCGTCTCTTATCCTTAGTGGTGGCCCTATGCTTGCAGGAAGATGGAGAGGAAAAGATGTAGATCTAATAAGCGTTTTTGAGGGTATAGGACAGGTAAAAGCAGGAAACTTAAAAGAGGAGGATCTTTATGAATTAGAACAATATGCTTGCCCTGGGTGTGGTTCATGTTCAGGAATGTTTACTGCAAACACCATGAACTGTCTCTCAGAAGCTTTAGGAATAGCTTTACCTTATAATGGAACATTACCTGCTGCTTATGATGGTATGAGAAAAAGACTTTCAAAAGAAGCAGGAAAAAGAATAGTTCAATTGGTAAAAGATAATATAAGAGCTCGTGATATTTTAACAAGGACAGCTTTTGAGAATGCCATTGCCGTTGATATGGCCCTTGGAGGCTCAACAAATACTGTTCTCCACCTGCTTGCAATTGCAAAAGAGGCAAAAGTAGATCTACCCTTAGATACCTTTCAAAAGATCAATGAAAGGACTCCCAATATATGTAAATTGAGTCCAGCCTCCTCTCAACACATTCAAGACCTTCACGAGGCAGGAGGTATACCTGCAGTATTAAAAGAGCTTCTTAAAGGAAACTTGATAGACCCAAATGCTTTAACAGTTTCAGGTAAAACCATAGGAGAAATAGCAGAAAGTGCAGTAATAAGAGATAGAAACGTAATAAGACCTTTAGAAGATCCCTATGCTAAGGATGGAGGTCTTGCCATACTATATGGTAATCTTGCTCCTGAAGGTGCTGTAGTTAAAAAATCTGCAGTTTCTCCTAAGATGTTAAAACATGAAGGACCTGCAAGAGTATTTAATAGTGAAGAGGAAGCTATAAAAGAAATATATTCAGGAAGAATTAAAAAAGGAGATGTGGTGGTAATAAGATACGAAGGCCCTAAAGGTGGACCAGGAATGAGAGAAATGCTTGGCCCTACCTCTGCCCTTGCTGGAATGGGCCTTGATGAAGATGTAGCACTAATAACTGATGGAAGATTCTCAGGAGGGAGTAGAGGTGCTGCTATCGGCCATATATCTCCCGAAGCTGCCGAAGGAGGTCCTATAGCTCTTCTAAAAGATGGTGATATCATAGAAATAGATATTCCTAATAGAACTTTAAATGTAAAATTAAGCAATGAGGAACTGGAAAAAAGAAAGAAAGATTGGAAACCCATTAAGAGAGAGATCGAATTTAGTTACTTAAGGAGATATGCAGCATTGGTTACATCTGCTAGCAAAGGGGCAGTTTTAAAAGATATATATGAATAAAAGGAGGGTAAGAGATGATTATAACAGTTGTAGATCATTATCCTAAAATACCTAATCCACCTCGAGAACCAAAATTAAGAAAAGCTATTCATGCTTATGATCAGGGCAAAATTACAAAAGAAGAATTAGAAAAAATATTTGATGAGGTAACTCAAGAAGTTATAGAAGAACAAATCTCTGCTGGTGTGGAACTAATAACCGATGGACAAATAAGGTGGGAAGATGGACAAAGTTACATTGTTAGAAAACTTGAAGGAACTCAAATTGGAGGACTTATAAGGTACTTCGATAACAACACTTATTACCGACAGCCTGTAATTGTTGGAGAAATAAAATGGAAAGAACCTATCATTGTAGAAGATTGGAAAAAAGCCCAAAAATGGGCAGGCAGTATCCCGGTAAAAGCAGTACTCACAGGACCATATACCTTAGGAAGACTTAGCAGAGACGAATATTATAAAAATCTTGAAAAACTTGTAAAAGCCTATACTAATGCCCTTATAGAAGAAACAAAACTTCTAGAAGAAAACAAAGTTAAATATCTTCAATTTAATGAACCCTCCATACAGTATTATCCTGAGGATATAGATCTACTTATAGAAGTTTATAAAGAAATAAGAAAATACTTCTCGGGAAATTTGGCTATATATACTTATTTCCATACAGTAATTCCTATTAAAAACAGACTTAAGGATCTTCCTGTAGATACTTTTGGGATTGATTTTGTCTCTAGAAAGGAAAATTTTGAGATAATACAAGAATTCCCTAAAAATCTTGCCTTAGGTTATGGAATAGTAGATGCAAGAAATACAAAACTTGAAACCCCAGAACAAATTGCAAGTCTTATTAAAAAGGCATTAGAATGCATACCTGAAGACAAACTTTTTGTTAATCCCAGTTGTGGCCTTGAATATCTACCTCGAGAAAGGGCTTACGATAAACTAGTAAATCTCGCAAAAGGAGTAAACTTAGTAAGAGGTGAGAGAAAATGAAAGAAATAAAACTTCCCATATTACCCACAACTAGCGTAGGAAGTTTCCCCAAACCAGACTATTTAGTAAAGGCAAGAAATCAATATGCAAGAGGCTTAATTTCTTATTCTACTCTTCACGAGTTAGAGTTAAAAGCTACAGAAGAAGTTATAAGATTACAAGAAGAAATAGGAATAGATATATTAGTACATGGAGAAATGGAAAGAGGAGACATGGCAACCTATTTTGCCGAAAACTTAGAAGGATTTACCATAAGTGGCCTTGTAAGATCCTACGGAAATAGGTATTACAAGAAGCCTATTGTAATAGGAAAGATAAGAAGAACAAAACCTATTACTGTGGATATGTTTAAATATGCCCAAAGTTTGACGAAAAAGCCTGTAAAAGGAATGTTAACAGGACCTTATACTATAGCAGACTGGTCCTTTAACGAGTATTATGATAACAAGAGAGATTTAGTACTTGATCTTGCAGAGGTAATAAATCAAGAAGCATTAGATTTAGAAAAAGCAGGAGCCCTATTCGTACAAATAGATGAACCTGCAGTTCCAACTCATCCAGAAGAGATCGAAATAGCAAAAGAGGCTTTCAAAATTACCACAAGAGGTTTAAGAAGTTTTCTTATAACCCACATTTGCTATGGGGACTTTAGACCAATATGGAAAGAAGTAGTGAACTTCCCTGTCCATCAATTTGATCTTGAATTCACCAATAACGCTGATAAACTATATCCTCTTATAGAGAATGAGGGTTTTCCAAAAGAAAAGTATATTGCCGTTGGAGTCATCGATGTACACTCCCATAGAATAGAAAGTGTAGATGAGATAAAAGCAAGAATAAAAGAAGCATTAAAACATTTCAATCCAGAGCAAGTATTTATTGATCCTGATTGTGGATTAAAAACAAGAACATGGGAAGAGGCAAAGGCAAAATTAGAAAATATGGTTAAAGCTGTGATGGAAGTAAGAGAGGAATTGGTAAAACAAGGCTATCCTTCTGAAATTACCATAAAATTAGATTTATGAGTGAGAAATATTTATTAGAACAATGGAACTTTTGGTTAGACGAAATTTATAGCTACTCTATTATAAAGAAATATATCTTAGATGAATGGGGCTTTACAGATAAAAAAGAAGAAGCTGAAAACCTATCAAACTTAGAAAAAATAAAACTTGGGGAGAGATGGAAAAAGGTTTCTCTCCCCGTATATTTCGTAAAAAGATTCAAATTATTAGAAAACTTCAAAAACTATCCCCTTTATATACATATAGATGTAGGTGGAGAGGCTTTTTTATTCTTAAATAAAAAGCCTTATGCTGGTATAAACCCCTATCATAAAGATCACAAAATCCCCTATCAAGAAGACTATCTTTTTCTTATAGAGGCAGTCCCTAAAGGCCTTTTCGGACAAAATCAGAAAAATCCAATTTTCAAAGAAGCATACATTTACCAAAAAGATGAGGAATTATATAGAGCATGGCTCGCCTTCTATCTCATAAGGGAATTTGGCCTCCTCTTAGAAGAGACAAATAAAGAACTCCAGAAGAGAGTCCAAAATATCTTAGAGGAAACCCTTGGCAAAATTGATTTAATAAGTTCTCATTGGGAATTTATACAAAGAATTCAAAACACAAAATTTACCTTAGACCTTATAAATGGACTTTGGAGCCAGCCTGAATTTGAAAACATTGAGAAACCCATACCCAACGATTTAAGAGAGTCCATTATTCACTACTCCCAATTAGCATTAAGAATGCTCTCTCATTTAAAAGAGAAATATCCCAACTTAGGAGAGTTATATGCCATAGGACATGCTCATATAGATTATGCGTGGTTATGGCCAAGAGAGGAGACTATAAGAAAAGCTCAAAGAACCTTTTCTACTATTCTCAACCTTATGGAGAACTATTCAGATTTTATCTTTCTTCAAAGCAGTGCCCAGATTTACCAAGACATAAAAGAAAATAATATTTATCTTTTTGAAAAGATAAAAGAAAGGGTAAAAGAAGGAAGATGGATAATTGAGGGAGGAACATGGGTAGAAAACGACTGTCAACTTCCTTGTGGAGAATCCTTTGTAAGGCAATTTTTTATATGCCCAAAAGTTCTTCGAAAAGGAATTTGGAATAAGATGTAAACTTGCATGGCTTCCCGACACCTTCGGATTCAATCCTAATCTTCCCCAAATTCTAAAAAAGTCAGGAATTAAATACTTTGCAACCACAAAACTAACTTGGAATGAAACTAATACTTTTCCTTATGATCTCTTCCTGTGGAAGGGCATAGACGGAACAAAGGTTATAGCTCATATTTTTGGAAAAAACTGTGGTTATAATGGAACCACAGAGATTAAAGAGATTTGGAAGACTTTTAATGATTTCCAACAAAAAGACATAATAAGTTCACTTATTTACTCCTATGGTTATGGTGATGGAGGCGGTGGTCCCACCTATGAGATGATTGAAAGACTTAATCTTCTTAAAGATTTTCCTTTAATTCCTGAAATTAAAAAAGAAAATCCAATTGACTTCTTAGAAAAAATAAACGAAGAAAAACTTCCATTGTATTATGGAGATCTATATTTAGAACTTCATAGAGGAACTTTTACAACCCAAGGGAGAATAAAAAGACTACACAGGATGGCAGAAAATCATTTAATAACCATAGAAAGTCTAAGTACCATACTTAATATCTTAGAGAATATATCTTATCCTAAGGAAGAAATAGATAAAAATTGGAAAAAACTTCTAAGAAATGAATTTCATGACATCCTTCCTGGATCCTCTATAAAAGAGGTCTATGAAGATACTGAAAAAGAACTGAAAGAAATTTTAGATTTTAAGATTAATTTTCCCTCATCGGCTAAAAAGGATTACCTTTTGGTATACAATCCAACCTCTTTCCCTCAAGAATTAAAATTTGAACTTGATACTGGTCAAAATCTATCCCTCATATATAAAGACGAAATTTTACCTTCCCAGAAAACCTACGATAATAAAATGCTTTTCTATTCAAAAGACATATTAATTGAGCCTTTTTAGCTTTATAACTCTCAAAATCTCTAAAGAGGAAGCAAAGAAAATAGAAACCGATCTTGTTGTTGAGAAAAATTCCCTTGAAAATACCTTTTTAAAAGTAGAAATAAACGAGGATGGAACTATAGACATTCTATACAAAGACTTAAACAGAAAAATTTTTAAAGAGAGAGGAAATCAACTCTTCGTATTTCCAGATAGACCAAGATACTGGGAAGCTTGGGATATACCTTTGAATTACGAAAAATTTGGAAGAGAAATAAAAGACGTGGAGAAAATTGAGGTATTAGAAAAGGGTCCTTTAAGAGCAAGGATAAAAGTAGTAAAAAGATACAAAGATTCAAAAATAGTTCAGCACTATACCCTCTATTCTTACTCAAAGAGATTGGATATTGTAAGTGAAATTGAGTGGTGCGAAAGAAGGACCATGCTAAGAGCATATTTCCCTATGAATATACTTGCTCCTATTGTGCAGTACGAAATACCTTATGGTATTTACTGGAAACCAGTACATAAAAATACCTCATGGGAAAAAACTCAGTTTGAAATTCCAGCCCATAGATTTATTGATCTCTCCCAAGGAGATTTTGGAGTAAGCATACTTAATAATGGAAAATATGGCCATAGCATTGATGAAAACACTATAGGAATAACCTTATTGAGATCACCTCTAACCCCTGATTATACTGCAGATGTAGGTATACACACTTTTACGTACTCTATTTTACCCCATTTAGGTCCCTTAAATGAATCCACCATAAAAGAGGCAGAGGAACTTAATAGACCTCTTTATATTATGAATCTTAATGAATATAAAGAAGAAAAATCCCTTTTGAGTTGGGATAAAAGGAATGTAATACTTGGAGCACTGAAAAAAGCAGAAGATGAAGAGGGAATAATTTTAAGATTTGTAGAATACTTAGGAAAAGAAGAAGATGTTAATATAAAATTCAATATCTCAGTTAGAAAGATCTATGAAACAAATTTATTAGAGGATACGGAAAAAGAGATAAGTATTGAAAATTCTAATCTTAAACTACATATAAGACCTTTTGAAATAAAAACCATTAAAGTAATTTATTGAACTACTTAAATTTTTGTGATATAAAAATCAAAAAATACCTCTTTGGGTGAGGGTAAGACCAATAATGAAAATTAAGAACAAGATATTTCTCTACTATATATGCATATCATTGATATTTTTCACCTTCTTAGAAATTATTTTTGTAAATGTCATAAAGAACGAATATCTTAGAAATTTTAAAGCCGAAATCCAAAATTACGTCAACCTATGCCTGAATTCCATCTCTGAAAAAAGCAAATTAATAATAGACTTTGAAAACCCTCAAAATTTTATATCAAAAATAGAAAGTAAAATAAAGGGAAATCAAATACTTAAAGATCTTAAAGTTGGAGGCATAATTATCCAAAGTAATAACACATATAGTATAATCCCCACAATAGATTATGAAGCCCTTCCTGAAAATCTTCTCACAGAAAAGGATCTTTATTACAAAGACAACTATTTTTATGTTTATCCTTTAACAAAAAATTCCTCTAACTCTACAGAATTAATATTTATTTATAATGCAAAAGAATTAAGAAATAAAATCGTAACTTCTGCTATCTCCTTTTCTCTACCTCTTCTTGCTCTCCAAGTATTCTTTACCATACTTTTTTACTACTCCATGAAGTACACCTATGTAAAACCCCTTGAAAAATTAGCTGAAAACTTAACTTTAGAAAATGTCTCAATGAATATAGAAAGTCACGAGATAAATAGAAAGGATGAGATTGGAACCCTTACCAGAAAGATTATTGACTTTGAAAAATCTATGAAAAACATAATAAGTTCTTATGAAAAAATTCTCCAACAAAAAGGAACTAACTTAAGCATACTTCTTCAATGTATTTCAGAATTTAATATGGCTAAAAAACCTGTAGACGTAGCAAAAGTAATAGCCAAACTTTGTAATGGAAACTTTCCCATAAAAATTTATGATGTTTATATCGTAAACCCTATAGAAAAAGAGGAGTTTTATCAAAATTTACAAATAATCAATAGAGAAGAAGCAAAAGAAATTTTAGACATGTTAAACTTCAATCCCAATAATAATTTCTATACCTCAAAAGACATAAAACTTTTTGCCTACAATGTTCCTGAAGATTATATCCTCATTCCACTAAGGAGAAATGAAAAATTATATGGGTTTATAGCAACGTCAACTCCTACTTCTAATGATCTACAAGATACTACTCTTTCAATCCTATATCATCTTACTGTATCCCTTGAAAACTCCTTTCTCTACGAACATACTGAAAAGCTGTCTTACGTTGATCCACTCACAGGGGTATATAATAAGAGAAAAATCGACGAAATCTTAGAAAACGAGGTAAGCAGAGCTTTAAGGTATAACCGACCTTTAAGCTTGATATTCATAGATATCGATCACTTTAAGAATATAAATGATACTTACGGACATATTATAGGAGACAATTTTTTGAAGGAATTGGCTCTTTTTTTACTACGTAATACAAGAAATATCGATACCATAGGAAGATTTGGAGGGGAAGAATTTGTATGTATCCTGCCTGAAACCGACCTTGAATCGGCTTATAAAGTAGGGGAAAAATTAAGAGTCAGATGGAATATAGAAAGGCACATAATCCCTATTAAAATTGATGAAAAAATAGGGACTTTAAGTATGGGGATATCGAATCTTCCTACCCACTCTAAGAATGCCAGGGAATTGTTAATATTAGCAGACAATGCCCTTTATAAAGCTAAAAAAGAAAGAAATAAAACCTTAATCGTGGGAAATTCTTAATAAGATTTCCTCTATGAGTTTACTTGGATTTTCTATCTTACCCTGTAAAAAATTCCCTTCTTTACTCCCTCTCCATCCATTGCTCAAAAGAATATTACGAACCTTATCCCAAACATCATTCTCCACTTTTGAACCAAACACAAATCCCTGCCCTTGAGAATTAAAAAGAACAACCTAAAACTACCCTCTTTTGCCAAAAGTCTTTGAGCTATATGTTTTAAGTCCTCCATCTCAAGATCTAAAATCTTCAAAATCAATTTATAACCCCCAACCTCTATTGCATCTTTCAAGAGTAAATCAGCTCTATAGGAATTCAATTCTTCTTTAAATTTCTTAACTTGTCTCTCTAAATTTTCTATTTTTACCAAAAGTATCTCTACTCCTTCAACAATATTAGGATTTCCCAATAGTTCTTTAATTTTCTTATATTCCTTTCCCCTCTCCTCAAGTCTCTTAATCACTCTTCTTCCTGCCACAAATTCCACTCGCCAATATGTATTATTCTTTCTGTAAAAATCTACTATCTTTAAAACTCTTAACTCTCCTAAGTTCTTTACATGTAGTCCTCCACAAGGATTTACATCAAGACCTGGAATTTCAACTATCCTCGTCTTTTCATCTTTCCAGTATATAGAGACTGGTATATTCTTACCAATGAAATCATTAACCTTTTCTTCCACTTCTTTAATAAAACTTTCTGGATTTAAACCTTTATAAGGAATTTCAATCTTTGTATGATCTTCAAAAATTTGAAATCCTGTAGTTTCAAGGGAATATTCCTTTTCTAAAATAGCCGAAAGAAGATGTTGGGCAGTATGCTGTTCCATATACTCCCTGCGTAGATCCTTGTCTATAAAGATATTAACTACTTCTCCTACTTTGGGAAATCTCTCCCCAGATTTTTTGCCCTTGTGCCATATTATTCCATCTTCCTCAAAAACATAATCAACTAAGATTTTCCAGCCATCCCCTATTATCTCTCCCTTATCTGAGGGCTGTCCTCCACCTTCAGGGTAGAAGATAGTCTCGTCTAAGCTTAGAAGGAAATCTCCTTCTTGCTTTATCTTTCCAATTCTACTTTTCCACCTAAAAATTTCTGGATCTTCGTAATAAATCTTTCTTGTTTTCATGTCTTTAATTATACAGCAAATAAAAAGCCCCTGCTATTTTTTAGCAGAGGCTTCTCACTTTTCAAATTATCAATCTTTTAGATAATTTAAAATCTTCTGGTATGATTTCTACCAGAATAAGACCTACGCTCTTCCTTAGGCCTTGCTTCGCTTACAACGATCTTTCTTCCATTAAATTCATAACCATTGTAAGAATCAATAAGCTTCTGTGCTACTTCTTCGGTAGTCTCTACAAAAGCAAATCCCTTGGATCTTCCAGTATTACGATCGGTAATCAATCTAACACTTTGGATCTCTCCTTCTCCTCCGAAAAGTCCTTTGATATCCTCTTCGGTGGTCTGCCATGAAAGGTTGCCTACATACAGTGTCTTAACCAATTTAACGTACCTCCTAAAAAAATTTATTCTTTAATTATACGCTTATTATTTTTTTTGTCTAAATTTTATTTTGTCTTTATCAGAAGCAGGCATAAATTCTAAGTTGGGAGTAACTTTTACAGTAATAGTATGGTACCTCTCCCCAAAATAGTTAGTATCTCCTGTACATATATAATCTTTCCCTATTTTTTCATTAACTGCTCCCTTCAAAGTTTCAGTATTTAAATCAAGGATAAAATCTAAATCTTTTCCTTCCCCTTTTAAAATGTCCAAATCATTCTTGAATTTTAAACTTCTCGCATAATACTCTTGAATCACTCTAATCTTTATTGGTACTTCTATACTTCTACTACTTAAAGGAATTTTCAAAACCCAATCATGATCTGCAATACCATTGCCATTGGTGTCAGGTATCATAGTAGAGAAGGTCTCCCCTCCTATTACTGCCTCCACGTAAAATCTCTTTGAAGATATGTCTATTTTCTCATTTCTTGCAGTATAGGGAGTTATACCCCTTATATCTTTTACGACTAACCACATGACTTTATCCTTATAAGCAGGTTCATTTAAGGAATAATTAAAAAGAGAAGTATTATAAGAAAATCCATCCCACTCATATATCTGGGCTTTGAATTTCTTAGAGCCTACAAGATAATTTACTTTAACAAAAAAGTATAAATCTCCTGATAAAGCATCTAAATTGTTCTCTCCCAAAGCGGACACATTGAAGAAAGAGTTATACAACGGGTCCTGACAAAACCAAGGCTAACGATCCTTTCAATAAAAGCTCATCCTTTAATATAGTCAGCTCTCCTCCTACGCCAGCCGATGCCACTTTATAATCAATACCAATTTCTGCAAAAGCTTTTGTATCTATAGAGGGTTTTACGCTAATAGAACAAGTTAAACTATCTAAATTGGAGCTTAACTCTAATCCTATTCCTCCTCTTATGCCAAAAGTTCCTGTTATATTAAAAGGCCCTACAGGAGCACTTATTGGAAATCCCCAGTCTACACCATATCTTAAATTTTCCTTTAGATCATATTTAGTTTTAAAATTCTTAGAATATTCCTTTTTTCCCAAGATATATACATTTAATTTTGCATCATCACCATTATTATTTCCCGAAACTAGATTAGTCTCAATCTTTATTAATTGAGCTTTACGCCCAAGGATTCCAGCTTCTGCCAAAGCATAAGCATTTGTCAATATTTGACTTTCTTTCCCTTTCATCTCAAGGTTTGTAGAGATATTAATATTAAAATTATTATCCCCTAAGTCTAGATCCCACTTTTTAGAAAAATTGTAGTCCTTAAATTCCTTCATAGGTTCTTCCTTTTGGACAGGTTGAAGAACAGCAAAAGGAGTAATACTTCTTAGAAGCTTTCTTTGCATCTCTAAATCATCTCTTTTGATTAAAATCTTTTGTATAACAATCTCTTCTTCTTTATCCCTTAAAGAATACCCGTAAGAATTTAACTTCTTTTCAATTTCGTTTATCTCTCTTAAAAACTCCTCTCCTGTAATTTTGTTTCCATTTTCCAAAGTTATTACCTGACTCTTAGTGATCTTAAAGAAGTTGTAGTCAAAAGGTTTAAAAGTTATAGGAGTTTTTTTAATAGTGATTATATTAACATTAGAAGGACTCAATACAAGAGGAACATCCAATCTGATTTTTATGTTCTTAACACTTGGAGATATACTTGGTACGTTAAATCCTTCTTGATTCCCCTCGGCCAATCCAAAGAAAAGAAAGGCAAAAAGGATACTAAACAAAAATATTTTTCTCATGATTTCCCCCTGGGTTTTTAAGATAATTTAATATTAAAACAATAATTTTAAAAAATCAATAAAATTAAAAAATTTTATGGTTTTATCTTTTTAATTCTCTTAACAATATGATTCGTCAATTCTTCAACAGGTTTTGACCTTTCCTCAGAAATTTTAGGAATAAAAGTTCTTGAAAAGACAAGTCTCAATATACCAGAAAGGATAAATATGAGGTGGTATTCTACAAGATGAATATGGAGAAGATTATTTATAAAATTAACTATAGGAGGTGCTACGTATTCTATGATATAACCTCCCAGTATAAAAGAGACAGCATTAGTGATACCCACAAATAGATTTAATACTGCAATATAAAAAGAACGATTCTCATCGGGAGAAAGCCCTAAAGCCAAATTATTAAAGGAAAGATCAATGCCAGGCCAAAAGATTCCTGCAAAAATCTGAACAAGTATTACAAAAAACAGCCAGTTATTTGGAGTAGTAAAACACCATATGTAGGGTAAAAAACTCACAATAAAGGTACTTATTTCAAGAATAGGTTTATTCCCAAACCTATCTATTAATCTGCCTAAAATTCTTACCGAAAGAATTGTAGTAACATTACTAATAATTTGTACAAAAAGAGCTATATCAAAATAGCTCATTTTAAGATGCTTTATCATATAAAGGTTAAAATAAGGAGCAGAAATATTTAAAGCAAAATTCCAGAAAATAGCAAATAACAAAAAGCGAGAGAACTTAGGATGAGTTACAGATTCTTTAAAAAGCTTACTAAAATTAACATTAGAAAAATCAGTTTTTCTCATAGGAGGATCATATACCCATATGAAACATAAGATATCAAAAATTCCCAAAATCACCGCAAAAGTAAATACTATAGCGAAACCATAAAGATTAGAAAATTTATCAAGGAAGACTCCAATTAAAAGACCACTGATTAGTGAAACAAAAGTTGCAAGCATACTCCTATGGCTAAAGAATCTTCCTCTAATTTCTATAGGTACTAAATCTCCCATCCATGACATAAAGCTAACATTTATAAAGGCACCCCCCAATAGCAGTAATACTTAATAAAAAAACTATACTTGAAAAGAGCACATTTTTATCGTGAATAAAAAAGGGCAAAATAACTACTAAAAGCCACGGCAATCTCTGAAGAAAACCACCCAAGAAGAATAGAAACTTTCTTTTTCTCGTTTTCTCAAGTACATAGGAGGCAAAAAGTTGTATAGCACCTCCAAGAACAGGCATCGCCAACATAACACCATACAGGAGATCACCAAAACCAAGCTCTTTAGCAAATCCTGCTATAGGTGCTCCCTGGGTGACATTAAAGAAGATAATCCCAAAACATACTCCAAGGATTACCAAACTTAAACTTTTTCTTAATTCCCTATCTTCAACAAAACTTATATCAAATAGATTCCTTACTCTCATAACAAAAAATTATATCAAATTTACCTCTTTTAAAAACTCCCTATCGGAAAAAATAGTTTCGTAATCTCCTACTTTTACAATTTTTTTCTCTTCATTCATAACAAAAATCCTATCAAAAAATCCATTTACCATCTGCAAATCATGAGTTGCAGTAACTATAGTCTTACCAGCAGTTCTTAATTCCTTAATATAGGAAAGTAACTCTCTGACACTCCTTGGATCAAGCTCATTTGTAGGTTCATCCAAAAGAATGACATCAGGATCTATTATAAGAAGTGAGGCAAGAGCAACTTTNNTTTTTTCTCCTTCACTTAATTGAAAGGGAGATCTATTTAAAAGCTTTTACAATCCTAAATTTTCTACTACACTCCATAATTTTATTTTCTATTTCTGAATCGGAATAACCAATTTGAAAAAGCCCAAAAGCGAGTTCATCTCTTACAGTAGGTGAAAATAGCATGGCATCTACATTTTGGAAAAGCAAAACTACTTTCCTTCTAAAATAACGATTAAAAGAGGGATCTTCAAAATTTTTTTCGGTAAGTTCTTTTCCCTCAAAAAAAATTTTGCCTCTTTGGGGAAATAAAAGTCCATCAAGGATTTTTAAAAGAGTAGACTTTCCTGACCCATTAGGTCCTAATATCCCTATACTTTCTCCTTCTTTTACCTCAATAGAAACTGAATTTAAAGCTACCCTTTCTGGAACGTAATAAAAACTAACATCTACCAATTTAAATAAAATCTTCGATCTATCCATATTAGAGCTCCAATTAATAACACCTCTATTATCACTGGTAAAAAATCTTTTGCTTTATACTTCTCCCTTTTAACGGGACAAAAATTTTTACTAAAACCTCGAGAAACCATACCTTGCCATATTTCTTCCGAAAGCATTTTTGCCTTTACAAACAAAAGTCCAATGGCAGAACCAATAAAAGAATATTCCCTTTTATAACTAAATTCAATAGTTCTACTTTTTTTAGACCAAAAAAATATCCTCAGCTAAGTTAGCAAAAAAGAATATGTACCTATAGGTCATATAAATAATGCTTATAATTAAAGAGGGGACTCCTAAGATTCGTAAGCCTTTTATAATCCTTACCCAAGGTATAGTAAAAAAGATAATATTTACCAATGAAATGGATATTAAGACTCTAAATATTAATCTCAAAGCAACATAGAGTCCTCTATGAGAGTAACCCATACTAAGATTTTCAGGATTAAAAAAAAGATAAGGTAGTACAATAAGTATGGTAAAAAATAGCACAAAACCAAAAGACCGCTTAAAAAACTCTCTTAATCTTATATTGAGAAGATAAACAAAAGATAACAAGAAAAAATATATCAAAATGAGAATATATAAGTTATGAATAAAACTTATGGAGATTAAAAATAATCCTAAAATTATTATTTTTATTTCATCCTTTAACTCCCTCCAAAACCCAGGACTTTCCACCACCTCAAAAAATAAGAAGTCTCTTACTAATCTGTTTAACTCATATAAAGTCTTATCTATAAAATTATTCATTCTTGTTTTTCTTTTTTATGCCCCACCTTCCTATCAAATAAGTTATAAACATAACAATTAAAACACCTATAACTCCACTAATTATATATCCAATACTCTGATACAAGAGATCTTTGTCTTCCCAACCCTTTATATTATAATCAGGAAGTAAAGGTTTTGCGAGAGAAGAAAGCCTCTCCAAACCCTTAGGTATATAGCCTATCATCTCTTTTAACTCTTCAGGCCCCCATTCTCCCCAAGCAGCCCCAGCGTTTAAAAAGGTTGGCAAGAGAATTCCTATAGGCGACAAAAGAACAAGAATAAAAATACCTATAATTAATTTTCTCCAATTACTCATTTCTTATCCCTCCTTCACAGCACCTATCTTTCTTAAATAATAAAGAGCAGCCATTGTAACAATAGCCTCTACAAAACCAAAAATTAAAAGAATGTTCTATCATCATTGCAGGAACAGTAACTTTCAAGGGATAAGGACAATAGAGAGGAAGGCCATTTGCATCTTTTGCTATATAAGGTTGAATACCGAGTTCAACTGCTGTAAGTAAAGCAGCTACATTTATTCCCAAATATGCACCAACTCCTGCCGAGATAATCTCTCTTTTAGAACCCAAACTTGCCTTTCCTTTCAATAGTTTATAAACATAATATCCCACCAAAGGCATTGCAAAGGCCATGTTAAAACAATTCGCTCCAATCGCAGTAAGTCCTCCATCCCCAAAAATCAATGCTTGAATTATAAGAACAATAGAAGTCACAAGTACAGCTGCCCAAGGGCCAAGAAGTATGGCAATAAGAACACTCCCTACGGCATGACCTGTAGTTCCTCCAGGAATAGGAATATTAAACATCATAATCACAAAAGAAAATGCTGCCAAAATAGCAAGAAGAGGTAAATCTTTCTCTTTTAAAAATTTCTTTACAGAGTTATAAGCCTTAGTCCAGATAGGAACCATCACAACAAGCATGCTTCCGTAAGTTTCTGGTCCTAAGTATCCATCAGGTATATGCATTTCTAACACCCCCAAGTATTATAAATTTTTAAAAAAGTGCTACTTTAAAACTAGAAAAAATTATACATCAACAAAACCTAAATCGTAAAGCAAAAACTTAAAGACTAAATAATATCAGTGATGGATATATTTGTATGTCTTACCCACTTAAGGGATGAAATTTCATTATAGAGTTTTTTAATTTTCTCAACTTTACCTCTTACCAATATTACTTCCATACAGTTCTTCTCATCAAGATGAACATGTAAGGTGGAAATAATCACATCGTGATAATGGTGTTGTATATCAGTTAACTTTTCTGAAAGGCCATAAACATCGTGCTCATAGATAAGACTTATACTCCCTGCCACTTTCTCACTTTTTATATTCCATTTCTCTTTAATAATATAATCTCTCATTAGATCCCTTATGGCCTCTGATCTACTGTTATACCCTTTATTTTCTATTATCTTATCAAAATTCTCTAAAAGATCCTCCTCTACAGAAACACCAAAACGCACAATCTTAGTCATATTAGTACCCCTAAACAGAATTTTTGATAAATTATAACATAAAACTTTAAACAGGTTTTTACAATTCATACTTTTTAGGTATAATATTAAAAAACAATTGAGGTGAATTATATGTATGAAAAATTAGAAAAGCTTAAAAAATTTTCTAAAAGAGTGCCAAAAAGTTATAGTAGCTTACTCAGGAGGGGTAGACAGCACTTTTCTTTTAAAGATTGCTAAAGATACCCTCGGAGAAAATGTTTTAGCAGTCACTCTTGTTAGTCCTATTTTCCCTAAAAAAGAGATTGAGGAGGCTAAAGAATTTGCAAAAAAGACTTAAAGTACAGCATATAATTATAAACAACGATGAGCTCTTAAGAAAGCGAGAATTCATAGAAAATCCACCTGATAGATGTTATATATGCAAAAAATATAATTTTCAAAAAATCTTAGAAATTGCAAAAGAAAAGAATATAAAATGCATACTTGATGGTAGCAACGCTGATGATCTAAAAGATTATAGACCTGGAAGAAAAGCCCTAAAAGAGCTTGGAATCCTAAGTCCTTTAATGGAAGTAGGCTTTACAAAAGAAGAAATTAGAGAATTATCAAAAAAGCTTAATCTTCCTACCTCAGAAAAACCATCCCCTTGCCTGCCTTGCCACAAGAATTCCCTATGGAGAAAGAATTGAAATTGAAAGACTAAAAAGAATAGAAGAAGGAGAAGACTTTTTAAGTAAATTAGGATTCAAACAGGTCAGAGTTAGAGACTATAAAAATATGACAAGAATAGAAATAGAAAAGAAAGATTTTAATCTAATTTTGAAAGAGAATATAAGGGATAAAATTATTAAAAAGTTCAAAGATATTGGATATAAATATATAACTCTTGACCTTGAAGGATATAGAACGGGAAGCATGAATGAAGAGATAAAAAAGTAAAAGGGGGAGTAAACTTTATTCTCCCCCTTTATTAAACTATCTTTATGAAACTATTCCTAAATCTTTGTGTTTCGAATAAACACTCTCTGCAAGCTCATCTAATAACCTAAAATCTTCTTTTTCTGGGAGACCCTTTACAAGAACAGGATTAATTATTTCTACACTAAGATTGGTAAGATTGCTCTTTAAAATTTCAAGAGTTCTTCCACCCCATCCATAGGATCCAATAACCGATACAAATCTTGCTTTGGGTTTAAGAACATTTGCAAGGTAGGTAACATAAAGAGCTTTAGGATGCGGACCAGCAAGTACCGTAGGAGTACCTATTACAATAGTTGCAGCATCTACAAGAGCCATGGCTATCTTTCCAATATCTGCAACAGCTAAATCAAACACTTCTACATTTACTCCTTTTTCAATTAACCTGTCTACTAAATAGTCTACCATTATCTTTGTACTATCATGCATAGAAATATAAGGAAGAACTACTATATTTTTAGGTTCATCACTTATCCAATCCTTATAAGCATTGATAATGAAATTAGGATTATTATAAATAGGTCCATGACTTGGAGCTATTAGCTCAATATCTAAATCTTTGATTTTCTCAAGATTCTTCTGAATTATGCTACGAAATGGCATCATTATTTCTGCATAATACCTCTTTGCAGCCTCATAAACAATTTTTTCTATCTTCTACATATAAACTTGAAGTCGCATAGTGAGAGCCAAAAAGATCACAAGTAAAAAGTATTTTATCCTCCACAAGATAGGTCACCATAGTCTCAGGCCAATGTACCCAAGGAGTGTATATAAATTTAAGAGTTTTATCTCCAAGAGATAGCTCTTCACCATCATTTACTGTAATAAACCTTTCATCAGGTATATGCAAATGAGATTTAAGTAGCTCCTTACCCTTTGGATTAGTAACTACCTTAGCAGAAGGATATTTTTCTAATACATAAGGAATACTTCCTGAATGATCCTGCTCCGCATGATGGGATATCACATAATCAATGTGTACTATATTAGCAAGATAAGAAAAAAGTACATCTTTCTTACTAGGATCTACGGTGTCTATCAATGCAGTCTTCTCACTTCCTAAGATGAGATAAGCATTATAGCTGGTTCCATCAGGTAAAGGAATAAGAGCATCAAATAGGGTTCTATTCCAGTCAGGAGCTCCCACATAATAAATCTTTTCTTTTATCTTCCTTGGTTTCATTCTCAATCCCTCCAATTCATACTTTTTAGGTATATTTTTCAATAGTAATTATAATACTAATAATATAAGATTGCAAAAATTTTTCAATAACAAAAGAGGAGTTGAAAGAGATTATAAATGAGGAAAGGGAAGGAACTCCCTTGTTCCTCCCCTAAGCAGTAAAACCCCCATCAATAGAAATAATACTTCCAGTCATATATCCTGCCTCATCGCAAGCTGCGAAAAGTATAGCAAAAGCTATTTCCTCTTCCTTTCCTAATCTTCCTATAGGACGCCTCTCAGACATCTGCTTTAGTACTTCATCAGCATTAGGCAAGTTCTTTAATCTATCAGCAAGTCCTTTAGTAAACGTTGTTCCTGGACATACAGCATTGACTCTTATATTTTCTCTTGCATAATCAACAGCCATAGACTTTGTCAAAGAAATAAGTGCTACCTTAGACATACTATATACACATCTTTCTGGAATTGCCCTTAAAGCCACCTCTGAAGATACGTTTACTATTACTCCTCCACCTTGCTTTTTCCATCTCAAGTACAGCATACTTTGAAAGGAAAAATGGGCCTTTCACATTAATAAGCATAGTCTTATCAAAATCTTCTTCAGAGGTATCCTCAACTTTACCATACACTACTATTCCTGCATTATTGACAAGAATATCTATTCTACCAAAATTGTTTATCACTTCTTTTATTATCCTCTCTGCATCTTTAGGAGAAGAAACATCTCCCAAAATAAATACAGCCTCACCACCATTACTCTTTATAATCTCAACAGTCTCTTTGCCTTTTTCCTCTGAAATATCATTTACAGCAACTTTAGCTCCTCTTTCTGCAAACATGATAGCAGTTTTTCTCCCAATACCAGAACCCGCACCAGTAATAAGAACTACTTTACCCTTAAAGTTCATTTTCCTTTCCCTCCTATTTTCCAAAGATTAAGTTTGGTATGAACAATACAAGATCGGGGAAGAAAACCAATGTGATAATCGCAAGGACTACAGCTAAAAGGAAGGGCCAAGACTCTCTTATATACTCCTCTAAGCTAACATCCAAAATAGTACACACCGCATACATGGCAGCCCCCACCGGAGGAGTAAAGTTACCAACAGCACAAGCAATAACAAAAATAAGCCCAAAATGTACAGGATCAATACCAAGTCTCATAGCAATTGGGAAAAATATAGCAGTCAGCATTAATATAAGAACAGTAGCATCAATGAAGAATCCAGCAATAAGCAGAAGAACAATTAAGATTAAGTAAAAAACATAAGGATTATTTGTAATTCCCAAAATCCAAGAAGAAATTATTTCTGGGATTTTTTCCCAAACAATACCGTAAGAAAATATATTTGAAAAAGCAATCAATGACATAGTAGCACCTATATCTATCGCAGATCCCCTAAGAGCTTCAATAAAATTCTTAAAATTTAACTCCCTATATGCAAAAATACCTACAAACAATGCATATACTACACATAAAGCTCCAACCTCAGATGGTGTAAAAAGTCCTCCCCTTAACCCCACAATAAGTATTACTGGAAAGATAATAGCCCATATACTTTTTATGAAGGAACTTCCTATTTCTCCGATAGAAGCCCTTTTCTCCCTCAAAGGAGCAAAATTTCTTATACGAGCAGTAATTGCAACAGTGATCATCAAAAATGTCATTATCAAAAGTCCTGGAACAATTCCTCCTGCAAATAATCTACCTATGGAAACTTGAGCAATAGTACCAAAGAGAACCAGACCTATACTCGGTGGGATCGTTGGTACCTCAAGAGAAGAATATACTAATGCTCCTGCTGCATACCCCTTAGGAAGACCTCTTTTTATCATTTCAGGTCCAAGCATTCTAGCCTCCATTGCTGCATCTGCAATAGCAGAACCTGAAACTCCTCCCATCAAAGCGGAAAGAATACAAGTAACTTGAGCAAGTCCCCCTCTCAAATGTCCCACGAGCACTACAGAAAGATCTATCAATCTTTTTGTAATGCCAGTATAGTTCATCATATTTCCAGCAGTAATAAACAAAGGAATAGCAAGAAGTGCAAAGTTAATATTTTGGGTCAAGGGGAGCTGAATAGGAGTTGTAATTGGAATCTCAGGATGCTGTAGGAAAAACAAAAATCCCGAAATTGCTATAGCAAAGACCACAGGCATTCCAAGAAGCATAAATAAAAAAAAGAATAAAACTACTAAGAGCATAGCTCTTTCCTCCATCTTCTTAAGTTAGTTATTTCGTCGATAATTTTTACTAATGTTGTTATTGATAAAAGAAGGGACCCTACAGGAATACTTAGTGTAGCCCACATATAACTGAAGCCATACATACCCTCAAAAGTTCTATATCTCTGGATAAAAGCTAATTTAACACCAAATACAATAAGAAAAATCAAGAAAGCCAAAATAACAAGATAATTAAAAATCTTAATATAACTTTGAATTTTTTGTAGGAAATCTTTTCACCAAAAAATCCACATTCATAAGTTTATCCCTTCTATAGGCAGCATCCATAGCAAACATAGTAGCCCAAGCAAAAAAGAAGCTAGCTAAAGGATTAGCCCAATATATAGGATTTTTCAAGGTTCTTGAGACACCTGCTGAAAAAACTAACACTACAATTAGAAATAAAAGAACCTCTGCTATATATAGCTCGATTTTTCCTAAAATCTCATATATTTTCCTCATCTCTAGCAAACTCCTCCCCTAATAAATAAAGAATTCAAGGGGAGCCCATTAAAGAGCTCCCCATAAACTTTTTCTTACTTCTTTCTCATCTCTTTCCAAATTCTATCTTTTACTTCTTTTACTTTTAGTACTTCATAAGTCTTTTTCACCAGCTTTTTTAAAGGCTTCAAGATCAATATCTTTCGTAGGAACAATTATCATACCTTTTTCTTGTATCATCTTCTTCACTTCTTCTTCCTTTTGGAATACAACTTTTGTAGTTTCAAGTCCTGCTTTATCACATTCCTCTTCTAAGATCTTTTGGTAGGTAGGTGGTAGGCTTCTAAACCATTTTGCACTTACAACCTCAAAATTGATAAGAAGAATATGTCTTGTCTCGTTCACATATTTTAATACTTCATAAAGCCTCATTCCTGGTATGTTGTTGTATACTAACTCTACACCATCAATGGCTTTTTGTTGAAGAGCAGGATAAACATCACCAAAAGCAAGAGCTACTGGAGTTGCTCCAAGAGCTCTTATGGACTCCTGCCAAACTGGTGTTCCAGGAGTTCTTATTCTAAGACCTTTAAGATCCTCTGGCTCTTTAATTGGCTTATTGGTCATAAAATGCCTAAATCCTTGTATCCACGTAAAAGAAAGCACTTTAAAACCATACTTTTCTTCGAGAGTCTTTAACCAGTTATGAACCGTTGGCATCTTCTTTAATTTTGCCACTTCCTCTGGACTATCTACAAAGTATGGACAATTCATGACACCAATCTCTGGTATATACATAGCCATTCTTGCAGCATCAGTATTTTGTCCCACATTAGCACCCTGTCTAATCTGTTCTAATATATCTTCCTCAACTCCCAATTGTGCGCTATGATAAACCTCAATCTTCAAACCACCTTTTGTCCTTTCCTCAACAGCTTTTGCCCATTTCAAAAATCCTTCATGGTAAGGATCAAGAGGAGAAAGCACATGATTAAACTTTAATACAAATTGGCGAGTTTGTGCAGAAAGTGGTACTGCAAGAAGAAGCAAAACCAGTAAGCCCAACATTAGAAATCTTTTAAAATTTTTCATTCTCCTAAACCTCCCCTTTCAAAAATAATTTAATTAAAGCTCAAAACAAAAAAAAGACTGCAAAAATCAGATATAAAGCTTTTTTATCCTCTCACCTCCCAACCTTTTAACATACTCTACTTAAAGGTTCTCTACCCTTTAAAGCTAAAAGGAGATTTTCAACAGCTAATTTTGCCATATTTGCAACTGCCTCTTCTGTATGGGCCTCCTATANGAGAAGTCACCACTACATTATCTAGCTGAAGAAGAGGAGAATTTTGTGGAGGTTCTTTCTACAAAAACATCTAATCCAGCTCCTGATATTCTTCCTTCTTTCAAAAATCTATACAATGCATCTTCATCCACGATACCCCCACGAGAAGTGTTTATTAGTACAGCATTTTTTTTCATCATACGGAGCTCCTTTTCAGAAATCATATGATAAGTTTCTTCAGTTAAAGGCACATGAATACTAACCACATCAGAACTTCTAAGCAGTTCATCTAAGGTCACATAAAAGACTTTCTCCTTAGATGCCCATTCGTAATCAGGATATTTATCAAAACACAAAACCCTTAAATTAAAACCCTTTAATAGTTCAATTACTCTTCTTCCAATGCTTCCTGTCCCTATAACTCCTAAAGTCTTTTCACTCAACTCATTCCCTATAAATCTATCCCATCTTCCCTCTCGGGTTTTCTTATCAGATAGGTTTATCTTTCGCAAAACATTTATAATTAACCCCACAGTAAGCTCAGCCACTGCATTACTATTTGCCCCTGGAGTATTTGTAACAACTATATTTCTCTTTTTAGCCTCTAAAATATCAATATTGTCTACTCCTACACCATACTTTGATATAACTTTTAATTTGTTAGCATTCTTTAAAACCTTAGAGGTGACAGGATCAATCCCCACAATAAGTCCATCCACATCTCTTATTAATTCCCTCATCTCTTCTTCCGTTAAAACTCTCCCAAAAGGATTAAGCATTACCTCTATTCCTTCTTCTTTAAAGACTTCTTCAAATTTATCTTTTATCTTTTCAAAACTTCTAGGAGTGATAAGCACTTTAAACAAAAACATCTCTCCTTTCTTTTAAAATCTTTTAGGAACAATTGCTTCTCTTGTAAGTTTTAAATTTTCTATTATCTTGTCCAATCTCCTTAGAGCAACCCCTATATATAAAGTGTCTATGATGGAAAGCTGAGCTATCCTTGCAGAAGTACTCTCTGTTCTATAAAAAGTTTCTTCGGAGGAGACTGAAAGTTTTATATCAAGGACTCTATCAAGAGGGGTTCTCGCATAATGAGTTATTCCAATAGTAGTTGCTCCTCTGTTTTTAGCAAGCTCCAAAGCATCAATAATATCCTTACTACTTCCAGAAGCAGATATCCCTATAACCACATCCTGAGGTTCTAAAATACTTGCAGACATTGCCATCATATGGCTATCCACATAAGCTACTGTAGGAATTCCAGTTTTCATAAATTTATGTTGAGCATCAAGAGCTACAGGTCCTGATCCACCAACCCCATATATTTGAAGCTGTCTTGCATTCAAAATAGCCTCGATTGCCCTTTCAATCTCCTTTACTGAAATAACATTCAATGTAGACTCCATAGCCCTGATGTTGGCAGAGAAAACCTTTTTAAGAATTGTTTCCAAATCATCTCCTTCTTGTACTGCCTGATGTATTGTCTTTATAGGCTGAATCTTCTCTGTAGCAAGAGCAATCTTTAATTCCTGAAATCCCCTAAGCCCAAGTTTCTTACACATCCTTACTATGGTAGCCTCACTTACTCCTATCCTCTCTGCAAGCTCAGTTATTGGAAGATGAAGGACATCTTGCCAATGAGCTAAAAATATAATTTGCTACTTTTTCTTCAGAGTCTCTGAAATTATCTTTCTGCTCTTTTATTTTTTCAAGGACATTTTTTTCCATTTTATCCCCCTCTTGTAAATTTTTTACACATTATAAAAATCTCTCTCTTAAACCATTTCTAAGAAAATTTTTTTCATAAAGATAAAAAATAAAGTGATAAACTATATTTTATTATAATAATACGTTCTTTAAAAATGTCAACGTATTATTTTGATGAAAATTTTTTACATAAATTTGGCAAAAAATAATCATCTAAAACTGTAGAAAACAAAAAACTTTTATAAAGAAGCTAAAACTCTTTTTGTAGTATCCATTAGTCTAAAAACATATTCCTTTGGATCCATTTTGGCATATTCTGGCCTTATTACCTCAGGAACAATGTAACCATCAAATCCTCCCTCTCTCAAATAGATCAAGATTTGTTCTAAAGAAATAACACCCTCACCTGGAAAAAGTTGTTGATTTTCTCTTAAATAGTACTTGGGAACATTTTCAGCATCCTTTAAAAAAANAAACTTTATTCTACAGAGATCCTTATCCCTAAAGACATCAAGATCCTCACCACTTATGTAAAAATGAAAAGTATCAAAACCCAGATTTAATTTTTTATCCTTTACCATGCTCAAGACTTTATAAGCTTTACCCAAAGTATTCACTACAGAAAAGTTATTTATTCTCAATATTAGTGACAAATCAATTTGAGACAAGAATTTTGAAAGATCTTTAGAAAATACTTCTAAAGCTACATTAAAACTTAGATTGGCTGGTTTTTCACAAGGATTCACAAGAAGAAAAGGTACATCTAATTCTTTAGAGAGGTTATAGATATTTAAAATTTCCTCATTTTTATTTCCTAAATCAAACTTGAAATCATGTGAAATTAGTAATGGTTTTATACCATTTTCTGCAAGAATATTTCTCAATTTGTCTTTACCATTCTCATTTAAAAAGTTAAGAAGTTTTTTATAATCAAAGATTATAAGATTTGTGTATTCTTTTATAAGATTTATCTCCTCTATTAGGGAAAGACTTATTAAATTACTTCCTGACCAAACTATCTCCATATTTTTAAATCCCCCTTTAATTCTTCATATATCTAATTCTAACACATTCTTGTCATAGCCCATATTCTATGCTAAACTATCCAAGGCATAATACAAAAAATATAATAAACAAGGAGGTAATAGACAAAAATGAGAAAACCAGAAGAAATAAGACAACTAATACAAGAATTAAGTGATTACAAACACTCAAAGTTATTAGATAGCTTTGGGCCAGAGTACATAAGGAGAGAGACTGCTCAAAGGATAATTTCTGTATTAAGGTGGGTCCTTGAGGATCCTGCAGTACAAATTAATTTAAAGAAAGAACAATAATATAAAAAATAAGCATTAGGAGGAACTCATATTGAAAAAAGGATCCAAGTCTAATTTTGATTGGGAAGAAAAATTAATCGCTTTTTATTATACTGCCCTTGAAAATTATGTAGAGAAAGTGGAGCTCTCTGACAGATTAAAAGACGAGTTTGATGAAGATATAGATAGTGATGAACTAATGATTCTTGCTCAATTTCTTGCTTTTAGCCACCAAAAAATTTTTACAACAAGAAGGGTGGCTAAAGCAGGATGATGATCTTGATTTATTCTTTCCACCATCACCCTATATACACTAAATCCAACCATGAATAAAGATATCGAAAGAAAAGTCATTGCTATACTTGAAATATTAAGTAATTACACCGAACCTATCGGCGCTAATACCATATCGGAAAAACTTTTGGAAAAAGGTATAGAACTAAGTGATAGAGCTGTAAGATACCACTTAAAAATAATGGATGAACGAGGACTAACCAAGGTCGTAGGAAAAAAAGGAAGACTCATAACTGAAAAAGGAAGAGAAGAGATAAAAAAAGCCTTAGTAGCCGACAAATTAGGGTTCATCATAAGTAAGATAGAAAATCTTGCTTATCAAGTTACCCTTGACAAATCTACTGGTAAAGGAACTGTAATTTTAAATCTATCTGTCATTCCTAAAAAAGATCTCAAAAAGGCTTTAAACATTATGAAAGATATACTTAAAAAGGGTTATGGAATAAGCGAGAAAATAATTATCTTTGACGAAGAAGAAGAGGAAATATCTCCAGGAGTTTTTGTTCCAGAAAAATCTGTGATCATAGGTACCGTTTGTAGCGTAACAATTCATGGAATCCTTATCAAAAATGGTATACCAGTAAGTGCAAAATTTGCAGGAGTTTTAGAAGTAAAAGAAAACGAACCTATTAGATTTTTAGAAGCAATCACATACAATGGCTCAACCCTTGATCCGTTAGAAATATTTATAAAAAGCAGAATGACTTCCCTCTCTTCCGTAGTAAAAAGAGGTGAAGGTAAAGTTCTTGCTACCTTTCGAGAAATACCAAACTCTGCACGAGAAGATGCCCAGAATATAATTGAGATGTTAAAAGATATAGGAATAAAAGGTAAAATTTACTTAGGAAAACCCAATCAAGAAATATTTGGAATCCCAGTCACTCAAGAAACATCTGCCCTCGTAATAGTAGGAGGTCTTAATCCCATAGCAGGAATAATAGAAGCAAATATTGAAGCTGAAAATAAAGCCATGAGTATTCTTTATAATTACGAACAACTTCAACCTATAAAAGAATATCTTTAAACTTTGTCTAATAACCTCATTAAATCAGGTAAACTACTCTTTAACTTATGCCATCTATCAATAATATTTCTTAGTTCTTCCTCTCTCTTTTTAATCACATCTTTATTTATAACTGGATTAGGACTTCCATAAGTTTTTTTCAAATTCAAACTACTCTCAGGATTCAACAAATCAAATATATCTCGATCGAAGAGCTCTGAAAAGCCCCTCCACTCCTCAAGAGAAAGTTCTCTAAATTTTTTATTATTTTCCTCACAGAATCTAACTACCTCACCAACAATTTTATGAGCTTCCCTAAAAGGTACTCCTTTCAGAACAAGATATTCCGCTATATCTGTTGCAAAAAGGAAATCTTCAGAAGAAAGTTTATACATTCTCTCAGTATCAAACTCAATCTTAGGTAAAAATCCAATCCAAACCCTTAATGCTATTTTTAATTCATCGATGGAAGAAAACAAAGAAGGTTTGTCTTCTTGCAAGTCTCTATTATAACTCAAGGGTAATCCTTTCATTATAGTAAACATATTCACAAGATTTCCAATAAGCTTACCACATTTACCTCTTGTGAGTTCAGCTACATCAGGATTTCTTTTTTGAGGCATCATACTACTTCCTGTAGAATATTCCTCAGGAAGCTTTACAAAAGAAAACTCTTTTGTAGCCCACAGTATTATTTCTTCAGCAAGACGAGAAAGATGATTATAAGTAAGAGCTGAAAAGAACAAAAACTCAAGCACAAAATCCCTATCAGAAACAGCATCCATACTGTTGTCAGATATTTTTGAGAAATTAAGAAGTTCTGCGGTATATTCTCTGTCAAGAGGAATAGTACTTCCCGCAAGAGCGCCAGAACCAAGAGGCAATACATCAACTCTTTTGTATATATCCTCAAGCCTCTGCAAATCCCTACTAAACATGGCATCATATGCCAAAAAATAAGTGAGACAGTGTTACAGGTTGAGCCTGTTGGAGATGAGTATATCCCGGCATAGGGGTACTTATAAATTTCTTAGAAAGCTCAAGAAGAACCTTCCTCAAGTTTATTAACAATTCTGCTATATCACAAGTTTCTTCTCTCAAATAGAGTCTTAAATCAAGTATTACTTGGTCATTTCTACTTCTTCCTGTATGAATTTTCTTGCCTATATCTCCAATTCTTTTAGTAAGACTCTCCTCCACAAAGGTGTGTATATCTTCACTATCCCTTATTAGATCAGGATTATTTGATATTTCCAAATATAGGTTTTTAATCTCATCTTTCAGAACTGCTAATTCTTCCTGGGATATAATACCAATTTTATTAAGCATAACTACATGAGCAAGAGTGCCTAAAAAGATCTACTTTCCACAGCCTCTTATCAAAATAAAGAGAATATGTAAAATCTTCTACAACCTCCTCTAACGACTTTCTCCAGCGACTTCCCCAGAGAGCCATACTTCCTCCTTATAGAAATCTTGAATCGCTCTATAATCTATATCTTTATCTCCAAATTCCATAATCATTTTCACCACCGCATTCCACATATCTTCGGATACAATACAAGAGAGGCCAATGTCAAAGCATGCCCTTCTCCATGCTTTGTCCTTGTCGTCTACTGCCACTACCAGATCAAAATCGTAATTGGCAAGAGTAGATAATTCATCTCCTTTTATATCTATTTTTATAAAATCTTCGTGATCTTCAAGAGAGTAAAGCTTATAACCTAAATTCTTTAACTCCTTCCAAGGGGAGGAGACAATTGTAGTAACAAGTATCTTACCCCCATTTATAGGAACCTTAACTCCACTAGCATATAAGGCTTTATAAAGAGCTTTAGACCATTCATAATCTATACCCATAACTTCACCTGTTGATCTCATCTCAGGACCAAGCTCTACCTCTGCACCTTTAATCTTCGTAAAAGAAAATACAGGAGCCTTTATAGCATAATAATTAGGTCTAGGATGAAGTCCTGGTTTTAGACCAAGATCCCTAAGACTATATCCAAGAGCCACCTTGGTAGCATATTTTACCAAAGGTAATTTTAAAGCTTTACTAAGATAAGGTATAGTCCTAGAAGCCCTTGGGTTCGCTTCAAGTACATATACTTCTTCATCTTTAGAAGATATCACATATTGAATATTCAAAAGACCTTTAACCTCAAGTCCAAGTGCTATTTTTGTGGAATAATCCACAATTTTATCTATTACTTCTTGAGAAAGAGTATAATGGGGAAAAACAGTAGTACTATCTCCAGAGTGAATTCCAGCCTTTTCAATATGCTCCATAACTCCAGGAATAAATACCTCTTTCCCGTCACAAAGAAGATCTACCTCAGCCTCTTTACCTACTATAAATTGATCCATCCATAAGGGTAAGATTATATCCTTTCTCTCAAAATAGTCTTCCAAATCTTTCATATTATGCACAATAATCATTGCCCTTCCACCAAGTACATAAGAGGGCCTTAAAAGTACTGGAAAACCTATCTCTTCTATTACTTCTTTGGCTTCCTCAAGACTCCTTATATAAAATCCTTTAGGTCTTGGAATTTTATTCCTCTTTAGAAATCTATCAAATTTTTCCCTATCCTCTGCCAAATCTATACTCTTTTGAGATGTTCCTAATAGATAAAAACCTCTCTTTTCAAGATTTTTAGATAAGTTAATAGAAGTCTGACCTCCAAACTGAGATAGAAAACCCAAAGGTTCTTCCTGTTCCATAATATTTGTAACATCCTCACTGGTTAAAGGTTCAAAATAAAGTCTATCGGACATATCAAAGTCTGTACTTAATGTCTCTGGGTTGTTATTTATCATTATAGAGACAAGTCCTTCCTCTTTAATAGCCTTCACAGCATGCACAGTACAATAATCAAACTCTATCCCCTGTCCTATCCTTATAGGCCCACTACCAAGAACCACAACAGATCTCTGAGGATTCTTTTGAGCCTCATTTTCATCTTCATAAGTTGAATAATAGTAAGGAGTACTTGCAGCAAATTCCGCTGCACAGGTATCTACGATCTTATATACTGGAAAGATCTTATGAAGCCTTCTATAAGCAAAGATTTCATCCTTTGTAGCATTCAAAAAACATGAAAGGTCATAATCGCCAAAACCTATCTTTTTAAGTTCTCTAACTTCTTCAGGAGAAAGCTCGTTCAAAGTCTTACCTCTATATTTTTGAGCTATTTCTATAAGGTTATATATTTTTGTAAGGAAAAATTTGTCTATCTTAGTTAATTCATAGGCCTGATCTACTGTAAGTCCCCTCATAAATCCCTCTGCAAGCAAAAACAATCTTCTATCATCTGCCATTTTTAGATATTTTCTTATTTCCTCATCACTAAAATAGGAATATCTTCTATCAAAAAGGCCTGCATCAACTTCTAAAGATCTTAGAGCCTTTAGGAGTGCCTCTTCAAAAGTCCTACCAAGGGCCATAACTTCTCCTGTTGCCTGCATTTGAGTACCCAGTCTTCTGTCCCTAACTTTAAATTTTTCAAAAGCCCATCTGGGTATTTTTATTACCACATAATCAAGAGTAGGTTCAAAGGCTGCATAAGTTTCTCCAGTCACAGGATTCTTTATCTCGTCAAGAGTTTTACCAAGAGCAATCTTGGCAGTAAGCCTTGCAATAGGAAATCCTGTAGCTTTAGAGGCCAAAGCAGAAGATCTACTTACTCTTGGGTTTACTTCAATTACATAGTATTCTCTCTTATTGGGATTTAAAGCATATTGAATATTACATCCACCTTCGATCTTTAATGCGGTGATTATCTTTAAAGACGCTGTCCTCAGCATCTGATACTCTATATCAGTAAGAGTTTGGGTCGGCGCTACCACGATACTATCCCCTGTATGTATACCCATAGGATCTACATTTTCCATACTACAAACAGTAATTACGTTACCTTTTCTGTCCCTCATTACTTCGAATTCGATCTCTTTCCATCCTACAACACTTTTCTCTAGCAGAGCTTGACTCACAGGACTCAATCTTAAACTCCTCAAAAGAGCCTTCTCAAATTCTTCAAAAGTTTCAACAATTCCTCCTCCCGTTCCTCCAAGAGTATAGGCAGGCCTAATAACAAGAGGTAACCCAATAATTTCAAGAGCCTTTCTTCCTTCCTCCATAGATCTTACCACTACGCTAGGAAGTACAGGTTCTCCAATCTCTTCCATCCTTTTTCTAAAAAGTTCTCTATCTTCAGCCATACTAATGGATTCAAGGGAGGCTCCTAGAAGTGGAATTCCATATTTCTCAAGAATACCTGCTGATGCAAGCTCCATAGCAAGATTCAAACCTGTTTGTCCGCCAAGGGTGGCAATTATACCATCAGGTTTTTCTTTTTCTATAATTCTTTCTACTACTTCTGCGGTTATAGGTTCTATATAAATCCTATCTGCCATCTCCCAATCGGTCATTATGGTAGCAGGATTAGAGTTAATAAGTACTACTTCTACCCCTTCTTCCTTTAAAGCCTTACATGCTTGAGTACCGGAATAGTCAAATTCTGCTGCTTGTCCTATTACTATAGGTCCTGAACCTATTACTAAAACTTTCTTATATTTCTCCAATGTAGTTCACCTCACTCATCAAAAAAGTCTATAGTACTCATCAAATATAAACTTAGTATCCCATGGACCTGGAGAAGCCTCTGGATGGAATTGAACTGCCACTAAAGGTAGAGAATTATGTTTTATACCTTCCACAGTATGATCGTTCAAATTATAGTAATTTACCTCAAAGCCAGGGGGTAAAGTTTTTTCATCTATGGCATAACTATGATTTTGGGAAGTTATATAAGTTCTTCTTGTATCCACATGATATACAGGGTGATTAGCTCCTCTATGACCAAACTTTAACTTATAGGTCTTAGCACCAAAACTCAAGGCTATAAGCTGAATACCTAAACAAATTCCAAGAATTGGCTTTTCAAGGGACATGATTCTTCTTATGGTTTCTTGAACATACGGTACATTAGCAGGATCGCCAGGCCCATTGGATAGTACTATTCCATCAGGATTATAATTTTTAATATCTTCAAAGGAAGTCCATGCTGGGAAAATCTTAATTCTAAAATTATATCTCAATAGTTCTCTCACTATACCCATTTTCACTCCAAAATCAAGAAGAGCAAGCTTTTTATCCCCTTCTGGATTTATCTCATAAGGAACAGTAGTAGTAACTCTCCTTACAAGATCAAGATAGCTAAAATCATATTTCAAAAGTTTTTTGGCTAGTACAAAGGCGTCCTTTTCTTTTGTAGAAATAATGGCTTTCATAGTACCAAACTTTCTTATTTCTCTTACTATGGCTCTGGTATCTACTTTGTGAATTCCAACTATCTTGTTCTCAACCAAAAATTCTCTAAGACTTTTCTCGCTATTCCAGTGAAACTTGTAATCATTAAACTCCCTTGCTACAACTCCACTACAATGAATCTTTGAACTTTCAAGTCTTTCTGTATCTACACCGTAATTTCCTATAAGGGGATAAGAAAAAACAATTATTTGATTAGCATAAGAGGGATCCGTCAAGGTCTGAGGATATCCTACCATTCCTGTATTAAAAACAATCTCACCCACCACTTCTCCTTCATATCCAAAACTTTCCCCCACAAAACTATGTCCTGTCTCTAAAACAAGAATAGCTTCTTTTCCTCTCATTATTAACACCTCTTCTGTAAAACATCTTTTATATTTTCTATACCCATTTCAAGCTCTTCTTTGGTTATTATTAGAGGAGGAAGAAGTCTTAAAACATTCTCTCCTGCAGAAAGAACAAGGATACCTCTTTCTATCAATTCCTCCTGAATTTCTCTTGCCTTTATACCATTTAGCTCTATACCCCACATAAGACCTCTACCTCTTATCTCCTTAACCGAGTGAAGATTCAAAAGATCTTTTAGTTTTTCTTCCATAAAAAGTCCTTTTTCTCGCACTTCTCTTAAAAATCTTTCATTACCTACAATGTCAAGAACTGCTGTACCTGCAGCACAAGCTATGAGATTTCCTCCCATTGTAGTACCATGAGATCCAGGCCCCATAACTTGAGCAATATCCCTTGAAGTACATACTGCTCCAAGAGGTAATCCTCCCCCAAGAGCCTTTGCTAAAAGTACTATATCTGCTTTAACCTCGTAATACTCTTCAGCGAGAAAATATCCTGTTCTTCCTATACCCGTTTGAATCTCATCAAAAATTAAGAGTATACCCTTTTCTTTAGTAAATTCCCTTACCTGCTTTAGATATTCCTTATTAGCAGGGTTAACTCCCCCTTCTCCTTGTATAGGCTCTAAAATCACAGCACAGGTTTCTTCATCAACGGCATTCTCAAGAGCCGAGATATCGTTATAGGGAACATAAGTGAAACCTGGAACAAGGGGTTCAAAACCCTCATGATATTTTTTTTGCCCTGTTGCAGAAAGAGCTCCATAAGTCCTACCATGAAAAGAATTGTTCATACTAATGATTTTCCATTTTTTACCCCCAAAATACTTTCTAGACAATTTAATTGCTGCTTCTACAGCTTCAGCTCCACTATTANATAAAAAAAATGCCTCCCTTTTTGTAAGGGAGGCAAGCTTTTCAAGAAGCTCAAATTGCGGCAAGTTATAAAACAGGTTTGACACATGACTCAACTTCTCTATCTGATCCTTCACCCTTCTCACTATTTCCGGATGAGAATGACCTAAAGCATTTACTCCAATTCCGCTGGTAAGATCTAAATATCTTTTGCCTTGATTATCAAATAACCAAATACCTTCGCCACGCACAAAAACAGGTTTAAACCTTTTATATACAGGGAAAAATCTATCTTCCTTCATCTTTTCACCTCATGTTCTATAGTATGCATTTATTTTGACATAATCCTCCGTAAGATCACATCCCCAGGAAATTGCATTGTATCTACCTTCATTGAGTATTATTCTTATTCTCACTTCACTACCCTTTAAATAATTTTTCACTTCCTGTGAATTATACCCTAAAGGTTCATTTTTTGCAAAGACTAAGTGTTCGCCTATATAAAGCTCTATTTTATCAAGATCAAAAACATATTCCGTTTGTCCAATGCTAGCAAGGACTCTACCCCAATTATCATCACCTCCAGCAATTGCAGCCTTAACAAGATTAGACATAACTACAGCCCTTGCCATAATCCTTGTCCTTTTTCTAAACTTTTTGCTTTTTCCACTGAAACCTCAACAAGCTTTTTGGCTCCTTCTCCATCTTTAGCAATCATTTTAGCAAGATTTTGGGTAACCATATCTAAGCCTTTTTGAAAACTTTTCTCCGAAATATCTTCTTCTTCTTCTTCTTCGGTAGAGAATATTAGAACTGTATCGTTAGTGCTACTACATCCATCAATACTTATTTGATGAAAAGACTTATCCACACTTCTCTTTAAGACTCTCTTTAAAGCCTCATTACCAAGTTTGGCATTAGTTCCAATAAAGACTAACATTGTAGCCATATTAGGGTGAATCATTCCTGCTCCCTTTGCAATTCCACTTATTATTACATTGCCATTCTTAACTCCTGAAAGTTTTGGAAATGTGTCCGTAGTCATGATAGCTTCTGCTATATCTTTACCAGAATTCTTTGAGAGATTTTTGAAAGCAAGGTCTATACCATAAGCTACTTTATCCCTTTCAAGATAAGCCCCAATTTTTCCTGTAGATGCCACAAAAACCAATTCTTTTTCGATTCCTATTCTTTTTGCTACCTCTTCAGCCATAAATTCTGCATCCTTAATTCCTCTTTCTCCCGTACATGCATTGGCTTGTCCACTATTTATAACTATAGCCTGAATAAGACCATATTTTTCCAAATGTCTTTTTGAAACTATCACAGGTGCAGCTTTAACTGTATTTCTCGTAAACATAGAAGCTGCATTAGCAGGTTTATCAAATACTATAAGAGCAAGATCTAATTTGTTATTCTCTTTTAAACCACAAGAAACAGCAGCAGCTTTTACTCCCTTTATATCCGTGAGATATAGTTTTTCTACCTTCCAAGCCATTTTTCTCTCCAACCTCTCTCTTCTATGGATATAGTGGTAAAAAGTCAAGACCTAAATTTTCGTCATAACCAAACATGATATTCATATTCTGAACAGCCTGGCCTGCTGCTCCCTTTATAAGATTATCTATAGCTACAAAAATTACTGCATTTCTCGTATTCTTATCTACCTGAGCACTTATTACTGCCCAATTTGTACCTCTAACTTTCTTAATCTCTGGTGAACAAGAAGGAGGTAGTATCTTTATAAAATATTCATCTTTGTATACCTCTTTAAATAACAGATACAATTCATCAGATGTTATATCCTCCCTAAGAGGAACATAGATGGAAGCAAAAATACCTCTAAATACTGGAATAAGTTGAGGAATAAACAAAACTCTTAAATACCCTATCTCTTTGACTATATTCTCAATCTCTGGCTGATGTCGATGATTAAGAATAGAATAAGCCTGATAGTTTTCTGCTATATTACCATATATGCTTTTGTCAGTGGGTTTCCTTCCTGCCCCTGAAATTCCAGACTTAGCATCGATTATAGCGTTTCCATAAGTTAAATTATTTTTTATCAATGGGAAAAGTCCTAAGAGTGATGCTGTAGGATAACATCCAGGATTAGCTATATACTTTGCATCTCTAATCTTCTCCCTAAATACTTCTGGAAGTCCGTAAACAACTTTTTCCAAAAGCTCAGGCATGCTATGTTTTATTCCATAAACCCTTTCGTATTCTCCAGGATTTTTGAATCTAAAGTCAGCACTCATATCTATGAATCTTTCAGGGATTTGATTATCATTTAAAAATTTTAAAGTCTCCCCACTTCCAAGGGCAAAAAACACTACATCTAAGTTCTTATAAAGTTCTGTGTAAGAACTCCTATCTGACACAAAAATTTTTTCAGACTCAAAGATCCAAGAATCCTCAAAATGATCTGAAAAAAGATAAAGTTTTTCTACCTCGGGATGTTTCAAAAGAATCCTTGTGAGCTCCAGGCCAACATAACCCGAAGCACCCACTATTCCTACCCTAATCATTATTGCCTCCTTTTAGAGCGTAAAGATAATTTTGAAGACCAAAGAGCTTAATAAAGCCAACAGCAGATTCCGTAGAGAAAGTACTTCCTTTATCATAGGTAGCAAGTCCATGATCATAAAGGGAATAAGGAGACTCTCTTCCAACTATGGAGAAACTCCAAGGAAGAAGCTTTATTTTTACTTTTCCCGTTACTCTATCTTGGGTCTTATCCATAAATGCTTGAAGAGCCTCTCTAAAAGGATCAAACCAAAGTCCATAGTAGACAAGTTCAGCATATTTATCTTCAAGCATCTTTTTATAATGGGCAAGTTCTCGTGGTAAAACCATATCTTCTAAGGCTTCGTGTGCTCTTATAATCACTATCGCTGCTGGAGCTTCATAAATTTCTCTAGACTTAATTCCGACGAGCCTATTTTCTATGTGATCGATTCTTCCAATTCCATAACTTCCTGCAATTTTGTTTAACTCCTCTATAATCTCTACAACATCCTTTCTAACACCATTTAATTCTACGGGAACTCCCCTTTCAAAAGTTATCTCAATATAGGAGGGCTCTCTATTTTCAAACCTTGTCCACAAATATATGTCCTCAGGAGGCTCTTGCCAAGGATCTTCTAAAATCCCACCTTCGATACTCCTGCCCCACAAATTCTCATCAATACTATAAGGACTCTTACGTGAAACTGGAATAGGAATATTGTTTTCTAATGCATATTCGATCTCTTCTTCTCTTGAAAAGTTCCATTCCCTTACAGGAGCAATAATCTCCAAATCAGGAGCAAGAGCTTTAACTCCTAAATCAATTCTTACTTGATCGTTACCCTTTCCAGTACATCCATGAGCTACGTACTTTGCTCCATTTTCCTTTGCTATTTTAACAAGATATTTAGCAATCAAAGGTCTAGACAAGGCTGTAGCAAGAGGGTAAACTCTCTCGTACATAGCATTAGATTTTATGGCAGGAATAATGTAATCTTTTACAAATTCTTCTTTCAAATCCAGAACATAAGCCTTTTTCAACTCCTAAATTCTCTGCTTTATTTTTTATTTCATCAAGGTTTATTCCCTGGCCTATATCTACTGTTAAAGTTATTACATCGAGTGAATATTTTTTGCATAAGCCATTTTATAGCCACAGAAGTATCTAAACCACCAGAATAGGCTAAAACTACTTTCTCTTTTTTCACCTTACTTTACCTCCTTTGAAGTTTTGAAAAATTATACCATAAAATTGCATATTTATACACAAATTAAAAAAATTTTAACAAATATTGTCTAAAAAAGTTCCTGTGTAGTATACTTTAAAAAATCTTTTCATAACTTAAGGGAAGGAGGATTTTTATGAGTCTTGTTTTTTATATAATGTTAGCCCTCTTAATAATTTTAGTAGCTATAGATATAGCTTTAAGACTAAAGAAAGAGAAAAAACCTCAATTACGTAAATTAGAAAAAGGAGAAGAATTAATAAGCACTTCTAACACAATGAAACTTGACGCATCTTTGCTTCCTATAAATTGGGCATATCTAATAATAAAACACGGAGAAAACAGAGGAAAGGATTTTAAAATTATAAAAGACGAAACCACCATAGGAAGAGAGCCAGAAAATGACATTGTTATTCCAAATCCCACTGTTTCAAGATTTCACGCAAAGATAACTCGTAGCGAAGACAAATATTTTATAGAAGATTTGGGAAGCGCCAATGGCACCATGGTAAATGGCATAAGAGTAACAAAAGAACTTCTACACGATGGAGATATTGTCCAACTTGGAGATGTAGTTTTGGTATTCAAATGTCTTTAATTTAAGTACTTAATCTTTATTATCCCTCTTAATTATCGTATCTGAAGATGTTATGCTCTTCTTATCATAAGGATAGAGAGGATATCCTCTCTTCAAATCTTCTAAGAGTTCTTCTGGTGTTTGATATCTAAACTCAGGAAATCTAGCTGTCATTTTTTCAATAATCTTTGCTATCCCCTCTGGAACCTCAGGATTTATAGCTCTAACATCGGGAAGATCTTCTTGATATCTCTTCAGCATAAGAGAGATTGTATCCTCATCTGAATATGGAAGAATACCCGTTAACATCTCATAGAAGACAATACCAAGAGAGAAAATATCTGATCTTATATCTACTTTTTTACCTTCCAATTGCTCTGGAGAAGCATATTGAGGTGTACCCATAAACATTCCTGTCTGAGTTAATGTGGCAAGGCCTCCAACCCTTGCTATTCCAAAGTCCATAAGCTTTACTTTACCATCAGTAGTAATCATAATATTTTGAGGCTTTATGTCTCTATGTACTATGTTTTTAGAATTAGCATAAGAAAGAGCTTCGGCTACCTTTTTAACAATCTCAACAGCCATACTAATAGGAATTCTCTTTTTCTCCTCTATAATCTTCTTAAGATCCTTTCCATTTACAAACTCCATAACCATAAATACATAATCATCTTCCTTACCATGGTCTAAAACTTTCACAATATAAGGATGATCAAGATTCTTGCAAGTTTCTATTTCTCGATAAAATCTTTCCAGTACTTCTTTATCAGAAGCATATTGAGGATGAAGTATTTTAATAGCAACTTCTTTATTAGTCTTCTTATCAAGAGCAAGATAAACAGAAGCCATTCCCCCTGATCCAAGCCTTTTAAGTACTTTGTATCTTCTCTTTATAACCGCACCCTCCAACCTTTCTTTGGGTATAAAGTTCAAGTAAATTAAATTTCCTAAAAATGAAAAAACAAATCCTACAGAGGGTGAAACTAAAGGAAGTAAAACCCTATTTATAAAAGCTTGATATGAGAACATAAAATACAAAAAGATAAATAAGAAAGTTAGGAATAAATTTAATATGATTCTCCTTCCAAATAAAACTCCAGGTAGAAATATTGAAAGAAAATTTATTATCAAAACAAACGGTGGAAATATATTAGTAAAAAAGTCCCGCATAAATAAATTATCAATTATGTTAGCATGAATTTCTACACCTGGCATGTAAGAGTAATTTATTCCAAGTTTTGAAGAAAATCCAGAAAAGGGATGTAAAAAAAGATCTTTCAAGGCAGGACTTACAGCTCCAACCAAAACTATCTTGTCTCTAAAAGTATTCTTTGGAAAATTACCTCTCAATACATTGACATAAGAATAGACCCTGTAAGTTCCTTCTCCTCCTCTAAAATTAATATAAAAATCCGAAGGAAGGGTTAGAGTAAGAGAGGAAAAATCCTTTTTACTTATGAATTTGTAAGCCACAAGGGCAAGAGAATAATATTTTACAGATCCAGAATTTTCATAGATTCTAACTCTTCTTACCTTGTTATCTTCATCAATATACAAGTTACTATAACCACTTCCAAGAGCAGAGTTTTTCAAAATCTCAACAGGTTCTCGTAAGGAAACTACATTAATTTTTAATCTTTTATCAAAATAAGTCTGAAGATATCCTGAAAGAACCACATTACCTGCAGATTTTATCTTTTCTGCCAAAATCGCATCAAAAGGAGTAGCTGTATCAAAAAGAACATCAAAAACAATAATCTTAGGCTTCTCTTTTCTCAATACATCAATAAGCTTAGCATGGATATCTCTTCTCCAAGGCCAATTACCGAGCTCTAAAATGGAGTCGTCATCTATACCAATAATTACTATATCCTTATAAGGATTAATTTCTCCCCTTAGATGAAACCTGAGATCTACTGTTTGCTTCTCCCATACCTTGAAAAAATTAAGATTAGACAGGATAAGAAGCAATATAAAAAAGCCAAAAAGTAATCCAAACTTTATCAATATTCTTCTCATATCCCCTAAACCATTTTACTATAAAATCCTATATTAATAAAGCCATTATTGCCTTTTGCACATGAAGCCTATTTTCAGCCTCATCAAAAACTACCGAGTTAGGTCCATCCATCACCTCGTCCGTAATTTCTTCACCTCTATGAGCAGGAAGACAATGCATAACAATAGCATCTTCTTTAGCTAAAGAAAGTAATTCTTTATTAAGCTGATATGGAGGCAAAACCCTTCTTCTTATTTCCTTCTCATCTTCCTGCCCCATGCTTACCCATACATCGGTATAAAGTACATCAGCATCTTTTACTGCCTCTTTAGGATCCTCTATAATCTCAATACTTCCTCCATACCTTTTAGCAAGAACTAAAGCTTCTTCTAATACCTTCTTAGGAGGCATAAACTCCTTAGGAGAAGAACAAACCACATTCATTCCAAGCATTACTCCTGCAAGAATTAGTGAGTTAGCCACATTATTACCATCCCCAAGATATACTACTTTTAACTTTTTAAAGTCCCTTCTTCTCAATAATAGTAAAATAATCTGCTATAACCTGACATGGATGTTCCAAATCAGAAAGGCCATTTATCACAGGAATACGTGAATACTGAGCAAGTTCCACGAGAGTATCATGAGAATAAACCCTCGCCATTATACCATCCACATATCTTTCCAACACTCTTGCTGTATCTGCTATAGTTTCTCCTCTTTTTAGTTGCATCTCTTGAGCATTCAAATACAAAGGATAACCTCCTAATTGATGCACGCCAACCTCAAAAGAAATTCTTGTTCTAGTAGAAGGCTTTTCAAAGAATAAAGCCACTGTTTTACCTTTCAAATAATCATGTATTCGCTTACCAGCATAATATTCTAATTTTAAATTCTTAGCCAAATGGAATATTTGTTCTATCTCTTCTCTAGAAAGATCAAGAATAGAAAGTAAATCTCTTCCCTTAAGATCACCCATTAATTTTTCCTCCCTAATATAAGTTTTGTTAGCACCTATTATACTAATATTACTTACCTTATACCTTAAAATTTGGTATTATACAAGTTATGAGTCTTAAAGAGAGAGATTATCGATGGAATTTTATAGTAAACAGTATAGATAATGCATTCTTCAATTTAGGAATGACCTTTGGGTCTATACAGACCTTACTTCCCCTTTTTGCAAAAAACTTAGGTGCAGGAAACCTCGAGATAGGGCTGATCCCCGCTATAGCCAATTTGGGATGGGCTATACCTGCCATAATAGGCGCAAAATATTCTGAAAAATACAAAATAAAACTACACTTAGTACTCAAAGTAACCATGGGAGAAAGACTACCTTATCTTTTCATGGCTCTTATAGCTTTTTTTATCGCTCCCCATAATCCTCACCTTGCCCTTTATTTATCTCTTTTTATGTTAGGAATTGCTACCTTCTCTATGGGATTTCTTGGCCCTCCTTGGATGAGTATGATAGGAAAGGTAATAGAGCCCTCCAAAAGAGGATTATTCTTCGCTATGGGAAATGGGCTTGGAGCAATAATGGGAGTTGGAGGGGCCGGTATAGCAAGGATTATACTTGCAAAATATTCTTTCCCCTACAACTTTGGATATTCTTTTTTGTGTGCAAGCATTGCTCTTCTTATCTCTTTTTATATTTCTTTGCTCTAACTCGGGAATATCCTGATGACACAGAAAATTCAGATGTACCATTAATAGAGTACATTAAAAGTATAAAAATCGTATTTAAGTATGAAAACTTTAAAAAACTAATGTCATCGCAAGAATTTTAAATGCATTCTCTGCCTCTTTTATAAGTTTTGTGGTAGTATTTGCATCTAAAAATTTCTCCATACCTGATAAAGTTGGCGCAGATTTTACCGCAATACTTCTTATATCTCAGGCAATATCATCCTTTATTTTAGGTCCCCTTGGAGATAAATATGGACATAAACTTCCTCTAATCTTAGGAAGGGTTTTTATAATATTAAGTATTATCTCCCTCCTCTTGGCAAAAAATATATTCAATATCTATCTTGCATTCATCTTAATTGGTTTTATAAACAGTGCTTTTTGGGTTGGTGATTCTGCTATGGTTCTTGAGATTTCACCCCCTCAACACAAAGAACTTTATATTGGAGCCTTAAGTTTAATTCTTTCTCCCTTCTCTTTTATAGCTCCAATTCTTGCAGGTAAGATCGCAGATATAAAAGGTTTTAAGTTCCTATTTATCACATGCCTTTTAATAAGTATAATAAACCTTGTATTCTTTATATATGGAGTTAAGGATCCAAGAAAAGATGCTCAAAGTACTAATAACATTAATAACAATTAGCCTTTTAGGATACTTAGGGAAAAAATATCTTTTTAAAGAAGAAGATAAAGAAGTTATATCAAAATTTGTATATAATTTTTCTCTTCCTGCTTTAGTCTTTTACTCTATTTACACAAGCCCTCCACAGATAAGCTCATTTAAGGTTGTAATCACTGAGTGGATAACAAGCTTTTTAATAGGTGCTATCTCTATTCTCCTTGGTTTTATACTTAAACTGAATAAGAGAACTATTGCAAGCCTGTTTCTTGTAAGTGTGGGAGGAAATGTTACCTTTATGGGCTATCCAATAATGGAAAGACTATTTGGAAATCAAGGATTAACCCTTGCTATCCTTTTTGATCAATTAGGAATGATTATATTCATATACACCGTTGGAATCTTAGTAATTAATTTACTTGTTAGCTCTGAAGATGGTACAAAAGGAAGTATGGGGCTTTGGAAAATATTACAAAACCCTCCACTGTGGGCCTTATTAGCAGGCTTCCTTTTTCAGAAGATTAATATTCCTGACTTTATATTAGACAGTTTTTCGATTCTTGGAAGAGCTACAACTCCACTTATGATGTTTCTTCTTGGCCTATCTCTATCAAAGCCTTACAAGGATAATAGGTCTATCATAGGAGTATCCCTTGGAATACTCCTAAAATTAATTTTATTTCCTCTCTTTTCTTTATTTATTGCAAAATTCCTAAATCTTAGTGGTATTCCTCTAAAAGTTACTGTTCTTGAGTCCGCCATGCCTTCTATGCTTACAGCCCTTGTTCTCGCTATCCAATTTAATCTGGACTACGTATTTGCATCTCAGACAATTACGTATTCTACTCTGTTTTCACTGATTACCTTAAATTTATGGATAGGGGTGATAAAATGATAGCTCTGCTTAAGGTCAGTATAATTCTTGGAATCATTGTAGTCTTGCTCTCCAAAAATTTTCCCCTTTCATGGGCTCTGCTTGGTGGAAGCCTTATCATGGGAATTAGCTTTGGCATTCCTTTCCGTATGATAATGAAAGGCTTCTGGGAAGGTTTATCAAGCTGGGAAACTATTAAGCTTGTTCTTATCTTATATTTTATTGCCCTCTTTGAAAACATTTTAAGAGAAAAAAATTTACTACAAAAGATGGTTCTCTCGCTCAAAAAACTCATCAAAGATACAAGAACTAGATTAATCTCCATGCCTATAATTATGGGACTCCTTCCATCTGTAGGAGGAGCTTTATTCTCCGCCCCCCTTCTTGATGAAATCTCAAAAGAGGACAATATAGATCCAGAGAGGAAGAGCTATATAAATTACTGGCTAAGGCATATTTGGGAACCTTTCTTACCCATATACCCAGGAATAATATTAGTATCTATATTAACGGAAAAACCATTGAACTTTTTTGTTAGGGAAGCTTTACCTTATGGCCTTGCAACCTTTGCCATTGGCTTGTTTTTTGCCTTTTATAAAGCCAATCTCGAGAAAGCTAATCTTAGCCAAGAAAGTCAAAATATCGGACAAAATGAAGACTCTCAAGAAAATTTAGAAAATCCCCAGGAGACGAATGAAACAGAAACCTCTATTGAAGAAATTGAGATCACTAATCCTCTTTCTACTTTTATACTCTCCTTTCTCCCTATAATTTCCTTACTGTTTCTTGTAATTTTCTTCCACTTTGATCTCCTATATACCCTTATAGGCATAAACATTGTTTTATTCTTTATACTAAAATTTGATTTCAACAAAAATAGAAAGAGACACTTATTCATTCCATAAACCTACAAAATTTAATTTTGATTATTGGAGTAATGATATTTAAAAGAATGCTTGAAATAACTGGTGCAGTATCAGACATTGCTTATTCTCTCAATTACTCCTTCATACCCACATATATAATCTTTTTCCTACTTCCCCTAATCATAGGAATCTTTACAGGAGTAACTTCTGCTACTATCGGAATAACAATTCCCATACTCCTAAAAATGCTTCCTTATCAAAATCCCTCCAAATATCTTGTTCTTGCCTTTGCCAGCGCTTTCTTAGGTATAATGGTGTCTCCCCTTCATTTATGTCTTGTATTAACTAAAGAATATTTCAAACCCGATTGGAAGAAACTTTATAACTATGTTGTAAAGAGTGGAATTTTACTTGCCATATTTATACTTCTTAAGTTTTTCTTAACCTAAAGTTAGAAAAGTTTAAGAAAAATTCAAGAAATTATGTGTTAAAATTAATCCTGATAAAAAACTTACAAAGAAGGGGGTACTCCAATGAGGGATTTCAAAAAACTCCTACTTTTAACAATTCTAATTATTCTTTTTTCTTCTTTGATATTTGCCCAAGAAATAAAACCCATTGAAATCAAAATCCTTCACATCAATGACTTTCATGGTAGATTACAACCCTATATAGTTAAGAGTATAAGTGAAAATATTCCTGTAAGCGGTGGGGCCTATCTCGCCTATCTTATAAATGAGGAGAGATCTAAAAATCCTGATGGTACAATTCTTCTTTCCGCAGGAGACATGTTCCAAGGAACACCCATATCAAATATCTTTAAAGGTGAACCAGTAATAAAGATGATGAACTACTTAAAATTTGACGCTATGACCATAGGAAACCATGAATTTGATTGGGGACAAGAACAACTCCAAGCCTGGATTAAAAGCTCAAACTTTCCTTATTTAGCAGCTAATATTCTCAAAGATAAAAATTATTTACCCAATGTGAAACCCTATATAATCCTTGAAAGAAAAGGTATTAAGATTGCAATCATAGGATTAACTACCCAAGAAACTGCATATATTGTAAAACCAGATTATGTAAAAGATCTCACCTTTGTAGAACCAGAAAAAGTTTTACCCAATTTAATAAAAGAAGTAAAAGATCAAGGAGCTCAACTTATAATTGTTCTTTCACACTTAGGATATGATGCAGACAAAAAATTAGCTGAAAATGTTCAAGGAATAGATGTGATTGTTGGAGGCCACAGCCATACTGTAGTCACAAAACCTGTAATCGTAAGAGGAACCATCATAGTACAAGCAGGTTATAATGGAATATACCTTGGAGTGTTAGATCTTAAAATACAACCAGAAACAGGTATTGTTCTTGACTTCACAAAAGAAAATATTCTAAAAACCGTATTTGCAGGTCCTGAAAATAAGCAAGATCCAGAAGTAGCAAGCTTAATTGAAACTTACGCCAGCCAGCTAAAAGAAGAATTCTCTAAAGTAGTAGGAGAGACTCTGGTTGATCTTGTAAGAAATTACAATGAGGAATCTAATGTAGGAAATGTAATATGCGATGCTATGCTTGTAAGCAAGCAAAGCTCAAATAGCCTTCCAAAACAGCGGAGGAATAAGAATGGATATTCCAAAAGGAAAAATAACTATGGAACAAGTATACAGCATGTTACCCTTTGACAACGTTCTGGTAGAGATGGATCTCACTGGTAAAGATATACTGGACCTACTAGAACAAAGTGCCACCTTAGAAAAAGGAATTTTACAAGTTGCAGGAATTAAAGTAAAATATGATATGAGAAGGCCAGTTGGATCAAGGGTGATCGAAGTCCTTATCAAGGATGAACCTTTAGATCCTAACAAGGTTTACAGAGTAGTAACTAACGATTTCCTTGCAGCAGGAGGAGATAAATTTACAGCATTCACTCGAGGCAAAAACATAACCTATGGCGATATGTTAAGAGACGTCTTTGTAGAATACCTTAAAAAACAACTCTCCTATAAGTCCTAAAGTTGAGGGAAGGAGTATAATAATTAAATAGATTGAAAGAAAAAATAAAAGTTTTTGTCAACGGAGAAGAGATAGAAATATATCAGGGCATGCAAGTAAAGCATGCCCTGATTTCTTATGATTATGGCGTTTATAAAAAATGTCTGGAGGGTGAATACATAGTAATAAATGAGGATGGATTTGAAATAGGACTTGAGGGTGCATTAAATGAAAATGCTAAAATATATACAAAAAGGAGGGAATAAAATTGCTAAGAAGAACAAAAATAGTATGTACCATAGGCCCTGCCAGTGAAAGAGAAGAGGTTCTTAGGGAGTTAATAAAGGCAGGAATGAATGTGGCAAGACTAAACTTCTCCCATGGTGACCACAACGTCCATGGCGAAAGAATAAGATTAATAAGAAAACTCTCAGAAGAATTAGAAACTCCTATACCCATTCTTCAAGACCTTCAAGGACCCAAAATAAGAGTGGGCGAAATAGAAAACGACAAGGTATTATTAAAAGATAACGAAGAAATTGCACTAACCCCAAAAGAAACCTTAGGAAACGAAAAACTCATCTTCGTAAATTATCCTTATCTTCTTGAAGATGTAAACATTGGAGATAGAATTCTTATTGATGATGGACTCATTGAACTTAAAGTTATGGATAAAAAAGAAGATAAATTAATATGCCACATAGTTCATGGGGGATATCTTTCCAGTAGAAAAGGAGTAAATTTTCCAGACTCTACCCTTAGAGTATCTCCTCTTACTGAAAAAGATAAAAGAGATGTACTATTTGGTATAGAGAGAAAAATAGATTTCATAGCTCTTTTCTTTTGTACAAAGAGCATCTGACATTTTAGAACTAAAAGAGTTCCTTGAGCTTCACGATGCAAGAATTCCAGTTATAGCCAAAATAGAGAAAAGAGAGGCTGTAAATAATTTTAAAGAAATCCTTGAAGTGGCTGATGGAATAATGGTAGCAAGAGGAGACCTTGCCATAGAGATGTCTAACGAAGAAGTCCCTCTAATACAAAAGAGAATAATAAGAGAGACAAGGCTTGCTGGAAAACCTGTAATAACAGCAACCCAAATGCTAATTTCCATGGTAAGCAATCCTACACCTACAAGAGCAGAGGTCAGTGATGTAGCCAATGCAATATTAGACGGTACTGATGCCTTAATGCTGTCGAATGAAACCGCCACAGGAAAGTATCCTATAGAAAGTGTAAAAATGATGGATAAAATTGCTCGAAGGGTAGAAGAAGAATTTCCATACGATAGTTTTCTCCAGGAATCTAATTGTCATAAGAACATTACCGAAGCTATAACTTACTCTACATGCCAAATTGCAAAAGAAATAGAAGCCTCAGCCATAGTTACAGCAACCCATAGTGGTTTTACTGCAAGACATATCTCCAAATACAGACCAAAGTCTCCCATATTTGCCATCACCCATTTCCCTGAAGTACAAAGAAGGCTTAACTTATCTTGGGGAGTCACCCCACTCCTTACAGAAGTCTTCTACAACACTGACGAGATGTTTGAAAAATCTACAAAAATTCTAATCCAAAAGAACTATGTAAAAAGAGGAGATACTATAGTAATAACTGCAGGAATACCTATGGGAATCTCAGGCATGACTAACCTCATAAAAGTACATGTAATAAGCGATGTTATAGGACAAGGACATGGACTTGGGGGAGAAGCTAAAACCGCAAAAGTAATTATTGCAAAGAATGCAAAAGAAGCAATAAGCAAAGTAACTGAAGATGTAATTCTCTTAGTTCCAACCTTTGAAGAGGAATTAGAAATAATATTAGATAAGCTCCAAGGAATAATAATAGAGGATGAAAAAATACCTTCCACCTTAATTGCGTGGAGAAGTAAAGGTATAAGTATAATAGTAGGTGCTAAAGGTCTATCAGAAAAGCTAAAAGATAACGAGATAATAACCATAGATCCCGAAAGAGGAGTAATATATCGTGGCGTGGCAAGATTATACTAAAAAGAAAATTAAATCCAAAATAAACCCTTATAAGATTCTCTTTTTTATCTTTTTACTGTACCTTAGTCCTTCTATCTACAATGGACTTAAAGATTATTTTGAGTATACAATAAAACTGAGAGAGCTTTCAGAAAGGAAAGCTAAATTAGAGAAAGAAGTAAGAGAATTAAGAGAAATTGCATATAATATGAATGATCCTTATGTAATTGAAAAGATAGCAAGGGAAAAACTCTTTATGGCAAGGCCAGGAGAAGAACCCATATTAATAATTGAAAACAAAAGCAACAAAAAGTTAAAAATTGAGATCTTAAATCTTTTTAAGAAGTAAATTTTAAAATATAATATTTAAGTAAAAGTAAAATCTAAACTAACAGAGGTGAAAAAATGGGAAAACAGTGGAGAGTAATTCTTAAGAGAAGAAGAAGAAAGGCAAGAGAGAAAAGAAAGAAAGAGAGACTTAAGATGCTTACTTAAAGAACTAAAAAAGGCCTAATTTCTTAATCAGTAGTTTTTTAATTTAGGAAGGACCCCATAGAATCATTATGAATATTACTGAAAAAATAGAAATATTGACAGAGGCGGCCAAATTTGATCTATGTGGGTCCTTCTTGTGTTCCAAAGAAGCTATCCAAAGAAAATCCACAATAAATGGCTGGATATACCCAACAACCCTTCCCGATGGAAGAACAGTAAGACTTCTTAAAATACTCCTCTCAAATGACTGCATCCATAACTGTTATTACTGTGCCAATAGAAGAGATAGGGCATTTCCAAGAATAAGCTTCACAGCTGACGAGATGGTAAGACTCTTTTTAGAGCTTAGAAGGAGAAACCTTGTTGATGGACTCTTCCTGAGCTCTGCTGTGACCAAATCTCCCAAACACACTATGGAACAAATGCTAAAAGTTGCAGAAATACTAAGAGAAAAACACAACTTCAAAGGATATATACATCTGAAAATCTTGCCCGAATCCTCCTTAGATTACATAGAAACAGCTATAAGATATGCTGATAGAGTATCTATAAACCTTGAGGCACCAAAGGAAAACTATCTTAAAGAAATTGCTCCTGAGAAAGATTTATTAATGCTTATAAACAAACTGGAGATAATAAGAAGATTATCCGAAAAGAACATAGTTCCTAAATCTGGCATAACCACACAATTTGTGGTAGGAGCTTCTAAAGAAAAGGATGTAGAAATTCTTTCCTTAACTTATAAACTTTACCAGGAATATAAACTTTCAAGAGCTTATTTCAGCGCTTTCCAACCCATACCTCAAACTCCCCTTGAAGACCTACGTCCTACTTCTACTTGGCGAGAAGTAAGACTATATGAAGCAGATTTTCTAATCAGGAGATATAACTTTTCGATTAACGAACTTATTTTTGATGAAAACGGAAATCTTCCTTTAAACGAGGATCCTAAAACTCTTTGGGCAAAGACCCATCCTCAATTTTTCCCTATAGAAATAAACAAAGCAACCTATGAACAACTTTTAAGAATACCAGGCATTGGTCCTATAAGTGCAAAGAAGATTATAAAAGCAAGAAAAGAACAAAAAATAAGAGATATTAAGGACTTGAAAAAGTTAGGAATCCAGGTTGAAAGATGTAAAAATTATATTTTAATAAATGGAAAGAGCCCTTCCTCAGAGAAGCAACTATCTCTTCTCTAAGAAAGGGCTCCTTAATTACTCATCTACTCCATTCTCTTCAATTATCTTCTTGTAAAAGTAAGCACTATCTTTAAGTATTCTTTTTTGAGTATTGTAATCAACATAAATAATTCCAAATCTCTTACTATATCCATGCGCCCATTCAAAATTATCCATAAGAGACCACACAAAATAACCTCTCAAATCTACTCCATCTCTAATAGCAAAGTATGTTCTTTTGATATGCTCCTTTAAGTAATTTATTCTATTAATATCTCTTATTCTTCCATCTTCTACAGTATCATTATATGCCGCTCCATTCTCAGTTATATAAATTGGAATTTTGTAATCTCTATAAAGCTGGATAAGAATATCATATAGCCCATCGGGATATACTTCCCATCCCATATCCGTATGCTCATTAGGACCTTCCACTCTCTTTACTCCAAGATGACTATTTTTGTCATAAGCTACAATATTTCTTGTGTAATAATTAATGCCCATAAAATCTATAGGAGAAGAGATGATATCAAAATCCGATATAGGAAAATCAAAACTCCAATTATTTTCCTCTAATATCTTCCATATTATCTCAGGATATTTTCTCTTAAAGATAGGGTCAATAAACCATCTATTTCCAAAGGCATCTTGTTTCTCTGCTGCCTTCAAATCCTCTTCAGAGTTAGTCTCAGGATAAACTGTTGCAACATTTATAGTAATTCCAATATTTCCTTTATATCCACCATCTCTATAAGCTTGAACTGCAAGCCCATGAGCAAGAAGCATATTATGCCCAGCCACAAAAGCACCTTTCATATCTTTCTTTCCAGGAGCATGCCATCCCCATGCATAACCAAGAAAAGCACTAACAAAAGGCTCATTTAAAGTAATCCATATAGGTACTACATCTCCAAACTTATAAAACATAAAATTAGCATATTCTGAAAAATACTTAGCAGTATCCCTATTTAACCATCCCCCTTTATCCTCCAGAGCTTGAGGAAGATCCCAATGATATAAAGTTATTGCCGGCTTAATATTTTTCTCTAAAAGCTTGTCAATCAACTTTTCATAAAAATAAACTCCTTTTGGATTAAGTTTTCCCCTTCCCTCTGGAAATATCCTGGGCCAAGAAATTGAAAACCTGTAAGCTTTAAGTCCTATTTCAGCCATAAGTTCCACATCTTCTTCGTAACGATGGTAATGATCACAAGCTATATCTCCATTTTGATTTTCATAAATCGTACCAGGAGTATGAGCAAACCTATCCCAGATGCTTTCTCCTTTACCATCTTCATTCCATGCTCCCTCTATTTGATAAGATGCTGTAGCTGCTCCCCATAAAAATTCCTTAGGAAAAACTAATTTAGCCATATCTCTTATTCCTCCTTTACTAAATTCCTAATTTTTTAACTTTTGTTATCTTACTAAACTAAATAGACTTTGAGAAGGGGGAATATTATACCCTTGATTTTNNAAAAACTTTTTNATTATAATTTTGTACAACAGTAATTAATCGCTCCTCGGTAGCTCAACGGTAGAGCGGCCGGCTGTTAACCGGCGGGTTGCAGGTTCGAATCCTGCCCGAGGAGCCAAGTTTGATGGCTGCTTCAAGCTCTCTCTCAAAATATCCTTCCATCTTACCCCCAAGAGAGAAATAAAACTCTCTCTTTCTATTCAACTATTAAAAGACTAAAGTTTGAGGAGTAGGAAGTTTTTGGTATTTATGAAGATGTGGGCTTTACCTCTTATTATTGTTGTCGGTATAATGGTTGGAGGAGATGTGAAATTGCCAGACAGAGTAATTTGGTGAGTGGAGCGAACCTCATACCAGCTTGTTATCTGCTGTTGCTATCATTCTTTTACTGCTATTAAGAATATTCTGTTAAATTTTAATTTTACTATGCCTTTTTCATCTGATTGTTGTTCAAATGCTTTTTTCACAATTTCTTTGAATGCTGAGATGTATTCTTCTGTTAGCTTCGTATCATAGTAATCTTGGTTTAGATACCCAGCTATAGCGCCAGAAGAAAATATCCTAAACGCTTCCTCAGACGTATGCTCCGTTGTGATTATTTCAATTTTTGAAAACAAGACTTTAAAACCACATTTTTCAAATAAAGACTTATATTCTTCTGCAGTTTCAAGAAAGAACCACGGTTCCTTAAAGTGAGCAAATACCTCTTTAGTCCTATTATCTCTTTTCACCACTTTGATAGCTTCTAAAAAATTGGGGCAGTATATTTTCTTCGCAGGTGCCTGAATCCCTATTCTTCCATCCTTCCTCAACGCTCTGTAGCAGTTCTTTATCGCCTTTTCCGGATCTTTAAACCACTGAAAGGCTGAGTTACAAAAGATAACGTCAAAACTTTCCTTATAATCCATATCCTCTGCACTTTTAATTTCATACACTATGTCCAACCCTTTACTCTTTTCAACAGCTTCCTTTATCATTCCTTCAGAAGGGTCTATTCCAACAACCATTCCATTCGTTAAACTCCTTATCTTTATCGTTAAATGACCACTCCCGCATCCTAAATCTAAAACATCATCATTATCTATAATTTTCAAAAGTTTTAGCAGTATTTCTGAGGCTGACTTTTGAACAGTAGCATATTTCTCGTATTATTTTGCAATTTTTGAGAAATTTATGTTACTCGTACTTTTATTTTATACCTCATACATGCAGATAAACGGTTTGCGGGTATGCGAAGTTGCCAAACAGGGCAATTTGGGTGAATGGAGCGAACCGCATACCAGGTTGTTAAGTGACCCCAATAGGGGCAGGGTGCGAAGCACTATAGAATGCATGCTGTCGCCGTATTTATTACCTTTTTCTATCATTTTCCAAATATTCATGTAATTCCTCCCAGTTAGGAATATAAGCGTAAAGTAAAGTTTTGAATGTCCATCCATGATTTGGAACAATCATATGTAAAAGTTCATGAACTATTACATACTCAGCATACCTAAGCGGGAGTTTTAACAATTCTTTATTGAGTGTGAGCACACCTTTTGTTGAACAAGACCCCCATTTATTTTTCATATTTCTTATCTGAACTCGCTTCACATTCACTTTTAATTCTTTCTGCCATTTTTCACAGATATTTAATATCTCTTCTCTCGCAATTTCATTCATTATGCCCCACCCTTTATTATTTTATCAATACCGAGTAGTTCATTAACCAATTTCACAATATCTAATGAAAGATAAGATAAACCACTTTCTCTTACTGCATATGACTGTGTATCTTCCTGTGAGGTATAAGCTTCTGATTTTTGAAGTAATAATTTATAAAATTCTCTTCGTAGTTCTCTTTCAACATTCTCATTAAACATCCAGTGCTCCTTTTCAGCGAGTATTTTACAGATATCCTTGGAAATCTTTTCTGGAGCCTTAACCCCGTGTCTCCTTAATATCCAGAAATAACTGAATTCCTCTTTGCTCAATCCTGACTCTTTCTGCTCTTTCTCAGCTTTTGCTATTTCTTCCGCTATTTTTGTTAACTCTTCAAGAGCATATTCTACGCTTCTCTGCCTTTCCCTGAGTTGAGAGATTATCTCTTCAACTTTTTCTGCTATTGAAACTAAATAAGGACTTTCCTTTCTTTTGCTTTCAATGTGTATTCTTATACTTCTGTAAAGGCTTGCAATTTTGACCCTTTGAGAAATTTTATCCGCTTTAATTGTATGGGCTATATCCTTGTTTATTTCATACAGGGGGGAGATTATCCGCAATATGCAAAAGTTCAATGTTTTCTTTTATCAAATCTTCGGTCTTCTTCAGTATGTCTCTTCTTATTCTTTTCTTTTCAGCTTCAGGATTATAGGTCTGATAAATTATCTCGTAAATCTGCACCAGCAACTTGTATTTTTCAATATAATCTCTCAAAAACTCATCTGGTGATAAGATTTCGTATATCTCCTGAATCTGCTTGAAGATCTTTATAAATTCCTTCCTATTTTCTTCTTCAAAGAAGTAGTCAATTATATTTTGAATCCTTTTTGTTTCATCTCCTAAGTCAATCTCCTTTAAGAGGTCATCAGCCTCTTTCACTAATTCTTTAAATCTTTCTTTTAGTTTCTCAAAATCAATAAGCCCTGCTTCTACATCCTTTGAATAAAAAGCCAATGCTCTCTGCAAATTCTCAAAAATTCCTATATAATCCATTACTAAACCACAAGTTTTTCCAACATAGGGTCTGTTTATTCTTGCTATGGCTTGGAGTAAGGTATGATCTTTCAATGGTTTATCAAGATACATTGCATATAAGATGGGGGCATCATACCCGGTTAAAAGCTTCTCCGTAACAATCAAAATTTTTGGCAATTTGCCAGGAGATTTGAAATCCTTTCTTATCCTCTTTTCCTCCTCATCAGAAATATGATATTTTTTAAGGAGTTCGTTGTCTTTGTAGTCTGATGTATACACAACTTTTGTGTATTCTTCTGGTAAATACTTGTCAATTGCTTCCTTGTAAAGTGCGCATCCTTCTCTATCAACTGCTACAATAAAAGCTTTAAAGCCAAGAGGTTCGACAAATTTTGTGTAATGCTCTGCTATATGTTTTGCAATCTTATCAATCCTGTCCCTTGCCTTTAAAACAGCCTTTAATTTCTCTGCTCTTTCTATAACCTTGTTTATTCCTTCAATGCTTGCAATCCCTTCTTCTTCAACAACCCTGAAAAATTCTTCCTCAAGAGTTTCCTTATCAACATGCAACTCCGTTTTCGCAAGTGTATAATACAGCGGGACAGTTGTTCTCTCTTCTATTGATTCATCTATTGTGTATTTATCAAGGTATGGTTCGTCTGGATAACCGAACGCTACAAATGTACCTCTTCCAATTTTTGTTTTATCAACGGGGGTACCTGTGAATCCAAAGTAATAGGCATTTGGCAAACTTGCTCGCATGTAATTTCCCAAATCTCCCTCCTGACTTCTATGGGCTTCATCCACAAGCACTATAATGTTCTCCCTTTTATTTATATGCTTTGGAATTCCTTCAAATTTATGTATTGTGGTTATAATGAGACCCCTATAATCGTTTTCAAGCAATTCCTTAAGGTGATTTTTGCTTTCAGCTCTTATAATGTTTGGATAGCCATAGGCTTGGAAGTTTTGGTATATTTGATGTTCAAGTTCGAGCCTGTCAACAACAACGAGTATTGTCGGATTTTCAAGCTCCGGCATCTTTCTTAGTTCATCAGCAGAAACTATCATTGTAAGACTCTTATATGATCCTTGGGTATGCCATATCAATCCTTTCTTTTTCTTTTCCTCCAAAACCCTTCTTATTATCTTTGCAATAGTCCTCCTTTGGTGCTGTTTTAGGATATACTTCTGGAGTTCCTCTTCAATAGTCATGAAAACGATATATGTGCGTAAAGTTTCAATTACTTCCTTCTTATCAAAGAATGTCTTTACAAGCTTTTCAAAGTTAAATCCATTCTCAACCTTCCACCTGTAAAGCGTTTTGCTTTCGTACTTCCATGTGGGACCGTAGAAAAGCCTTATTCCTTCTGAGACTGCATAAAACTGGATATATTTGAATAGTTCCGGCAAGACATTATTGTATATTCTAACCTGCTCAAAAGCCTCCTCCTCTGCTTCCCATAGCGTAGGACTTTTTAGCTCAAAATCGCAAATAGGTATGCCATTTACGAAGAGAGCAATATCAAGTCTTCTTTTTTCCCTATCTTCAAACAAGAATTCCTTTGTAAACGCAAAATGATTATTTTCAGGATTTTCAAAATCAATGAGCTTGAAATTTCTTTCCCTTCTCTCTTTATCGACATAAACTGTTTTCTTACCCCTTAGAAACTCCAAAAATTCTTGATTTCCTGTGAAGGTTGAAGGGATAAGCCTTAATCTCCTTACAACATCTCCAACATTCTCATCTGTTATTATTCCGGGATTAAGTTCTTTTAATTTTTTCTCCAGAACCTCAACAATGAATGGCTCTTTAATATCGAAACCTCTCTTTTCTTGGAGGTCTGCAGGTGGAATATACTCCCAGCCTATCGCCTGCAAATACTCTATGACCCTATCTTGAACATCCCTTTTTTCAGTTATTAACCTCATATCTCAACCTCTTTAAGTCTTATTTCTCCGCTCATCAGTTTATGAAGCATGGTTTTAAATAAATCCTTCAAAACCTCTTTTCTCCTCTGCTCAACTTCTATCTTCTTATCAACCGTGCTTAAAATATGGGCTATTTGCTTTTGCTCTTCAAGGAGGGGGGAGGGGGATTAAGAGATTCTCCAAGGCATAGCGAGGAAGTCTTTTTCTGCCCGTTGCTCCTTCCATTTTTGAAGTAAGATCTGCTCTTATTTTTGGCATTCGCAAGTATTCAAAAATATATTCCTTTACGACTTCTTCGTTTTTGGGATGAAAAGCTATAATTTCTGTAGTAGCATATCCAAATCCAACTGGAAGGTTAGTTAAAATTGCTTGCTTGCCATTTTCGAAACACGGTGTTATCTTAGCTATGATGATATCCTCTCTAAGAAAAAAAGTTCCACTTGATATTTCCGAATATTCTTTCATTACCCATTTAGCATATTTACCTTCATCTGGAATTAATTCCATTGGAATAAAAGGAATTTTATCACTGTCATTAATTCTCAAACCTCGTGGTTTTCCTAGAAAACTCAACTATCTCCCCCAACCTCACAACTTCCCAACTCTTTGGAATAGGTCCTATTTCTGTCTCTTTTTGCTCCTCGCCATAAAGCCCCTCGGTAAATAACTTCTGCATGAGCGATTTTTTGAGGTTTTTCAATAGTTCTATTATTCTATCCTGCAACCCAATAGCCTGCTGGATTTTGTCAAGAACTTTGGCAATTTTTTGTTGCTCGGAAAGTGGGGGAAGGGGAATTTTAATTTCTTTAATTTCACTTAAGTTTAATGTAGGATATCCCTCGGCTTTCTTTTCCGCCAGTTTTTTATTGATAAGATAGGTAAAATAAAAACTTCTGAATCGCTTTCTCACTTTTGGAATTGAGTGCACATAAATGACTTACGATATAAGCATCAAAGGGTAACATTGCTCTTTTCTCTAAATAAACGGCAGCTCCACTTTTAGGAAAAATAATAGTTCCTTTAGGAAACAGTTTTAATCGATAATCTTTTACAGCTTCATCAGTTATCATATCACAACTTACAATTCTATAATCGTTATTATCAATATGCTGAACTCTGATAAAAGGATATTTCCCATTTTTGAAATATTTTTCCCCTTGAGGTGCTGACTGACCAGCTTTAACTTCAGCCACCTCCCCCAACCTTACAACTTCCCAATCCTCAGGAATCAAACCTATTTCTGTCTCTTTAAATCCGTTTTCCCTCATATCTCAAACCCCAATTTACTTAAAATTTCCCTCAACTCGCTATCAACTTTTTGCCTTTCTTCCTCAACCTCTCCAAGTTCAATTAAAATATCTTCAATGGGCTTGAGTTCTTCCTTTTCATTTAGAGATATATATCTTGAAGGACTTAAGTTATAATCATTTCTTCTTGCTTCCTCTATGGTTATAATCTTTGAAAAACCTTCAATTTCCTTCCACCCAAAGTAAACATCAAGTATTTTGTTTATGCCTTCTTCAGTAAGATAATTTTTTGGTCTTCCCTTTGCAAACTCTTTTGATGCGTTTATAAGCAAGATTTCGCCCTTGTGCTTTTTCGCTTTATTTATTACGATTATATTCCCCGGTGCTGTTGTGTTGTAAAAGAGATTATCCGTTAACAAAATAACTGCTTCTATAAAATCTTGCTCAACAAATTTCTTCCTTATCTCTTTTTCCCTATCAGTTCCCGAGCTCCCAGAACCTCTCGTAACAGCTCCAGTATCTATAACAATGACAAGCTTGCCATTTTCCTTTAGAGAAGCAAACATGTGCTGAATCCATCCCCAGTCAGAGCTCTGACTTGATGGTGGAATTCCGAACGAAAATCTATTATAAGGGTCGTTTTCAAAAACTTCTTGTGGAAATTTCTGATTCCACATCGGATTTGCTATAACTTTGTCAAACTGCTTGACTCTACTGCCTTCAATAAACTGTGGATTCCTTATCGTGTCGCCAACTTGAATGTCTGCATCCATATCATGGACAAAAGCGTTCATTTTAGCCATTGCATAGGTAAAAGGATTCCTCTCCTGTCCATAAAGTTTTAGAGGCTTCTTGATTTCTTTTTTCTTTTCTCTCAAAACAAGCTGGGCTTTTATAAGCAAGCCCCCAGAACCACAGGCAGGGTCGTAAATCTCTTCGCCTTCTTCTGGAGCGAGCAAGTAAGCCATCAATAAGCCAACTTCTCTCGGTGTATAAAACTCACCAGCAGATTGTCCAGAACCCTCTGCAAACTTTCTCAAAAGATATTCATAGGCTCTACCCAGAATATCAGGCTCAACATCTTCTAAACCGAGCCTATATTTACTCAAAATTTGCATCAACCTATGAATATCTTCATCACTTATTATTCTCTGTCCAGCCTGAGTTGCATTAAAATCAACGATGTCTATAACTCCCTGCAATTTTGGATTTTCCTTTGCTATTTTCCTTAAAGCTTCTGTTAATTTTTCTCCAATTCCCGTAGTAATCTTTTTTACATTCTCCCAAAGACAATCTTCTGGAATATAAAACCTTATAAGTTTTCTATCTTGAGATACTAGCCTCTTCGCAACTTCTTCGCTTCCAAACTCCTTAGCAAGTCTTTTTTATTTCATCTTCATAAACATCGCATAACCTTTTATAGAAAATCAAGGGAATAATGTAATCTTTATACTTTGGTGCATCTATGGCACCTCTAATACTGCATGCAGCCTCCCACAACCAGTTTTCAAGTGTTGATATATCAAGTTCTCCAAACCACATAATTATGCCTCCTTTTATTACTCAAGATGACAGCGAACATTCTACTTAACGTTCCGAGCGTATCTGAAGTTCCCCGAAGGGGAATTTGGACAAAGGCAATAATTGGAGCCAGAATACACTCTGTTATCTGCTGTGAGAGATATAAATACCTTCATTTTGGAACATTAAACGCCATTATGGTTAAGATTATTTCCCTGTTTACATTTTGGGGTTGATGAAATATATAACTAAATATCGTTTCACTCTTTAATTTATCACTTTTTAGATTCCATTCTCGCTTATAACAAGGATGTGCTTTAACAGTAGGGTTTATTTTATTCAGTACCGAGCTAAAATCCTGATTTTTATTGAACAACAAAATAGCTGTCTTAGTATCTCTCCAGCTCGTGTACCCCAACAACTGATCTATTGCTTCAATGAATTTCTTTTCACCTCTCCAGAACTTGCACTCAGCTATAAATATATTTTTACCTTCAATACGTATGAGAATATCTGTTTTGCCTCCATAGTTAAAGGTCTCTCCTGTAGCCTGTCCTTCATAATGTGCATTAAGCATCATACAAAAAGTGATCACGAATTTCCTCCTCTTTAAGTTTAGAAAACGTTTGGGGGCTTCTTTCCATAACTAAAGCCATATTGTAAATCATCTCCAGGATATTTTCGTATTCCTCTAATGCTAAAACAGGTTCTGGCTTAAAAGGCTCTTTTGAAACCTTAGGCGGCTCGAATTTAAGTTTCTTTCGAATAGATGGAATTGTATAAGTCTCTGGCATATCTTCACGGTGTTTTACCGGAATTCCAAGGGAACTAACTAAATCAATATCATCAAGGAGCTTCTTTTTTCTTTGAGATACAAGCTGCCTAACAAATGGTTCAAGCGAACTATTGAAAAGCTCAACATCTCGCTTAACCCATTCTAGATATTTTTTGATTTCATTCAACTCATGTTGATACTCTTGTTTAAGTCTTTCTGCATTATGTTCGACCATTTCATAAATTAAATGAATTTCTTCCCCTATAACCTCTCCATGCGGAGGATTAAATGTAAATATTGAAGGCTTATATTGGAACAGCTCTCCATCGCCTTCAAACGGAACAGCTATTATAATTTGTACGCCCTTTACATAAAATGGGCGATTCCTATCAAAAATAGCTCTCGTAGGGTCTCCGCTTACATCAATATCTACCTCTTTTTTACTGTAGACATAGATTTTATCTTCATAAATTTGGGGTGGTTTAAGAGAATATTTAGACACAAGATACTGGCAAAAATCCTCCTCACTCACATTAAGAATATAATTAGAATCATAATTCTCAACTTCCTTTTTTAACTCAAGTTTCCTGTACTCTAAAAAGTTAGAAAGGTCTCCCTTTTGAAAAAACAACAGGTCAGCCCTCATTTTCTTTTATCTCCCATTTCACTTAACTCGTTTGTATCCGAACTATTTGGATACAATGACAATTTTGAAGTATGTATGAACTGTTCGTATATACCTCTCTCTGAATGACCATTATTTATTGTTCTTTTGATCATGTCCCACTCCATGCTAAAAGGCTATCACATGGATTTTTTATTGCTGAAAGTTTTTTTTGTGCTTACGTAGGTATAAATTTCTGTTGTCTTTGAACTTTTGTGATCTAAAAAGTTCCCGAATGTACCTCAGATCAATTTCAACTCGCAATCCCCCAGAATACATTAAAATAGCTCCTCATTTAAGATTAATTTTACCTAAGAGAAAATAAAAATTCTTTTTTGATTTTGTTTAATAAATTCTTTGCATGCAATATTAACAGCCCTGCTTTTCTTTTTCTGTCCTGTAATCCTCAACAACTCGTCAAGTAAATCTTTATCCATTGAAACTGTGAACCTCAAAATGTTCTTTTTAGTGTTCATGTTTTCCGCCCTTTTGAAATTTTCCCCTTTCATATTCATTAATAAATATACTTTAAAAAGATGCATTTATCAAGCGAGGTTTTCACCAAAATTAAGGCTTTGTTTTGTGATTTACAAAGCGAGCCCACTATTGTAATTACAAATCCGCCGATGGAGGTAAGGGAAGAAGTCAATAAGCGGTCAAAGAAAAAGGAAGAATTAAAGAAAAAACTTGAAAAAATAAGACTTGAACCAAAAGAAAGGCAATCACTGGCAAGGCTTTTTATAAAAGAGGTAAAAATGTTAAATGATAAGGTAGATGTTGAATTTCTTGTTCTACAATTACAACTCATATTCACGCATTCCCTAGGCATTTTTATACCCAAAAAACATCAAAGCAAATTTTTGTTACTATTTTCATTGATTTTTATTGACTTAAAATGCATTCTAATGTAACATTAAAAGAAAAAAAGGAGGATTTTTTTAACATGGGGAAGTACGAAATTATTGGTGAAAAAATTCCTAACCTCCCATGGGAAGACAGGCCCAAAGGAAGCAGTGATATAGTATGGAGATACTCCAAAAACCCAATTATCAAAAGAAACCAAATAAAAAGAGCCAATAGTATTTTCAACAGTGCAGTTGTAACTTTCAATGGAAAATTTGCGGGCGTTTTCAGAGTTGATGACAAAGCAAGATCTATGAATCTTCACGCAGGATTTAGCGATGACGGCATAAATTGGGTTATAGAAGAAGAACCCATAAACTTTATTCAACAGACCCGTGATCCCTTAATCAGTGAATACAAGTATGATCCAAGAGTTACCTTTATTGAAGATCGTTATTACATAACTTGGTGCAATGGATATCATGGTCCAACTATTGGAGTAGGTTATACTTTTGATTTTAAAGAGTTTTATCAATTAGAAAATGCCTTCCTACCCTATAACAGAAATGGAGTACTTTTCCCAAGAAAGATCAATGGTAAATATGCTATGTTAAGCAGACCATCCGACAGAGGTCATACCCCTTTTGGAGATATCTTTTATAGTGAAAGCCCTGATATGATTCATTGGGGATGCCACAGATTTGTTATGTCTGCAGGACTTACAGGCTGGCAATCTCTTAAAATTGGTGCAGGACCAACTCCTATAGAAACCAGTGAGGGTTGGCTCTTGATCTACCATGGAGTACTTCTCTCCTGTAACGGATATGTCTATAGCTTTAGTGCAGCTCTCCTTGACTTAGAAAAGCCTTGGAAAGTTAAATATAGAGCAAGATCCTATCTCCTCTCTCCCCAAGAATACTATGAGTGTGTAGGAGATGTTCCAAATGTAGCCTTTCCATGTGCAGCATTATGTGATGCAGAAACAGGAAGACTCGCTATTTATTATGGCGGTGCCGATACTGTAGTTGCTCTTGCCTTTGCTTATGTAGATGAGATAATTGATTTCCTTAAAGAAGATGGCGTAAAATATGAATAAAAATTAAAAATAGCGGGGGAGAAAATCTCCCCCGCAAGATAAAAAATGGAAAAATATATTTATGTCGTTCCTATCGGAGATATATTAGAAGATCTAATAAATTTTCTGAGGGAAAAACTAGAGGAAATTTTTAGGCTAAAAGTAAAAGAATATACAAAGGTTCCCATACCTAAGGAAGCCTACAACCCTAAGAGAAACCAATACTATTCTTATTACTTTATTAATCTGCTATTCTCCTTAAAATTAAATGACGCCATTAAGATTCTTGGAATTACAAACGTAGACTTATATACAGATAACTTGAACTTTATCTTTGGCGAGGCAATTCTTAACGGAAAAGAATGTGTAATAAGTATTGCTCGGTTAGACAATAAATTTTATGGTTTACCTCCCGACCATACTCTCCTCAAAATAAGAGCCTTAAAAGAAGCCGTGCATGAACTAGGACACACTTTTGGGCTCAAACATTGCAAAAACCCATCCTGTGTCATGTATTTTTCAAATAGTCTTGCTGACACAGATAAAAAAGACTATAATTTTTGTCCCGAATGCCAATTAAGACTTTCTAACCTTTTTTAAGTTATAGCCTTCTAACTTTAGCTTAGATTCTACCTCTTTTAGAGTATACGGTGCTTTAAACCTTATACTATATTTTGTTTTAGGATAAATATTCACAAAATTATCTTCCCACTCCGCATTTTCAAGTTTTAAAGATACCCATAATGCCAGAAAATCACTTTCAATATTTAGCAGATAAGAATTCTCTTCGATCTCCTTTACACTGTACACCACTACTGCATTAGGAAGTTCTAAGTGTCTAAACGGAGCAAAGAAGTACTCATTTTGATCAATAAGCTCATCCTTCTCATTATAGAGTTGAACGTAGAAAAATTCTTTGAATTTATCAACATCTTCCAAGTTAAATTCTCCTAAAATAACAGAAGAATTTGCAGGTATCTCAATATCCACTTCTTTTTTTCCTCTTCTCTTTCCTCGAAAAGTGCTTATGGCATACTCTATCTTACCGTAAAATTTTTCAAGGGTATCGTTGACTCCAAAAACTAAAAGTTTCCCATTTCGAGGCTCAATGTTAACTTTAATATCCCTAAAAGCCCTCTTCACAAAATAATAAGAAGGCTTTAGTTTTTTGTAGTAATCTATAATACTCCAACTTACTACAGGCCAACAATCGTTCCATTGCCAAATCAAACTTCCAGAAGTATGAAACTTATTATTTCTCCAGTGTTCTATTCCTGTTTTTAAAGCAAGACCTTGGATAATTTGAGAAAGATAAATATACTCATCCATATCTTCGGTTATTTTGAAATGTCCTGCAATATATCTTATTATCCTCTCAGTGCCCTCTCGAGCCTTATTATGAAACTCCATCTCCCTACTCTGTGGATAATACTCTTTTTCAGAAGTTATAAACTTCCTAATAGTCTCAGCCACAGGAGGAGCTTGCATACCAAATTCACTTATGAATCTACCATTATCCTTTAAATAACCATTAAAATCGATCCAACCATGCCAAACTTCCCAATTATGTCTATCCCCTACTTCCTGAGAGTTAGGATCCTTACCTCCGTAAGGACTACTAGGCCAATAAGGTCTTGTCAAATCAAGCCTGGCACAAACATCGGGAAGAACTCTACTGTATATCTCTTCTCCCCAAAACTTTTCTCTCTCTCCCCACCACTTAGCGTAATATCCCCAATGGTTCTCATTATTTCCACACCAAAGAACTATAGAAGGATGATTTCTTAATCTTTTAATAACAAACTCTGCCTCTTTCTGTACATCATTCAAAAAATTCTCATCATCAGGATACTCGGCACAAGCAAACATAAAATCTTGCCAAACCATTATTCCAAGTTCATCACATAATTCATAAAAGATATCATTCTCATATATTCCTCCACCCCAAACCCTTAGCATATTTACTCCAGCTTCTTTTGCACGCATAAGCAAAAGTCTATAATCTTCTTCTTTTACCCGAGGTAGGAAGCTATCCGCAGGAATCCAGTTAGCCCCTTTTGCAAATACAGGTATATTGTTTATTTTAAACACAAAACTTTCACCTTTATTATCCTCTTGAGTAAAAAGTTCTACCTTTCTTATTCCAAATCGCTCTTCAACCTTATCAAGAACTTCTCCCTTCTCGTCTAAAAGTACTAATTGTAGTGTATATAAATTCTGCTCTCCGTATCCTCGAGGAAACCAAAGCTTCGGGTTCTTAATAGTAAGTGGAATCTTTAAAAAGACCCTTCCCTCAGGAAGAGTAAATCTTAATCTTTGTTCAAGCACAGGCTTTTTGTGAGAAATTCTAAAAGCCACATCTACAGGAATTGATTCCTGAAGCTCAATATCTAATTCAATATTTATTTGTGCATTTTCCCCAAGACTCCTGACAGGAACCCACACATCGAGAAGTCTCGCCTTATTCCACCCTTTTAGTTTCACCGACTTCCATATGCCAGAAGTAGCAAGCCTAGGACCCCAATCCCAACCAAAAGAATATTGAGCTTTTCTACCAAAAACTCTTGGTGAATAATCTCCCCCATGAAGCTTATAAGGATAATTTTTAGCTCTTTCTTCAAGAACTTTACTTGGTGAAAAAAGCCTTACTTCTAATTCATTTTCTCCCTCTACCAATAGATCTTTAACATTAAATTCCCAAGCTATAAACATATTATCGGTTTCGCCAATCTTCTTACCATTAAGATATATTTCTGAAAAAGTATCTATACCTTCAAATTCTAAGTAAATAGAAGAGTATTTTAAGAATTCTTTGCCAACTTGAAATTTCCTTCTATATATCCAATCTTCTTTCTCTACCCACTGTACCTCTAATTCGTTTTCTCCCACAAAAGGATCAGGAATAAGACCATTCTCCATCAAATCTAAATGTACACATCCAGGAACCTTCGCTTTACGCCACTTTTTATCTTTAACTGCTTTAAACTCCCACTCTCCATCAAGCTTCAATATTTCCATAGATGAGAATCCTCCCTCAAGAGAATTTATTAAGTATAGCTTAACTATATTTTAAATGTAAAGCTTAAAAGTAACCAAGGGAGGATTCTCAAAAGAACCTTATCTAACACTTACATCTCCCATATTACATCTCAACTCTATGTAAGACTTTTCACCTGAGCCATAAATATAAGTGTTACCTCTTACATTATCTGCTTTTCTTTCAACCGACAAACTTCCCAAGGGAACATCAACCACAACTTTTCCATCAAAGTTTTCAGGAAGAAATACCGTAATATCCCCCATATTACAATTTAACTTTGCAAAGGAAGGATCATCTAAAAATTTTATACTTAGATCTCCCATATTAACATTTCCTTGAATTTTCTCCACATCAACATCCAAACTTGCATCTCCCATTTTTACATATACCTCAAACTCATCACAAATTACTTTTCCTTTTAAATCTCCTGCCAAAAGATTAACTCTTAAAGCCTTTAACTTAGGTATAGTTAGATTAAAATCTCCTGCATTAATTCTTATCACATTGTCCTCAATAGAAAAATCACCTTCGCCATCTATAAATATCTTGGACTCTTCCGAAATATTTATACTCACATCTCCTGCAGATACCTCAATATAAAGAGGCCTCTCTAAATCCCAGTCTAATACTTCATCTGCTTTAACTTTGCCTTTAAGCCCACTTGAAACCAAGTTAGGTACCACAGAAAGAGCAGAAGTAATAGCTTCGGCCACAATACCCCCAATATCTAAAAATCCTATTCCTTTCCTTCTTGACTCTCTCTTTTCTTCAATAGTCTCAATTAATTTTTCCGCATCTTCAGCTGTAATCTTACCCTCCTCAAGAAGTTTTAATATCTTCTTAATTTCCTCTTCCATAAAATATTCCTCCCCTCAATTTTAATAAAAACAATTTTGATAAAATTATAACATTAATTTTAAATTTTATCAATTTTAATTTTATTTCTTTATGAATAGAGCCTTAATTTTACTAAAAGAAAAATTTTTCTAAAGTAAATTAACACACGTTAATTAAATTAAAACTATGTAATTTTCTTGCTTAATGCTAATTTTACCTGTTTGAAATCTTTAAATTTTTGTTATATCATTCTAAAAAACGCTCAATAACGAGGGAGGTAGAAAAATTTGAGAGAAGACTACTTAGAAATAATTAAAAAAGGAAGAAGTTATAGCCTACTTTTCTATGGAAATTGCCCTAATTAGCGATATTCCAACCTACAGTGGTGGACTTGGAGTCCTCGCAGGAGACACTGTAAGAACAGCAGCAGATCTAAATATACCATTCATAGCAGTAACTCAACTCAGTAGAATGGGTTATTTCAAACAAGAAATAGATAAAGAAGGCAATCAGCTTGAATACCCAGTAAACTGGGAGCCTGAAAAATTCCTTACCCGACTCCCTTTCAAAACCAGTGTTGAAATAGAAGGTAGAAACGTATTTATCCAACCTTGGGTCTATTACTGGACATCTCTCCATGGTCACACAGTACCTGTTATCTTTCTAGACACTAACCTACCTGAAAACTCTGAAGAGGATAGGAATATAACCGATATTCTTTATGGTGGGGATTTGGCTCATAGATTAAAACAAGAAATTGTTCTAGGCATTGGTGGAGCAAAGGTAATAAAACAACTAAACTTAAGGGTAAGAAAATATCATTTAAATGAAGGTCATTCTTCTTTACTAACTCTTGAATTATTAAAAGATGAGCTATCCTCAGGAAAAACTTTGGAAGAAGCCACAGAAAATGTAAGAGAAAAATGTGTATTTACAACCCATACTCCTGTAGAAGCAGGACACGATAAATTTCCTTATGAAATGGTAGCCAAAATACTTGGAAACTACATCTCTATAGATCTGATCAAAAAGTTCGGAGGGAACGATGTTCTTAACATGACTCTGCTTGCTTTAAACTTATCTGGCTATGTCAACGGAGTAGCAAAAAGGCACCAAGAGATTTCCCTTCAAATGTTTCCTGGACACAGGATTCATGCAATTACTAATGGTGTTCACTCCTTTACCTGGACTTCTCCAAGCTTCAGAAAACTCTTTGATAAGTATATACCCGGATGGGCTACAGAGCCAGAACTTCTCTCAAGAGCCCAGTTTATACCCCTGGAAGAAATATGGAATGCCCATATGGAAGCTAAAAGAGATCTGATAAAGTTTATTTATGAAACCACTGGAATTCAATTCGATGAAAATACACTTACTATTGGATTTGCAAGAAGAGCTACAGCCTATAAAAGGCCACATTTACTATTTTCAGATCTAAACAGATTAAAGAAAGTAAAAAGAAAGGGACCAATCCAAATTGTCTATGCTGGAAAAGCCCATCCTAAGGACATAGAAGGGAAAAAACTTATAAAGGAAATTTACGAGTACATAAAAGCTCTTGAGAACGACATAAAAATTGTCTATTTACAAGATTATAATCTGGACATGGCAAAAAAAATTATAGCAGGAGTAGACGTATGGTTAAATACTCCCCAAAGACCTTTAGAGGCCTCAGGTACCAGTGGTATGAAAGCAGCCCATAATGGGGTAATTAACTTTAGTGTCCTCGACGGATGGTGGATCGAAGGGCATGTAGAAGGATATACAGGCTGGTCCATAGGTCCATCTCCTTTTGAAGAAAAGAGCATTGAAAACCATATTCAGGAAGAGATCGATGACCTATACAACAAATTAGAGTATATAATTATTCCAACCTACTATCATCATAGGGATGAATGGATAAGAATCATGAGAAATTCCATATCTAACATTGCTTCCTATTTCAACACCCACAGAATGATGAAAAGATATATTACAGAGGCATATTTCAAAAGAAGCTAAGAAGGGAGGATTTAACATCCTCCCTTCATTGTAATTCTTACACCGTAGAGAGTACTGGACCCTCAAATATATCCCAAAATGCCCATATACCTGCACCAACAAGCTCTGCAGGATAATCTAAGAAGGACGTAAGTTCAATCCTAACCTTTCCCGCATCAGAGGTTATACTTTTTTCCTCCACAATTTTTTTGATCTCCTGCCTTATAAACTCCCATACCTCTTTAGTATCTTTTTTAATAAGCGGTCCTCCAAGGATTATAACGTCTGGATTTAAACCGTTAATAATGTTTATTAATCCAATTGCTAACTCGTTTATATATTTTTTAAGAACTTTCTCATTAGAAACTTCTACAGTCTCTTTCTCTGAATCAAAGCCTGCTTTTAGCGCAATCTCGCTTCCTAAAGAAGCATATCTTTCCCAACATCCTAAATTTCCACACTTACACTTAAGGCCATCTTTCATAACTGTCATATGACCAAATTCACCAGCAGTATTATATCTTCCCCTATAAAGTTTTCCATCAAGAATCAATCCCGTTCCTATTCCTTCTCCAACGTATACATAAACTATGTTTAGATCATTATATTCTATTTTAGTCCCAAGCATTCCTTCCGCTACTACAGCCATATTTGCCTCATTATCCATCTTAACAGGAATTTCAACAGAAAAGGCTTTCTTTATCCTATCCGCAATCATATCTCCTAAAGGAAGATTCTTCCAATTCAAATTGGGAGCCACCACTACATTTTTAAACGTATTGTCTACTATTCCTGGTATTCCAATACCTACTGCGTGAGTTTTATTAAGCCCCTCAGGAAAAAGCATCTTAGTATACTCTTCCAATTTATCGAGAAAGTCTTGAGGATTCTTAGGGGTAAGGAAGCTTTTTATCTCTTTTATATTCATAGCAAAATCAATCTTAGATAAATAAGTATGTGTAACTCCTACTTTTATAGCAAGAGCGTTTTTATACTCAGGATTTAAGCCAAGAACTATAGCTTTTCTACCTAATTTTTTTCTCACTTGAAGGTTCTATCTCTATAATCATACCTTCATCTATAAGAGTATTTACAAGTCTTGTTACAGTGCTCTTGCTTAAATTAAATCTCTTGGCAATTTCTGTACGAGAAATATTTCTACAGCGAAGAAAGGCATTTAATATTATAGTTTTGTTTACTTCTCTTTGTTGGCTCGCTCTTCCTCCTCTACCTGTTCTAATAAAAACCATATTGCTAATTCATCCTCCCATTAGTTTCTATTTGAAAATAAATTATATTTTATTAAACAACTTTTAATTTTTTTTGTTCAATATATAGAATTATATTATAAACAAAACTGATTTTTGGGGAGGATAAAAATGTTTAAATGGATAAAAAAGTTACTTTCTACATCTTCTTCAGAACCAACATCAAACTCCTTTATAGTCACAGTAAAATGTAAAAGATGCGGAGAAATAATTGACGTAAGAGTAAGGCCCAAAGAAGAGGCAAATCCTGAATTTGGAAACATGGACCAGATTATAAAGTATGATCTATACAAAGACGTATTAGGTGTAAAATGTCCTAACCTTATTAGAATTCACATTGAGTTTTCACCTTCTTGGAGTATAATTTCAAAAGAGATTGAAAATGGTGAATTTGTTGAAGTTAAGAAATAAAAATATAAGGAGGTATGAAAAATGGAATACAGAAAACTTGGAAAAGCTGGAGTTAAATTAAGCGTTTTAGGTCTTGGAGCCTGGCTCACCTTTGGAGAAAAAGTTAACTATGATGTAACAAAGGAATGTATTGCTACTGCTATAGAAAATGGTGTAAATTTCATAGACCTTGCAGACGTATATGCAAGAGGAGAAGCAGAAAGAGTAGTAGGAAAGGTTATAAAAGACCTTGGCATCAGGAGACAAGACCTAGTAATATCTAGTAAGGTTTACTGGCCTATGAGCGACAACATAAACGATAGAGGGCTTTCAAGGAAACATATAATGGAGTCCATTGATGGATCTCTTAAAAGATTAGGAGTAGACTATCTTGATATCTATTTTTGCCATCGTTATGATCCAGAAACTCCTATAGACGAAGTAGTAAGGGCCATGGATGATTTAGTACATCAAGGGAAAATTCTTTATTGGGGGACTAGTGTATGGAGTGCAGCTCAGATTGAAAGTGCTGTTGGAACAGCAATAAAATATAACGCCTATCCGCCTCAAGTAGAACAGCCTAGGTACAATATGTTAGATAGACACATTGAACCAGAAATAATTCCTACCTGTGCAAAACATGGAATTGGTATTACTGTATTTTCTCCCCTTGCCCAAGGAATATTAACCGGAAAATACAACAGCGGAATTCCTGCAGGAAGTAGAGCCTCTTGGAGCGATTGGCTTAAAAATGAACTTACCGAAGAGAATATAGAAAAGGTTAGAAAACTTACTAACCTTGCCAAAGATCTTGGGATAACCATGTCTCAACTTGCCTTAGCGTGGATCCTAAGAAGACCAGAAATAACCTCCGCAATTGTAGGAGCTTCAAAACCCGAACAACTTAAAGAAACTCTTAAGGCTGGTGATATCAAGCTTACCGAAGATGTACTTGAGGAAATTGAAAAAATACTTGCCAACGCACCTAAATAAGGCATGAAGTTAAAACTAAGCTTTGATTTACTAACTTTAGAGCTCTTCTATGAAGAGACAAAGGATATAGTTTTAAATTCTATCATAGAAAAAATATATCAGATAGGAAATACTGATATATTTTTAGAATTATTTTCCGTCGATCAAGGAAGGTATAAGTTAGTTTTATCAGTACATCCACAGCTTTATAGAATCCAAATTACTAAAAAGGAATTTCCTTATCCTGCGCGTCCCCCTTCTTTCCTCATGCTTCTTAGAAAACATTTAGAAGGGGGACGTATAATTCAGTATTCTTTAGTACCCCAGGAAAGAATAGTAGAGCTTAAAATAAAGAGATTTCCCGAAGAAGATAAAAAACTTATATTGGAACTAATGGGGAAATACAGCAACCTAATACTTCTAAATGAGGCTAACATTATAATTGACTCTATAAAGCATGTAACCAGCGAAGTAAGTAGATTTAGAGAAATTTTACCTGGAGTTCCCTACATATATCCTCCTAAAACTCAGAAGATTTCACTCCTTGATATCGATGAAAATAAATTAGAGGAAATCTTAACTAAAGAAGTACCCCTCAAAGACTTACTTTTAAAAGAGTTAACTTATATGAACCCTCAATTAGTTAATGACATTCTTTTAGAAAACGATAAAGAAAAAATCAAAAAAAGGATCTTAGAAATAAAAGAGAAAATCATAAAAAAAGATCTAAAGCCCATAGTATATATCCACGAGGGAGAACCTGTTGCCTTTAGTTTATTTCCTTTAAAAGAATATGAAAATTTTGAAAGAAAAGAATTTGACAAAGTATATAAAGCTGTAGACTATGTATACTCTTACGCCTTTGACAAAACGTTATTTGAACAACAGCAAAGGAGACTTTTAGAGATAGTAAAGGAAAACATCGAAAAAGTAACAGAAAAAATAAGAGAATTTGAAGAGCAGATAAAGGAGGGGGAAGAAGCAGAAAAACTAAGAATAAAAGGAGAAATACTCCTACTTAACAAGGATCAAATAAAAAAAGGAACTGAAAAGATAATACTTCCCAATCCTTATAATCCTGAAGAGATGGTAGAAATAGAACTTGATCCTAGTCTTTCAGCCTTTGAAAACGCTCAAAAATACTTTAAAAAATATAAAAAACTAAAAAGAGGAATAAATATTTTGAAAGAGCAAAAACAAAAGTTAGAAGAAGAATTATACTATTTAAATTCTCTTGAATTTTCTATAGAAAATTCCAAAAGTTTTCCAGAGTTGAGAGAGATAGAAGAAGAATTAGAAAAAGGAGGATATATAAAAGAGAGAAAAGAGATAATATACAAACGAGAAAAAAAGCCAGAACTACTGAAATTTATAAGTTCCGATGGATTTGAAATCTATGTAGGAAAAAACAACAGACAAAACGAAATAATAACTTTTCAAATAGCAAAGCCAGAGGATTTATGGCTTCATGCCAGAGGAATCCCGGGAGCCCATGTAATAATAAAAACTAATAATCAAGAGGTTCCTGAAAGCACTCTTTACGAAGCTTGCTCTCTTGCAGCCTACTTTAGTAAGGGCAAATACTCAAGCTATGTTCCAGTAGATTATACAAAAAGAAAATACGTAACAAAACCAAAAGAATCAAAACCAGGATTTGTAGTATATAAGAATGAAAAAACCATGTTTGCTAAACCAGAAGATGCGCTAACTCTTCTCTCTCAAAAAACTTAATACCCTTTTAAACTCCTCAGGAAGATCAATTTCAAACTCCATAGGTACATTTTTTGTTGGGTGTATAAAAGAGATTTTTTTAGCATGTAAAAGTTGACCTCTTACTCCAAATCTTTTGTCTATCCTACCATAGACTTCATCACCCAATATGGGGAATCCCAAATGAGATATATGAACTCTTATTTGATGAGTTCTACCTGTTTCAAGATCTGCAGAAATCAAGGTATAACCTTTAAATCTCTCTAAAACTTTAAAATTTGTTATTGCTAACTTTCCATAAGGCACAATGGCCATCCTCTTTCGATCTATTGGATGCCTTCCCAAAGGTGCCTCTATTCTTTTTTCCTCCCAAGGAATTTCACCTTCGCATATAGCCCAATAAGTCCTTTTTAAAGTCCTATTTTTTAGCTGTTCCGAGAGTCTCTGATGAGAAATATCATTTTTAGCAATTATCAAAAGCCCTGTAGTATCTTTGTCAAGTCTGTGTACAATCCCTGGCCTTATTTCTCCACCTATTCCTGAAAGATCTTTTATCCTGTAAAGAAGAGCATTAACAAGGGTATCATTGTAATGTCCATGAGCCGGATGGACTACCATACCCTTTGGTTTATTAATTATCACTATATCATCATCTTCATATACTATCTCTATAGGAATATCCTGAGGCTTAATCTCAGTCTCCTCAGGAGGAGGAATAATAACTTCAATCTTGTCCCCTACTTTTACCTTATAACTGTTCTTTACCTCTTTTTCATTAACCTTGATTAGACCTTTATCTATAAGATCTTGAATTTGGGAACGGGATAAAGAAATTTTTTGGGAAAGGTATTTATCAATCCTTTCTCCACCATCTTCAACCAAAATTTCATACTTTTCTTTCTCCATAAAAGAGGCTATACCCTTCTTTCTAACTCCTTTATATCCTTGATTATTATATGATTTCTCTCAATAGAGAGAATACCTTCCTCTTCAAAACTCTTTAATATTCTTATAGTAGTTTCTCGAGAAACTCCAATTAAGTTACCCAATTCCTGCCTTGTAAACTCAAGATCAATTAAAACTCCCTCATCTACTTTTTTNCNTCTATCTTTAGCAACATCAATTAGTAATCTTGCTACTCTACCCGAAGCATCTAAAAACATAAGGGTTTCTATTTGTCTATTTGCTTTTCTGAGCCTTAAAGATAAGGTTTTTAAAATTTTTAAAGTCAAGTTCTGGATGCTTATATAGAAGACTCAAAAATTCATTCCTTTCGATAATAATTACATTTGTCTCTTCCAAAGCTACCACAGTGGCAGATCTGGATTCCCCATCAAGAAGAGACATCTCTCCAAAAAACTCAGTAGGATATAAGATGGCAAGAATTCCTTCTTTTCCCTCCTCAGTTTCAATAATCACTTTGACTCTACCAGAACATATAAGAAAAAAGAAATTCCCTGGATCCTCTTTCTGAAATATAATTGAATCCTTAGGATAACTTTTTTCCTTACATATAAGCAAAAGCTTTTCTAATTCATCATCAGAAAAATCTTCAAAAAGGGGAACATTTTTCAAAAACTTTTTCACTTCCATTTTTTCTCTCCTTTTTACCATGGATTCTAAGCAAGATTATAACCTGATCTTGAAAAATTCAGCAACGAAAATTTTAATTGTAATAAGATATCCTATCTGATAAAATTATTTTTGTCTTAAATCAAAAACTTTTTTTGGAGATTTGTATAATGGAAGACATAAAAAGCATTTGGGAAGAAGCTCTTTCCTATCTTTCGCTAGAAATTAGTAGGCCTGGTTTTGAAACATGGATAAAAACCCTCAAGCCTCTCACCCTTGAGGGAGGTAAAATAGTACTTCAAACACCCAATAAATTTTCAAAAGATTGGTTGGAAGAATATTATCTTCCTCTTATTGAAGAAGTAATAAGAAAGGTAACTCAAAAAGATTTTAAGGTAGAAATACTTGCTGAAGAAAAAGAAGATAACATCCCTGAGGAAAAAAAGGTTGAATACCTTTCTACCTCTTATAATAACCTAAATCCTAAATACACTTTCGATACCTTCGTGGTAGGAGATAGCAATAGGTTTGCTCATGCAGCTGCCTTAGCTGTAAGCCAAAATCCTGGCAAGGCCTACAATCCTCTTCTCATATATGGAGGCGTTGGTTTAGGCAAAACTCACCTTATCCATGCCATTGGACACTCTATACAAGAAAAATATCCAAAAGCAAGAGTTGTTTATGCTTCCATGGAAAAGTTCACAGTAGAGCTTATCGATGCTATAAAAGAAGACGGAATGACTAAGTTTAGAAACAGATATAGAAATATAGATGTGCTTTTGATAGATGATATTCAATTTTTAGCAGGAAAAGAGAGAACACAAGAAGAATTCTTCTATACCTTCAATGCTTTATATGAGGCTGGAAAACAGATAGTTCTTACTAGCGATAGAGTTCCAAAAGAGATTCCTACCTTAGAGGATAGGTTAAGATCACGTTTTGAATGGGGTTTAATTGCCGACATTCAACCCCCTGATTTGGAAACTAGGATAGCTATATTGAAGAAAAAAGCCGAAGCAGAGAAAGCTAAAGTGCCCGATGAAGTTATTGAGTTTATAGCCTCACAAATTCAATCAAACATTCGTGAATTAGAAGGAGCTTTAATAAGAACCATAGCCTTTGCCTCTTTAAATAATATGCCCATAAATCTTGAACTTGCCAAAACAGTGCTTAAAGATATTATTCAGCCACAAATAAAGAATATAACTATGCAAAACATACTTCAAGCTGTTTCTGAGTACTTTAATATCAGCATTGAGCAATTAAAAGGAAAGGGAAGATCTCAAGAGATAGCTATCCCAAGACAAATAGCAATGTATCTTGCAAGAACCTTAACTGATCTTTCCCTCCCTAAAATTGGAGAAGAATTAGGAGGAAGAGATCATACTACGGTGCTTCATGCCTATGAAAAGATCCAAGAACTATATCAGACAGACCTTTCTATTAAAAAGGCTATTCAAGATATCCAAAACCGCCTAAGAAATTCCAATCCATAAATAAAACTTATTTTCTCCTTAAATATCGGAAAAGCTCAGAATCAGGAGTAATTATTAGAACATTTCCAGGAAGAGTACTCTTGTAAAGTTCTAAAGTTTTTAAGAATTGATAAAACTCAGGATCTGACGATAACGCAGTTTGAAGTATTCTACTCGCTTCTGCTTCTCCTCTTCCCTTCATTTCTTGAGCTCTTCTATAGGCCTCTGAAAGAATAATCACTTTTTTCTTTTCTGCCTCTGATTTTATTCTCTGAGCTTCTCTTTGTCCCTCTGCCCTATATAGTGCAGCCTGTCTTTGCCTTTCCGCAATCATAGAATCATAAATCTTTTTCAAATTCTCTGCAGGAACACTTACTCTTTTCATTCTAACAGTACTTATCTCAATACCAAGCTCCTTAGCCTTTTCTCTTGATGAGGTTGTAATCTCTTCAAAAACTTCTTCCCTCTTCTTAGAAACTATATCATCAAAATCATATTGTCCCACTACCCTTCTCATTTCACTATAAATAATATCATCAAGTCTTGCCTGAGCTCCTATCTCATTTCTTACTGTCTTAAGAAACAGTATTGGATCATTAATTCTAAAAAGTGCAAAAGAGTCAAGAATCATAGATTTTTTATCCTTAGTAACCACTATGGTAGGTTCTGAATCATACTCTAATATTCTTTTTTCAAAAAATATTACTTCCTGTACAAAAGGCTTTTTAAAATAAAGGCCAGGATCTTTCACAACTCTAACTGGCTTTCCAAATTCAAGAATTACAGCTTGTTTTGTAACATCAACTACGAAGACAGAGAAAAGAAGCACGAAAACAATTATAAAAATAACTATTCCTAAAGATATATACTTCATTTTTTATCCCCCTCAGAAAAAGTTGTAGTACTTGTAAAAAGTTCTGATGGAAGATTATATATTTTCATAGAACCTTTAGGATCATCAATTATTATAATCTTTGTCTTTGGAAGTAACATTTCCATAGCTTCCAGGTAAAGCTTTGTCTTTATAAGAGAGGGAGAACTTTTATACTTTTCCAGCAAAACTTTAAACCTCTGAGCATCACCTTTTGCCCTCTCTATTTGTTCATTCATATAAGCTTCTGCTTCAGCAATGATCTTAGCCGCTTGACCTTCTGCTTCTGGAACAATCTGGTTATAATACGCTTGAGCCTCAAGAATAAGTTTATCCTTTTCTGATTTTGCATTTATAACATCTTGGAAGGCTGGCTGAACAGCTTCTGGAGGAATCACATCCTGAAGTTGTACGTTTACTATTTTTATACCAAAATTGTTATTATTTAACAAATTCTGCAAAAGTGTTTTTACATTATTTTGAATCTCTTCCTTAGAAACTGTCAAAATCTCATCAAATTCATAACCACCTACAACCTGTCTCATAGAGGCTTGAGCAAGATCACGAAGAAGCCTATCCTCTCCTTTAACATTACTCAAATAAAATATAGGATTAGCTATCTGGTACTGAACCACAAAATCTAAATCCACAATTTTTCCATCCTTTGTTAGAAGAAGAGATTCTTCCTCCACATCTTGGTATCTTGGAGGTGGACCTAAAGTTATAGTACGAAAACCAATTTCAAGCCTCCTTATAGCTGAAACATCCACTTTAACAACCTGGTCTACAAAAGGAATTTTCCAATGAATCCCAGGATCGTAGGTACCCACAATCTTTCCAAATCTCTTTACTACCCCTATCTCCGCAGGTCCTACAAAATAAAAGCTTGAAAATAAAACAACTATTAGAAAGATCACAGCAATTATAGAAAGAATTGTCTTTACAGATAAGTTATTTTTGGGGAATTGAAAATCAGGAAAATTCTGCATAAGATTCACCTCTTACTTTTTAATAAAATAAGACAAGATTCTTAAAATTAAAAGTACTATAGATACAAACTGAGACATTTTATATTCAAACTCCAAATCATTCTGTTCCTTTAAATCTTCCTCTCCCTTTTTCAAAAGAATTTCAATCTTTTTTTCAAGATCCTTAGGAAGTTCGCCTCTATTTTCCTCCTTAAATTTTTGTATTCTAGTCTTTTGATACTCCTTATATCTCTTCAATGAATCGAAAGGAAGCCACATTCCAAAACACTGATCACAATAATAAATAATCACATCCTTAGGTATAATAGGATCCTTTAATAGTCTCAGTAGATTTTTATCATTAGGACAATAAGAGGGCTGACAAGAGGAATTTACACCCTTTTCAATTGAGAATTTTTCAACCTCGTCAGGATTGAGAGAATAAAGTTCATATTTATCAAACCATATCCCACCGCAGCTTTCACACTGATCTACTTCTATATATCTCCCATAGTGGGCAAGAACTTTTTTAGGAATTAACAAATTGCCACAACAAGGACAAACCTTCATCTTCGTCAAAGGGGAGGAAGAGTTGTTCTCNNCCCCCCCCANTTTCTTACCTTCCTTCCACAACTATTTCCTTTACTCTAACATTATTCTGAGCTTCAGACAAGACCCTTATAGTGATAACATTCTCTTTATTTGGATCAAAGAAATCTCCTATATTCCATTTTGCAATAACGTAATCTTTATCTTCAAAACTGATAGGCAGTGTAATATTTTTACCATTTACAAGAATTACAAGACTAGGATATATTTCAGTACTTTTTCTTTTCATCTCTTTCAAAGAATAGGTTTATTTTTAGGATTACATCTTTGAAATTAAAAGGAGAAGGAACCTTAACTTCAAAAACTCCAGAAGGTCTTATTACAAGAGCATATTCTTTACCTTCTTTATCCATAAAAACATTTTCAGCCCTTACTACTATTAAATTCCCATCATAACCACCTTTTGTAAAGTTAAGGTAATAAGTCTTTGTCACTACTATAGGCACAAGAGTAAACATATAACTTGCTTTATCCCTTGGTTTCACCACAATTTCAGTAGTAAGATCGTTATAGCCTTCCAAAGAGAGAGTCAATGTATACCTTCCTTCCCTTAAATACAAAGTAATTGGCGTTGTACCTTGATATTTACCATCAATATAAACCCTTGCACCTCTTGGTTGAGAATCTATATTAATCTCAGAAGATATAGGCTTGAGAGTAACATTTAGTTGTTTTACATCACCAGATTCAAGGTAAACTGTTTCATAATAATCTTCATAACCCGAAAGAGTAACCCTTACATTGTAAGACCCTGCGGAAAGATCACTTACAGACAATGGAGTTTTTCCTTTATATACTCCATTTATGTAAACATCTGCACCTGAAGGTGTTGAGAAAACATTTAAAGTAGCTAAAAGAGGTACCAACGTGAAATTGTAAGTTGAAATTTGTCCTGAATAAACATCAACAAAACCCACATAATCTTTATAACCCTTTAGTCTTAATTGAATTTGATATCTTCCTGGATTAATATTATTAATTACAAGAGGAGTCTTTCCTCTATAGACTCCATTCAAATAAACTTCAGCACCTTGTGGAATTGAGTTTATACTTAAAGAACCATAAAGAGGTATTAAAGAGTAAGAAAGGTATGTAGTTTTATTGGGCTCTACCCTTATTGTTTCTACCCTCTCTTGATAACCTGGATATACAATCCTTAATTGATAAGTTTTTGCAGGAATGTTATACAAAATCAAAGGAGTCAATCCCTTATAACTTCCATCAAGATATACAGAAGCTCCTCTTGGATCTGTCTCTATCCTCAAATTTCCGTAGGCAGGTTGTAGAGTAAAATTATACTCTCTATCTCTTCCTTCTTGCACTACTATATTGGTAGAATAATCTAAGTATCCTTCCTTCTTTAAGGTAATCCTATAATTTCCAGGAAGAAGCATTAAAGTAATTGGAGTGGTACCCTGATAATCATTATCTAAATAAACACTTGCACCAGGGGGATTGGAAGAAATTTTAATACTCGATCTGACTTGAGCCTCCTGTACATAGAAAAAGGTCACACTCTGTGCCCATGTTTTACCTTCTTCTCTCTTCAAAGTTTTTTGTATATTATCAAGAGCTACTTCTACTTTTTTCTCTATGACACTTCCAGGAGCCAAGTTTTCAAATCTTTTGCCAGGAAATATCTCAATTGGCTTCTTAGTTATTATTCCCACTATGTACTCTTTGCCAAAAGGCGGAGTTACCTTAAATTTGTAGGTGGGCTTATCAGGAAAAGTATAAACTTTATCCTTTTTAATAAAGTTATCTTTAGAATAAGAATTAGGGAATATCAATTTAAATTGACCATCAGGAGTAATATCAAATATATATAAGTAAACATCATCATTTGCTCTTGCATAAATTATCAAGTCTTCTCCAACCTTATACACACTTCCTTGGGGTTTATTTAACCAAAGATCCAATTTTAAAATAGGCTCAGGATTAGGAACTATAATAATTTTCTCCCAATCTTTCTCAGGTTGAATCTGTATCTTCTCCTGAGCAAAATTAACACTCAACATCATTAAAATAAAAATAGAGAAGAATTAAAGAAAAAAGTCTCTTCATATTCCCTATCCCTCCCTTAATGTATTTCTGCTAACAGATTATACCAGTAAAAACAAGAGGAAAAAGTGATCTAAGTCACAAAAATTAAAAAACTAAAAATTATTTATCCCTGCCTGTTTTTTCTTCTTTTTTTCCTCATACATTAGCTTATCTGCTATCTCTAAAAGCTCTTCTATACTATAATTAGAGTCAGGAGTATGGAAAACTGTGCCAATACTCAAAGACAACTTAAAATTCCTATCCTTTCTCTCATTTGAAGCTTCTACCTTAGCTCTTAATCTATTTAAAACTTCATCTTTATCCTCTTCTTTTTCGACAACTCCAAGAACTACAAATTCGTCACCTCCGATCCTTGCAATCAAATCATTTTCTCTAAAAGTCTTTTTCAATATATCTGCAGTTTCTTTTAGAGCCAGATCTCCCACATTATGTCCTAAATTATCATTTATCCATTTCATATTATCAAGGTCAATAAAAATAAGAATTAAATTCTTTCTCAATCTCTTAGCAAGACTCATGGTATGTTCAGCAAGGGTAATAAAGCCCCTTCTATTATAAAGTCCAGTAAGAGAATCAGTGTTAGAGATTTTCTTAAGTTCTTCCTCCAATTGCTTTCTATAGGTAATATCTAATATGGTTCCAAGAATAGCAGGCTTTCCCTTGTACAATGTGTTTACTGCACAAAGCTCAAAATATACTTCCTTACCATCTATCTTTCTTATGCCCTTAAACTCATCAATGATATAGTCTAATTTTCTCTCCTTAAGAACACGAATCCTATGCAAGAATTTTCCTTTATCCTCTTCTGAGATAATCTTTAAGAAATCCATAATACTATCTAATTGAAAAGGATAACCAAGAATCTCTACAAGCTGAGGATTTACATACACCATCTTATCCTCTTGAGAAATGAAAACTCCTATAAGAGATTGCTCAGCCAGTAGTCTATAGCGATCTTCTAATTCTTTGTAATTTTCCCACAAAATATTCTCAAAAATTATCCCAGATAGATAGCTTGAAAAACCCTCAAGATAGGAGATAAGTTTATCATCAAGAGGATCTCTTTCCTTAAACTCTAAGAGAAGTACTCCAAATAAAGAATTACTCTTTTTTAAAGGAATAGCAATGGCGGAAAGAGTTTTAAGAGTAACACTTCTTACATTGGTTTTTCGCATGTCTGGGTAATACAAAATCTTCTCTTTGTTTATAACGTGATAAAAAGGATACCTATCGTCTTCTTTCCTTAACTCCACCTCTATAGGTTCAGAACAATGTCTAATATTCAGATTACCATTGTCAATAAGAGCGACACAGCCAAATTTTGCCTTAAAAGTCTTCAAAATAGACTTGAATATCTCCTTTTCTAACTCCTTAGTATCCTTCTTATTGAAACTCTTTATTAGACTAAAAATATTTTGGAAAATAATATCTTCTGTCTTATTAAGAATTTCCGTTACTGTTCCTATAACCCTGCCTTCTGAACTTACAGGTGTAATTTTTATCTCCTCAAAATCCTCATCAAGAACAATCTTCTCACCTTTTAAAGCTTTTGAGTAGTAAATAGCCTTCTCATTTAATTGGGGTAGAATCTCAAATAACAACCTATTGGTAACCTTTTGATTTCTAAGATTAAAGAAACTCTCAAAGCTTTTATTATAAAAAATCAACCTAAGTTTATCGTCCGTAAAAAATACAGGATAATCTAATTCGTTAGAAATCCAAGATAAAAATAAATCCTTCGACTTTACCCACTGAAAGAAATCCATTCCTTCCTTTCCCCCTGATATCTATACTAAAACATTAAGTTTAATTTACCATAAATATAAAACAAATTTCAAGCACTTTTTAATCTATTTTTAATATGTTTCCATGATAAAATTTACTTATAATGAATTGAAGCTTCTAAAAAGAAAGGAGGATTCTGATGAAAAAAATTCTATATGTAGTTCTTGATGGTTTAGGTGGAACTCCTGACCCTAAACTCAATGGAAAAACAGAATTAGAAGTAGCCAACACTCCTAATATGGATCGTTTAGCTAAAAAGGCAAAACTTGGTCTTATGTATCCTATAGGTCCTAATATTGCTCCAGAATCTGACGCAGCAGTACTAAGTATTCTTGGCTACGATGTAGATAAATACTACACTGGTAGAGGCCCCTTAGAAGCTCATGGAGCAGATATTGAAGTAAGGGATGGAGATCTTGCATGGAGAGCAAACTTTGCAACTGTAGATGAGGAAACCTTAAAAATCCTTGATCGTAGAGCAGGAAGAAACTTATCTACTGAAGAAGCAAAGGCCTTAGCAGAAGAAGTTAATCAAAAAGTAAAACTTGATGATGCAGAATTTATATTCAAGGCCACTGTAGGACACAGAGGAGTTCTGGTCATTAGAAGCAAAAAAGGTAAACTTTCTGCCAATGTGGAAAATATAGATCCTGGATATAAGAGACATGGACCTTATAGTATAGCCATATCAAATCCACCTTCAGAGGTACAAAAATGCGTACCTCTTGATGATTCCGAAGAGGCAAAAGAGGCTGCAAGACTTACTAATGAATTTGTAATGAAAGCCTTTGAAGTGCTTAAAAATTCTGAAATTAATAAGAAAAGAAAGGCAGAAGGTAAAAAACCTGCAAATATTATCCTATTGAGAGATGCTGGTGATTCTCTACCCAAAGTTCCAACTTTACAAGAACTATATGGTCTTAACTTCGGAAGCATTGTAGAAATGCCTGTAGAAAGAGGTATAGCTCTTCTTACTGGAATGAAGGAAGTACCTATTGAAGACTCAACCGATTATAAACTTTGGGCAGAAAAAATCCTATATGCTTTAGAACATTATGATGGAGTATATGCCCACTTAAAAGGGCCTGATGTACCTGGACATGATGGCAATTATGAAGAAAAAAATTAAAAGTATAGAAGATATTGACTCAATCTTCTTTGAAACTCTCCTTCCCAAACTTGACTTTTACAAAAGTAGTAATGGCTGTTACTGCAGATCATGCTACTCCTTGTATGCTTAAATCTCACTCTGAGGATCCTGTTCCATTAATGATAATAACCGATGGAATCACTCCTGATGGTCTGGATTACTTTGGGGAGAGTGCATGCAGTAAAGGCAGTATAGGAAAAATCAAAGGAACAGAGCTTATGCCCCTCCTTGTAAAGATAGCAAAAGGCTAAATAAAAGTAAATAGAATAAAAAAGAGGGTTGGTTTTTGTACTCTATACCAACCCTCTTATTCTTCCTTGACAAAAGAGAGTTTAAAGTGTTATCATAAACAAAAATTCGACTAAAAGAGTAGGAATTTAAAAAATAAATTGAGGTGATATATATATGAAAGAAAAGATTATTTATTTTGACCATGCAGCAACAACTCCTATAAAAAAAGAAGTTCTTGAAGAGATGATTCCATATTTAACGGAACAATATGGTAATCCTTCAACAATTTATAAACTGGGAAGAGAGGCAAAAAAAGACTATAGAACTCGCAAGAGAAAGAGTGGCAAAAGCTTTAAATGCGGACATTGAAGAGATTTACTTTACCTCTGGAGGCACAGAATCAGACAATTGGGCGCTAAAGGGAACTGCTCTTGCCAATAGAGATAAAGGCAGGCACATCATAACAACTACTATTGAGCACCATGCAGTTTTAAATCCTCTTAAGTATCTTGAGAAGATAGGATTTGAAGTAACTTATGTACCTGTAGAACCAAATGGCATTGTTGACCCTAACAAGATAAAGGAAGCTATAAGAGAAGATACTATTTTAATTTCTGTTATGCTTGCAAATAACGAAATCGGGACAATTCAACCTATAAAGGAGATAGCTAAAATAGCAAAAGAAAGAGAAATAATTATCCATACAGATGCTGTTCAAGCAGTCGGACAAATTCCTATTAATGTAAAAGATTTAGGTATCGATCTTCTATCCCTTTCTGCGCACAAGTTCTACGGCCCCAAGGGCGTAGGTGCACTTTATATTAGAAAGGGTACAAGAATTCATCCCTTCTTACAAGGAGGAGCTCAAGAGAGAAACAAGAGAGCTGGAACAGAGAATGTAGCAGGAATTGTTGGCCTTGGCAAAGCCATAGAAATTGCAAATAAAAATACTTAATGAGTATGCTTCAAAACTTCAAAAATTGAGAGACAAACTTATAGATGGAGTCTTAAGTAAAATTGATTATGTTCGACTCAATGGAGATAGATATCAAAGATTACCTAACAATGCTAATTTTTCATTTGAATTTGTTGAGGGAGAAAGTTTACTTTTACTACTTGATACAAAAGGGATTGCAGCCTCAAGCGGATCCGCATGTACATCAGGATCGTTAGAGCCTTCTCACGTTCTATTAGCCATTGGACTTGAGCCTGAGGTGGCTCATGGATCCTTAAGAATCACCTTAGGGGAGGATAATACTGAAGAAGATATAGACTATCTATTAGAAGTTTTACCTGAAATTGTCTCAAAATTGAGGGAAATGAGTCCACTTTATGAAAGCGTAAAAAAGGAGGGTAATAAAGATGTATAGTGAAAAAGTATTAGAGCATTTTATGAATCCACGAAATGTTGGTGAGATTGAAAATGCAGATGGGGTAGCCCAGGTTGGTAACCCTAAGTGTGGAGATGTAATGAAGATGTATCTTAAAATAGAAAATGGAGTAATAGTTGATGTAAAATTTAAAACATTAGGGTGTGGCGCAGCCATTGCTACAAGTTCGATAGCAACAGAAATGATAAAGGGTAAAACCATAGAAGAGGCTTTAAAAATTACAAATAAAGCTGTTACAGAGGCTTTAGATGGCCTTCCCCCTAATAAGCTACATTGTTCAGTATTAGCTGAAGAAGCAATTAAAGCAGCTATTGAAGATTACCTTAACAAACAAAAAAATAAATAAGGATGTCTTGCTAATAGTTTGTCTTTTCTCATAAAGGTTCCCTTCATTTTTGAGATTTTTCTGCCAGGACTAAAGATGGTTATACCTAAAATTAAACTCAAAAAAGTAGTAAAAATACTATAATCAAAAGTCCTCCCGAAGAAATTTCACTTGAAAAGAGAGATTTTAAGCCCATTGATCTTCTTCCACCCTCTATAAGGTAGAGAAAAGATAAAAGCAAGAAATTTTAAAAAATCAGGAAAANGATAAGGATAAAAAGATACACCTGAAATAAGTTGAAGGGCAGAAACTGTCCCCTCAATCAAGTAGTTAGCTCCTTCTCCCATAAATAGAAAAAAATGCCAAGAAGAGTCCAAAACCAATTCCAGCAAGAAGAAATAAAAAGATATACAGAAGAAAATAATACTAAAAATCTCTGAAAATCCTACTTCGAAGGATCTAGCCATTATCTTAAACAAAAAAATTCCCTAGAGCAACATATATAGGAATTAACATCTCATAAAAATTCCTATCATCAAAGATTCTCCAAACTATTCCAGAACTTGTGCCCCTCAAAATATAAAAGAGAAGATTCCCAGCAAGTATAAAATAAAAATAACCTATAGCCTCGTTATCCTTTACGAAATAAACTACTAAAAACAAAATTCCCAATATAAAAAGAGGCCTAACAAAACTATAAAGCAAAAACTAGTACCACTCAGTCTAATTAGTCCATATCTTCCATCCCAAAACCCCAAGAGCTCAAAACCTTCTTACTACTGCCATCTTATAATTAATCTTCCCTATTTCCTTGCTATAGTCTCTAACCTCTTAACAAGATAGAAGGAAGCAACTATATAAACTACAGATAATAAAATAAGTATACTTACCTCTAACTATAAGGTTAAAAAAGCAAAAAGCTTATTCTCTAAAATCAAAGTTTGTTTCAAAGCATCAAGCCCCAAAGTAGTGAGAAGTAAAGAAGCCAAAAAGGGCTACAATAAATGGAAAAACCCTTACGGGAAAAAAACAGAGAAAAGATAGATAGGTTCTTGAAGAAGACTTGCAAGATGCCAAGCCTCTCTCTCTGAAAGTAGAAAAACACTTGAGAGCATCATGCCAAGACCATAAAGGGCTACCAATGTTATTAAGAAGACAAAGAGAGATCCAAATATTATTGAAATTTATTGGTATTTTAAAACTAATACACCAATAATAATAGAGACAGCCCTCACTGATGTAGCCACCATACCTCCAAGAGCCATACCTACAAGAATACTGCTTATAGAACAAGGTGCGATGAAAAATATGGGGAAGATTTCCTGTCATCCTCTCCCAACAAAGTTGAGAGGCCATAGCCCACAAAATATTAAGCCAATAGGCAATCATTGCTCCACCAAGAATAACAAAACCATACGCAAACTCAGGTACATTAAGGGATTTATAAATAAATATGAAAGTACTCACTCCAAGGAGAGGAAGAATAACACCAAAAGGAATCCAAAAAAGATCCCTCTTAATACCTATTATTCTGACTTGAGCTCTTGCAAGCATTGCCCTCCAATTTAAGATTAAATTAATCCTCATCCTCTATTCCCCTCCCCTACGATCTTTGTAAAAGCATCTTCTAAAGAGGGCTCTTTCCTTCTCAAAAATAGAATCTTTTTTCCCCTTTTCAGTGATATAATTGAGAACTTTACTTATTAAATTTTCCTCTATTAAAGAGAACTTCAAATAAACTTTTCCATCTAAAACCCTTTTTTCTAAGAGTTTAACACCATCTATATTATGAAAATCTAATTCAGAAGTATAGGAAACTTCAATCTCATAAACTATTTCATCCTGAACCTTAGACTTTAATACCATGGGAGTATCCAGGGCAAGAATTCTCCCTTTATCAATAATTGCAATATATTTGAATTGCAATATATTTGCAAAGTTCTTCTGCCTATGAAAGATAATGAGTAGTAAGTATTACGGTTCGATTACCATCCTTTATCCATTCTTTCATATAATTTCTTATAAATCTTGCAGATCCTACATCTAGACCTACTATGGGCTCCTCGAGGAAAAGTACTTTGGGATCATTTATTAATCCTCCTATTAGTTGTAATCTTTGCTTCTCACCTGTAGAAAGAGTATTAAGAAGACTTTCGGCCCTGCCAGAAAGACTAAACTCCTTTATATAAAACTCAATTCTTTTTTCTTGCCTCTTTAAGACTAATGCCATAAAGCTGAGAGAAAAAGAAGAGATTTTCACGAGCAGTAAAGTATTCCATAGCCTGGATTTTCCCCTAAAACAAGTTTATTTTAGGTCTTATCTTATTAAATTCCTTCTCTACATCAAGCCAAGAACAAAAGCTTTACCTCTAGTAGGCAGTAAAAGGATGGTTAGAATTCTTATTAGGGTAGTTTTATCTGCTCCATTTTTCCCAAAATACTAAATATTTGCCCTTTTGTGATTTGTAAATTAACATCTTTCAAGGCTTCCACAAGTTTTTTCCTTTTTTGTCGAAAATTTTCTTAGATATTATACCCCATAAAGTTGTAATTTAGAGTCCCAAAAGTTATAATAATAATAAATTAAAGTGAAAGGGGTGATTTAACATGGCCTCAAAAGAACTTTTGGATCTATTAAATGATGCTATTGCAAGAGAGATTCAGGTTTCCATTCAATATATGTGGCAACATGTTCAATGGAAAGGAACTGAACACTTTGCAGTAAAAGATGAGCTTAAGCAAATTGCAATTCAGGAAATGAAACATGCAGAAATCATTGCTGAAAGACTATTCTATCTTGGTGGTATTCCTACCACAAAACCATCCCCTATATTCGTAGGAGAAAACCTAAAAGAGATGTTAGAACAAGATGTAAAAGACGAACAAAAATGCAATTGAGCTTTATAAGAAGATTATACAAAAAGCAAGAGAAGAAGGAGATATTACTACCGCAAAGATCTTTGAAGACATATTAAAGGATGAGGAAGAACATCACGATACCTTTACAAGTTTGTTAGAAAAGTAAATCTCAATTAGAGGGAAAGCCCTATCTTAGGCTTTCCCTCTTTTAAAATCTTATCTTTTACCCTTTCATGGGCAAGAATTTCTTCATAATCATTTAAAGGAGCTAAGCTAATTTCTTTTTTATACTTTCTTTCAAGGGCCTTCTTAATAATGTAGTCTGCAAGATGAGGATTTTTAGAAAGAAGAGGTCCATGTAAATAAGTACCAATAACATTTTTATAAATTAAACCCTCTTTATTATCCTTACCATTATTTCCAAATCCTTTTATAACCTTTCCCAGAGGGGTATAGTCATGGTAAGTTCTTCCTCCATGATTTTCAAATCCCACAATAGTTTTCAATCCAATAGGTAAGTTAGTTTCTACCAAAATATTACCTATCAATCTTCCCTTTTCTGCCTGTGTATAAAAGTCTAATATAGACAGTCCCTCAATCTTATTACCATAAGCATCAATATAGTACTTACCTAAAAGCTGATATCCTCCACAAACAGCAAGCACAAAAACTCCAGCCTCAACTAGCTCTTTTAAAAGATTCTTGAACTTAGAAAGATGAGAATAAAGCAGTTCTTGTTCCCTATCAGATCCACCCCCAAGGAATATTATATCTGCATCCTCTAAACTTCTCTCCTCTTCTCTTGTAAAGTTTACAACTTCTACCCTTATACCTCTCCATCTTGATCTTCTCTCAAGAACAATGATATTTCCCCTATCCCCATATAAATTTAGAAGGTCAGGATACATATGATATATCCTTAACTCCATTTTTAACCTTCCTCATTAAAATTTTTCTACTTCTAAAAAGGGCAGTATAAGTAGGAAGAATATAGGTTTTATAAGGAAAAGAAATAGAATAATCAATGGCTTTCTTTAAATCTCTTTCAAGATGGACTTTTTCTAATGGTACTTCTGCATATTTCAATCTTACAAGAAGATCCTCTCCTCTTGTTCCAGAAACTACAATCTTTTGTATTTCACCCAAATCTTTTATCTTCTCAAAATCCACATCCCAAATCCATGATACATCCCTTCCATCAGCTATATTATCATTTAATATGAGAAGAAGAACCTTATTTTCTTTATCATCTTTAATAGTGTCCAAAACCTGATTATATCCAGCAGGATTCTTAACAAGCACTAATATTCTTTCAAATCCTTTATAAATGAATTTCTCAAGCCTACCTAATCTAAATTCAAATTCTGAAATAAATTTAGAAATCTCTAAAGGATCAAAATTAAGAACTCTCAGAAGAGAATAGGTAGAAAGGACATTATAAAGATTATATACTCCAGGATATTTAAAGGTAAGATTATATTTCTCACCTTTCTCAAAGATCTCTATATTCCATTCCTTGTTAAAGATTGCGGAGGAAATATAAAAATCATAATCAGGATTTTTAAAACCACATTTACAACTATATTTTCCTAACTGGGAATAATTAAAAAAATCATAGTTTAACTTTCTACCACAAATAGGGCAATATATACTCTCTTTTATTTCTTCTACTCCTTCTCTTATTTTTGTGCCAATTCCAAAGAAGAATTTTTTATTAGGGAGTTTTGAAAATCTTGCCACAAAAGGATCATCAGCATTTAAAACAAGTATAGTATTTTCTTTTAAGCAATTTAGTATCTTATTTACAGTAATATCAATCTCTCCATAACGATCAAGCTGATCTACTAAAAAAATTGGTAATTACCACATAATGAGGAGACAAATCTTCATAAACATAGGGAAAAATTCCTTCGTCCACCTCAAAAGTTGCAAAATCAAAAATTCCAGAATTCTTAACATAGGAAGTTGCAATTCCGCTTTTTAAATTTGCTCCTTCCAAATTTCCTATTACCCTATATCCTTTTCTTTTGATCACATAATTTATTAGATTGTTAGTGGTAGTTTTACCGTTTGTGCCTGTAACTAAAATTCTCGTTTTTATTTTTGAAGAAATTTCCTTCAAAAAGTCAGGGTATATATTTAAGGCAACTTTACCAGGGAAGGTTGTAGCATCAAGATTTAGAATTTTCATCAAATAATATACTAATTTCCCTGCGTATAAAGCAGTATAAAACCTAAACCTTCTTAAGTTCATTTCTCAAACTTCTAAGTATCGCCTGATAATCCTTTTCTCCAGTTTCAACTTTATCCATTAGCTCTTCAAGTTCTCTAGTAAAATCCTCTCTCACAAAACGAAATCTTTCTTGATCAGAATTAAGATATTGATAAACCTTTTCTCCTAAAGGAGTAGGGATAAGATATCCATTCTTCTCTATAACATATCCTCTCTCAAGGAGTCTACTCACAATAGTAGCATAAGTAGATGGTCTTCCAAGACCACGTTTCTTCATCTCTTCCACAAGAGAACCTTGAGTAAACAAAGGTACTTTAGGAATACTGTAAAAGAATTTATTATTAATCACATCTATTTCCCCATCAGGAAGCCTTGTAAGTTTTACAGGAAAGATCTTATCGAAACCATCTTGAAGAATCTCTTCGTATAATTCCAATCTTTGTTCCTTATCAAGAGCTTTAACAACCACTTCATAACCTTTCAAAACTACATTTCTCATTTGAGAGGCAATAAATCTCTTAAAGATAAGGTCATAAATCTTCAAATGATCAGGAGTAAAACCTTCCAACTCTCCTGAATATATCATAGCCTTTATGTCTTCCACATCCAAGACCCTTGTAGGTCTAATACACTCGTGAGCTCCACCTTCACCCCATGTTCTTCCTCTGAAATACTCCTCTCCAAATTGTTCACTTATATACTCCCTTGCTAAATTTATTCCTGTATCTGAGACCCTTGTAGAATCAGTACGATGATAGGTAATAAATCCTCTCTCAAAAAGTTCCTGTAAAACTTCCATTGTCCTTGAGACCGAAAGCTTAAATCTATCAGAAGCATCCTTCAATATAGCATCGGTAGTGTAAGGAGGAAGAGGACCTTTCTCTTCAATCTTCTCAGCATCCTTAATTATTTGAATATATTTAAGATTGTTATAAAAATCTTGCGCCTCGTCCTTATTCTCAAAATCAAATCTCAAATCGAGACCATCTTTTCTTATTACTACAATATATATCCTTTTCTTATTCTCTTTTGCTCTTTCAATAACCCATCCTAAAACAGGGGTTTGAACTCTTCCAGCAGAAAGATAATTTTTATAGAATATTCTTTGAATAAGTTGTGATAATTCAAAACCTACCCATCTATCAGATATCCTTCTTACTACCTGAGCTTTAACAAGATTTTCGTCCACATCTCTTGATTCCTTCAGAGAGTTAAGTATTGCCCTTTTTGTAACCTCGTGAAACTCCATTCTCCTTATCTCTTTAGTAAATGGAGCACATAAATTTTTAAGATCCCAAGAAATCTTCTCTCCCTCAGTATCAGGATCGGTTGCCACAAGTATCATATCAAATTCCTTACTAGCATCCCTTATACCCGATATGATCCTTTCTTTCTCTTCTATAGGTTCATACACGGGTACAAATTTTCCATTTTCAATAACACCAAAATAACCTATCTCTTTATTCAAATCTAAGATATGTCCAAAAGATGCAGTTATAACTAAATATTTATCCTCTGTAATTACCTCAAAAAGTTCTTGCCCATTTACATTCCTTGAAATAGGTCTTCCAAAGAAATTTGCAATAGTCCAAGCCTTATGAGGAGACTCTACAATAACAAGAACAGGTTTGAGGAAATCATCTCTTCTTCCTTCTTTTCTCCTTATTCTCTCCCTATCCTCATCAATCTGTCTAAAGATCTCATCAATATCTACAGCACTTGCCTCTTTAAAAACAATATCAGTACTAAACCACCATCTACTTTTTCTCACCAAATTGTTAAAGACCTTTCTATCATCTACAAGAATATAGCTCAAACCCTTTGAGATTCCACCCACGTAAAGCCTTGATGTCCTACCCGACGCCTGAAGATACCCTGTGATATCAGAGACTACAAGAATCCACTTTCCATTCTCCTCTCTAATAGCAATATCATCGGCACTTTTAATCTTCTCATAGATCTCTGGTGAGAGAATAAAAGCTTTTATAGTGTTTCTTAATTCGTCTACTTTGTCCTTGGGAGGATTCAACACGGCAGAGTATTTTTTTAGATTTTTCATCCACCTATCAACGTTAGCTATATGTTTTTCCAAATTCTTATCCCTTGCAATAAGAGGCCTTATAGAGGCAAGAGCTACAAGAAGATGCCTTACATTTCCCTCAATATCAAGATTTACAACAATCTTAGGAACACCATAAAAAATGGCATATCTAATAACCTCTGGTAAATCTAATCCCCGTGCAAGAGGATTTCTATAAGAAGATATACCTATAAGAACGGAGATTTCTACCCTTTTGATATTTTTCAAGGACCTCAGGAGTTAAATTATCATAACTTTCCGCAGTAATTCCCTCACTTATAAGTAAATTTTTAATATCATCTACATACTCTTTTCCAAAATCCGATGATAGAAAAACAAGCCCTCCCTTTCCAAACCTTTTAACTCTCTCCACAAGAGTTTTGTTAAGATCATTAGTTTCCTCATAAACATCTTCCACATTCCTCAAATAAAATATAGGTCTGCCTACATCAAAAGAAAGAAGTTCTTTAAATAACCTTATCCTTTCCGATTTAGGATTACTGGTGGCAGAAGAAACCACCATAACTCCTCTTGCCTTTTTAGCTATCTCCCTTACCTTCTCCTGTACTTCTTTAATATTTTCCTGATTTCCACCATTCCTCCTCATTCGTATATAGCTCATAGTAAAGTTTATATCTTCCTCGCTAAAAACCTAAAAGATAAAGCGCCTTGTCAATATTCTTAGCAGTTTTCAAAAATGAATCCACATCATCTATAAAAATAAAAGACAAAATCTCTCGGAATAGCATCCACATTCTTATAAAGGAACATGGAGGAGGTGATCAATATCTTAAAATCCCCCTCTTGTAATCTTTTTCTCTTCTCTTCTTTTTCCTTCTTACTCTCATCAAGACCAAATACCAGAAGATCCTTCTCTCTTATCTTACCTTTTAATTTTTCATAACTTTGAAGAATAAGAAGTCTGGTAGGAAGTATAATATAAGACTTCTTACCTTTTTCAGCAAAATATAAAGATGTGGCAAGTCCCCACGATGTTTTACCTATACCAGTAGGAGCCAAAAGAGCAAAGGATCTTCCAAGGAGAAGCTTTTTAGCCCAAAATTTTTGAAGTTCCCAAGGTTCAAATCCAACAAAATTTCGAAAGATTTTTTCCCACTCACTATATCTTTTCCTTAGAGTGCATAAATCATAATCTTGTTCTTTAATATGATTACATAAGGCTTCTTGCGGAACCTTCTCAGGAAGACATTTCTCACAGAGAAGTCCCGCAAGAAGCCTTTCTGCAGTTATATCTCCACCACAGTTAGGACAAAGGCCCTTAAATATCGCTTCTATCAAGCTATCCCTCCACCGTCAAACCTATATTGTAAGCACCAAGGAGTGGCGACAAACTTGCAATTATAACTTGACCAGACAAATTAGAGATAAATTTCTCAAGCAAGTGTGGATCCAATACATTTATAGGATCATCAAAGAGGAATACAGGCTCATATAATTTTGTCTCCTCAATAAGTTTTCTAAAGGCAAGTACTAAAGAAAGATATAATAATCTTTTTTGTCCCTCAGAAGCAAAATACTTAGCAGGATTGCCTTTATAGTAGAATATATAGTCATCATGTACATGAGGACCAACGGTAGTTGATCCTCTTGCTATGTCCTCCTCAATATAATCTGCTATATTTTTACCTTTAAATTCAGAGACATATTCTACTTTGAACATAGGATCAAGATACTTTGACAATTCTTTCATCATAGTCTCCCTCTTCTCCACTATTTTTTCTGCCAATGGTTGCATCTCTTTTGCTAAGTATATCACATAATCCCTATCTATGTTTTCAGATTTTAAAATTTCATTCCTCTCATCAAGAAGCTTCTCATAATTTCTCAATATCTCATAATACTCAAGATCCAAGAGAGAGAAAATATCATCAAAGAAATCTCTTCTCTGAGTTGCATAACCGTCTATCATTGCATAGTCCTTAAAACTAAAAGGTACTGCTATGAATATCTCTTGAATATCTCTAAATCTTTTTACTTTAAAACCATCAAGATATGCATTTTTTTCCTTCTTTAATTCATCATAATAATAGTTAATAGTAATTTCGTGGTGCTCCTTTCCAGTTAAAACTTTACCCGTTATTTCAAAAAACTTTTCACCAATTTTAATAAGTTGATAATCTCTGGCACTTCTGAAAGATCTTGGGTTTGATAAGTAAGCAATTGCCTCTAAGATAGAGGTTTTACCAGATCCATTAGGCCCATAGATTACATTAATACCATCTTTAAAGCTTGTACTAAAATCGGAGAAATTCCTAAAATTTTTCAAAGAAATACTCTCAATTAACATTCTCTTCTTATCCATTCTTTCACCCCCTCTCAGTAGAAAATCTTAAGATATATTAATTTTTTCTATATATATTTTAGAAAAATAAATAAAAAAGTCAATATCAAAACTTGACCTATAAGCTATAGTAATGTGGTCAACCTTGACATTTTAAATATAAATTATAAACTTATATATGGTTTAGCACTCTCACTATTAGACTGCTAAAACACAATTAAAGAGGTGAAATAAAAGATGGAAGAAAAAGATCTAATAGAAGAAAATGAACAAGAAAAAGAAAAGCCCGAAGAGTATGTACCCAACGAATGGGAGATAAAATATGCAAGACTCCAGGCAGAATTTGAAANTTTTCGTCAAAGACTAAGAAAAGAAAAGGAAGAATGGCAAGAGATTGCTAACGCAAAACTCTTAAAGGAAATTGTGGAGATAATGGATAACTTTAAACTTGCCTTAGAGTCTATAAAACATACAACGAAAAAAAGATGCCATAATAGAAGGTGTAGAGATGATATATAAACAATTTTGAAAACCTTCTTGAAAAAGAGGGTGTAATAAAAATTGAAACAGTAGGAAAAATTTTTGATCCTAATATACATGAGGCTGTAGGAGTAGAAGAAGTCTCTAATGGAGAAGATAATATTATCCTAAAGGAAATTTCTCCTGGATATCTATTTAAAAATAGATTATTAAGACCTGCAAGGGTTATAGTCTCAAAAAAGATACAAAACAAGGAGGTAGATAACCATGGCGAAAATAGTAGGAATTGATTTAGGAACTACAAACTCTTTAATAGCTTATCTTGAGGGTGGAAGACCTACCATAATACCAAACGCCGAGGGAAGCAGATTAACACCATCGGTAGTTGCCTTTACAAAAGATGGGCAACTCCTTGTAGGAGAACCTGCCAAAAGACAGGCAATAGTTAATGCAGAAAGAACTATTAAATCCATAAAAAGACACATGGGAACAAACTACAAGGTAAAAATTGATGATAAAGAGTACACACCTCAAGAAATATCTGCAATGATTCTGAGAAAACTCAAAAAGGATGCAGAGGCATACTTAGGGGAACCTATAGAGAAGGCAGTAATAACTGTACCAGCATACTTCTCCGATGCCCAGAGACAAGCCACAAAAGATGCAGGAGCTATTGCAGGGCTTGAAGTAGTAAGAATAATAAATGAGCCTACTGCAGCTGCCCTTGCTTATGGTCTTGATAAAGAAGGACATCAAAAGATCCTTGTCTTTGACTTAGGAGGAGGAACCTTTGATGTCTCTATCCTTGAAATTGGAGAGGGCGTATTTGAAGTAATAGCTACTGCAGGTAACAACAGACTTGGTGGCGATGACTTTGATGAAAGAATTGTCAATTGGCTCGTAGAGATGTTCATGGAAGAGCATGGAATCAATCTCAAAGAAGATAGAACTGCTCTACAAAGACTCTTTGAAGCAGCTGAAAAGGCAAAGATAGAACTCTCATCTAAACTCCAAACAGAAATAAATCTCCCCTTTATTGCAATGAAAGGAAACACTCCTTTACATATCTCTGTAACTTTAACCAGAGCAAAATTTGAAGAGTTAACCTATGATTTGGTAGAAAAGACTAAAGAGCCTACCGAAAGGGCATTAAAGGATGCAGGTCTTTCTCCATCTCAAATTGACAAGATAATTCTTGTAGGTGGAGCTACAAGAATGCCATGTATACAAGAATGGATTAAGAAACATTTTGGGAAAGAACCACAAAGAAATGTCAATCCCGATGAGGCAGTAGCTCTTGGTGCAGCTATTCAAGCAGGAGTAATCGGAGGAGAGATTAGAGATATAGTATTGGTAGACGTAACTCCTCTTTCCCTTGGAATTGAAACCCTTGGTGGCGTATTCACAAAGATTATTGAGAGAAATACCCCTATTCCTGTATCTAAGAGCCAGATATTCACTACTGCAGCAGACTACCAGACCAGCGTAGAGATTCATGTATTACAAGGAGAAAGAGCTCTTGCCAAGGATAATATCAGCCTTGGAAGATTTATCTTAGATGGAATTCCACCAGCTCCTCGTGGTGTTCCTCAAATAGAGGTAACCTTTGATATAGATGTAAATGGAATTGTACATGTTTCAGCAAGAGATAAGGCTACTGGCAGAGAGCAAAGAATAACTATATCCAATGCTATTAGACTCTCAGAAGAAGAGATTAAGAGAATGACCGAAGAAGCAAAAAGGTTTGAAGAAGAAGATAGAAAAAGAAGAGAAGAGATTGAAACCAAAAACCAAGCAGAACATCTAATATATACAGCAAGAAAAACTCTTAAAGACTATGGAGACAAAGTAAGTAAAGATCTGGTACAAAGAGTTGAAGATAAAATAAAGAACTTAGAAGAGCTGATAAAACCTGAAAGAATAAATGTAGAACAAGTTAAGAAAGGTATGGAAGAACTTACTCAAGCTCTGGGAGAGATAGGACAATTTATGTATCAATCAGCAAGTGCTGCAGGTAATCCAGGACAAGGACAAACCAATGAAAATCCTGGAGGTAAAACCATAGACGGAGACTACAAGGTGAATTAGTATGCCAACCAAAAAAGATTATTATGAAATCCTGGGTGTGCCGAGAAACGCCACCCAGGATGAAATAAAACAAGCATATAGAAGATTGGTAAGACAGTATCATCCTGACTTAAACAAGGATCCTTCTGCCCACGAAAAGTTTAAAGAAATAAATGAAGCTTACGAAGTACTCTCTGATCCTCAAAAAAGAGCCCAATATGACCAATTTGGACATGTAGGAGATTTCTCAGGATATGGAGACTTTCAAGGAGGATGGCAACCCGGAGGCTTTGACTTTGGAGATTTAGGAAGAAATTTTGAGGACATTTTTGAAAACTTTTTTGGAGACAGCATCTTTGGAGATCTTTTCGGCAGAAGAAGAGAAAGGGAAAAAGCCCCAAGAAAAGGAGCAGATCTAAGATACGACATAAATATTACCTTAGAAGAAGCAGCCTTTGGAAGCGAGAAAGAAATATATGTAACAAGGCTTGAAACATGCCCTACTTGCAAAGGAAAAGGGACAGAGCCTGGAACAAATCCTGTAAAATGTGATATGTGTAATGGAACAGGACAAATAAGAAATATGAGACAAACTCCCTTTGGCCAATTTGTTCAGATAACCACATGTCCCAAATGTCATGGTACGGGACAGATAATAATCAATCCGTGCCACGAATGTCATGGTACAGGAAAAGTAAGGAGAAAAAGAAGAGTTGAATTTAAGATACCTGCAGGGGTTGATGAGGGATACGTAATAAGACTCGCAGGTGAAGGAGAACCAGGTGAAAATGGTGGACCTAATGGGGATATCTACATACATATTCACATAATTCCCCATAAAATATTCAAAAGGGACAACGAAGACATATGGATGGAGCTTCCTATAGACTACCTTATAGCCTTATTAGGAGGGGAGGTAGAGGTACCTACCTTAGAAGGTAAGGAAAAAATATATATAAAACCTGGAACCCAAACAGGAGAAGTAATTACCCTAAAAGGGAAGGGAATACCCTACTTGAGAAATAAAAATCAAAGAGGAGACCAAAAGATTGTTGTAAAGATAACTGTACCCCAAAACCTATCCCCAAAGGAAAAAAGAAGCTTCTCCTTGAGATAGCCAAACTCAGAGGAATAAATATAGAGAAGGATAAAAACATATTTGAACAGATAAAAAAAGCCTTTAAGGGTGATAGTTAATACTTCTGCATAAAAGTGAATTAATCTGTTTCTATACCCTGCCATTTTAATAAGATTTTCTCTCGCAAAAGTCTCTGGAACAGCTTCGGGCACTCTCGATAAAATATGATTCCTATATCAAAAACTGCCTCTAATGGCCTTCTCAAATAGTGCTCCGCAATAGCAAAATTATCATCTTCTTTTATCCTTGACAAAATAACTTCCCTACTTAAAAGAAGTCTCTTCATATCCTCTCCAATAATATTATCCTGTTCCTCTAATAAAGGCTTAAAATCTATATATATTCTTTGATTGTCTGTTAGGGAAAAGAGAAGATAGGTTCTGTAAAAACTAACCCAATATCAATATCACTATCTTCTCTTTCGATTCCTAAAACAGTCTCTCTCCATAGAATATGAAGTACAAAATAAAAAGCCCTCCCCAAAATGGGGAGGGCTTATAGTTTTTATGCTTAGAATCCAATCATTAACTTGCTTTCTGCGAAGAATTTGCCTCTTACATCTACATCCCAGAGATTGTCTGCACCAGTTAGTACTCCTCTCTGCCATCCATTGTTACCATAGTCATCCATGTCAAAACCATAACCAAGAGTCAAGTCATGGGATACATTACCACCAAGGCTGACAGACCATTTTGCAAATCCACCCAAGAGAGTATCTGGACCATTAGCTACTGCAGCACCATAGGATAAGCTTCCTACTGGAACTGGTGCAGATCCAGAAACATAAGCAAATATGGTGTAAGTTTCAGCAGTATTATATTCTGCATATGCTTTTACGTTGGGTCACTACGCCATCAGCAGTAACTGATAATTTTACTGTTTGAGCTTGAAGTTTATAGTTACCATCTACTGTAACTTTTCCACCGAGAGCTTTTACTGTTGCACCAACAAGTTGCTCAGGATCGCTTGCTGCCTCACCATAAACGGTTAAGGATACAGGAGTGGTTACTGGTGTTACAGAACCACCAACTGCCCAAGCAGTAATTGTTCCTGTCGCAGTATTCTTTTCAATTAAACCATAGGCAGAAACAGAAACTGGTTGAGCTACGGATACTTCACCTTTTACGGCAAGAGCTGCATCGGTCCAGAAATTGGACTTCCCCCAAGTATTTGCTGGAGCATAACCTACAGTAACTTTAACGGGTGCTTGAGATAATACTACGTTAATTCCTGTATCTGGTAAAATATCTGGTACTAATATTGTTCTAATATCTGGAAGGGTTCCCTTGCAGAAGGATATATCAAGAAGCCCTGCTACTTTGGAGAAAGTGATGGTTCCAGTTGGAGCTGCACTTTCACTAAAATCACTTGGTAACTTCACTTTGAATGTAGCATTTACGCTACCAAGGTTGGAGCTTCCAGAGAGAGAGAATGTTAAATCACCAGAGCCCCAAGTTCCCCATGCAAGACCATAGCCATCATCGAATGGTAAAAATCTTGTATGGAAACCTACTCCTATCCAACTTGATGTGCTAACATTAGCAGCAAATGCCGGAACCACTAAAAGAGCTAAAACTAACAACCAAACCAATTTCTTCATCTTTCCTTGACCCCCTTAGGATTTTTTATTTTTTATAAATTTTTTATTAACTCACTGGTAAGTTCCGAAATCTTCCCTTACCAGTCTGCCTTTCTTGAGTGGCACCTAAAGGTCTCCTCTTCACCTCCTTTCTTGCCACCCAGAAAAGCTTTAACTGATTGTTATTTTACTAAAAATCTCTTTTATGTCAAGTAGTCAATAATTAGCTACTTTTATTAAAAATGCAGTGATATAATTAAAATAAAATGTCAAATAGATTATTGAGCAAAAAACAAAAAGAAGTCTTAGAATTCATAACCTCTTTTTGGAAAAAAGAGGGAAGAATTCCCACTGTAAGAGAGGTTACCAAAGCTCTTGGCCTAAATTCTTCAGGATCTGGATACTTCCACATGAAAGCCCTTGTAGAAAAGGGATATCTATCTCAGGATAAAAATGGTAGATTTTATTTAAAAAACCTAATAAACGAAGAGGTAATCTATCTTCCCTTAATAGGTACCATAAGAGCAGGAATACCAGTAGAGTCTCCTGAATATATAGAAGAATACATTCCTGTTCCTAAAAATTTTGTAAAGATTCCTGAAAAATCCTTTTTATTAAAGGTCAGAGGAGATAGTATGGAAGGAGCTCATATATTAGATGGAGATCTTATTATCGTACAAAAACAAGATACAGCCCAAAAAGGAGAAATTGTAGTAGCTCTAAAGGATGGAGAATCTACCGTAAAATTTCTTTCCGAAAACTATGGTATACCCTGTTTAAAACCTGCAAATCCCAGATATTCAGAGATATATCCTCCTTTTAAAATAATTGGAAAAGTAGTTGGAGTAATAAGGCTTTTCAAATAATAAGTTAAATGCTATAATTTAAACAGAAGATTTTGGGCGAGGAGAAAGGGAGAACCGCCCTGACTCTTTTGAGTTGGGGTGGTTTTTTATTTGTATGGAAAAGGAGGAGTGTCCCATGTATGACGTAATAATAATAGGTGGAGGCATTGTAGGAGCACTAATTGCAAGAGAGCTTTCCTTTTACAATCTTTCCCTCCTTCTTTTAGAAAAAGAGTCCGATGTTGCCATGGGAGCAACAAAGGCAAATAGCGCTATAGTACATGCAGGCTACGATCCAATTCCTGATACTCTAAAAGCAAAAACCAATGTAGAGGGAAACAAATTATATAAAAACCTATGTGAAGAATTAGGAGTACCTTTTAAAAGAATAGGAGCCTTTGTCCTTGCCTTCAATGAAGAAGAGCTAAAAATTTTGATGGAACTTAAAGAGAGAGGAATCAAAAATGGTGTTCCAGAACTATATATACTAAAAAGAGAAGAGATCTTAAGTAGAGAACCTAATATAAATAAAGATGTAAAATATGCCCTCTTTGCACCTACCTCAGGAATCACTAATCCTTTTCTATTAACCATCAATGCCATAGAAAATGCCATAGAAAACGGCCTAAGTATAAAGCTAAATGAAGAAGTAATAGATATTAAAAAAGAAGAAAGCGTTTACCAAGTAATAACCGATAAAAATACATATTTAACAAAGTACATTATAAACTGCGCTGGAATAAATTCAGACAAAATAATAAAAATGCTTGACCCCGATTATCCCTTTGAGATTACCCCAAGAAAAGGAGAATATTTAGTATTAGACAAAAAAGCAAAAGATTTTGTAAAAAGCACGATTTTTCACGTACCTACAAAAAAAGGCAAAGGAGTACTCATAACCCCAACGGTAGAAGGTAATATCTTAATTGGTCCTAATGCGGAAGAGATTCAAGAAAAAGAAGATAAAAGTACTACTTTGGAAGGACTTTATGAAGTTAAGGAAAAAGCCAGAAAATATTGTGAAAATATACCTTTTCACTTGGTAATAAATACCTTTGCTGGAATAAGAGCTTCAAGCACTCATAAAGACTTTTTTGTAGAAGAAATTCCTGAATTTAAAAATATCCTTCATATAGCAGGAATAGATTCGCCAGGCATAACCTCTGCTCCTTCCCTTGCAAAAATGGCGTTAAATTGGCTTATGGAAAAGGAAAAAATTACACCTAAGAAGAATATAAAAAAGACCATTAATAAAATATCTTTTAAAGATCTTAGCGATGAAGAGAAGGAAAGATTAATTAAAGAAGATCCAAGATGGGGACATATAATCTGTAGGTGTGAACATGTAAGTGAAATGGAGATTATCTCTGCCATCCATTCTAATCTTCCAGCCACCACCCTCGAGGCCATAAGAAAAAGAACCAGGGCTGGAATGGGAAGATGTCAAGGAGCCTTCTGCGGATATCATATTATGAAGATCCTCTCAGAAGAGTTAAATTTACCCCTAACCAAGATTACCTTTAAAGGAAATAAGTCCTATATGGTGAAAATGGAAAATAAGGCGAGGTGGAAATATGTTAAAAGAAGTTGATATAGCGATCATTGGAGGGGGACCGTGCAGGGCTTTCTGCAGGGATATCATCAGGAAAAAGTGGAAAAAAGGTATTAATCCTTGAAAGGAATGATGAACTTGGTGGAGTACTTAATCAGTGTATTCACCCTGGATTTGGACTTGTATATTACAAGGAGGAACTAACAGGGCCTGAATATGCCCAAAAACTAATTCAAGAAATTAAAAACTTAGAGAATGTAGAATACTTTCTCAATACTATGGTACTCCAGATAAAAGAAGATAAAGAGGTTATAGCAGTAAATAGTGATGGACTTTGGAGGGTAAAAGCAAAGGCAATAATATTTTCTACTGGATGCAGAGAGAGAACTCGAGGAAACTTACAAATTCCAGGAGATAGACCTTCAGGCATATATACCGCTGGAACTGCCCAAAGATTAGTTAACATAGAGGGATACCTTCCTGGAGAAAAGATTCTTATCTTAGGCTCAGGAGACATAGGACTTATTATGGCAAGAAGACTTCTATGGGAAGGAGCAGAAGTTATTGGAGTTGTGGAGAAACTTCCCTATCCTGGTGGTCTTACAAGAAATTTAGTTCAATGTTTAGAAGACTATAATATACCACTCTATTTAAAGCATACTGTGGTAGAAATAAAAGGCAAAGATAGAGTTGAGGGAGTATACATAGCCCCGGTAGATGAACAGGGGAATCCCATATTAGAAGCCAAAAAATTTATTGAGTGCGACACTCTACTTCTTTCTGTAGGATTAATACCTGAGAATGAACTTTTAGAGAGTTTAAATATACCTATTGATCCTAAAACAGGTGGTCCTTTGGTAGACCAAAACCTATCTACATTAAAGGATGGCTTTTTCTCCTGTGGAAATTCTCTTCTTGTAAATGACTTAGTAGATTATGTTACTATGCAGGGGATTTTAGCAGGAGACTCTGCTGTAAGGTTTATAGAGGGCAAATTAAAAATAGAAAAGAGAGTTAAAGTAGAAATCTCAGGAAATTTGAGGATAATTGTCCCTCAATATGTATCCTATCCTATAAATTCTGAGGAAATAACCTTTTATATGAGAGTAAAAGAACCCCAAAAAAGTGCAAAACTCATATTACAGGATGAGAAGAAGAAATTGAAAGAGTGGAGATATCCTATGGTAAAACCAGCAGAAATGATATTAGTAAAGCTAAAAACAGAGGATCTTAAAGAAATAGAATACTTAGAATTCTCCATGGAGGGGTGATACTATGAAAAAAGAACTTACCTGTATTGTGTGTCCTTTAGGTTGTAATTTAGAGGTAGAAATTATTAATAATGAGATAAAGGTAAAGGGAAATAAATGTGATAAGGGAAGAAAATATGCAGAGGAAGAGATTAAAAATCCAAAGAGGGTTCTTACCACTACAGTAAGAGTTAAAAATGGGAAATATAATGTAATTCCTGTAAAAACCACAGGACCTATCCCCAGGGATTATATCTTTGAAGTTCTTAAAAGACTTGCAGAAATAGAAATAGAAGCCCCTGTACCGCAAGGCTTTAAGGTATTAGAAAAGACATATCAGGATGTAGATGTAATCACAACCCGACCTATGGAGAAAAGAGAAACTACCAAAAACCCTAAAGATAACCAGAATAAAGCATCAAACCCTATATAATTTATTATAAAGCCATTAAGAATATGCATTATGGAAGATAAAAACATAGTCAATGTATTGCTCACAGCAAGGTACACTGGAAGTTCCTCCTTAGGAGAGATGGAAGTTATTAGAAAACCAGAAGTCAAAATATTAGAAACAAAGGTTAGGTTTAGCAGAGCAAAACCAGAAAGTAGAAAATATATATTTTTAAATATCAAAGTTAAGAACAATCCTAAAATACCTAAAACCATTCCTAAGGAAAGAGTTTCTTTATATCCCAATATTCTTGTCAGCTCACCCAGGATATAATTACCTATAATGCTTACTGTTATAGCAACTAGGTTAAAAATGGTGACAAAATTATAACCCTTGAAACTTTTTGTAGCATACACAATAAAATAAGAAATTGAAGTCAAAGAAAGACCAAGAAAAATAAGAGAAAAGACAAGATTCTTAAAATTTGAATCTTTTTTGTAGAGAAGAGAAGGCATTTAAAAGAAATGTCTTTAAAGAGATAGAATCTTCAATGGTTTCGTCCTCAGGCTCATCGATAATATAGAAAAGTAAAGCATCAACAAGTAAAATTATCATCCCTGTAGAAAAGATGAGAACAAAGTTATAGGGAAAAGAAAACCTGGTTAGATATAAATTTAATACATAAGTAGTTAAAATAGCTACCAAATTTCCTAAGGCACTGCCTCTTCCTATGATTTTTCCTCTTTCCGAGTAAGGGATAATCTTATTTATAATACTAAAATAAAAAGGTCCATAAGTCCCTACGAACATATTAAAGATCCCATAAAAGAATAAGAAAGCATATATAGTAAAAGAGTTATCAAAATTCTTGATCAAAAAGGGCAAAATCAACGAGAAAAGTAGGAAGGAAATTCTTTGCACAAAAAGAAGCTTTGCAAAAATTTTAGCCTTTAATTTTAATCTTTGGACAAACCTTGCCACAAACAAAGAAGGTAAAAAACTACCCAAGGTGACAAGAAAGTTAGCAAAACTTATATGAAAATTTGATGCAGAAAGGGAGATAAGAAAATAAGGCACCACAGTATTTATATTCAAAAAGATCATTCCATTTATAAAAAGAGCAGGATCAATAAAGGCTATAAATCTATTCTTGCCAGATCTTTTCAAAAGTAAACCTCCTCTACTTAATTTTGAAAAGATTATATCATAACAATAAACTAAGATTGAGCCAAAGTTAATCTTACCCAAGGGATTTCGTATAAAAATTATTGACAAAGAATTAGCTTTTTAATATTATTTTTACCTAAAAAGTATGAAATGGAGTGTAGAAAAATGAAAATCGCAAATAGTGTAATAGAGCTTATAGGAAACACTCCCCTTGTAAAACTGAACAAAATACACAAAAGATTGCTTCGCAGAAATATTGGCAAAGCTTGAATCCTTCAATCCAGGAGGAAGCGTAAAGGACAGAATTGCCCTTTCCATGATAGAGGAGGCAGAAAAATCAGGAAAATTAAATAAAGACAAGATAATAATAGAGCCCACCTCAGGAAATACAGGTATAGGGCTTGCAATGATAGGAGCTATAAAAGGATATAAGGTAATCTTGGTAATGCCAGAGAGTATGAGTATGGAAAGAAGGGCTCTACTTAGAGCTTTTGGTGCAGAACTAATTTTAACTCCCAAAGAGGAGGGAATGAGGGGAGCAATTAAAAAGATGGAAGAGATAATTAGTTCAGATCCAGAAAAATATTTTGTGCCTATGCAGTTTGAAAATCCTGCAAATCCCGAGATTCACAGAAAAACTACAGCAGAGGAGATATGGAGAGATACCGAAGGAAAGGTAGACATAGTAGTATGTGGAGTAGGAACTGGAGGCACTATAACAGGGATAGGCGAAGTCTTAAAAAATAAAAATAAAGACATAAAAATCATAGCAGTAGAACCTGAAAAGTCTCCAGTACTCTCAGGAGGTACCCCTTCACCTCATAAAATTCAAGGGATTGGAGCTGGATTTATCCCCAAAGTATTAAATATAAATATCATTGATGAGATAATTACTGTTAGCGACGAGGATGCTATTGAGACTGCCAAAAGACTTATAAAAGAAGAGGGTATACTCTGTGGAATATCCTCAGGAGCAGCCTAGTTTTNCAGCCCTTAAAGTAGCAAAAAGGGAGGAAAATAAAGGCAAAAGAATAGTAGTAATTCTACCTGATACTGGAGAAAGATATATTTCTACAGAACTTTTTGATGAATATAGATATTAGTAAGTAAAAGAGCTTCCTCCTATAAACTCCCTTAGTATAGAAGTCATAGGAACTTCCGTAGGGGACAAAGGAAGAAAATGAGAAAGAATATCAAGAATTNTTTTTGCCTCTGGATATTCTGGATAATAAGGAGGAATTGCTTTCAACATTGGTTCTGCAAAAGTTTTGAGAATTGGAAACTCATAAACTAAGGCTGAATTAAACATAACATCTGCTCTCTCTTGGGTTGGAAATATATAAAGATCCTCAGCCCTTCTTACTGAAGGCCATTGCCTTATGGAGTCTATTACTCCATATCCTCTAAAAATGCTATCCCTTACCATTCTTCTTATTAGTCTGGAATCAGTCGTAGGTACTCTATTCTGATTGTCTATATTCAAATGAGTTAAAGCACTAACAAAAATATGATATTTCATATATCCGGGCACAAGATTGGTCATATCAGGATTTAAGGCATGAATTCCTTCCATAACAACAATACTTCTATCCTCAAGCTTTACAACCCTTCCTGATTTTTCTCTTCTCTTCTTTTGGAAGTTATATTTAGGAAGCTCCACTTCTCCTCCATTCATTATAATATTCAAATGCTCATTTAAAAGGGCAATATCTACTGCGTTAGGATTGTCAAAGTCATAATTTCCAAATTCATCCCTTGAAATATACTCAGGAGGCAAGAAATAATCATCCATTTCAATAACAATAGGTTTTAAACCATTAACTTTAAGCTGAATCTGAAGCCTTTTACTAAAAGTAGTTTTACCTGCAGAAGAAGGACCAGCAATTAATACCAACTTTAAATCGGGAAGTTTTGAACAAATTTCATCGGCTATCTGGGCTATCTTCTTCTCGTGAAGAGCCTCTGCCACTTTTATTACCTCAGAGATCTCTCCCCTCTCAATAGCCTCATTTAAAGAAGAGACATCTACAAGGCCAAGAATCTCAAGCCAATTTTTATATTCATAAAAGGCCTGAAAAAGCTTTACTATCTCTCTAAACTCACTAAGTTTCTGAATATCTTTCTCATCGGGAAGAATTAAGATAAAGCCCGGTTGATAAAGTTTTAGATCAAAGGTCTTTAAAAAAGAAGTTGATGGAACAAGAGGCAAAAAGGAATATTCATAATGGTCATCAATATAGTAAAGAGGAATTTCTTTAAAGGGTATATACTTCATCAGTCTAACTTTATCTTCTTCATTCTTTTCCTTAAATATCTTTAGGGCTTCTTCCTTTGTTACCAGTTTCTTTTGAATAGGTAGGTTCTTCTCTACGAGTTCCCTCATTTTTTCCCTTATTCTATCAATATCTTCTCCTTTAGGCACATAATTTTTAAACCTACCATATAGGCTTCTATGATAGGAATGCTCTACTAAAACCTTTTGTTCTGGCATTATCAAAGAAACTGCAAAGTTAAGAAGAAAGATATAACTCCTCTCTAATATTCTTCTCCCAATATTTGATCTACTACCAATAATATCAAGTCTTACATCATCCTCCACCATATAATTTAAAGTCTCAATATCTCCATTCACTTTTACCGCTACAGGAATCTCGCCAGGATTTAAAAGTTTTTCTAATATTTCAGGATAAGAGTTCAAAACTTCTATAACAGGTTTTGGTTCTTCTATCTCCGTTCTTATAGCTCCCCTAAATTCAATATTTATCATTTCTCGAAATCCTCCAAAATATAATTGTATATGTTTTATTTTAATTCTATAATAAAGTATTCTCAATTTAAAGAAAGGGGTTGAAAAACTTGAAAAAAATCTTAACTTTCCTAATTTCCCTATTGATGATACTAACCTTTTCTTATGCCCAAAGTTCAGAATTAAAGCTAATAGGAATAGCAATTGCAGAAAATGTAGGCGAAGATGATTATGGTCTAACTTCTATTGATGGATTGTTTAGCATTATACATTTTGAAAAACTCCCTGATACTGACACTTTTCCTGTATACTCCAGATGGATGGGCTATGGTAAACACGACATTGAAATAAGCATCTTAACTCCTGAAAAAGACAAGGTTTTAGCCTCTACCGATGATAGTTTTGATCTGGAAAGAGAAAATGAAGTAATATACTCGGTAGGATACTTAAAAGATGTGGCCTTTGAAAATTCTGGTATATATTGGATCCAGGCAAAAGCAGATGGAAAGGTTTTAAAAGAGATACCAATCTTTATCTTACAAGGCGATGAGGATATAGATTCAGAAGGCGCCGATACAAATCCTATCGCTATTTTTTCTTTACCTTGTATAGAAGTCTACGAAAATGACAATGGTTTAACCTCTCTTGCTGGAGTATTTGAATACTACACCACCTATGAGCTTCCCTTTGAGGATACTTTTATAATTGCCAATGGATTTCTCTCCGGAGAAGGAACTTTTACTCAAAAATTTGAAATACTTTCTCCAAGCGGAAAGGTTATCTATTCATCAGAGCCTCAAGAATTTGAAACCAATATAGGATCTGTAGTAACAGTTGCAGACAAGGTGGAGAAAATAAAGTTTGAAGAAGGAGGAGATTATATAGTAAAAGTTTATCTTAATAACCAAGAAGTATTATCTCATGTGATAAAAGTAGTGGTGCAAGAAGAATAACAAAAGAGTAGAAGAGTAAGAGGCAAAATTGCCTCTTACTCTTCTATTTTTGCTAAAATATCTGCCTTACTCAAAATAAGATAATCTTCACCATCTATTTTTATTTCTGTACCAGAATACTTTGCAAAGATTATCTTATCACCCTTTTTCACCTTAATAGTCTCATCATCTCCTACTTCTATAACTTCTGCAATCTGAGGTTTCTCCTTTGCCACATCGGGGAAGAATTATACCTGAGGGTGTTTTTTCTTCTTCCTTTACAATTTTTACAAGAACCCTATCCTCTAACGGTAAAACTCTTTTCATAGTTAACACCTCCTATAAAACTATTTCAAACCTAATAATCTATCGATCTTAGCCCTATCAAAGCCCACCACAATATGGCCATTTATATCTATAACAGGAACACCCATTTGCCCTGATTTTCTTACCATCTCTTCAGCTGCTTTTCTATCCTTAGAAACATCCACATCATAAAACCTTATACCCCTCTCCCTAAAATATCTTTTTGCAGCATTGCACCAGGGACAACTTGGTGTAGAGTATACTATTACTCTTAAATTACTATTCATGCCATTTCACCTCCTTCTTAATATACCCTACAGGGTATATTACAAAAATATAGTAAAAAAGTCAATTTAAAAATATTTTAAAAATTTCCAAATAAAACTTATGTTATACTAAAAACAATAAATTCCTTTTAAGGAGGTTAGAAAGATGCCTTTAGTAAACCCAAAAGAACTATTTCAGAAATGTTATGGTAAATATGCTATAGGCGCATTCAACGTAAACAACATGGAAATACTCCAAGGAGTAATTGAGGCGGCTAAAGAAGAAAGATCACCTCTTATTCTTCAAATTTCAAAAGGAGCAAGAAATTATGCAAAACTTGTTTATCTCATGAAACTTATTGAGGCGGCCGTTCAAGATGCTCCCGATATTCCTATTGTAGTCCACTTAGATCATGGAGACAGTGTAGAACTTTGTAAAGAAGTTATAGATGCTGGCTTTACCTCTGTAATGATTGATGGATCTCACCTTCCTTTTGAAGAAAATGTAAGAATAACCAAGGAAGTTGTAGATTATGCTCATCCCCGTGGGGTTGCAGTGGAAGGAGAATTGGGAAGACTTGTAGGAGTAGAAGAACATGTAGTAGTATCTGAAAGAGAAGCAACCTATACTGATCCAGATAAAGCTGTGGAATTTGTAGAAAGAACAGGAGTAGACTCTCTTGCTATCGCTATTGGTACTAGCCACGGTGCATATAAGTTTAAAGGAGAGCCAAAACTTGATTTTGATAGACTAAGAGAGATAGCAAAAAGACTACCTGGTTTCCCATTAGTACTACATGGAGCCTCCTCAGTTCTTCCAGAATATGTGGAAAAAGCCAATAAATATGGAGCAAAACTTGGTGGAGCAAAAGGAGTACCAGAAGAGATGATAAGAGAGGCTACCAAGATGGGAATATGTAAAGTAAACATTGATACTGATTTAAGATTAGCCGTAACAGCCACTATAAGAGAAATCTTTGCCCTTCATCCCGAGGAATTTGACCCAAGAAAATACCTTGGTCCAGCAAGAGAAGAGGTTAAAAAATTAGTAAAACATAAGTTAAGAAACGTTCTTGGATCTAGTGGAACCATTTAATTCCAGCTTATAAAGGGGGAAGTTTAAGCTTCCCCCTTTATAATTTCAATGCTCTTCTTCAAATCTTCTTTACTATCCTTTAATGAGTTAATCTCCAAAATTATTGTCCCATCAAAAGTTCTTAAAAAGTCCATATACTTTCCAAAACTAATATTACCCTTTCCTATAGAGAGATGTTCATCTTTTTCTCCGTGATTATCATGAATATGAATATGGGTTATGAAAGGTTTCAACAAATTCAAACTATAATCGATACCCTTTTGATAAATATTAGCATGTCCAAAATCAAAACAAACTTTTAACTTTCCACCAAAGCCTCTAACAAACTTATAAAAATGATCCACGCTACTAAAAACATCATTATCATCAAAATATGTATTCTCAATACATATCTCCATATGGTACTCCTCAGCCTTCTCAAGAATAATATTTAAAGACTTTTTTAATCTCCTTTGAGCAAGAAATGTTAACACAAAATGTTTTAAAGGAACACTTCCTGCATGAAGTACCGCCCTTTTAACTCCTGCCTTACCCCCATATTCAATGGCTTTTAATATAGACTCTACGCTTTCTCTCCAAATTTCATCATTAAAAGATGCCAAATTTATATCAATATAAGGAAGATGCATGGTAAGGAAAACATTGTTTTTAATTGCAAAATCTTTTATAGATTCAAGCTTTTCACAAAATCTACCGTTATAGAAAAGAATCAAATCTCCAAAAAGTTCAAGAGTATTACCCCCAAGTTTTTTAGTAATACTTATGGCTCTATTTACAGAAAAGGTCTTTAGTGATAAAAATGAAAAACCTATTTTCATGTTAAAGGTATTATATTATACTATATTAGATTATGAAGAAAATCTTTATAGTTTTTATTGCATCAATAATATTGTTAATAAACTTAACCTTTGCTACGGAGGTTGAGCAAAATTCCTATTTTGATGCAAAATCTTCCTCCTTAGGCTTTACTTTTGTCACCCTTGATAGCGAGGGAGAAACTTACTTTTTTAACCCTGCCACACTATCTTTAAAGAAATTCTCATATTTTGCTCTTACTTTTGATAATACTTCTAATAGTCCTAATTTGAAACTGTCTTATTTTTATCCTTCCACTACAATTTACGCTATAACAGCAGATTTGATTATAGACAAAGATACCAAAGAGTATTCCTTAAAGAACATAAGAGGAGCTATTGCCTTTCCTCTCACTTCCTATATATATTTGGGAACCAGTGCCGTATATTTAGAAGAGGAAAATTTAGTGAAAGGAAATATTGGGTTAATATTAAAAATTGGCGACTTCCTACGCACAGGAATTGTAGGAGAAGGTTTTACTATTGAAAAAATTTCTGATCAAGTCTATAAAATTACTTTAGCCTTAAGATATGACGTAGGCTTGAATCTTTCCCTCTTCAATAACACTACAAATATTTATTTAGATCTCGTAGATGTAGAAAATTTTAGTAACAATAAAGATTGGAGTCTTTTGAGATTTGGAATTGAACAAAAATTAGGAAACATATTGGTAATAAGAATAGGCTCTAGGGGAGATATTACAAACTTATCTAATTATACCTTAGGAATTGGGTTAAATTTAAACAAGCTTAGTTTAAGCTTTAGCCTTTTCTCTGAGAATACAGAAGATAGTAATAACTCTAATGAAAGCCTAAAAATAAAGTACAAATTAACAGGAACTTTAAGGTTTTAATAATCAATTCCCCACCTTGCTAATATTCCCCGACTATAAGGATGCTTAACTTCTTTCATCTCAGTAACAAGATCTGCTAACTCTATAATTTCCTCAGGCATATACCTACCTGTAAGTATTATTTCTACTTTTTCTGGTTTATTTTTTAAAAATTCTAAAACCTCCTCTGTGGATATTATTTTATAAAAAATAGCAAGACTTATCTCGTCAAGCACTATCAAGTCGTAATTCCTAACTACACTCTTAACTCTTTCCCATCCTCCTCTTATCACTTTAATATCCATATCGCTTGGTCCTTCTTTTCCTATAAAACACTCACGACAATTATTACATTCCACCACTTTTTCCCTTATACCTGAAGAGTAGATACAATCCCTGCCAAATTGCCAAAAAGTCACATTATGAGAATTTCTGAAAAAAAGAAACTCACCTGTAAAGCTATTACCCTTTACAAATTGCACAAAAAGCACCTTAAGTCCATGACCTGCCGCCCTTATGCTTTGCCCAAGGGCGGCAGTAGTTTTACCTTTTCCTTCCCCTGTATAAACCTGCACCAAACCCTTTGAAAGCTCTTTACTTACAGACATACATAATATACTTCTTTAATATTTTCTATCTCTCTTAACTCTTTAAGAACCTTTTCATCAACAGGATTATCAATAACAAGCACCATTACCGCATCTTTACCAATTTCTTTTCTTCCAACCTGCATTGCAGCAATATTTATGTTATTCTTACCAAGTACAGTGCCTACTTTTCCTATTATACCTGGCCTATCTATATGGAAGGCAATAAGCATATATTGAGAAAGAGCAAGATCAAGATAATAATCTTGTATTGCTAAAACCCTCTCTTGTCCTCTACTTACAGTACCTGAAACATCTATAATTCCTTTTTCTGTCTTTAATCTCAACCTTATTGAAGATCTATAAGTGTCCATTTCTTCAGTCCTTACCTCTACTATCTTTAGTCTCCTATCCTTTGCCATAGCCATTGCATTAATTAAATTCACATCTTCTCCTAAAATAGGCTCCAAAAATCCTTTAACCACTGCAGAAGCAAGAGACGTCTCAATTTTTTGAGCTAAATCTCCGCATATCTTTATCTCTAATTCCTCAGGATTAGCATTAGTTATCTGAGCTAAAAGTTTACCAAGTTTTTCTCCAAGTTTAACAAAAGGTAATATATCAGGAGATATCTGTATTGGTAAGTTTACAGCATGACTTACCATCTCTCCCTTGAAGAACCTAATTATATCCTCTGCAACTATAAGAGCTACCTTCTCTTGGGCTTCTTGGGTTGAGGCTCCAAGATGAGGAGTTAACACCACATTATCCAAAGTTAATAGAGGATTATCAGGATTTATAGGCTCGTTCTTGAAAACATCAAGAGCAGCACCAGCAATTTTTTTCTCCTTTAGCACTTCATATAGAGCATCTTCATCTACCAATCCACCACGAGCACAGTTGATTAGATACGCCGTAGGCTTCATCATTTCTAACTCTTTTTTGCCTATAAGATTCTTTGTCTCCTGAGTTAAAGGAAGATGCAACGAGATATAATCTGCCTCTTTAATTAGAGAATGCAAATCACTGTATAATTCTACATCTAATTCTTTTGCCTTTTCAGGAGAAATAAACGGATCATAAGCAATAACTCTCATCTTAAAGGATTTAGCTCTTTTAGCAACCTCTGAGCCGATCCTTCCAAGTCCCACAAGCCCTAATGTCTTTCCATAAAGCTCATTACCTATAAAACTCTTCCTCTCCCACTTACCTTGTTTCAATAAAGAAAAAGCTTGGGGAATTTTTCTTGAGATAGCCAGCATCAAACCAATAGTATGCTCACATGCTGCTATAGTATTACCTTCAGGAGCATTTATTACGAGTATTCCTTTTCTTGTAGCCTCTTCTACATCTATATTATCAACACCAACACCAGCTCTTCCAATAACCTTTAGATTTTTAGCCTTTTCGTATAACTTCTTTAGTCACCTTTGTCTCTGATCTTACCACCAGAGCAGAATAATCCCCTATTATATTTAAAAGCTCTTCCTTAGGTAATCCTGGCCTATAATCTACTTCAAAAAATTCCTTTAATTTGTTTAATCCACTCTCTGCTATAGGATCCGAAACAAGAAGTTTATATCTTTCCACCTGATACCCCCTCCAATCTCTTCTAATTCTTATAATACTCAGCAAAAATCTCTTCTGCTACCTGTGTACCTTTACCTTTCAATCCCTTGTATCCCATATTTTCCAAAGCAATCTCAATGGCTGAAATCGCCACCAATATATCTGTTGGCTCTACATATCCCACATGTCCAACTCGGAAAATTTTACCTTTAAGTACTCCTTGTCCTCCAGCCAATACCACTCCAAACTTAGTCCTTATATATTTTCTTAATTCGTCAGGGTTAATATTCTCAGGAGGAATAATAGGGGTCACTGTATCCGATGCCCATCTCTCATCGGCAAGAAGTTTTGTAACACCAAGAGCTTTCACTGCCTCACGTACTGCTCTACCTAAAACTTGATGTCTCTTGAAATTCTGTTCCAAACCTCTATTCAAAATATTCTCAAGAGCTTTTCTCAGAGCAAAAACCACCGATACAGCAGGAGTAAAAGGTGTGGCTCCCTCTTCTAAGAATTTTTTGGCCTGCTTTAGATCAAAATAAAAACGAGGAAGGTTGGCTTTCTCATTGTACTTCCATGCAAGCTCACTTACCGAAACCATAGCAAGCCCAGGAGGAGTTTCAAGAGCTTTTTGAGAAGCTGTAACTACCACGTCAACTTTTAAATCATCCGTGGGAAGGTCTATAGCCCCAAGAGAACTTACAGCATCAACTACAAGGAGTCTTTCAGGATTCTGCTTAACAATAGGAGCAAGTGTCTTCAAATCATTAGTTACGCCTGTAGAGGTTTCATTATGAGTCAAAAAAACACCTTTAACATCAGGATTTTCTTTTAGAGCCTTCTCAAGAATTTCTGGTTCAACCCCCTTACCAGGTTCACAATCAATAGTTTTCACATTTAATCCGTATGCTTTACATATTTTTGCAAATCTTTCACCAAAAACTCCACAAACACCTACTAAAACTGGATCTCCTTGAGAAAAGAAGTTTACTACTGCAGCCTCCATTCCACCTGTTCCAGATGCGGTAAGAATAAGCACATCATTTTGAGTCTTAAATACCTTTTTCAGAAGTTCAGTAGAGGTTTTAAGTACATTAGCAAACTCCGACCCACGATGATTTACCATTTCCCTTGCCATTTCTAAGAGTACATCCTGAGGCACAGGAGTTGGTCCTGGGATCAATAGATAATTTTTGGGCATAAGAACTCACCTCCAATACTTTTTACTCAAATGATAATATAACTCCGCATTCCTCTTAATATGTAAAATCTCTTCTTCAGTCACACTCCTTACTATCTTCCCAGGAACCCCAATGACCACAGAGCCTTCTGGAATCTCTTTACCTTGAGGAATAAGAGTACCTGCTCCAATAATAGAGTTCTTCCCAATAACTGCATCATCAAGAATGATTGCCCCCATCCCAACAAGAGTATTATCCTCTATTTTACAACCATGAAGTACTGCGGAATGTCCAACAGTAACGTATTTACCTATATATACTGGTTTTCCTTCGTCTACATGGATAACCACATTTTCCTGAATATTAGTATATTCATCAATAAAGATGGAATCTAAATCTCCCCTTATTACTGCAAAATCCCAAATATTTACCCCCTTCTTGAGTGTAACCTTGCCTATAACAACGGCACTTCCAGAGATATAAACTTCACCCTCTATTTGGGGCAAGTTTTCCTCAAAAGGTCTTAACATTTTTACACTCCTTAGCAAAAAGGGGAATTTCTTTAATAAAGAAATTCCCCTTTCACCATTGAAAGTTAATTTTCTTTTATTCTATTAAAGGAGTAAAATTATATCAAGATAGGAGAGATTAAAGTTTATTTAAAAGAGTTTAGGAGGACAAATCTATTTTAAAGATGTCATTTATTTTTTCTTCCTCAAGAATTTCTGTGGTTCCTAAAAGTATTCCTCCCTCTTCAACAGATATCTTTCCACCAAGTTTCAAATCACCCTTAAGTTTTCCCGTAGAAAGTATCTCTATAGACCCCTTACAAATAACATTACCTACAATTTCGCCTATTACTATTACCTTATTAGCTTTTATATTACCTTCCACATAACCTGTTTTTCCCACCATCACTGTATCCTTAGCTTCAATATCCCCCTTAAATCTCCCATCGATTCTTAATGAGGCCTTAGAAATAATTTTTCCCTCCACTTCACTCTGAGGTCCAATAACTGTCTCCATTACTTCAGGTTTCTCTTTTCTACCCAACATATCTCCTCCTCCCTATTAATATAATTTACCAACCTTTATAAGATCTACCGACAAATATGTGGCAGGATTAACAGGATTTCCACCTCTTCTTACTTCATAGTGAAGATGAGGACCTATACTTGTTCCTGTACTGCCAACCCTACCAATAAACTGTCCTTTTTTTACAAACTGTCCTACACTTACAGCATAAGAGGATAAATGAGCATAGTATGTAACAATACCCCTACCATGATTAATTTTTATAACCTTTCCGTAACCACTTTCCCACCCTACATAGGAGACTATGCCATCCGCAGTGGCATAAACGGGAGCTCCCCAAAAAGTAACTATATCAATTCCTGTATGAAAGGCTCTTCTTCTAAATATGGGGTGAAATCTCCAACCGAAACCTGAAGATATGAACCCAAAAGTAGGCCATCGAGAAGGGGTTACAGCAAGAAGAGTTTTGCGTCTGTCTATTTCTTTTTCTATTTCAAGCAATATCTTTTGTTTTTCTTCAATAAGGGTTTTTACTTCTACAATTTTTCTTTGAATATCATAGGTTTCAGTATCGGGAATCGAAGTATCTCCAAGACTCACCATCTTTACATTTTTGGGAGGAGGAATCATCCCCTTTTATTCCCAAAATATTTTTAAGCTTTTTCTCTGTTTCTTCCAACTCTTTTAACTTTTGTCTTAAAACTTCAATCTCCTTCAATTGAGCCTTTTGTTTTTCCGTGACCTCTTCTAATACCTCTAAATGTTTTACTCTATTAAACTTACTACTAGCGATCCTATAAAGGGTTAAGGAAGTACTTACAATTCCTATAATTGCAAAAATTACAATTAAAATTAAACTTATATGAACTCTACGAGATTTTGCACTTGAAGCATCGTGGGGAATAATCATTATAGTAAAAAACTTTCTCTTCCACCACTTACGCTTTTTAGCCATATTTATCTACCTCAAAAAATAAAATTAATTCATTTAATTAAGAAATCATACTTTAAAATTTTGTAAAAATTATAACAAAGAAAAGCCAATGTGTCAAGAAACAAGGAATTTACTTGCTTACAAAAACTCCAAATGTTTCTAAACAATCTAACAGGATTATACGAATTTGAGTATAATAAAGAAAAGTGAGGTGATAATTTATGCCAATATTAAAAAGTATAGCAAATGTCCTTACAATTTTTAGACTCGTGATAGGCTTCATTATAGCCTCAATTGGAAATATCCAAAAAAAATTAGGGACTAAAAAACGCCATATTATGGCTTATCCTTGCTTGGATTACTGATGTCCTTGATGGATACCTCGCAAGAACTTCAAAAATGCCAGAGGATTTTATTGGTAAACATGATATTTACGCAGATATGACAGTATCTGCTGGTGTCCTCTATTTCCTTACAGTGTCAAACTTCATACCCTGGAAATTTACTATAGTTTTTGTAATTACTGCCATTTTTCTCATATGGTATTTTAAAGAAAAAGCAGTGGCAGATGGAATTCAAGCTGTTCCATATGCATTAATGATCTATACTTCCTTTAAATATGAGCCCACCTATGGATATTTAATAATAGCCTATCTTCTATTTCTTATTTTGATAACCTGGCCTCGATTTCCAAAAGAAAAAGTTCCCGAATTCATTAATGGAATAAAAAACATATTAAAAAAATGAATAGAAAAAGCTTGATTAATAAAGACTGGGAAGAAGCCTTTTATTGGGAAGGTTGTCCTCTTTGCTATTTAACCCAGAAGGCTTTAAGAAATTATATGGAAAATTTTTTGTATGAAAATGTTAATGATGTCTCTTTAAGAAAAGAAATAAGAGAAAAAGGTGGATTTTGTGAAAATCATCATCTGCAACTTCTAACCTTCAGAGATTTATTGGGAGTAAGTATAGTTTATGAAGATATAATAAAAAACTATATTATACCATCATTGAAAAAAGGAGAGGTTCCAAAAATAAAAAGCTGTATATTTTGTGAAAAGGAAGAAGAATATGAAAAATTATATATTCAAGAACTTTCTGAGGTATTAAAAAATCAAGAAAGTTTTAACTTATGGAAAGAAATAGCATATGATTTTTGTAATCCTCATAAGGAAAAAATCAAGATCCTTTCACCAGAAACTTATAGGAAAATAGAGCCGTATCTTTCTGAAAAGAGAAGAAAATATCCTGAGTATTTTTACAAATCCTTTCCCTGGGACAAAGATTATTCGGAGATATTTTTGAAAAAACTAAGAATATTAGAGAGTAAAAAAGGAAAATGAATATTAAAAAATGCCCCATATGCGAAAAAATAAAAGAGGAAAAAGAAAAGAAAATAAAAAATCTATCTTCAAAAACTTATATCTGCAAAAATCACCTAAAAGAAGCTATCACCATTAATTCTCAAATTATAGAAATTTTAGACTTTGAAAATAACAAAGATTGCCCTCTTTGCATCCTGGAAGAAGAGATTATTCAAAATTTTCAGGGAGAAGTAAAGGATCTTTGCCTATATCACTTAAGAATGTTAAGGTATAGAATAAAAGAAGAAGACTATAAAGAAATAGCCAAAAAGTGGGAAGAATATAAAAACTACCTAAAAGATCCTGACGATAAGGTAGAGTTAATCTTTGATCTTCTTACGGGATGTGGGAGAATTATAAGAAAGTAACTTCTTAGCATATTCCTTAAAATTATCCTTATATCTTTTTCTTTCCTCCTCACTTAGAGGAGCAAATTTCAAAGCATAATATAAACCTGCAAAATCTCTTCCCAAATCTCCAAGAGGCTCAAGCATACCATAAAGGCTAACATCCTCCTTAATAAGTCCGCTCTTTTTAAGTCTCTTCATTACTCTCTTAAATATCCTGTCCTCTTCTGTAAGCTTGAGGAAATTTACGATATTTTTAACCAATAAGAATAAAAGAACAATAAAAATAGGAATAACTATGTACTGATATTTATTCAAAATTTTGTAAACTTCAATAAAAATTCCTTCCAAAATTATCCCTACAGAGTTAAATAACAATCCTAAAAAGTTTACTGATTCCTTTCTTTCTCCTCTTTCCATTTCTGCCAAAGCAGTAGGTGTAGGATCAACAGTAATCCAGCCTAAAGGGTCAAGATAAACCTCAACCCAGGCATGAGCATTTTTTACCCTTACCTCATACATTCCAGTCCAAGGATTCAAATCTCCAGGTCCATATCCTGTAACAAGCCTACTAGGAACCCCTATAATCCTTGCCATAACTGCAAAGGCAGTGGCAAATTGTTCACAATATCCTTTCTTTACTTCAAAAAGAAAGTTATCCACAGCATCCTCGTTCTCAGGAAGAGGAGGTATGTCAAGAGAGTATTCATAGTTATTATCAAGATAATTTTTAATTGCCATTAATTTCTCCCAAGGAGTTTCATAGTTTTTTGTTATCTCAAAAACAAGATTCACTACCCTTTGGGGAATATTAGACAATCTCAAATAGTTTAAAAATCTATTCTTAGGTGGGACTTTTGCCTCTAATAATTCTCTCGTAGAGTAATAACTTTCCTGATAAAAACCTGTATATATAAGACCCTTAGGAAGTTCAAAGGGAGATCTGTATCCATCTTCTCCATCTTTAAAAATAACTGGGGAAGGATAGTAAAGCCTTTCTGTATCTTTTGGAATAAAGATTATATTACTCTGAAAATCTCTTTCAATAAAATAGGTAGCTCTTTGCAGATACTCTTCACCCCTTGCGTTTTCCTTTAAAACAAAGGGTTGGCTTACGGTATCTAAAGTCTTTACTTCCTCTCTACTTTGATACCATCCAAAACCATTGTAAGTATCAAAAGCAATTCCTCTATGATATATACCCCACGGAGTTAGAACTCTGAAAACAAGTGAAGAGGAAAGTTCTCCTCTCTGTCTTAAGTCAAGAAAAGGAGCAAAACCATAATATTCTTCAGGATTAAATTTTAAGGGTGGTATCTTCCTTCCTTCGGGAAGCTTATAAAGATTGCTAGCCTCAGCATAAGCTGATCTCAGATCACCCTGAAAATTGGTAAGCTTAGTTATTAATTGAGACATTATATCCTGTCTAAATCCCACTCTTATATTTTTAGGAATGAATGGAAAAACTAAAAAGCCCATAAGTAATACAAATAGGGTTATGGAAAATACATAACTAGGTATCAGCTTGTAATCATTCACCAAAATGAGAAACATAATTACACCAAAAAGAAAGAAGATAAGAAATACAAGATATATGGCCTCTCGAGCAAATATACCCGAAATAACCATAAGAATAATACTTATGAAGAAAGAAAAACCAAGATCAAGCCTCGTAGGGAGGTCAAAACTATGAATAGTATTGAGATTGACCAAAAAAGTAGCAAGAGGAATACGGGGATCAAAAGGATTTTTAATTAATTCAACAAAAAATTGTCTTAGAAGATATATCATGCCAAAAGTCATTAAAATCTTTAAAAAGACATTCCTTTCCTTCCTCCTGTAATAGCTAAATACAAATCCAACTATGGTTAAAAGAAACACTCCTGCAATATAAATTGAAGAAAGATTCAAAAAATACCAAACCGAAAAGAGAGAAACCAAAATAAGATAAAGGGTTATGCCTCTAAAAAGTATAGAATCCTCGACTACTTCTCTTTTTATAAGTTTAATTCTTTTCCTTTCCATAACCTTAAAGATTTTACTGCAAAAGAATTTCCATTTTCAACCTTGATTTGAAACAAGAAATAGGGAAAGAAACTCTTGAGGATCAAATTCTGGATCAAAAACAAAACCTCTAATTCTTTTACCTTCTCTTTTATGATATTCCACACTAATAACTTTATTAAGCTTAGTTCTTTCATACCAAAAGTTATAATTTAAAGAAAAGATTAGGTCATAGTCATAATCTTCAATAACAAAGTCTTTTCTCTCTATAAGTTGAATCTCAGCTAAATACCTTCTCAAATCATCTAAAGAGTTAGGAATAAACTCCTCATCTTTTAAGTTCTTTATAGAGATTGGAATATTCAGAGAAAAAGCAGGAATAAGAAGGGAATGAACAAATCTCAAAAGCTGATCAAACTCATCTTCAGAAATAGAATCTTTTTTTTCCACCATATTGTCGATCAGAACTCTTAAAGATCCTTTTTTCAATTTTTCAAAATTTTTAGATAAAAGCTTTCCTTTTTTAGCAGAAGCTTTCCAAGCTACAATCTTTAAGGGATCTTGCGGTTGATAATCTCTTAGAGAATGAAATTCCTCTCCTACTACCGAGGGAAAGGAGAAAGAAGTTTTATTTCCTTCACCATCCACAAGGTAAATTTCCTGAGGTAAAGGATAGAATAAAGGATATACATAACTTACCCCATTCACTCTATAGTTTTTACTCAGATAAAGCAGACCTAATGAGCCAGTAAATCTCAAATTTAGATTTTTTAGTGAAAATACTCCCCTCTTCTTAAAATGAAAATACAAAGCAATCTCCTTTTTCTCTTTTCCTCTCAATCCTCCAATAGGGGTTTTATTCTGAAGATTTATAAGGATTTGTCCTTTAGGAATCTTAGAATCATTTTCAAGGTAAATGCCTATAAAATCGTATTCATTTTCCCTTACAAGAAGAGGCATTTGAACCTTTACTCTAAGATTCAAGGGCTGAAATATTATTTCAAGTAAATTTATCAAGTAAAGCCCCATAACAAAAGTTGAAAACAAAAGTATAGGCGTAGAGGAGACATTTAAGCCTATAAGATAAAGAACAATATCAAAAAAGATTAATAAGTATCCTAAGGGAGTGAAATTAATATAGCTCACTATAATCTTACCTTTGGAATCTTCACTCTTTTTAAAACATCCCTTATTAACTCTTCTTTAAAAGCTCTTCCCATATTACTTCCTTCTTTAGGAATAACTCTATGAACCACCACAGGTATCACCATTTTTATAACATCTTCAGGGATAACGTAATCTCTCCCAGAAAGTAAAGCATAAGCCTGAGCACCTCTCATAATTGAGATGGATGCCCTCGGACCTGCTCCAAGAGAAAATAGTGAGTCATCTCGGGTCACATTAACAATATTCACAATATACCTCAAAATATCCCTATCAATATAAATCTCTTTTACCAAATCTTGGGCTTTAATCAGATCTTCTTTCTTCCACACAGGCTCGATTCTCTCTAAAGGATGCACTATTTTTTGTTCTTCAAGCATTTTTACCTCTTCTTCTAAAGGAAGGTAACCCATAGACAGAGAGATAAAAAATCTATCCAATTGTGATTCTGGAAGGGGATAAGTTCCAAAATGTTCCCTCGGGTTTTGTGTTGCTATTACCATAAAAGGCTTAGGAAGTTCGTAGGTAGTACCATCTATAGTTACTTTTCCTTCATCCATGGCCTCAAGAAGTCCAGCCTGGGTTCTTGGAGATGTTCTATTTATCTCATCGGCAAGGAGAATATTTGTAAAAATAGGTCCTGGCTTAAATTCAAATTCTAAGGTCTTAGGATTAAATACATTTACCCCAAGAACATCAGAAGGCATAGTGTCGGGAGTAAATTGGATTCTCCTAAAATCAAGCTCTATACTTTCTGCCAAAGATTTTGCAAGCACCGTCTTACCAACACCAGGTACATCCTCCAGCAAAACATTACCTCTACTTAACAAAGCCACAATTACATAATCAATTACCTCATCTTTTCCCACAATGACTTTTTTAATGTTTTCCCTCAAAACTTGAAGTTTCTCCGTTATTTCACTTATAAAAGTTTTCATCTTATCTTCTTAACCTCTTCTTATGGTTTTTATCATATGTCTAATAACAGCAAAAATTCCACCAACGGTCAAAACAAAATTAAATACATTCAGATAAAATTCAAAGGGGAAAAACCATTTAGAAAAGTAATGAATAAAAACAACTATCTCAAGAATTAAACCCATAAATAAAATTACTAGTACTCCTCTGTAAAAATCCATTTTCTTAAACCTCCATTACATTTCTAAGGATATTTTACATCAATTTTTTAACTTCTTTAACGCCCTCCTCTTATAGACTTTAACACTACTTCTTGATATTCCTAAGTATTTCGCAATCTCCCTTTCACTATACCTTGAATAGAAAATTAAAATAATTATCTGTTTCTCCCTTTTTGATAGCTTAGAAAAGTCTATAAACTTTGTATTTTCTTCCTCAGAAATACCATAAGCTACATCCTCTTCTTCTAATTCCAAATTAAACTCTACTCCCCTTAGTTTTTCCCTTATCCTTAAAAGAGCATAATAAAGAGATTTCTTAACATACCCCGAAAGATTACCCTTTTGAGGATCATACCTTCGCAAGATTTCCAAAAGAGCTAACTCACCCTCTTGCTTAAAATCCCCAAAATCAATTTCAGGAATATAAAGCATTCTTAAATATTTAAAAAGAATAGGTCTGTAAGCTAAAAATAAAACTTCCTCTTCCATTGTCCCCTTCCTCCGTTTTTTTATATATTATATTTACTTATAGTAAAATTTTCAAGCATAAATTTTTATTTTAGTAAAATTACCCCCAAAAATCAAAATAATACATAAAGTGATATAATTTATTGAAAAGAATTAGAAGGGAGGATAAAAATTGATACTAAGTGACAGAGATATAAAAAAATACCTTGAAGAAGGAAAATTAGTAATCCATCCCATAGATGATCCCCAAAAACAAATTCAACCCTCTTCGGTAGATTTAAGACTTGGAAATAGTTTTCTTCATTTCAAGGTTGAAGGAAGAGCATATATTGACCCAACTCAAGATAGTCCCCAAGAACTCATGGAGATTATAGAAATAGAAGAAGGAAAACCTTTTTTTTTAAGACCTGGAGAATTTGTACTAGGCACTACTGTTGAAACAGTAAAACTCCCCGATGACCTTGTAGCAAGGGTCGATGGAAGATCAAGTTTGGGAAGACTTGGAATAATAGTACATGCTACTGCTGGATACGTAGATCCTGGTTTTTGTGGACAAATCACTTTAGAACTTTCAAATATCAATAGAGTACCCGTAGCTCTCTACCCTGGAATGAGAATATGTCAAATATCTTTTTACAAGTTAAGCTCCCCTGCAGAAACTCCATACTATAAAAAGGCTGGAAGTAAATACCATAATCAAAAGGGACCAACAGCGAGTAGGCTTAATATAGATTTTTGTAAAAAGGAGGAAAAATAAAATGGAATGGAAAAAAGTGAGTTTTGGTAAGAGAGAACTTTGCTATGAGATTACTTTAAATGGGATGAAAATGATAGTTACAGCAGATGTAGGGCCAAGGATAATCTTCTTTGGCTTTGAAAAGGGTGAAAATGTACTATTTCATGATGCAGAAGAAAAATTAGCTATAGGAGAAATGAAACTTTATGGTGGACACAGATTCTGGGTATCTCCTGAAACTAAGTTTACTTATTCTGTTGACAACAGCCCCTGCAAGGTAGTTGAAGAAAAAGACAAAATCAGTTTTACATCCTACGATCCTGTAACAGAAATAGAGAAGACTTTAACAATTTTACAAAGAAATGGTAGATTTGTAGTAAGGCATGTCCTTGTAAATAAAGGAAACCTACTCTATCAAGGTGCCATATGGGCATTAACATGTATTCCTCCTAAAAAAGGAATCATCTTTTTACCTTGGGGAACTACAGGGGATTGGAAACTCAAAAAGATAGTCTATTGGCAAAGGTGGGCAGGAGAAGCCACTACCGACGTAAAAAGTTCTCAGTTTGTGCCTGAAGATGACTTATTCTTAATTTATCCCTCTGGAGAAACAGGAAAGGTCGGAACTACAGGATATGAAGGTTTTGTAGGAGTTACTACCGAAAACTACACCTTTATCAAGAAATTCAACTTCATAGAAGGAGCTTTATATCCCGATGATAATTGTGCTATACAAGTCTACACTTCAGAGAATTTCTGTGAATTAGAGACTCTAAGTCCAATTTATACCTTCAATCCAGGAATTTCTTATATACATGATGAAGAGTGGATACTTTTACCCCATAAAGTAGATCCAAAAAAAGGAGAAGAGATTAGGAAATATCTATGAACAACAAATTTATAATTATACTTTTTGGAGGATTAGGTGACTTAGCTAAAAATAAGATATATCCAGTACTATATAGCTTATTTAAGAAATACAGGTTACTAAACTGTACAAAAATAATCTCTACAGGAAGAAGACCTAATATAGGGAAAGAAGAATTTCTTAAGATATTAGAGAACTCTATAAAAACTCACGATGAAAATTTCTTTTCCTTATTTGATTTTGTAAGATTTGATTTAGAAAAAGAGGAGGAATATAACAATCTCAAAAACATACTATCCAATTTTAAAGAGGAGGAATTTATATTTTACTTAGCCACACCTCCTACTACCTTTGAAACTATAATAAAAAATTTGGGAGACTTTTTAAAAGCCTTCCCCAACAAGAGAAAAATTGTTATAGAAAAACCCTTTGGATATGATCTCTACTCAGCTCAAAAACTTAACAGATTAATAAAAGATTATTTTAAAGAAGAAGAAATCTATCGTATTGATCACTTTTTAGGAAAAGAAACTGTACAAAATATTTTTGGACTTAGATTCTCAAATATTATTTTTGAAGGTATATGGAACAGGAATTTTATTGATCATATTCAAATTTCAGCTCTGGAAGATATAGGAGTAGAAGGAAGGCTTGGATATTATGATAAAGTAGGAGCCTTGAGAGATATGATTCAAAATCACCTAATTCAAATATTATCAATCGTAGCCATGGAGCCCCCTTGTTGTATTAAAGAAAAAGAGATAAGAGATAGAAAAAGTAAAAGTTACTAAAAAGTATAAAAGAAATAAAGGCAGAAGAAGTACCTCTCTATGCTGTAAGAGGACAATACGAAGGCTATTTAAAAGATGAAGGAATATCCCAATCAAATACAGAGACCTACGCAGCAGTAAAATTCTTCATAGAAAACCTAAGGTGGGATGGTGTGCCTTTCTATCTCAGAACAGGGAAAAAATTAAAAAGAAAAGAAACCTCAGTAATAATTGTTTTACAAAAAAATACCAGGATTATTTTCTAAAATTCTCGACTGCATGCCTCAAGAAGATACAATAGGGTTTAAAATTGCTCCCGAAAACAAAATTATATTAAACTTTCAATTACGTCCCTTAGGAGGAAACATGTTATCTTGCCCAGTATCTACAAAAATGGAATGGACAGGCCCTAATATAGAGGCTTATGAAACATTATTTATAGATATCATTGAAGGAGATCAAAGCCTCTTCATAAGAGAAGATGAGATAGAAAAATCATGGGAAATTGTCCAACCAATATTAGATTTCTGGAAAGAAGATCCTAATATACCCATATATCCTCAGGGATCTTGGGGGCCTAAAGAGGCAGAAGAATTAATCAGAAGAGATGGAAGAGAATGGAGATATATAGATGAGTAAGATAAAAAAGATCTCCTTTAAAGTAAATTTCTATGAATATATAAAGCCTTTTCGTATAGCTCCTGGAACATCTTTGTCTACTAATAATTTAGAAGTAATATTAGAAACTGAGGAGGGATATGTAGGGTTTGGAGAAGCAACTCCATCCTTTAGAGTAACAGGGGAAAGAATAGAAGCTCTTATACCCTTAGAAAGCCCTATTAATGAACTGTTAAAAGGAAAAGATACAAAAAATTTTAGGCGACTTTTTGAATTAATAGACAAATTTTTTGCCTTTCCAAGCTTAAAGACAGCCTTACAGTATGCAATTCTTGATGCCTTAAGTGAAGAGATAAAGTTACCAGTGTATCAAATATTAGGCGGAGGAAAGGAAGAGATAGAAACAGACAAAACTGTAAGTGTTGGGAGTATAGAGGAAAGGGTCAAAGAAGCAGAAGAAATCTTTAAAGAAGGTTTCCGAGTGATAAAGATAAAAGTTGGGTTGAACCTATATGAAGATATAGAAGCTATGGAGGAAATAGCCAAAAGAACAAAAGGCGCAACTTATATTGTAGATGCAAATACCGCTTATACTCCCAAACAAGCTTTAATCTTTACTAAGGAACTATATAAAAGAGGCATAGATATTGCTTTATTAGAACAACCAGTCTCAGCCCATGACTTAGAAGGGTTAAAATATGTAAGATTCAATTCTGCCTTTCCCATAGCTGGTGATGAGAGCATAAAAAATAAGATATGATGCATTAAGAGTCATAAAAATGGAAGCTGTAGATTATATAAACATAAAACTTATGAAATGTGGTATCTCTGATGCTCTATCTATAGTAGAGCTGGCAAATACTGCCAATATAAAACTTATGATAGGATGTATGGGGGAATCGAGCCTTGGAATAAACCAAAGTATACACTTTTCTAGCAGGTCTTGGAGTTTTCGAATTTCATGACTTAGACAGTGCTTTAATGATAAAAGAAGATAAGTTTAGAGGCAAATACAAAATAAAAATTCCATATTATATCCCCAGTTGAGTAGGCAACAAACAATTAAGATTAATATATATTATGTTATAATATATATAGCATTTCAAAACAAAACTCATAGAAGGGGGGTGAAACAATGAAAGCAATAGTACTTGCTGGAGGAAAAGGGACAAGACTTTGGCCTCTTTCCAGAGAAAAATTCTCAAAACAATTTATAAAATTGTTGCCAGAAAAATCTTTATTAGAAGGGACTTATGAAAGACTTATAGGATTTTTTAAGCCAGAGGATATTTTAACAATAACCAACAAAGAATACTTCTATTTTGTAAAAAGCATTACTGATAAATTTTCAAAGAGTATGAGCAATAATATTCTTCTGGAGCCAGTAGGAAAAAATACAGCACCTGCGGTAGCCCTCTCCCTAAAATATATCTTAGAAAGGATTAAAGGAACAAGGGATGAGGAAGTTTTCATTTTTCCCTCAGATCATCTTATAGAACCTCAAGAAAAATTTATTGAATATCTCAATAAGGGACTTTCTGCTATTAGGTCAGACTTTATTACTACCTTTGGAATAAAACCTACAAAACCTGAGACGGGATACGGATATATTAAAGCAGGAGAAAATATGGGAGATTTTTATAAAGTTAAAAAATTTATAGAAAAACCCTCTTTAGAGCTTGCAGAAAAATTCCTTCAGGAAGGAAATTATTTTTGGAATGCAGGAATTTTTGGGTTTAAAATTTCGGTAATGTTAGAAGAATTTGAAAAATACCAAGAAGAAATATACACACTAATTACGAAAAGAAGTTATAAAGAGGTCTTAGAAAACTTCCACAAAATACCATCCATATCTATAGATTATGCTATTGCTGAAAAATCTGATAAGGTTGCTGTGGTTCCTATGGAACTTACTTGGAGTGATCTTGGCTCTTGGGATTCTTTCTATGAAGTTAAAGAAAAAGACCCCAACGGCAATGTTTTATTGGGAGATGTGTACGCAATAAATACAAAAAACTCTCTTATATTCAGTAATAAAAGACTCATTGGAACCATAGGAATTGAAGATGCTATTGTGGTAGAAACGGACGATGCTATACTCATAAGTAAAAGGGGAAGTGGGCAGGAAGTGAAGAAACTTCTTGAAATTCTTGAAAGTGAAAGAAGAAACGAGATAATTTACCACACAGAAGTTTATAGACCATGGGGTATGTATAAACTCCTAGAAAAAAATGGAGATTACATAATAAGAAAGCTTACCATAAAAGAGGGTGCTTCTCTCACTTGCCATCTCCATAGAAATAGAACAGAACACTGGATAGTACTAAAGGGTGTTGCTGAAGCAGAGATTGAAAATCGCAAATATTACGTATACGAAGGAGAAAGTATATTTGTACCAAAAGGAAAACCCCATCAGTTAAAGAATGCTGGAGACACACCCTTAGAGATCATTGAAATTCAAAGTGGTGAAATCTTAAGTGAAGATGATATCGAAATCTTTACAAAAGATGAGGAAGAGTTAGAAGAAAAATTAAGGTAGGGAGAAAGAACTCCCTACCTTAACAAAGCCTTTTCTCTTTTTGTATTCACTTCATAAAACTCTTGAGCAATATTTACACAATGATCGCCTATTCTTTCAAGATCTATAAGAAGATCACTAAAAATTAAGCCTGCTATAGGATTACAAATACCTTTTTTCATTCTCTCTATATGCCCCTCTTTTGAAGCCCTCACTTTATAATCAATCCTTTCCTCCCTTTGGAGAATTGCATCGAGATGATCAGCAGTACTATTTTTTATCATTTCAAAGGAATCTTTAATATTATCATGGATAAGTTTTCTTAATTCATCTAAATCCTTCCAAGCATACTCAGTAAACTCAATTCTCTCAGAATTCTTAGCCTCAACTTTCTCCATAACATTGGTAAGATGATCAGCAATTCTCTCCACATCATCAACTGCCCTCAATATAGCATTGAGCTCTTTTGCTTCTCCCTCAGACAAAGAATCGGTGGAAAGTTGAGTGAGATAATTTATTAAAGAAGCCTTCAATCCATCAGTTATATCCTCAATGGTTAATATATCCTTGTAATGCTGAGCACTATTTTGAAATAAAGAGTCCATAGTGAGTTTATACATCTCATCCACAAGATCACACATTCTAATCAGCTCATTCTTAGCAGCCTCAAGAGCTGCAGAAGGAGTATTTAAAAGTTGAGGCTTAAGAAAAGAAGCCTCTCTTCTATAAATTTTCTCTTCTCCAGGCAGGATTCTCTTTATAATACTTGCATATTGCTTTGTAAAGAAGATCCATATGAATGCCCAGGTTACATTAAAAAGGGTATGAGCATTAGCAACCTGCCTTGCCACATTGGAAGAGGTAAGAGAAACAATTCTTTCAAAACCCCTCAAAAATGGAAAGATCAGAATTACTCCTATAACGTTAAAAAATAAATGGGCAAGAGCAGCCCTCTTTGCAGAAAGACTAGTCCCAATAGAGGCAAGAAGCGTAGTAACACAGGTGCCAATATTTGCACCTAATATTACAGGCACAGCAGATGCTAAATCAATAGCTCCCTTTGACGCAAGAGCCACAACAATACTTGTAGTAACACTACTACTTTGAATAATTGCAGTAATACCTGCTCCCGTAAGTATCCCTAAGATAGGATATTTGCCCATAGAGATTATTGCATTATGAAAAGGCTCCCAGCTCCTTAAAGCATGTAAAGAAGAGTCCATTAAAGAAATACCCATAAAGATCATACCAAAACCAATTATAGCTTCTCCTACACTTTTTATATACTTTCTCTTCCCTGCAAAAAGTAAAATAAAACCTAAAAATAAAAAGTAATGGAGCAACATCAGTTAATTTAAAAGCAACCAATTGAGCAGTTATGGTTGTTCCTATATTCGCTCCAAATATGATACCAAGAGCACCTTCCAAGCTTAAAAGTCCTGCATTTACAAAGGCTACAGTCAAAACTGTAACTGCACTACTACTTTGTACGATAGCCGTTACAAGAGCTCCAATAACAAGTCCCCTAAAGGGAGAAGAGTTTAATCTCTCAAAGATAGAACGGAGTTTTGATCCAACTGCCTTTTCAAGACCTAAACTCATCTGGAGGATACCGTAGAGGAAAAGACTCAATCCACCCAAAAGGAGGCCTACTTCTTTGTAAGTTAAAGGAAAACCACTCATATCTCAGTCTCCCTTTATTAGATTTAGTACCAAAGCTATTATACCATTAATAAATCACCTTCCTTTATTTTTAATCTATTTTTAATCTAATTTAATATTCTTTTAACCTTTACAATCTATAACCTTCCCACAACACTTTAAGAGGTACATACTTTCGATTGTAATAGGGAGATCTTTTCAAGAGAATATATCTAACAGTAGGCCTGAAGAGCTTTATAAAAAATATCTTATATCCTAAAGCCCTTTTTACATCTTCCACATAATCCTCAATAGTTCTTCTTTGATAATGAAGCAATTCTTCGCTTTCTGTAGTATCCATCCAATCGGTGGCAAAAGGTACATTTGAAAAAGCCTCTTCAGGAAGCATTCCAACTCCAATTCCTTCAAGGACCTTCTCTAATATATCCCTATAGTAATACCAACACCTTGGGCCACCACCTATAAGAAGAATCCTGCCCCATATATCCTCGCTTCTTACTCCCTTTGCAATGGCATAGCCTACATCCTTAGTATGTACATATTCCATTCTATTACTTAATGGTACATCAAACATTCCCTTATCAAGCTTTAAATTCACAGGAAGCGATGCTGCAAGTCTGTATATACACCAAGTTAAATTTGAGTTTTTTATTAAATTCTCACATTCTACCTTATGTCGAGAATAGTGCTCTGGAGGATTTACAGGATCACTCACTTTTCTTGGAGGCTCCAAATGCTGAGTTAATCCAAAAACATGTACTGAAGATGTAAAGATAAGCTTCTTAGGTGAAGGTAATTCTTCCATGGCTTTTATCAAATTTTTTGTACCTATTACATTAACTTTGTATGCTATATCTGGGACATTTTCAGATTCAAGGCCTGTTGCAGAAAGTTTAGGAATAATAAAGGCAAGATGAACAACCACATCTTGATCTTCAAGGGCTTTTTTAATATCTTCTATATTAGTAATATTTCCCCAAAACACCTCAATACTATCCCCATATAACTTCTTCAATCTTTTAAAAATCTTTACATTTTTCTTAGTCTTTATATCAAAACATCTTACTTTATCCCCCTGATTAATTAACTCATAAATAGCACTCTGTCCTATATTTCCAAAGGCACCTGTAACTAAAACTCTCATATTAAAAACCTCCTTTTTCTACACCTGAAATAATTAACTTAATACCTTCTCTTCCAACCTTCTCCCAATTCTCATCTTCATCAAAGATCTGCTGAAGAATAGTTCCAATAGAGAAAGAAATCAGAATACGAGAGACTATATTAGGATCCATATCTTTAAAATTTCCTTCCTTTATACCTTTTTCAATTAAAAGAGTGAAATATTCTTTATATTTTCTAAAATAATCTCTAAGTTTTTTAAGTATCTCCTCATCCTTTATGCCTTGCCTTAAGAATTACTAAAAACAAGAAAAATTTCTCCTTCGACTCCTTAAATATATCCCCAAATAGCTCAGACATCTTCATTATTCCTGAAGAAATATTTTCAGTATCTATTAGATATTGGTCAATCTTTACAGAAAGATCAGAAAGCCAACGATCTAAGATCTCAAGAAAAAAGACCTCTTTATTAGGAAAATAATAGAAAAAATGCACCTTTGCTTACCCCAGCCATCTCACATATATCCGATATACTTGTGGCATCATATCCTTTCTGAGAAAAAAGTTTTTCTCCACTAAGCAATAACCTACTTTTTGTATCAAGTTCCACTATCTAACCTCCTTACATACCAACCAGTCGGTATGGAAATATTATAACAAAAATTTTTGTCTTAAACCACATTTTTTAAATAAAACTTCACATAAAAATCTTTACTTTCATAAATTTTTGATTAATAATACTAATATGAAAAGTATGATTAAGGAGGTAATTTAAGTAAATGAAAAGGAAAATCTATGGAATAGCTACCTTAAGTGAAAGAGGACAGATTGTTATTCCTCAGGAGGCAAGAGAGGATTTGGGTTTAAAGCCAGGAGATAAATTAATTGTTATGAGTTTTGGCCCTAAAAATACTTTAATGCTTGTAAAATCTGACTCTCTATTAGAAATGTTCTCAGAACTTACCAAAGAACTTTCAGAATTAGAAAAATTTATATCCAGTATTAAGGAGGTAGAAAAAGATGAAGGTAATTGAAGTAAAGGATCTGGCAAAAACTTATTATACACCCTTTGGAAGCATAGAAGCAGTAAAAGGGATATCCTTCGAGGTAGAAGAGGGAGAAATTTTTGGATTTCTTGGTCCCAACGGTGCAGGAAAAAGTACCACTATAATGATGTTAACAACTCTATTAGGGCCTACAAGAGGTACAGCAAAGATCTTAGGATATGATATAGTTCATCAACCCAATGAAGTTAGAAGAGTTATAGGTTATGTATCCCAAGATCTTACAGTAGATGATACCCTCACAGGATGGGAAAATATGTATCTTCAAGGAAGGTTCTATCACCTGCCTAAGGATGTGATCAAACAAAGATCTGAAGAACTATTAAAACTATTAAGGCTCTATGAAAGAGCAAAGGACAAAGCAGAAACATATTCAGGGGGAATGAGAAAAAGGCTTGATATAGCTATGGGGCTTATTCACAGACCAAAAATTCTCTTCCTTGATGAGCCTACCCTTGGACTTGATGTCCAAACAAGACAAGATATATGGGAGTATGTACAAAAAATAAGAAAAGAAAATGGTATGACTATATTTTTAACAACCCATTATATGGAAGAGGCAGACTCATTGTGTGATCGTATTGCCATAATAGACAAGGGAGAGATAAAAGCTCTTGATACTCCAAGAAGATTAAAAGATTCCATAGGGGGAGATCTCATCTCCCTAAGAATCTCTAATGATAGTCCAGAACAAATCTCTCAATTTCTTGAAAAAGTCAAAAATCTTGAGCAAGTTAAAAATATAACCTCCCAAGATGGAAGGTATACTATTGTTGCCTCTAATGCAGAAAAACTTATACCAGTAATATTTTCTATTGCTTACGAATCTAATATTAATATTTCATCCATAACTATGAAAAAACCATCTCTTGATGATGTTTATCTTGCCTATACAGGTAGAAAATTTAGAGATGAAGAAGGATCAAAAGAAGATGCCATGAGAATAAGAAGATTAGTAAGGAGGACGAGATAATGAGGACACTAATGTATGATACTTATTCTGTAATGTGGAGAGAGCTAAAACATTGGATGGATCAAAAAGTAAGGATCTTAGTATCCATATTCCAACCTTTAGTTTGGCTTGCCCTTATGGGAAATGTGATGTCAAAACTTACTGACAATCCCTTTGGAAGACAAGCCTTTGGTGGAGCAAGTTATCTTTCCTTTATGACCCCTGGAATAATCGTTATGACCTCCCTTTTTGGTGGCATTTTTTGGGGGAATCTCAGTAGTATGGGATAGAAGATGGGGATATTTAAACAAGATGCTTGCAGCCCCTATTTCAAGAACAGCAATACCCCTTGGGAAGATGCTTGCTACAGCAATACAAGGAGCATTTCAGGCTCTTATCATAATCATAATTGCATCCCTTTTTGGAGTAGAATTTGCCACAGGGATTCCAGGCATAATTATAATAATCCTCTTAGCAGCATGTTTTAATTTCACTATGGCAGGATTCTCCATAGCTATAGCTTCAAGAATTAAAACTATGGAAGTTTTGACTGCTGTAATAAACTTTCTTACAATGCCTCTAATGTTTTCCAGCAGTGCTATGTTCCCAATAAACGTCATGCCCGATTGGTTAGCTACCATCGCAAGATGGAATCCTATAACCTATGTGGTAAATCCATTAAGAACCCTTGTAATAAGTGGATGGGAAACAGGAGATCTCATAAAAGGATTTTTATATATACTTTTCCTTGCAATGTTAATGCTCTTTATCGCAAGGCACGAATTCAAAAGAAGTATTGCATAAGGAGGGGAATTTTCCCCTCCTTTTTTATAAAACCTTATATATTTCTCCTAACTTCTTTATTTCCTCTCTAATCTCATTCCTCAAGGATTCTGGCTCTAAAACTTCGGCATGCTTTCCATATCCCATAACCCATCTTTTAATCTCATCTCTGTTAGCAACAATTTCATAAATTATACTTCCATCGGGAAGCTCTTCTATGCTTTGAGTCTCATGCCAAATTCTTTCCTTTATCCAGCGAGCCTGATATGGATCAAACTTTATCCTTATTTTCTCTACATCTCCCTTGTTTATCCTAAAAGCAGACTTTATATACTCATAAACATCAAAATCTCTTGGTTTTTTAAACTCATAACTTGTCTCCCTTATACTCTTTATCCTATCAAGAGCAAAATCTCTTATCTCCTTTCTCAAATGGCAATACCCACAAAAATACCAGACTCCTTCAAAGTTATAGAGATGATAAGGATCAACTCTCCTTTCTGCAACCTGATCAGAAGAAAAAGAATGATACTCTATTATAATGCTTTTTTTATCCCTTATTGCTTTTAATATTTTCACAAATTTATCCCTTATATCCACCTTTGGCTTTATAAAAGCAAAGGGAATAGATAAGGCATTCTCTATTGCTTCTGCCGGAATAACATTAGCATCTCTAAGAAATAGTTCCAACTTATCCTTTAAACCTTCAAAATCCTTTTCCAGATCTGTACCTTTAAACTGATGTAAAATAGTTGCGGTAATTAAAAGAGATAAAACCTCTCCTTCCGTAAGCTTAGGAAAGGGGAATTCAGCCTTTGAATAAAGATAATAACCCCCTTTAGCTTTACTATAGGCAATAGGCATCCTAAAGTCATCTCTCAAAGTTCTTATATCCCTTTTTATAGTCCTAACACTGGTGTTTCCAAATTCCCTACTTATAATTCTTGTTATCTCTTCTAAGCTAATATATTTATTATCTTTAATCAAAGAGAAAATCCTATATATCCTTGGAAACATCTTTCTAAAGGCAAGCTTTCTGTTACTGCTCATAGTTTTACTCATAGGTTTAAAAGCCCCCTTCTCAGAAAGTCTAAGGCATTTATGGTAGTGTATAATCTAATTCTATTTCTGTCTCCACTTAGTCTTAATTCTTTATATGATAATTCTCCCCTTATGTAAAGCCCTATATAAACAAGGCCAACCGGCTTTTCTGGTGTACCACCTTCAGGACCTGCGATACCTGTAGCCGAAAGCCCAATATCTGTCCCCATTTTTTGGGCCACACCCTCTGCCATCTTCATTGCACATTGGGAACTTACAGCACCATATTTCTCAATAATTTCTCTTGGAACATTTAATTCTCTGATTTTAATCTCATTATCATAGGCCACTAAACTCCCCTTAAAAAATTTCGAAACCCCTGGGACATTTACAAGCCTTGCTGAAATAAGACCTCCAGTGCAAGACTCTGCGATAGAAATTGTAAGGCTCTTTTTGGAGAGCAAATCAACTACCACCTCTTCAAGAGAAGTTTCACCCTCACCGTAGATATAATCCCCAAGTCTTTTTCTAATTTCTTCAACTACCCTTTCAATCATTTTTTCTGCTTCCTCTTTGGTATCAGCACGTGCTGTTACTCTCAAAATTGCCTCTCCCTCTTTTGCATAAGGAGCAATGGTAGGATTAGTCTGAGTCTTTATTAAGTCTTTTACCTTTTCCTCCATAAAACTTTCTCCAATACCACATACCCTAAGAACACGAGAATGTATAATTCCAGAAGAAAAGGACAAAAGATAAGGAACAACATAGGTTTCAAACATAGGAATCATTTCCTTAGGAGGACCAGGAAGAAGTATCAAAATCTTATTCCCTTCTTCCAATATAATTCCAGGCGCAGTTCCCCAATCATTTGGGATTACTCTGCTTCCCTCTACTATATATGCCTGCTTAATATTCCCTTCCGTCAAAGCAAGTCCTCTTTTTTCAAAAAATTCTTTTATCCTCTTTAGAGATTCTTCGTGAAGCACAAGCTTCTTATTAAAAAACTCAGCAGAGACTTCTTTTGTTAAATCATCCTGAGTGGGGCCAAGCCCCCCTGTAGCAATAACCATATCGCTTCTTGAAAAGGCAATTTCTAAAGCTTTTTTTAATCTTTCAGGATTATCTCCTACCGTAGTATGGAAATAAACAGGAATACCAAGCTCTGCAAGCCTCCTTGATAAATATTGAGAATTCGTATTTAAGATATCTCCAATAAGAAGTTCTGTACCTACAGATAATATTTCACACCTCATTATTCCATCATCCTTTCTAAGCTTTTTGTATTAACTAAATAAAAATGATATCATTTAATAAATAGAGTTTAAAACATAAAATTTTTATGAAGGAAGAAAAAATTTTTAAATATTTAGAGATAATTAGAAAAATAAAAGAAGAAGAGAAAAACTTCATAAATATAGAAGATTTTACAGCCCATATTCAATCTATCTTAAAAGAACTCTCTCTAAGAATATCATTTGCTCAAAATAAGATAAGTATATCACCAGAAACACACGAAACTTCAAAAGAAGATCAACTTTTCATTAATATAATAGCTGAAGATCTAAACCAATTCTTAGAGAATAAAAACTAGTCTAAATTGGTTTAACGAATTAGCCATCTCTCTGATTGAGCAAAAAAGCCTAAAAGATTTATTAGACCATATCTTGATAGAATTAGAGAAGATAATTCCTTATACTTCTGCCAACATTGCTCTATTAGAAAATGATACCCTTAACTACCTCTCCTTCCGAGGATACGAAAAATATCACGTAGAAAATTTTATGAAAAATTTTAAGCCAGATAAAAACTTTCTTTATACATTAAAAACTGTCATAGATACCAGAAAACCTCTACTAATAGAAAATACTGATGAATATCCATATTGGGTATTTATCCCCGAAACTCAATGGATAAAATCCCATCTTATGATTCCAATCATATACAATAATCAACTCTTAGGCTTAATAAGTTTTGATTCTGATAAGCCATACAGTTTTAGTGAAGCCACCATCAAAAAAGTATCTTCCATGCTTCCTCTTCTTGGAGTAGCTTTGGAAAATGCAAAACTCTATGACGAGCTAAAAAGAGAACTTGAGGAAAGAATAGCTAACCGAAGAAAAATACAAAAGATCTTTTTACCAAATTGTAAAACTTGCATCAGATATTGTAGAAATGAAAGATTCTTATACTGCAGGGCATCAAAAAAGAGTGGCAAAAATATCGGTGCTAATTGGAAAAACCTTAGGATTCTCTCAAGATAAGATAAGAATTTTAGCTATTAGCTCTCTACTTCACGACATTGGTAAAATTGCTATTCCCTCAGAAATATTAAACAAACCTTCTGTTTTAACTCCATTAGAAAGAAAATTTGTCAACATGCATCCCGAAATAGGTTATAACCTTTTAAAGAAAATTGAAATCGTTAAAGATATTGCGCCCATCGTATATCAACATCATGAGAGAATAAATGGCTCTGGATACCCTAAAGGCTTAAAAGGAGAAGAGATAGTTTTAGAAGCAAGAATAATAGGAGTGGCAGATGTATTTGAAGCTATGACCTCTCACAGACCCTATCGCCCTGCCCTCTCTATGGATTTAGCAATAAAAGAAGCTTGAGGAAAATAAAGGCACTCTTTATGATCCCAATATAGTAGATGCACTCTTAAAAGTTATAAAAGAAGGGAGGATTAATCTATGAATATAAAAGAAGATATCAAAGAAATTATGCCTGAAGTTATAAATATTAGAAGAGATCTTCATATGTATCCAGAACTGGGATTTCAGGAATATAGAACCTCAGAAGTAATATCAAATTATCTTGAAAAGTTAGGGCTTGAGGTAAGAAGAAACATTGCTAAAACAGGTGTATTAGGTATATTAAGAGGAAAGGAAGAGGGAAAAACTATACTCCTTAGAGCGGACATTGATGCCCTACCTTTAGAAGAGCTAAACAATGTGCCCTATAAATCAAAAAATAAAGGAATAATGCATGCCTGTGGACACGATGGCCACACTGCCATATTGCTTGGAACTGCCAAAATTTTGGCAAAGTATAAGGAACAATTAAAAGGAACCGTTAAATTTGCCTTTCAACCTGCGGAAGAATTACCTCCAGGTGGTGCTGAACCAATGATAAAAGAAGGCATATTAGAAAATCCTTATGTGGATAAAGTATATGCCCTCCATCTTGCTAATCATATCCCTATTGGAAAGATTGGCATTAGAAAAGGACTTTTCTGTGCCCAAGCCGATGCCTTCACTATTAAAGTAAAGGGAAAGGGAGGACATGGATCTGCACCTGATAAATGCATTGATCCTCTAATTATATCCACCTATATTGTACAGGCATTACAGGAAATTCCAGCAAGAGAAATTGATCCTTACACACCTTTTGTATTAAGTGTATGTAAGATACAAAGCGGAAATGCTTTTAATATCATTCCTGAAGAAGCAGAGATACAAGGAACTGTAAGAAGTTTTGATAAAAATCTTGCAGAGTCAGTGGCAAAAAGGATAGAAAAAATATCCCAAAACATTGCCGAAGCCTTTAGGGGCAAAGTAGAGCTTGAATATCAATTTGGATATCCGCCAGGAAAAAATAACGAAGAGGAAGCAGAATTTGTAAAGAAGATAGCAGAAGAAATAGTAGGGAAAGACAATGTAATAGAAGAAAAACCATCTATGGGAGGAGAAGATTTCTCTTATTTTTTTAGAGGAAAGACCAGGAGCCATGTTTTGGCTTGGATCAGGCAATGAAGAGAAGGGCTTAAATCATCCCCATCATTCTCCTTATTTTGATTTTGATGAGAATGCCATGGCCATAGGTATAGAAATGTTTGTTAGAATAGTATTAGAAAATCTGTTATAATTTTTCTTACCAAAACTGAAGAAAAGGAGGGAGCAAAATATATGATCACCTTAGATAAAACCATATTCAGAATGTATGATATCCGAGGAGAAGTTCCAAAGAATCTAAATAAAGATGTGGCAAGAATAATTGGAAAGGCTTATGCAGTATTTATAAGAAAAAGAATCAATAAAGAAAACCTTACAATCTCTGTAGGAAGAGATGCTAGAATTTCTTCAAAAGAACTTTCCGAAGGCCTAATTGAAGGATTAAGAAGCTCAGGGATAAACGTAATTGATATAGGCTTATGTCCTACTCCTCTACTCTACTTCTCTCTCTTTACCCTTCCTGTGGATGGAGGAATAATGATCACTGGAAGCCACAACCCACCACAATTTAATGGCATGAAAATCTGTGTGGGTAAAGAAACCATATATGGTCCCTTAATTCAAGAGTTATACGAGATTGCAGTAAATATTAAAGATGAAACTTCAACAAAAGAAGGAAGTTATGAAACTTATGATATCATCTCAGCTTACAAAGAATTTCTTATAAAAGAGTTCCAAAACTCTGCTATAACAAGACTCCCTCAAGGTACAATAAAGCTTGTAATAGATTCTGGAAACGGTTGTGGAGGACTTGTAGTTCCCGATGTTTTGAGAAAGCTTGGAGTTAATGTGATAGATCTTTTCTCAGAACCCGATGGAAATTTTCCCAATCACCATCCAGACCCAACAGTGATTGAGACTCTAAAAACCCTAAGAGAGACAGTGATAAAAGAAAAAGCAGATTTTGGAGTTGCCTATGACGGAGACGCAGACAGAATTGGAGTTGTGGATGAAAAAGCAGAAATCGTGTATGGAGATAGACTTGCCTATATCTTTGCCAAGGGAATATTAAAAGAAAACCCTGGAGCTAAAATTATAGGAGAAGTAAAATGCTCAAAATTCCTCTTTGAAGGTATAGAAAAATTAGGAGGAATTCCCGTACTCTCACCAGTAGGACACTCCCTGATAAAAAAGAAATTAAGAGAAGAAAATGCCCTTTTTGCAGGAGAGATGAGTGGTCATATATTTTTCAATGATAGATTCTTTGGATATGATGATGCTATCTATGCTACCATGAGGCTTGTAGAACTTTATGCTATAGAAAAACTCCAAAATCCTAATTTTGTATTTTCAGATTTCCTGAAAGAATTTCCAAAAGTATATGCATCTCCTGAGATTAGGGTACATTGTAGCGAAGAAAAGAAATTTGAGATTATAAAAAACTTCTTTGATAAACTAAAGGAAAAATATCCAGAAATTGCTAATAGAGTTCAAAAAGTCATAACCATAGACGGTGTAAGATTAGAGTTTGATGATGGATGGGCTCTTGCAAGAGCAAGCAATACTGAACCCGTAATTGTATTAAGATTTGAGGCAAACACCGAGGAAAGATTAAAAGAATATCAAGAGATCTTTGAAAACATAATAAAAGAATGTTAGAAGAAAATTAAAGGGGGAAGAGAAAAAAATCTTCCCCCTCACTTTAAAACTAAGAAATAACTTTTCTCACATAATCAAGTATATTTTCTATTATCTCTTCCGAAGGATTGTCTTCCCTTATTATGATATTAAAAATTTTATCCTCAATTTCTTTAAATTCCTTTCCCAGAGTCCTTGCTATATCTCTTGCACTTAAATTCCAAAAATCTCCAAGGATCATCTTAGCAATATTTAAATCCTTCTCAGAAAAAAGTCTCTCAAGAGGGAATCTTGAAACTGAAAGCTTGTAAAGGATAACAATATTCTTATTAAAGGTTGGCTCCTCTATAGAAGAATAGCTAAATATTTCTCCAGTATTCAAATCAAGAGCTACAATTCCATTTAACGTTGGAGGATCATAATGTTCAATAGCCTTTCTTACAATATCTTCTACATTCATCCTTCCCACTATTCTTCTTACAGAATTCTCAATTTCCTTAATATCTCTTTTTTTCTTCAAAATATCACCTTATTTATATTTTCCATGTAATTTGGTGGTCTGATAAATAAATACAAGCAAAAGAATAACAAAAAGATAAAAATTAAACTGTGAAAAAATCTGGAAGAGAGACTTTAAAGTAAGAACAAATAAGGAAGGATTTTGTATAAAAAATCTCACCAATCTATATCCAATTATAAAAACTAAAGAGAAAATAAAAACCTCTAATAATAAAAGTATAAAAATGTAAACTTGTCTTTTTATCTTCTCATACCTTAGAGTATTAATGACCTTAATGTAAACTCTATCCCACTCCCTAACAATCTCGTCTTCTTCATTAACTTTTTCTTTAAGTTTCTTCTCTATCTCCAAAAATTCTTCAAATTCTCTTCTACACTCATCACAATTTCTTAGATGAGTAAAAAATTCTTCATCTACCTCAGGATATAAAAACATTTTTTCTCTAAAGTCCTGACAATTCATTTTTGCTCCCTTAAATAATTATATACTTTCTTTTTAGCTCTACAAATATAACTTTTTAAAGTATTTAATGGAATATCTAATATCTCACTTATTTCTTTATAAGAATAACCTTCCTGATAATAAAGAATCAATATACTCTTTTCCAAAGGAGATAAAGGCCTCCATACATCCCTCTGCTCTACCAATTCCTCAGGATTATAATATTTATTATCTTCTATCTCTACATCTATAAACCTATTCCTTTCCTTCAAATAATCCATAGCAAGATTATGAGCAATTCTAAAAAGATAATTTTTAGCTGTTTTCTCTTCAATATAAACGTCCATAGCCCTTAAGAAAGTCTCCTGAAGAATATCTTTTGCCCCCTCCTCATCCCCAATAAGCTTTCTTACATATTTATATATCTCTTCCCCATAAAGCTGAAAATAAGTTACTATATCACCCATTTTCTAAAATTATACAATAAAAAATAGCTATTGTATCTAATTTCATATTACTTTATAATCTCATTATTATGAAGGAAGTATTTTTCTCCATAGTAGTACCAGCTCATAATGAAGCACTTTATATTGATAAAACCATCAATTCGTTGAAAGAGATGGAGTACCCAAGGGATAAATTAGAAGTAATCATAGTAGAAAATGGATCCACCGATAATACCTTTGAGGTAATTAAAAAATTATCTCCCCCCTGGTTTAAAATCATATCTATAAAAGAGGCTGGAGTCTCAAAGGCTAAAAACGTAGGTATTGAAAACCTCTCTCCAGAAAGTGAATGGGTAATATTTTTAGATGCAGATACATACTTAGGCCAAAGTTTTTTAAAGGATTTAAGTGAATTCTTAAAGAAAAAACGAAGATAAAAATTTAGGATGTGGAATGGTTTCTATTCTTCCCTACCCTGACTACAAGATAGCAAGATTTTGGTACCACTTTTATAACTTTGCCAACAGAGTTACAAAAACCACAAGATCTATTCAAATCATAAGAAGAGATCTTCTTAGAGATCTGAGATTTGACGAAAGTCTTACCTTTGATGAAGATACCATGATGATAAGGGCTTGCAGAAAAAGAGCAAAATATTTCTTTTTCAAGACCAAGAAGGTCTTCTCTTCCACTAGAAGATTTGAGAAAAATGGATGGATAAAACAACTCTTCCAATGGATCTATTATGCATCTCTCCCCTACGAGAAAAAGAAGAAAATTAAATATAAAGTTCTAAGGTAAAAACTTTAAAAATACTTTTTTATAAACTCCATTACTACCCCTGAGATAATAGGAACACTAAAATTATCGTCTATCACATTAGGTAGTGCCTCCACAATAAAAGAAACTATTGCTCCTACCAATACAATATATAAAGGAAGTAATCCCTCAAACCATAAAAAGAAGGATACTACGAAACTCATACTTAAAAAACCAAGAGAACCCTCTAAAGTTTTATCAGAATTTTTAAAAAGCTTTTTCCTTCCCAAATTTATACCAACCCATTTTGCCATCATATCTCCAAGAGAAGTAAATCCTAAAGAGGCAAAGGCAATCTCTCTCTCAAAGAGGACAAAACTTATAAATATTCCAAGTAAAAAATTAGTTATAGAGGATACTCTCCCCACTTCTTTCTCTCTAAAGATTTTAAAATTCTTGGTTATCTCAAGTTGAAAGAAATTTTCTATTCTTCTTACCAGGATTCTCAATATGTCAAGAAGAGAGAAGATTGCAAGAATAATCCCAAGTATCAAAAGAACAACAAACTTTGAAGTGAAAATATAAAGGGGTATAAATAAGAGGGCAAAAGGCCTTGCCAAAATCCTCCAAAAAGTATGTTTCTCTGTATAAAATTTAAACCCATCTCTTAAAAGATTTTTAACAGCCTCATAGGTAATAATCACAGATAAAATTGTCAAAAATAAAACCCCTACATAACTTTTTGCATTTAGCCACATGAAAAAAGCTATTATGGGAAAGGCAGTAATAGTAAATACATCTCCTACCCCATGAGTGGCTATATTTAATAAAAGAAAATAAATCACGAGAAAAACAAAAAATTGTATTATTTGGACAGAAGAGAAATTCTGAACCAAAAGTTTAACAAATAAAAAGATAAAAAGGACTCAAAGAAGTAGCAAACCCTCTCCCACCTTTAAAGCCCAAATAAAAGGGAAATTTATGCCCTAAAACAGCGGAAAATCCTCCAAGATAGACAAAAAATTCAGGAAAATTAAAAATACACCTCAAAATTATCATAGGAATAAAGCCTTTAGAAACATCGTACAAAGCAGTAATTATGGCTGGAAATAATCCTACCGATCTTTTTACATTCAATACCCCCAGGATTTCCATCTCCAAGCTTTCTTATATCTACCTTCTTAAACCATAAGGGTAAGAAATACCCAGGAAGAAAAGAACCAAAAAGATAACCCAAACCAATTGAGAATATAAGTTTTAGTATGTTCTCCAAAATAATCATCTTTTAATTCCCCCTATTGTAATTAGAAATATTTTATAACAAATTGCAATAAATATGCTATACTTTATGCCATGAACAGAAAGATTAAACTTCCAGAATTCTTATTTTTTGATGGAGCTATGGGGACAGAGCTCCAAAGGAGAGGTCTTCCTCCTGGAACTCCACCTGAAGTATTAAACTTAGAAAATCCTGCTCTTGTGGAAGAGGTTCATAGAGATTACATAAAAGCAGGATCTATGGTGATAGAAACCAACACCTTTGGAGGAAATAGAATTCGCCTTAAAAGGGCAGGTCTTGATGGGAAAATCAAAGAGATAAACGAAAAGGGAGTGGAAATAGCCAAAAAAGCCTCAGAAGGGAAAGTCCTCATAGCAGGTTCTGTAGGACCCTTAGGAGAGCTCATTGAACCCTATGGAGATATCTCCGAAGAAGAGGCAGAAGAGGTTTTTACAGAACAGATAGAAATTCTCGTAAAATCAGGAGTAGACTTAATTCTTATCGAAACCATGATCTCCTTAAATGAGGCTCTTATTGCCCTTAAATCCGCTAAAAAGTTTGATATTCCTGTAGGAGTAACTATGAGTTTTGAATGGACAGAAAGAGGAGGTAGAACTCCTTTTGGAGATGAAGTAGAGTACTCTATTAAAACCTTAGAGGAGAATGGGGCAGATTTTGTAGGAGCAAATTGTGGAAGAGGTTTTGAAGATATGATAAAAATTGCTCCTATAATAAGAAGGGCTACTACTCTTCCTGTACTTATTCAACCTAATGCAGGCATACCCCAATGGGAAAATGGAAAACTAACATACCCTGAAACTCCTGACAAATTCAAAATTTTTGTTGAGGAGATGCTAAAGTTAAATATTAATTTTATAGGCGGGTGCTGTGGTACAACCCCTAATCATATAGAAGTTTTCAAAGAGTTTTATCTAAAAAGATAAACTTTCCTATCTTAGAAACCCATATTTTATACCCCATGGAGTATCCTAATTTCTTGATATTTATCTATAATTAAGATAAAATCAAAAAAGGGAATTGTTAAAAAATGCACGAGTGGGCTCTTGCTGAAGCAGTAGTAAATTCTGCAATAAAAATGGCTCAAGAGAAAAAATTGAGCCAAGTTAGGATTTTGTCCCTTAAAGTGGGGGAAGTACAACAAATTGATATGGAAGTGTTTGATTATGCAATAAAGGAGATTTCCAAAGGCACAATCTTAGAAAATTCTGAGATAAAATATACGATCTTCCCTGCAAAACTTCTCTGCAATAACTGTGGAAATGAATGGAGCTATATGGAAAGTTTTGAGAGCCTTACAGAAGAAGAAAGAGAAGCAATTCACTTTATTCCAGAAACCATTCATGTATATATAAAATGTCCAAAATGTAAAAGTCCAGATTTTGAAATAAAAGAAGGAAGAGGAGTATTTATTGAGGAAATAACATGATACATGATCCAAGAACATCAATTATAGACAAAAGATTAGAGAATGTGAAAAATATCATTGCCATAGGAAGTGGAAAAGGAGGAGTTGGTAAAAGTACTTTTTCATCTCTACTTTCTTTATTCTTAAACAAAAAAGGATATAAAGTAGGTCTCTTGGACTTAGATATATATGGACCTTCAACCCACCTTATATTAAATGCAGAAGATAAAACTCCCCAAGAGGAATACGGTTTAAAGCCTGTAGATATAAATGGAATAGAATTTATGTCCATAATCTACTTCACCCAAAATAAACCCTTAATTATGCGTGGAAAAGAGCTTACCGATACAATCCTTGAAATATTTGCAATTACTCGATGGAATAATTTAGATTACTTAATTATCGACATGCCCCCAGGAATGGGAGAGGTTCTTTTAGATCTTATAAAGTTTATAAAAAATCTACAATTTATCGTAATAACTAATCCCACTAAGATTGCTATGGAAACCGTAGAAAAGCTTATAAGATTTTTAAAGGAAAGCAATTACCCTATTTTAGGATTAGTAGAAAATATGAAAAATAAAGATGGCACCTTTGTAAAAGAAAAATGCAAAGGGCTAAACGTTAAATACTTAGGCCACATATCCTTCTACGAGGATATAGAAAATTATTATGGTATTCCAGAAAAATTAATAAATCAAAACTTAGATAAGGAAATTAATCAAATTGTTTCTAATTTCACATAAAAAACTTTGAATAAAGAGAGAGGGTGGACTATGGAGAATTTCAAAATTAAAATCAATGGGAACGAAGTAGAAGTCTCTCCTGGTAAAACAGTTCTTCAAGTCTTAAAGGATCTTGGAATCCATGTACCTGTGCTATGCCATTATGAACCCCTTATGCCTCAAGGATCTTGTAGACTTTGTGTAGTAGAAGACCGGGGAGTATTAAAGACTGCCTGCACCACTCCTGTAGAACCCAATATGGACATAAAGACCGATACTCCTAACGTAATAAACTCAAGAAAGCTTGTACTCCAACTACTCTTTAGTGAAAGAAACCATTATTGTATGTATTGCGAAGTAACAGGAGAATGTGAACTTCAGGACTTAGGCTATGAGTTTGGATTAGACCATTTTGAATTTCCCACCTATGAAAGAAGATTTCCAGTAGACAACACCCATGACTTTATAATGATGGATCATAATCGCTGTGTGCTTTGCAGAAGATGTGTAAGAGTCTGTTCTGAAGTTGCAGGACATTTCGTACTTGGAGAGATGGAACGTGGAATAGATACTATGATTATCGCAGATATGGATGTACCCCTTGGAAATTCATCTTGCGTATCCTGTGGTTTATGTGCCCAGGTATGTCCTACAGGAGCAATTATTGATAAAAGATCTTCTTACCTTGGAAGAGAAGTACAATCAGAAATTATTTATTCAAACTGTGATATGTGTCCTGTAGGATGTGGAATGGAGATTTATAAAAAGCAAGGAGCCAACTTTATAGTTAAGATATATGGAGACTGGAACTCCGATGTATCCCATGGACTCCTTTGTAAAGTGGGAAGGTATTTATCTTTGTATGATGAGAAAGATAGAGTTGTAGGCATAAAATTAAAGGATGACTTTGGCTACAGAAGATTACATGAAGACAATTTAATTGAAATTTTTAAGAATAAGTTAAATAATGCTGTGGCCTATGTAGATGGATCCTTATTTAACGAAGAGATAGAGATGATAAAGGAGGTCTTTAAAGACAAAGTATATTCTCTTTATCCAAATAATTCTCCTATACCCACAAACATCAACTTATCAGAGCTTGACAACAAAGAATTTTATGTAGTTATAAATGCAGATCTAAATAGAGAATATGGAGCAGTAGGATCCATAGTAAAGAGAAATGTTATAGGGAAAAAAGACAAAATTAAATGGTTATCGATAAGGAATTTAATAGCCTCGCTAAGATAGCAGATTACGTCTTCAACATAAAAGACCTAAACTTAGCTATGGATATATTGAAGAAGCAAAAAGAAGTAGTAGTTATCTATAAGGATATTACTGAGGAGGAGAAAAACCTCCTAAGCTCATTAAATAACGCCAAATTCTTGCATCTTCCTAAAGAGACTAATTCCATTGGACTTCAAAAATATGATATCAAGCATGAAAAGGTAGAAGCAGAAAATGTATTCATCTTTGGAAAGAATTTAGAAGGTATAAAAGATCTTCCTATACAGAATTCCTTTGTAGTGGTATTTACACCCTACGAGGATGAGGTATTAAGAAGAGCAGACCTAATAGTAGGAATAACCAATGGCTTTGAAAGAGAAGGATCTTTCTATAATTTAGAAGGCAAAAAACTTAAGAAGGAAAAGGTTCTAAAGCCAGATTTTGATGTGTTAGATTTAAAATCTTTCCTTTCCACAGTATTAGGAAAAACTGAAAAAGTATTCTAAAGAATGAGGTGAAAAATTATGGGAAAGATAAAAGTTGCTTCTGTATGGTGCGAGGGATGCTCTGGATGCCATATGTCCTTCCTTGATATGGACGAAAGATTAGTAGAACTAATTAATAAAGGATTGGAAATAAATGCAACTCCTATAACCGATTTGAAAATACCTGATGAAGGAACCGATATAGGAATAATCGAGGGGGCAGTAGCCACCGACCATCATGAAGAAGAAGTGAAGATGATGAGAGAAAGATGTAAAATAATTGTAGCCCTAGGAGATTGTGCAGTCTTTGGCGGAATTCCCACCATGAGAAACTATGTTTCAAGAGAAGAACTTCTAGAAAGAGGTTATATAACCACAGAAAGTACTGTCGATGGTAAAATACCTACCTCTCCAGAAATAGGTAAACATCTTCCAAAAACCAAAGCAGTAAATGAGGTAATAAAAGTTGACCTTTATGTTCCGGGATGTCCTCCATCGGCAGACGCCATATATTATGTTTTGAAAGAAGTTCTTGAGGGAAGAATTCCTAAATTAGAAGGCGAACTTCTTAAGTATGAATAAGAGGTGAGAAAACTATGGAAAAGAAGATAACCATAAGTCCAGTTACAAGAATAGAAGGACACGCAAGAGTTACCATCCATCTCAATGATGAAGGAAAGGTAGAAAATGCATTCTTCCATGTAGATCAATTTAGAGGATTTGAAAAATTCTCTGAGGGAAGATATTTTGCAGAAATGCCAGTTATCACTGAAAGAATATGCGGAATATGTCCTATAAGCCATCACTTAGCTTCTGCAAAGGCTACCGATGAGATCATAGGAGTAGAAATACCAAGAACTGCAAAACTTTTAAGGGAACTTATCCATATGGGACAAATTATTCAGTCCCATTCCATGCACTTTTTTGAATTGGCAGGACCAGATCTCATTTTAGGTTGGGATGCAGACCCAAAAATTAGAAATGTAGTAGGGCTAATTCAACAAAATCCAGACCTTGCATTGAAAGCAGTAAAGCTAAGAAAGTTTGGACAAAGAATCATTGAACTTGTGGCAGGAAGAAGAATTCACCCCACCTTCGCCGTACCAGGAGGGGTTAATTCTTCCCTATCTCCTTCTGCAAGGGATGAGATCTTAAGTGGTATTGATGAAATGATTGGATATATTAAAGAAGGTATAAAATTAGCTGAAGACTTTATAGAAAAGAATAAAGAGCTATGTGACAAATTTGCCTCCTTCCCTACAGGATACATGGGACTTGTAAAAGAAGATGGTTCTCTTGAACTTTATGATGGAAAAATAAGATTTATGGATAAAGATGGAAACATTATCAAAGAATTCAAGCCCCAATACTATCTAAGATATATTGGAGAAAAGGTTGAAGATTGGTCCTACTTAAAATTCCCATACTATAAACCCTTAGGATATCCTAATGGAGTCTATAGAGTAGGTCCTCTTGCAAGATTAAACATAGCCGACAAAATTAGCACTCCTCTTGCCAATGAGGAATTCAAGAAGTTTAAATCTATTAACAATGGTAAACCTGTAGAAGGATCTATTTACTATCACTATGCAAGACTTATTGAAACCATCTATGCCCTGGAAAGAGCAAGAGAAATTTTGGAAGATCCTGAAGTAATGAGCCCCAACGTATTAGAGGTAGGAGAAGTAACCAATGAAGAAGGGGTAGGCGTAGTAGAGGCTCCAAGAGGAACATTAATTCACCATTATTGGGTAGACGAAAAAGGCACCATTGAGAAAGTAAATCTCATAGTGTCTACTGGACACAACAATTGGGCCATGAGCAAAGCTGTAGAAATGGTAGCAAAGGCCTTTGTAGATGGTAAAAATCTAAAAGAAGGTATGCTCAACAGAGTTGAAGGAGCTATTAGATGTTATGATCCTTGCTTGTCTTGTTCCACCCATGCCATAGGAAAAATGCCCCTTGTTGTTGAACTATACGACAAAGATGGAAATATCATTGACGTTATAAAGAGAGATTGAAGATATTACTGGTAGGATTTGGAAATCCTTATAGAAGAGATGATGGCTTAGGAATAAAGCTCCTGGATCTCATAAATTATAATGTGGAGAAAATGAAGGTCCAGGAGCTTAGTTTTGATATGGCTGAGATTCTTAAGGATTACGATATGGTAATCTTTGTTGATGCTTCCTTAGAAGGCGATGAGATAAGTTTTAGAAAGATACAAGAAGAATCTACCTTTTCTCCTCTTACCCACCATACCCCCTGCGAGGAACTCTTATCTTGGACAAGAGTATTATATGGAAAGACACCAGAATTTTATCTTCTCTCTATAAGAGGATACGACTTTGACTTTGGAGAGGAATTATCAGATAAAGCAAAGGAAAATTTAGAAAAGGCATTAGAATTTATTAAAGGCTTTCTTGAGAGCATTTCATGAAATCTTACAAACTAAGAGTCTGGGGAATTGTACAGGGAGTAGGTTTTAGACCCTTCATTTATAGACTTGACAAAAAGTCTAAACCTTAGGGGATGGATTTTAAATTCCACAGGATCAGTTCAAATCCTCATACAAGGAGAAGAAAAAAACTTGGAAAAATTTATGGAACTACTCTTAAAGGAAGCCCCTCCCCTCTCAAGGATTGAAGGTATAGAAAAAGAAGAAATAGAAGTAGAAGAGATATCAGATTTTAAAATTCTTGAAAGCAAAGAAGATATTGGTTTTAATTTCATATCCCCTGATATTGCCATATGCGAAGACTGTTTAAGAGAGATGAGAGATCCTAAAGATAGAAGATACAATTACCCTTTTATAAACTGCACCAATTGTGGACCCAGATATACCATAATAGAAGATCTTCCCTATGATAGAGACAAAACTACTATGAAAATATTCGAAATGTGTGAGGAATGTTATAAAGAATATCATGATCCTTCATCCAGAAGATTTCATGCCCAACCCATATCCTGTTATAATTGTGGCCCTCAAATTTGGATCTATGGAGAAGAATCCAAAGACCTTTTTAAAAGGATATCAGAGTATCTTGATGAAGGAAAGATTCTTGCCATAAAGGGCATTGGAGGATTTCATCTTGCCTGTGACGCCACTCAAGATGATACGGTAAGAAAACTGAGAGAAAGAAAAAAGAGGCCTTCAAAACCCTTTGCCCTCATGATGAAGGATATAGAGACTATAAAAGAATACTGCTTTGTAAGTGAAGAGGAAGAGAAAATTCTTAAATCAAAGCAATCTCCCATTGTCCTTCTAAGGATAAAAGATCTAAAAGATATATCACCTCTTGTAGCTCCTGGAAATAATTATTTAGGAGTAATGCTTCCATATGCTCCTTACCACCACCTTATTTTTGATCACTTCAAAAAACCCCTCATTATGACCAGTGGAAATTTATCCGACGAACCTATAGTAAAAGATAATGAGGAAGCTATGGAAAGATTAAAAAATATTGCCGATATATTTGTTTTTTCACAATAGAGAAATAAAACATCGCATAGATGATAGCGTAGTGTTTGTAGAAAATAAAGAGGTTCAGATTATAAGAAGAGCAAGGGGATATGCTCCCGACCCTGTAAAGATTCCAATTAAATTAAAACCTACCCTTGCCTTAGGAGGAGAACTAAAAAATACCTTCTCTTTGGGAAAAGAAAATTACGTTTTTATGAGTCCTCATATTGGAGACTTAAAGGATAAGGAAACCTTAGAAGTCTATGAGGAGACCATCCAAGAATATATAAGACTTTTCAAAATCGAGCCTGAAATACTTGTGCATGATCTCCATCCTCAATACCTCTCTACCGATTTGGCTCAAAGATTCAAAAAATATATGGAGGTAAGAGCAATCCAACACCACAAAGCCCATTTTTACTCCCTTCTTCTTGATAGAGAGATTACCGAAGATATAATATGTTTTACCTTTGACGGAACAGGCTATGGTGAAGATGGAAAAGTATGGGGAGGAGAGGTATTTGTAGGAAATATAGAGGAGATAAAAAGAGTTGCGCACTTCAAATACTTTCCCATTGTAGGAGGAGATATAGCTATAGAAAACCCAAGAAAAATCGCTCTTTCCTATATAATTAAAAATTTTCCAAAAGATACAGACAAAATACTGCCTAATATAGATGAACTTGAAAAGAACGTAACTAAAATACTCCTTGAAAGAGAAGAAAACGTATTTTACACATCATCTTGCGGAAGAATCTTTGACCTTGTATCTGCCCTCCTTGGAATAAGAGAAAGGATTGACTATGAAGGACAAGCAGCTATCGAATTAGAAATGCATGCCATGGAATCCAAGGAAGAGTCATATTATCCTTTTTCGCCTTGTTGAAAACGAAATACCTTGAAATTGACGTTTTTGCCAAGCATTGAGAAGATTATAAAAGAAAAAAATAAAAAAGATAAAAGAGACATTGCCAGAAAATTTCACAACACCGTCTCCCAAATAATAATAGCCTTATCAGAAATATTTAGAGAAGAATACAAAATAAACAAAATTGGATTTTCAGGAGGTGTCTTTCAAAATAGGCTACTTTTAGAAACCACAATCCCTATTCTTAAAGAAAGAAAATTTGAAGTATATACCCACCAAAAGGTCCCCACCAATGATGGAGGAATATCCTTAGGACAAATGATTATGGGATACAAATAATGTCATTCACACTTTATTATTACTTCCTCTTCCTTTAACCCTTCTCCCCAAACTTTTAATTTTATCTCCCCCGAAAGTCCAAGGCTTTTTACTATTGCAAGAGCTCTTCCCTTATAAAGACTTATCTCATTTCCTACAAAACTTTCCTGAGAAACAGGATCTGCATTACCCAAAGCTAATAATTTACCTACTCCTTCCACTTTAACCCTTACCTTATTCTTTGCATCTGTTACCTCTCTTCCCAACTCATCTATTGTAACAATTTTTATAAAGCTAAGATCCTCATAAGAAGAAATTATATTTCTATCAGGAATCAATCTCAAACCTACAGGATCTCCTGTAGTCTCTAAAATATCTCTTCCTACCTCTACCCCATTTTTATAAGCTATAACCTCAAGTCTGCCTTCTTCATAATTTAAATCATAAAAGACTTTGTATTTCACCCTATCTCCAGCAATCTTTCTGCCCATACTTTTTCCATTCAAAAATAGCTCTACTTCATCAGCATCAGAATATATGTAAACCCTTAAAGGTTTACCTTCATAACCCTTGAAATTATAATTTCTCTCTACAGGTTCCCATCCCCACATCTTCAAGTATATCTTTCTCCCATAAATCTCAGGGGGAAGAACTACAATATAAGGATCTTTTCTTAATCCCCATACAATATCTCTATAATAGGATTGAGGCTTTTTGTCACCACAAATATCAATATCTCCACAATTAGAAATTAACCAAGGAAAATGCCCTAAAAAATTCCTTGCCTCCTTCTCATCCAACGATGCTCTACCAATACCTGCCTCACCTAAGTAATCCATTGCAGTCCAAACAAAATCTCCAATTACATTGGAGTTTTCTAAGGTTTCCTTCCAATTATCATACAAAGTATAAGGAAAAGTTTCGGTTCCACAAATTATACGATTGGGATATTTCTCGGCGTCATATCTATATCTATCTATTTTGTAGTTATATCCTGCAATATCAAGGGTTTTAAAATACTTTTCAGTGATCTTTCCCCATTTCTCTCTTACCTCTTCACCTTCTTGCCAAACTCCTAATATTACAATACCGTTTTCTTCTACATCTTCCGCTTTTATATTCTCAAAAGGAATTCCACAAAAAGCAGAAGTTACAAATCTTGAAGAGTCTAATTCTTTAACCTTCTTAGAAAGCCTCTCACTCCATTCAAAAATGCTTGCATATCCCTCATCTCTCTCCCAGTCTACGCCTGATCCCCAAGTTATTTCATTACCTATAGACCACATAACTATGGAGGGATGATTAAAATCCCTCTTTATAGTATTTTCTATATCTTCCTCCCAATACTTTTCAAAGAATAGATGATAATCATAGGCCCTTTTCCCCGTAGTCCATACATCAAAAAACTCTTCCATTACCAACATACCCAATCTATCACAGGCATCAAGAAAGGATGGAGAAAAGGGATTATGAGCAGTCCTTATGGCATTAAAACCATTCTGTTTTAAGATTTCAACTTTTCTCTCTTCAGCCCTATCATAGCTTGCACTACCAAGAATTCCATTATCGTGATGTATACATCCACCTTTGAGTTTAATAACCCTACCATTCAACTTAAAACCAACCTTAGGTATAATCTCAATCTTTCTTATACCAAAGTAAGTAGAATCAACATCGGACTCTTCCCCATCTACTAAAACTTTTACCTCCAGCTTATATAGATACGGATCTTCAATATCCCACAACCTATAATTGTAAATCTCTAATATTTTTGAGATGACCTTTTCTTCTTCGTCTATTTCAAAATTTTCTTCATCCTCTTTTATTAATTCATCTTCTTTCGAAAAAATCCTAAATTGCAATTTACCTCTAATTCTCTTCCCACTTTTTAGCCCAACCTTAATATCTAATAAAGCCTTCTTCTCATCAATGACATCACTCTTCACATGAAGTTCCCAAGGTTTAATAAATACCTCTCCCCCTACCCTCAACCAAACATGCCTATAAATACCAGTGCCTGCATACCATCTGGAGCTTGGTTTATGTACATTATTTATATACACTAACAGAGTATTTAACCCCTCGTGGACATATTTTGTAATATCTACCAAAAAGCTTGAATATCCATAAAAATGCTTTTTAAGAAGAGTTCCATTTAAATAAATTTCTGAGTATCCCATTATGCCTTCAAATTCTAAGATTAAATTTTTNCCNAAAAGTTCTTTATCAATAACTAAATCTTTCCTGTAAAAGATATTAGCTCCAGCAGTAAATCCCTCATCAGGTCCCGAAGGATTATCTTTACTTCTGGGTTTCTCAATAGCTATATCGTGAGGAAGATCCACCTTTTTCCAATCATCTCTAAGGAGAACTTGGCTCAAGAAAGCTAAATTCTCTTCTAAATATTCCCAATCTTTATCAAGATTTATCTTTAACATTTTGCAAACCCCCTACTTTGAAATTTAAAGTAAACATTTCATAGAAATTTTAGCTGTTTTTATTTAAATTTGTCAAATTTACTAACACCAGCATAAACATTAAGTTAAAAATAAAAAGTTTACTAGATTGATTTTATAGAAATAGAGTGATATCATATTATTGAGATGGTTTAGTAAAAAGTTTACAAAACAGAACCTAAGGGAGGTGTCTTTGAATGAAAAAAATACCTACTTATCTCTCTTCTCCTCTTCCTATTGGTTGTGTCCTCTGGAAGTTTTGCACAAGGGCTTCCCGCCGGTATTCCAAGAGATAAAACCTTAATTCTACCATTCCTATTTGCGCCTCTTCCTGTTCCGGGGAACTGGAACTTATGGGCTGGTTGGAGAGCACAGAACTGTGGATTATATCAATTTGTAACAGAACCTCTTTGGACACTAAACCCTGATGTTGTTAAAGGAGGAATAATCAATGCATTAGCAGCATCAGAACCTATTTATAATAGTGACTTTACAAAATTAGTAATAAAACTTAGAAAAGGAATATATTGGAGCGACGGTGTTGAATTTACTGCTGACGACTTGGTCTATACTATTCAAACAGTAAAAGACACTGAGGGACTTGACTACCATGGAGCAATGCAAGATGTAAAAAGAGTCTACGCCCCAGACAAATACACAGTGGTGGTAGAGCTTAACAGACCCAACAGTAGGTTCCACACCTTCTTCCTTGAAAGATGGGGCGCCTTAAGACCTATGCCAAAACATATCTTTAGCAAAGTCAAAGATGTACTTACCTTCGATTTTAACCCTCCAGTAAGTTTAGGACCCTACGTATACGTAGCTCATGACCCAGCAGGATATTGGGTACTTTGGAAAAAGAGAGAAGACTGGAAGAGAACAGTTACCGGACAATTATTTGGTGAACCAAAACCCGAATATGTATTATTTATAAACCATGGCACACCAGAGAAGCAAAATATGGCTATGTTGAGACATGAACTTGATGTAATACAAGGCACAGCAGAACAAATGCTAACAATGTTAAAAATGAGTAACACCACGAGAAGCTATCGTAATACATGGCCTTACATTGACCCAAGGGATATATCTACTAGAGGTCCAGCCTTTAACCATCTGGTATTCCCATATAATAATAAAGAGGTAAGATGGGCACTTGCATTAGCAATAGATGCTGTTGAAACAATCATATCCACATATAATGGAATGGCTGCAATGACTCCTGGACTTCCTCTTGTTGTTGGTAAGAACTTCTATGATTGGTATTTCAAACCCTTAAAACCATGGCTTGAAAACCTAACCTTAGATATTGGTGGTGGACAAAAATTTAAACCTTGGGACTCACAAGCACCTTGGAGACTATTAGAATGGGCAAAGAAAAATTACAAGGTAGATATTGATCCTAAGAATGAAGAAGAGGTAAGGCTTACATTAGGTTATGGCTGGTGGAAATATGCACCTGACGTGGCAGAAAAATTACTAACAAAGAATGGATTTAAGAAGATAGGAGGAAAATGGTACTTACCTGATGGTAAGCCTTGGAAGATTACAATCTTAAGAGGTCCAGATCCAACAGATATGTCGAATATTTTCATCCTTGGTGTAGCTGAGCAATGGAAAAAATTCGGTATAGATGTAGTCTTCAATGTAACAACCGCCGCAGCCACCTTAGCTTTAAACGGACAATTCGAAGTACTCAATACAGGACACGGTGGATTTGCAGGAGAGCCTTGGGGCTTACATCCTGATTTATATCTGTGCTTCAATGCAATGAACAGCAAATATGTCAGACCTATAGGAGAACCAACTCTTGGCTGGGCTGGAAGATGGAGTGATCCTCGTATGGATAAAATAATCGCTGATTTAGAAAAAACTCGTTGGACGGATCTTCCGAGAATCAAAAAACTTAGGCTTAGAGGGATTAAAATTAGAAATCGAAGAAATGATCGCAATTCCCGTAATTAACTGTCCAATAGCTATTGTATTCGACGAGTATTATTGGACTAACTGGCCAAGCCCTAGTAATGATTATGCACGTTGTGATAATTTCACCACATGGCCACAGTTAAAGTATATCTTACATCAAATAAAACCTACTGGCAAAAAGTAGACTATAATAAAAAAATGCGGGCATGGAATAAATCCATGCCCACCATACATCGAAAGAGAGGTAGTTTAATTATGTCTTTTGTTAAAAGATATTTAATACCAAGATTGATCCAATATATAATAGTTACCTTCTTGGGTTTAACTGCTATTTTCTTATTTCCTCGCTTACTTCCGGTAGATCCAATTAAGCAAGAGCTAATTAGGTACCAAACTTTTGGTGTGTATGTCTCTCCTGAACAGCAAGAACAAATAATGAAAACTCTTAAACAACTTTATGGCCTTGAGGGAAGTTTATGGGAGCAGTATTTATCTTTCTGGAAAAGATTATTCAAATTTGATTTTGGACCATCTTTATCCCGTTTTCCAACGCCTGTGAATAAAGTAATAGGCATGGCACTACCATGGACTGTGGGGCTTTTATCATTCACCACAATTACCGCATGGATACTAGCAGTTATAATAGGAGGAATAGTGGGGTATTATAGAAAAAGGTGGATGGAAGTATTTAACTTTGTCATAATGATTATAAGACCAATTCCATATTATATTACGTCTCTTATATTCTTAATACTCTTTGCCTATATTTTCCCCATATTTCCTTTGAGCGGTGGAGTAGGAATAGGCACAACCTTAGCTTTTAATCTTTCAACTATCTTAAATATTTTAAAACATGCAATATTACCTGCCCTGACATTAATTGTTGTTGGTTTTTGCTGGCAATTTCAAAGTATGAAGTTAATAACTCAATCTACTAAAAATGAAGATCATGTCATATATGCAAAAATTGCAGGGGTAAATGATAGTAAAATTGTAATGAACCATGTTATAAGAAATGCTATGTTACCCATGGTGACCCAACTCGGCTTGCAATTTGGTACAATTTTTAGTGGAACTTTAATAACAGAAATGGTATTTGCATATCCTGGCATTGGATGGATACTATATGACTCTATAATGAGAGCAGATTATAATTTAATCATGGGTATTATGTGTATTTCAGTAATAGCAGTAACCACTTCTATTTTATTTCTCGATTTGGTGTATCCTTTATTCGATCCAAGAGTACGTTACAGATAAGATTTATTTTAACGGAGGCTGGTAAAAAGTGAAGAAATTAATTGGATTATTTTATGATTTATTTAAAGATTATAGGTTTACCATATCATTTATCATTTTTCTTCTTTTAATAATTTTAGCGATTCTTTCTTTTTGGTCGCCTTATAATCCTCAAAGAACTTATCAGGTGCCTTCAGGACTACCCCCCTCCAAAGAACACCTATTAGGAACAAATTNGCTTGGTCAAGATATTTTTTGGCAACTAACCTTTGCAGTCAAAAACTCTCTCACAATAGCAATTGTTACTGCCTTTTTTTCAAGAATCATAGCTGTAATTGTAGGAATCTTTGCGGGATATAAAGGAGGAAAAGCGGACAGAATCCTAACCACCATAGGCGACACTACAATGGTACTCCCTTTCCTGATCATTTTAATCATAATATCCATGATTTTGAAAGACTGGACTAATAACTTTTTAAATTTAGGGTCTTCTTCTTGCCTTTTTTTCTATGGGCCTGGGATGCAAGGGTTATAAGGTCTCAAGTATTAAGTCTGAGAGAAAGAGACTTTATAAAGGTAGCAGTACTTTCAGGTATGCCTACTATAAGGATTGTAAGAAAGCAATTATTACCTCATGTTCTTCCCATAATATTTACAACTTTTATTAATAATATGTCATGGGCTATAGGAATGGAGATCACGTTAGCATACCTTGGTTTAGGAATTGATCCAACTATTCCAACTATTGGAACTATGCTCCAAACAGCTATATATAGACAAGCTCTCTTTATGGGACTTTGGTGGTGGCTCGCAACTCCCATAGTTACCGCCATTCTATTATTCATTGCTCTTTACTGGCTTTCCGTAAGTTTAAGCGAATACTTAGATCCAAGAGCAAGATTTCAAAGAGTAGGAGCTTAGTTAGGAGGAATTATCAAGATAGGAAAAAATTTTAGAGATAAAGAACATATCTAAGATATATTCAGTAGGGAGTTTATTTTCAAGAATAAGAATTACTGCAGTGGATAACGTATCTTTTTATATTAAGCCTGCAGAAATATTTACGTTGGCTGGAGAAAGTGGTTGTGGAAAAACCACCTTATCTAAAATAATATTAGGCTTTGAAGAACCTAACTCTGGAGAAATAATTTATGAGAATAAATCAACAAAAAACATTGATAGAATAGAATTCATGAAAAAGGTGCAAGGAGTATTTCAGAATCCATTTGAAAGTTTTAATCCTCTTCTCCCTATTGAGGATATATTCTTTGAAACAATATATAACTTTAAACTAACCACAAACAAAAATGAAGCGGTAAAGATAATTGAAGAAAAACTAAAATGCTGTAGGATTATCCTTTGAAGACATTCATAACCGTTACCCTAACGAACTTTCTGGAGGGCAATTACAGAGAGCATCAATAGCTCGAGCTCTCTTAACCAACCCTTCTATACTCATAGCAGACGAACCTGTATCCATGGTTGATGCCTCTTTAAGAATGTCTATCGTCAATTTATTTTCAAAATTAAAAAATCAGATCGGATTAAGTGTATTATATATCACCCATGATCTTGCTACTGCTTATTATGTTAGTGATCGAATTGCAATCATGTTTCGTGGAAATATTATTGAAATGGGGCCTGTAAATAAAGTGTTGTTATATCCCAAACATCCTTATACTCAACTTTTATTGGAATCAATTCCTGAAGCAGATCCTGAGAAAAAATGGAGGGAAAACATAACAATCGCAGATACTGAATATAAAGAATACTTAAAAGAAGGATGTAAATTCGCAGGAAGATGTAATTTTGTTAGAGATATATGTAAGAAGGAAAGGCCGAAAGAAATTATGATAGACGATGTTTTAGTAAGATGTCATCTATATAGCGAAAATAAATCAACCATATCCGCTTAAGAGTAGGAGGACTTGTGATGAGTATAATATTAAAAACAGAAAACTTAAAAGCTTTTTATATTTTAAAATATTTGGGAGAAGAACAGGTAATAAAAGCGGTAAATGGAGTAACCTTAGAAATCCTAGAGAACGAAATATATGGAATTGCAGGCGAATCTGGCTGTGGAAAATCAACTTTGTTAAAGGTCTTGCTTGCTAGTTTGGATCCACCACTAAAGCATATAGATGGATCTCTTTTTTATAATTTTGATAGTAATTTTATAGATGTTTTAAGAATCCCTAAGGAAGAGTTGAAAAAATTCAGATGGAAATTCATATCATACATTCCTCAAGGATCTATGCATGTTCTTAATCCTGTTAAAAAAGTGAAGGATTCTTTTCTTGAAGTTTTAGAAAGCCACGTTAAAGAAAAGGATAAAAAAGCTTACTTAGAGCTATCAATAGAACACTTAAAAGAGCTTGGTCTTTCTCGTGAGATATTAGAAGCTTATCCTCACCAGCTTTCTGGAGGCATGAGACAAAGAGTTGTTATTGCACTTTCTACTCTTTTACATCCCAAAATTATACTTGCAGATGAACCTACAACTGCCTTAGATGTAGTCGCCCAAAGAGCAGTAATTCAACTTTTAAAAAGCATTCAAGATAATCTCCAGAATACTATTATAATCGTAACTCATGATATGGGAATACATGCTCAGATAACCACAAAAATGGCAATAATGTATTCAGGGAAAATTGTAGAAAATGCTCCTACAAAAGAGATATTTAAAAATCCACTTCATCCTTATACTAAATACCTAATTCAATCTTTACCTCATATAGGAGATAAAGAGCCAAGAGAAGGAATACAAGGAAGTCCTCCATCTCTGATATCTCTGCCTCCAGGTTGTGCTTTTCATCCCAGATGTCCTTATGCTCAACCAATTTGCAAATCAGAAGAACCAATGCTAAGGGAGGTATCTCCAGGGCATAAAGTAGCTTGCTTTATAGTCACTTAAAAAGAACATAAACAAAATTGATCTTTCAAAAACTTGCTTTAAATTTGATCACTACTATATGTAGAGGTGCTTTATTCAGTGATAAACTATTCACAAAGTTATCAGATAAGATAATTGAAGGAGGTTTAAGTATGGAAAAGATAGAAAAAGCTCTTGAGTCTTTCAAAAAGGGATATAACTGTTCCCAATCGGTATTCTCAGCTTATTCTGACATATTTAATGTAGATAGAAACACTGCCTTGCTTATTGCAAGTGGCCTTGGGGGTGGAATAGGAAGAACAGGAAATGTCTGTGGAGCAGTAACTGGAGCAGTACTTATTTTAGGACTCAAATATGGGTTTTTTAAAGAAGATGAAATAGATCTGGGAAAAGAAAGAGTATACTCCAAAGTAAAGGAATTTTTAAAGAGATTTGAGGAAGAAAACAAGAGTATAATATGTAAAGAGTTAATTGGAGTAGATATAGAAACAGAAGAAGGATTAAAAAAGGCAAAAGAAGAAAAAATATTTGGTAATATATGCCCCAAGTTTGTAGAGTCAGCTTGTAAAATTCTGGAAGAAATGATTAAATAATTTGAAAAAAAGTGGAGGTAAGATATGTGTCTTGGAGTTCCGTTAAAGATCGTAGAAATAAAAGAAGGAAATATTGCCATAGTGGACATGGGAGGATCCACCTTAGAGATAAGCACCATATTTACCCCAGAAGTTAAAGTGGGAGATTATGTATTAGTCCATGCTGGATTCTCTATAAGTATTCTATCCAACGAGGAAGCAGAAGAAATAATTTCGGCATTAGAAGAGCTTGAAAAATAAATGGAACTAAAAGATCTTTTAGAGAAAATAAGAACCATCTCCACAAAAGAAATAAATATAATGGAATTTTGTGGTACCCATACTCATGAGATATTTCGTTATGGCATAAGAGAAATTCTCCCACCCAACATTCACCTTCTTTCTGGGCCCGGATGCCCAGTATGTGTCACTGCAGAGGAAGATATCGACTATATAATTGCCCTTTCTCAAGAATACAACTTAGGCATCATAACCTTTGGAGACCTTGTGAATGTACCAGGAAGTTTAGGAAGCTTAAATTACCTAAGGGCAAGAGGAAAAGAAGTAAGAGTAGTATATTCTCCCCTTGAATCTTTAAATATTGCTAAAGAGAATCCTCATAAAAAATATCTCCTCGTGGGAATAGGTTTTGAAACTACTGCACCTAATTTAGCCTACACCCTTATAAAGGCAACAGAAGAAAACATTAAAAATCTATACTTCCTATCCCTACATAAGCTTACTCCTCCTGCTATGAAAGCCATATTAGATATGGGAGAAATAAAACTCGATGGGATTATTGGACCTGGGCATGTATCTACCATAATAGGAAGGGTAGGCTGGAAGGAGATCTTTGAAAAGTATAGAGTACCTTTCGTAATCATGGGATTCAAACCTGAAGAGATTGTTTACGGAATATATCACTTAGTAAAAATCATAGAAGAAGGAGAGCCAAAACTTTTAAATGCCTATGAAAGAAGTGTAAAAGAGGAAGGAAACAAACATGCCCTTGAAGTAATGTATAAGGTTTTTAAGAAAGGACCTGCTAATTGGCGTGGCCTTGGAATTATAGAAGAAAGTGGCCTTGTTTTAAGAGAGGAATTTGAAGATTTTGATGTAAGAAGAATTTATCCATTAAAGATAGAAAAAAGGGTAGATAACTATAACCCTTGTAAATGCGGAGAGGTTCTTAGAGGAGTTTTAAAACCCACCGAATGTCCACTATTTGGTAAAGCCTGTACTCCAGAATATCCTAAAGGTCCCTGCATGGTATCCTCAGAAGGGACATGCTCTGCCTATTACCTCTATGGAGGAGTATAGATTATGGAAGATATTATCCTTCTTTCTCATGGAAGTGGCGGAGAAAGCACAAGAAAATTAATAGAAGAAGAGATATTAAAATATTTTGGAAACGAAATATTAAATGAGCTTTATGACTCTTCCATCTTTGAAGCCTCTGGAAAACTTGCCTTTACCACAGACTCCTTTGTAATATCTCCTCTCTTTTTTAACGGTGGAGATATTGGAAAACTCTCCATCTATGGAACTGTAAATGACCTTTCGGTTATGGGAGCAAAACCTCTCTATTTGAGTGTAGGATTTATTATTGAAGAAGGCCTTACTTTTAATGAGTTTCGTCAAATACTTCAATCTATGAAATCTGCCAGTGAAGAATGCATGGTAAAGATTATTACGGGTGATACAAAAGTAGTAGAAAAAGGAAAGGGAGATAAGATTTTTATAAACACTACAGGTATTGGAATAATTGAAGAAGGAATGGACTGGAGAGGAAGGAAAATAGAAGAAGGAGATGTAGTAATAATAAATGGAGGAATTGGAGAACACGGACTTTGTATTATGCTTCAAAGACTTGGTATAAAAACTGACGCAGAAGTAAAATCAGATCTTGCTCCCTTAAACTCTTTAACCCTGCCTCTTCTAAAAATTTCTAATAATATAAAATTTATGAGAGATCCTACAAGAGGGGGAGTTGCAGGAGTACTAAATGAAATTGCTCAAAAGCATAATGTAGAAATTGAGGTGGAGGAAGAAAATCTCCCCATAAAACCCTGGGTAAAGTCTGCCAGTGAAATTCTTGGAATAGATCCACTATACTCTGCCAATGAAGGAAAGGTAGTAATAATTGCCTCTGAAAAAGACCAGGACAAAATTATGAACTTTTTAAAAAATCATCCTCAAGGAAAAGAGGCAAGGATCATAGGAAAAATTAAAGGAAAGGGAAGTAGAGTTTACCTAAAAACAAGACTTGGTACAAGAAGAATATTAGATCCTCTTAAAAGAGACTTATTGCCAAGGATTTGCTAAAAACACAAAAGGGGGTGTTTTTTTCGATGTCAACAAAAAGGATTTTACAAATGATTTTATCAAAGAAAAATCTTACGAGCTTAATACTCCTTTTTATCCTTATTTTTACCATCTCAACTATAACAACTAGTAAAGGAGATGATACTTCATTGTTAAAAAAAACCATAGGGAAAATTCCACCCAATGGAAATCCTCTTATATCCCATAAATTTGGAGCAGATCCAGCGGTACTTGTTTATAAAGATAGAGTATATATCTACCTTACTAACGACATAGTAGAATATGACAAAAATGGAAATGTACTGGAAAATTCTTATAGCAAAATAAACAAAATCACAGTAATCTCTTCGGAAGATCTAGTAAATTGGACTGATCATGGCGAAATTGAAGTTGCAGGGCCAAACGGCATTGCTAAATGGGCTCAAAACTCTTGGGCACCTGCCGTTGCCTACAAAAAGATAGATGGTAAGGATAAATTCTTCCTATATTTTGCTAACAATGCTAATGGGATAGGAGTATTAACAGCAGACACTCCTTTAGGACCATGGACCGATCCTTTGGGAAGATCACTCATCAACTGGGCAACTCCAGGAGTTGCAGGAGTTGTATGGCTCTTTGATCCAGCAGTCTTAGTAGACGATGATGGCAGAGCATACATATACTTTGGGGGAGGGGTTATGCCTGGAAGAGAGGAAGATCCTAATACTGCACGTGTTATGGAACTGGGTAGCGATATGATAAGCGTTGTTGGGACAGCAGTACCCATTCCAGCCCCCTATATGTTTGAAGACTCAGGAATAAATAAGATCAATAATATTTACTACTATTCATATTGCACTAACTTTGGCCCTCGCAAACCAGGTGGCCTCCCCTTAGGAGCTATTGCATATATGACCAGCAAAAATCCTATGGGACCATGGGAATATAAAGGAATCATACTTAAAAATCCAGGCAATTTCTTTGGGGTTGGAGGAAATAACCATCATCAATTATTTGAATTCAAAGGAAAATGGTATATAGCATACCACGCCCAAACCTTGGCAAGAGCTTTAGGCATTGCAAAGGGATATAGATCACCCCATATTAATGAGGTACAAATTGAAAATGGAGTTATAAAAGAAGTATTTGCAGACTACAAGGGAGTACCTCAAGTTAAAAATTTTGATCCCTATAGAATTGTGGAAGCAGAAACCTATGCATGGTGCGCAGGAATCTCAACTAAAAAAGCCAATGCAAGCAACAATATATGTCTAACCGACATAGATAATGGAGACTGGATTGCTCTATCTAAAGTAGATTTTGGAAATAATCCTCCTAAAAAATTTAAAGCAGCTATCGCCAATATCAAAGGCAAAGGTTATATAGAAATAAGAATAGACTCTATCGATGGCAAAAAGATAGGAACTTTAGAAATAAAACCTCAAGGTAATAACTCCTCTTGGATAGAAATAGAAACATCTGTTGATGAGGTAAAAGGAGTCCATGATCTATACTTTATATTCAGAGGTGAGGGTGAGAGCCTCTTTGACTTTGATTACTGGCAATTTATAAAGTAATTTTTAAATAAAAAGGAAGGAGGAGAAAATGAACCATATAAAGATTGAAAAAGGCAAATATGTTGGTGTTTTTCCTGACAATTGGAAGTTTTGCGTAGGAAGTGGAAGAATAGGTCTTGCTCTCCAAAAAGAATATATAGATGCCCTCTCTTTTGTAAAAAGGCATATAGATTTTAAATATCTAAGAGCCCACGGATTACTCCATGACGATGTGGGAATTTACAGAGAAGACATAGTAGACGGAAAAACAATCCCTTTTTATAATTTCACCTACATTGACAGAATATACGATTCCTTTTTAGAAATTGGAATAAGACCTTTCGTTGAAATTGGATTTATGCCCTCAAAACTTGCCTCTGGAGATCAAACAGTATTCTACTGGAGGGGTAATGTTACTCCTCCTAAAGATTATAAAGAATGGGAAAAGTTAATAAAAAATGTGGTGAAACATTTCATAGATAGATATGGAGAAAAAGAGGTTACTCAATGGCCTTTTGAGATTTGGAATGAGCCCAATTTAACCGTATTTTGGAAAGATGCAAATCAGGCAGAATACTTCAAATTATACGAGGTTACAGTAAAAGCAATAAAAGAGGTAAATGAAAACATAAAGGTTGGAGGACCTGCAATCTGTGGTGGATCAGACTATTGGATAACTGACTTCCTAAATTTCTGCCATAAAAACAATGTACCTGTAGACTTTTTAACTCGACATGCCTATACAGGCAAACCTCCTATATATACCCCTCACTTTGTATACCAAGATGTGCATCCCATCGAATACATGTTAAATGAATTCAAAACCGTTAGAGAGATGGTGAAAAATTCTCCATTCCCTAACCTACCAATACATATTACTGAATTTAACAGTTCTTACCATCCCCTCTGCCCCATACACGATACTCCCTTCAATGCTGCTTACTTAGCAAGGGTACTAAGTGAGGGAGGAGACTATGTTGACTCCTTCTCTTATTGGACCTTTAGTGATGTGTTTGAGGAAGCAGACGTTCCAAGATCACTCTTCCATGGTGGATTTGGTCTTGTAGCATTCCACAATATTCCAAAACCAGTTTTCCATATGTTCACCTTCTTTAATGCTATGGGAGAAAAGATCCTCTATAGAGATGACCATATCTTAATAACCGAAAGAGAAGACAAGTCAGTTGCCTTAATTGCTTGGAATGAAGTCATGACAAAAGAAGAAAATCAAGAAAGAAAATATAGAATAGAGATACCCGTAGATTACAAAGAGGTTTTCATAAAACAAAAGTTAATTGATGAGGAATACGGAAATCCATGGCGCACCTGGATTCAAATGGGCAGGCCGAGATTTCCAAGCAAAAAGCAAATAGAAACATTAAGAGAAGTAGCAACTCCTAAAGTAACTACTTTCAGAAAAACAGTAGAAAATGGACATATTACTCTTGAATTTACATTAGGTAAAAATGCTGTTACCCTCTTTGAAATAAGCAAGGTTATTGATGAATCACATACCTATATAGGTCTCGACGATAGCAAAATACCAGGTGGATATTAATAAAAAGGCTCCCATTGAGAGTGAGAAAAACTCAATGGGAGCCTGTGTTCTTAAATATTCTTAATCCCCATATACCTCCTATAATTCCAATTAAAGCAAGAAATAGGTACATTCCCTTAAGTCCTATTATGTCCGCTACATTCCCTGAAACAAAAGAAGATAAAGTTTGAGATAAAGCTATAGATAGATTTAATATACCCTGTCCTATTGCCCTCTCCTCAGGAGGGACCAACTCATTCATATAAATAGGTGCTACATTTATAGTTATCACAAAAGTAAAAATATGGGTAAAAAGTTGAACCAATATTACATCCAAAGCCCCTCTTGCAAAAAAGTAAAGAGTAGACCTAATAGGCATGGCAATCCCTGCAAGAATAAGCAAGATTTTTTTCCCTAATTTATCTGCCATATTTCCCCAAAAATAAGACATAGGAATTTCAGGAGCAGAGCACACCACTAAGGCCCAACTTATGTCACTGTTTGAACCCCCTAAATATTTAATCAAAAGATTTACATTACCAGAGGTTCCAGTAAGAGCAAAGCTATAAAAGAACATAAATAACAAGAATTTCCTTATCTCTTTTATTAAAACTAACCTCTTTACATCACTAAAAGTTAAAGTCTTTGTTTCAACTTTAAATTCTGGTTCTTTGACCAATAAAAGAATGAGAAAACAAAGCAAAAATATCGCTGAAATTATAGGAAACATATATTTAGGATCAGTTAATTTTGGATAAAAGCCTGTAGCAAGCATCATTACTAAAAAACCAATAGGCGCCCATACTCTTGTAGAAGCAAAAGATCTGCCTACAGAAGATGTAGATGAATAATCAAGAATAAGAACATTACTTAAGGTAGTAATAGTATTCATAAAAATCCCAAATATAGGATAAATTATAAGAAAAGACAAATAAGATCCTAATTTAGGAAATAAATATCCATAACCTAACATAAGCATTATTGCACTAAGAACCATAAAGGGTTTTCTTTTTCTAAATTTATCCGACAAATATCCAATATATACCTGAGAAAAGGCACCAAAAAACCCAAATAGTCCTGCAAGAACTCCTATCATACCTATAGAGAAATTTTTTTGCTCTCTTAAATACACAGGAATAAAAAAGAATATAAAAGTCCAAGCCATATAATATACAAAAAGAAAAATTCCTCAATAAATAAAGTTCTTTATTTTTAAACCTCATATTTCCTTACCTCTAACCAAAGTTTTATATAGAAATCAATTTACCATTTAGAGTAAACTCTAAGTCAAGAAAATGAAAAATGTTAACATTATCTACTTTAAAAATAAGTTTTATTGCCTTATAATAACAAAGTATGAGCTCAAAAGTAGTTATATATAACGCAGAATATGAAAAAGAATCTTTAAAAGATAAGATTCGAAATGCTTTAAAATACTTTGACCTTCCCGAATTTAAGGCAAAAAGAATTCTTATTAAACCCAATCTTCTCATGGCCTCATCTCCTGATAAAGCAATTACAACCCATCCTGTACTAATAGAGGCCATCATAGAAGTCTTAAAAGAGAAAGAGGTAGGAGAAATATTTATAGGAGACACTCCTGGAAACACATCTACAAACTTAGATTATCTTTATAAGATAACGGGTATGAAAGAGATTGCAGAAAGACAAAAAGTAAATCTTGTAAATTTATATACCTACGGAGTTATTAATATTAAAAGTGAGGTTGCAGAAAATATTCCAATAACCAAATTTATAAAAGATGTGGATTACATAATTAATGTACCAAAGCTTAAAACCCATACCTTTATGCTAATGACCTGTGTTATAAAGAATACCTTTGGACTTGTGCCAGGGATGAATAAATCTCGTATGCATGCTATTGCCATAAATCCAGAAAATTTTGCCAAAATCCTAGTGGAGATATTTAATGAGGTAAATCCCATAATAAATATAGTGGATGGAATAGTAGGAATGGAAGGAGAAGGTCCCTCTGCTGGAAATCCAAGAAAATTTGGGAAAATCATCATTGGAAAAGATCCTGTGGCAGTAGATGTGATATCAAGTCTTCTTCTTGGATATAAACCCGAAGAGATTTACACAAATGTTATTGCCCACAAAAAAGGGCTTGGAGAAATAGAGCTTGATAAAATTGAGGTTATAGGAGAAGAAAAAGATAAAATTTATAACCCCGATGTGGCAAAAGTAAAAAGCTTTTACAACCTTTCTAAAAAAGTTCCTTCCTTTATGGGAAACATTGCCTCCTTTTTATATAACAAATTAATTAGGCAATATCCTGTTATCGAAGACAAGAAATGTATAAAATGTAGAATATGTGAAAATAGTTGTCCTAACAAGGCTATAACTTATACCCCAGAAAGAATGGTCATAGATTATAAAAAATGTATCTCCTGTTTTTGCTGTCACGAGCTTTGTCCCCAAAAGGCTATAAGCTTAGAAAAGAGTTTACTCGCCAGAAAGTTATTTGGGTAATTATCTATCTTCTAATTCAAAAATATTCCTTCCAAAAATAAGTATAAGCGTAATAAAAACAAAGATCATTACAAAAGCAAAAGAAAAGACAAAAGTTGCTCCTCCTTCCTCCACGCCTAAGGAAATTCTCAAGGCTCTTCCCACATAATAAAGAGGTAAAAACCTTGCAAAAACCTTCAAATAGTTAGGTAGAAAGTCTAAAGGAAAGTAAACACCAGAGAAGAATAACATAACATTTACTAAAAGATTTCCTACATTATTTGCCGCTTGAGGCTCTCTAAATAACGAGGCAAGGAGTATTCCCAAAGCCATCATACCAAGAATTGAAGAAGAGATAGAGATAAGTAAAAAGGTCCAATTTATGGAAAAATTTAAGCTAAAAATAAGCTGAGCTATCAAAAGAACAAATAAACAAGAAAAAATACCCTGCAATAAAATTACCTACAATCATCCCTGATATAAATGTAATAGGACTTACTGGAGTTACAGCAAATCTTCTAATAACCTTCCTTTTCCTATAATATCCAAAAAGAGCAATCATAGTAAATATAGCCGACGAAATGGAAAAACTTAAAAACTACCAGGTATTGTATATCCTAAGGTAGAAACCTGAGCCTTTCCTGGATCAATTAATTCCTCTTCTACCCTTATAAATCCTCTATCTATTCCAGCCTCATGAAGGGAATAAATCTTAGAAAAGCTTTCTCCAAAAGTCCTTAAGAAAGGTTTCTGTTGAAAACTCGCAAAGTTAATAATAAAATTAAACTTCTCTCCATCAAAGATTATTGCTCCATCAACACTGCCCTTTAAGACTTTATCCCTTAAAATCGCTTCATTTTCAAACTCAACAACCTTAATATTTTCTATCCTCTCCAAAACTTTAATAATCTCAGCATTATCCTTTATTACTCCAATTTTAATTTCATTTTCACTAGATCCTACCCCTCCTCCAAAGACAAATCCAAATATTACTACAAACATAATAGGTAAAATAAAAGAAAAAAGGAAAGTAAAAGTATCTCTGTAAAAACTTTTTATCCTATATAATGCAATAGTTATAAATGTCTTCATGACAGTTCCACTCGCCTATATTTTCTTATAGAGACTACTAAAAATAAGACGGTATAGATTAAGGGAATAAGAATTGTTAAATAAATAGGATAAGGAGATGGCATAACTCCAAGGGTATCCCTTATACCTGCTGCAAGATAAGTAATAGGATTAATAACCACAATCCATTTTATAAACCATGGCACATCACTTATAGGAAAGTATATACCTCCAAGAAATTGCAAGGGAAAATTAAGAATTTGGCCTATCACTCCTGCAGAGTTAGTATTTTTAGCAACAGCAGATATAAAGAATCCCATAGCTGATAGAACAAGCATAGCAAGAAAAGTATAAAGGAAGAAATAAAAAGAAAGAAAGTTCACACTACTTTTATATATAACCTTACTTACAAAAGTAACAAGCAAAGTTTGAAGTATAAAGAGATAAAAACGGGAAAGAAAATAAGAGAGAAAGAAATTTAAAGAAGAAATAGGAGCAATAATAAACCTTTTCAATATCTTTCCCTCTCTATACCAAGAAAGTTCCTGACCAATTCCAAATAAACCCGTAAAAAATATAGCAAGAATTACAATACCAGGATATATAAAATCTACATAAGAAAAACCAACTTTACTTCCTACTATTTCGCTCTTAACCTCATAATCTTTTATTTTTGTCATTCTCTTAGCAAATTCTAAATTCAACCTGTCAACAATATTTTTTACCACCATACTTGCAGCCTGAGAAGAAACATCATGCTTCAAATTATAAACCTTAATAGGAGCAGGATTTTCCCCAAAACCCATCATCTTCATAGTAATATTAGAAATAACGAGGCTATCAAAACCCTCTGGTATCTCCACAATAAGCTTAGTTTTTCCCTTTTTAAGATCTTCCATAAGTTTGTCCTTAATAGAATTATCCTTAAAAACCCTTAAATTAAATACCTTGTTTTCTCCTTTACTCAAGGTATCAAACACCTGATAAACCATATTAGAGAAATCGCCAGATTCTGATTTTAATAAATATACATCAAAATTTACTTTTTCTACTTTATATAAGGAAGAAAAAATGGTGGTAAGTATAACCATAAGAAGAACAGGAAAGGCTACACACCAGAAAACATAAGATCTTTCTCTTAAAGCAGATTTAAAAAAGTAAATAGAGTTCTTGAAAACCATCATTCTTCCCTAAGCTGTTTTCCAGTAAGAGTTAAAAATACATCTTCTAAGTTAGGTTGCCTAATAATCTCATTTCTTACATTAATTCCCTTTTCTTTAGCAATCCGTAAAAGAATTCCAATAGTTTCAAGCACATTATTGGTCTTTATTATAAGACGCTTATGCTTCTCATTATAAGAATAATTCAAACCTATATTACTTAACTCTTCCAAGAAACCATCACTATGCTCTACTTCTACCTCAATTACACTCTCCCCACCAATACTCTTTATTAAATCTTCAGGGGTTCCCTCCCTTATTATCTTTCCATGATCCATAATACAGACCCAGTCAGAGAGAAATTCAGCCTCTTCCATATAATGAGTGGTCAATACTATGGTTTTTCCCTGCTTTTTAAGCTGCAAAAGCAAATCCCAAATACTCCTTCTTGCCTGTGGATCAAGCCCTGTGGTAGGCTCATCAAGAAATAGAAGAAGAGGATCATTAATAATAGCAAGACCTATAGCAAGCCTTTGTCTCTGCCCTCCAGAAAGCTTCTCCACATAACTTTTTGCTTTATCTTTCAAACTTACAAAATCAAGAACATCATCTACATTTAAGCCTTTTTTGTAAAAACTCCTAAACATAGAAAGGGTTTCTCTTACTGTAAGGTTGCCAATGAGATTTGTCTCTTGCAAAGAAACACCTATGAATTCTTTTTCTTCTCTTCCTATCCTTTCTACTTGTCTTCCAAAGATGGTTATCTTTCCACTATCAGGAGTTCTTAATCCCTCAATAATCTCAAGAGTTGTAGTTTTACCAGCCCCATTAGGTCCTAAGAGGGTAAATATAGAGCCCTGCCTGATTTTAAAACTTACACCATCAACAGCCTTAATATTTCCATAATATTTTCTTAGATCTTCTACTTCAACAATAAATTTGTAAGTATTCATAAAATCATTATAAGGTCATGCTAATAATATTTCAACCAAAAAGTTTTACACTCAACCACATGGGTATAAAAAATCAAGCTTTAGTATTTTCTTAATGCTCTTATAAAAGATCTCCTCATAATATGGCCTTTTTACAAAGAATTTATCTTTATTACTTGAAAGACTTATGTCACTATTAATTGTTAAAGCTCTTCCTCATCACATTCTTACATATCTTTTAAGAAGCTCAATCTCCTCTTCTGTAAGCTCTCTATACTCTCCCACATCCAGATCCTCGTCAAGAGTAAGCGGTCCAATCCTTACTCTCTTTAAGTACTTAACTTCGTGATCAAGAGCAGACATTATCTTTTTTATTATGTGATATTTACCTTCGGTGATAGTTATAAGAAGCTCCGACTCTTCAAAAGAAGTTTTCAAAATCTTCACCCTAAAAGGCTTTGTTTTATACTTATCCTTTTTAAGATATATCCCTTCTTTTTCATACTTTGAAAAATCTATATCTGATACATCTCCCTCTACAATCACAAAGTACTCCTTTTCTACATTCCATTTAGGATGAGAAAGCCTGTGAGCCAAAACTCCATCGGAGGTAATTATAAGAAGTCCTTCTGTATCAATATCCAATCTCCCAATAGGGAAAAGCTTATTTACTATGGGCTCTGCTGAAAAAAGATCCATTACTGTAGGATAATTTTCATCATATGTAGCAGTAATATAACCCTTGGGTTTATTAAGCATAAAGTAATAATTCTCTTTGTATTCAACTTCCTGCCCTTCTATCTCCACCACATCAGTGTTAGGGTCTATATGAAAAGAAGGGTCTTTAACAGGAACATCATTAACATATACTATTCCTGCTTTAATAAGTTTTTGTACTTCCTTTCTACTACCAAATCCTTGATTTACAAGAAATTTATCAAGCCTCATTTATATCAACTCCTAAAAGGAGGGAGATAAAACTCCCTCCCTATATTTTAAAATACAATATGGTATACAGTTTGTGGAGGTATCTTCAATTCAAAGTAATTATTTTGAATATTATTCACTTCTCCCATCTTTCTTATTTCAGGGGATTGGTAATCAAAGCCATAAATAGTACAGGAGGTATAAGTTCTACCTCCCCCAATATTTATCTTTGCAATTCCCTCTTTGTCCCAGCTTCTATTAATTATTATAATATGCAGTTTTCCTTCATTGTCACTGTGAATAGAGGCATAAACTGGCATATTCTCTACATCAGAAGTTTCTGCCTTGACACATATGTCTCCATATTTAGATCCTTTTCCATCATAATTCAAATAAATATTATAGGCAGAAGTGATATAACTCCCAGAATCTCCCCACCTTGTAGCAAGAAATACCCCATATTTCCCAAATATACCTAATACATCTGTCTGGGCAATTCCTCCCGATATATGATCTTTACCTCCATAATCATACTCTGTTATGGCAAGCTTTGTACCAGGATAATAAGTCTCTATATCTTTCATTACAGTAGGAATAATAGGCAGATACTCTGGGAACCATTGGTTTATCCAACTGTTCTCTCCTGCAGTAATCTGTCCCTTTTGAGATGTTTTATAAGTTGGATCCCATAAGGTTCTTGGTGCCTGCATTCTTGCAATAGATGTATCTTTATTAGTAGCATTTTCTCTATCAAAACAAATCCTCACACCCGAAGAAGATCTCGCCTCAGGATACCAGTGAATGGAAAGTACATCAAGAAGCCTTTTTCCATAACTTTCCGATGCTTGTTTCATCTTCTCAAGGTAATAGCTTATAAACCACTTGTGATTTCCCTTTACCTGATTCCAATCAGGTGCATCTTGTAAGGAATAATATCCCATAAAACCATAAGACTCATAACCCAAAACCATTGCATAAGGATCCATTTCTTTAATAACTTTAGCAAGCTCAATAGATTTTGATATTAGTTCACTACAAGTTACTTTATTAGGGTGTATCCTGGGATGAGTACTTGACCAAAGATCTGGCTCATTGTCAAGTATATATCCTTTTATCCCTGTATCAGTATTTGCTTTTCCAAATTTATTAATCAGATAATTCAAAAGTTCATCCATATAAACATAATTATCAGAGGTATCAGGATTTAAAAAGAAAGGAGCATTTTTTCTAAATTTTACTTCAGCCCATCTTGGAGATGGCGCAGTCTCGCTTTCCAAAACAGTCCCATTACTATCTTTTGCCACATATCCTGCCATCTGTAGAGTAATAAGACTTATTGCTCCCATACTAAGAGACTGCTTATGAAACTCTGTGAGTACTATGGCAGGAATATTATACTGATTTTCAGGTATACCCATAGCCCAAGGTAAGAAATAATCGCTAGAATGGTTCCAATCTGATCCTGCATTGGACATATTGGTCTCCCAATTATATCCTGTCAGCCTATTTCCTCCAATCCTTCTTGCTGTATGTTTTACTTCTTTCACATCTTGATTTGCTCCATAAATATATGGGCTTATTGGTTTTCTATCCTCCTCAGGATTTACAAGAATATTTACTGTAAATTGGCCTGTAGGAGTAATAATAGCACCTCCTCCTTTAGTAATTTCTGAATCCTTCACACACCCAGAAATGAAAAGAAGCAAAAACAAAGACAGAAGAACATAACCTATTCTTTCCAAAGACTTCTACCCCCTTAATTATTCAATAAAATTTTTGCTTCCTCTACATTTTCTTGATGAGCCTTTAAAAATAAAGGATGAGGATTCATATCTAAAACTCTCCTTAGCATTTTCTCTGCCTTATCTTTCTGGCCCATTTTAATGTAAAGACGCCCCATTTGAAGATATAGTCCAGAATAATCATAAAGGTATTTTTCTGCCTCTAATAAATACATTTCTGCTTTTTTTAGATCTCCAAAAGGCCAAGGGGGGTTCCATAAACCTTACCCCCAAGCCCCATTAATGTTAGCCCTTTATATATTTCATTATCAATATACTTTAGAGCTTTATTCATAAGATCATCAAATTGGGTCAATTTACTAACTTTTTGNAATACATTCATATAACCCATCAATCTAGAAAGAGAAATACCAGCAATATAATAAGCTAAGCCATTTTTATCATCTGCTTTGATTACCTCTTGGGATAAATTGAAAGCTTTTTCAAAATAACTCCTCTTATATTTTTCTTCGGCCCCCCAAATACCATACTCTAAATAACATTCTGCAAGAATTAACTTCAGGGTAAGAGAAGGATTCTTTAGATTTTCAAGAGTAGTAATCAAATCTTGCATTAACTTCTTATCTTGATTTGACCTAGCTTCTATAAAAAGTAGCTTATAATTTTCTAATCCTACGGCAAGACTTATATTAAAAATTAACAAAATAAAAATGGCTATTATCTTCTTCATAATTATGTTAATTATATATTTTCCTAACAAAAAAATAAAGAAAAAAAATATTTAATCAATTAGGGAAAAACGAGGACTTTTTAAAAAGAACGAGTAAAATTTTAGATCACAAAAAAGTGCCACAGGCTCAACAGACCCTACTTGCAACCTCAAATACCTTCTACCTTTCGGCCTCAAAATCTCCAGATTTCGTAGGAGTACCGGGCTTCTCCAACACCCCTACTACTCTCCAATCCCAAGTACTCGGTAAGGAGTCTCGCTCCTCTACCTTTCCCCCAGGTATTCGAGACCTACTCGGTACAAAGGTACTTAAAATTGCCTTCAGGCCCCTTGACGCCTGTGGCAATTATAATTTTAACATAATTTTAAAATTTGTCAAGGGGTCCGGAGTGCGTTCGAAAAAAAGGTCTTTCTTCTTCCAGGAATGAGATATAATCCTTTTTCAGGAAATACCAGAAGAAGGAGGGCTTTTTATGCCTAAAAGACTCTCATTGAAAAGATTATCTGTGGACATGGTTAAAAGTTTGTTGCAGCTTATTGAGGATGAGGTGAAAGAGTCTTCTCACAAGAAAAAGCGTGGCAGACCAAGGGTATATTCCGAGAGTTTCATCCTTCTTGTTTTCTTCATAAAGGTTATGAGGGGATGCTCCTTCAGAGACACTGTCTTTTATCTTGAAGAGATACTCAATTTGAAGATACCTGCAATTTCAACGCTTCACTACAGATTTTCTAAGCTAAATGTATCGCATTTTGAAAAGTTATTTGAGAAGGTTCTTGAGAAGCTTGGAGTGCAAGATACGCTTGAGATCATGGTAGTCGATGGTACAGGATTTGGATACGACGAAAAACAGAGGCTGAACTGGATGAGGGGAAAGAAGATAAGGGAAGTTTCTTCTCACGTGAAGGTGGAGATAATCGTAGGTAGAAAAGAAAAAGGAAGGTGAATCTATACTGGTTGGTGTAGGCATGGGACCTGCTTACAGCGACGAGAGGAAACTTTTGTTGGAACTGATAGAGAACACAGGGATAAAGGCTCGATGTGTGATAGGGGATGCACTTTACGGTATGAGCATGGAGTCACTGGAAAAGTTTTTCGAGAGATCAGATTTTGTGCTGGTTCCGGTAAGAGATACCCTGCACACTAAGATGATGAATCCTATGAGGAAGAAGGTGAAACAAATGTACGAAGCCAACAGAGAAAAGTACAGGGAGAGATATGTTGTGGAACAGGTGATAGGGAAGATAAAGAACGCATATGGCAGATGTGAAGGTACAAAGAGTTTTGAAATGGCAAAGAAGAGTGTTTGGGTAAAGATGATACTGTACAACTGGATAAGATTAATATTTTTGTTTACTTTGATTAGAAGAGCTTTCCTCTACCGAAGACTGTTCCAACCACTTCGATGGTTTTCATACTACCAGGACAACGAATGAATTCCTGATTTTTCGAACACACTCAGAGAATTTTAGAGACTGTTTAGAAAAATCAAAATTATAGTCAAGAAAAGAAACTATAAAAAGGATAAGAAATTGCATACAACCTTGCTATATTCTCTTTTGTTGTTCTCTCATAACTTTCTTTTCTTGCAAAGATCTTCCCTCATAGAATATCTCTTCGCCTCTTTTCTCAACTCATCCTTTACTCCTACCCTAAATGTCTCTTTTATCTTTATTACAGGCTTAAATCCTCTCTCCTTTATCTCTCTTATTATCTCTATGGAATCGTATCCTTTATCTCCAATAAAGTAAAACCCTTTGAATTTGTAACTTGTATAAGCTTTTCCTCCCTCTACTCCTAAGATTATCCTTCTCCCTTTTCTCATCAATCCTACTTATGACACATACTCTTACATGTGATTTTATATTCCCTATTTATCTCCCTCTCTCAAATTTCATAGGGTATAAATTGTCATATCCAAATCCTGTCCCATCTACTCTCTTCTTTTTCCATCATCTCTTCTCCTATGAAAACTACAAATTCTTTTATTATCCCTTCATCAAAATTCTTAAATTTTCTCTTCTGTTTCTTCTCTTGCTATCTCCTCAAGTTCCCTAAAGGATAAGTTCTGCGAAATCTTAAATAAAAGGAGTGCAAGAATAAGATAATCAGGATAATATTTTGGTCTTCCTCTCTTTTCTCAAAAAATTTCTTTGATAGGTTTATTGGTAATTTAAGTTTTATCTTTCTCATCTTCTTTTATAAATAACTACTAGTTTTGTAAATTTTTAAACAGTCTCTCCCCGACCTATTGACTTTAAAAATTTTTTAATCTAAAATTTAAATCATAAAACTTAAACGGTTAAGCTAATATGGAAAAGGGAAAAAATAGACTTACAATTAATGATATTGCCAAGCTTGCTGGGGTTTCTAAAGGAACTGTATCCTACGTATTGAATAACAAACCAGGAGTTAGTGAGGAAGTTAGAGAAAAGATTCTTCGTATTATAGAAGAATATAAATATAAACCTAATAAATTGGCACAGGCTCTTGCTGGGAAGAGAACTAATTTTATAGCTCTTGTAATACCTGATATAATTGATGTCTTTTACGCAAAAATAATAAAAGGAGTTGAAAAAACTTTAAGTAAATACGGATACTTTTTGAATCTTTATAGTACTCATGCTAATCCGGAAAAAGAACATCAGGTTTTTGATTTTCTAAATATGGGTATTGTAGATGGAGTAATAATTATGGCTTATCATATTAATGAAAACTTTATAAAGAAAATAATGGATACAAAAACACCCTTTGTTTTTATTGATTATCCTCACGATAATGATAGCGTCTATTCTGTTATTGTAGATAATGAAGAGGGTGGTTTTAAAGCAACAGAATATCTTATATCCTTGGGACACAGAAAAATTGCCTTTATTCATGGTTCAAAAGAAGCATGGGATAGCGAATTAAGATTCAAAGGATATCTTAAGGCGTTGAAAAAATATGATATCCCTTTAAACGAAAAACTTATCTTAAGGGGGGATTTCACAAAAGAAGGAGGGTATAAAGCAGTAAAAGATCTTTTGAATTCTAACGAAAAATTTACTGCTATTTTTTCTGCCAATGATCATATGGCATTTGGAGCTATTAAAGCTTTAAAGGAAGAAGGACTAAGAGTACCAGAGGATATTTCTATCATAGGTTTTGATAATATAGAAGCAAGTGCATTAAGCAATCCTCCTCTTACAACAATAATGCAACCTATATACCAATTAGGAGAGGTGTCTGCAAAAATTCTTATAAAACTTCTTTCTGGAGAAAAATTAGATCAAAAAAAATATCTTTTAAAAACACAACTTATTGAACGCAAGTCTTGTAGCAAGATTTAAGCTTATCTCTTCCCTTTTTTATTAAAAGGTTTAATATTTAAAACTTAACCGGTTAAGAAAGGAGAGAAAGAATGGAAAGATGGTTTGAAACAGAATATGGATATTTTGTAAATGATGGAAAAGAGTATGTTATTAAAACTCCAAAAACTCCAAGACCATGGGTTAATGTAATATCTAATGGTGATTATGGTCTTGTAATCTCAAATACTGGATCATCCTATAGCTTTAGAACCCATGCTTCCCTAAATAGGATAACTCGTTGGAATCAAGATCTTATAAAAGATGATTGGGGAAAATATATTTATATAAGAGATAATGATCTTAAAGAATTTTGGTCTATCCCATGGAAACCAATATGTAAAGATTATGAAGAATTTGAACTTATTCATGGCATTGGCTATTCCATTTTTAACACAAAATATTATGGAATAAAAACTACATTAACTCTATTTGTACCCTTAAATGATCCTATAGAAATCTGGTTACTTAGAATAAAAAATGAGTCTCTCAAAAGTAGAAGCCTCTCAGCTTTTACATATCTTGAATGGAACCTTGGAGTCTCTCCTGATTGGCATAGAGAGTTTCATAAAACTTTTATAGAGACATACTTTAATAAAGAGGAAAACTTCATATTCTCTAAAAAAAGATTATGGGAAATCCCAAATGAAAAAGGTCAACATTGGAATAGAGATTGGGAATATACTGCTTTTCATTGGGCAAGCTTACCTGTAGTTGAAGCAGAAGGATCTAAAGAAGAATTTCTTGGAATGTATGGTGATTTAAAATCTCCAAAAGCTCTTATTGAAGGAAGATTAACAAATACTTTTGGAAAATGGGAGGATGATATTGCTTCTTTAAAGTTGGATCTTATTCTTAATCCTTTGGAAGAGAAAACCATTATTTTTATCTTAGGGGCTATAAAGAATAACTCCGATGAATCCATAGAGGAGATAATTGAAAAATATAACACTGAAGAAAAAGTAGAAAAAGCTTTAAAAGATGTAAAAGAAATGTGGGACAATCTTCTTTTACGAATCTATAGTAGAAACACCAGATCCTGCTTTTAACATTATAAACAATTATTGGCTTAAATATCAAACAATTTCAGGAAGACTTTGGGCAAGATCCGCCTATTATCAATTGGGAGGAGCTTACGGTTTTAGAGATCAGCTCCAGGATAGCCAAATATTTTTATATCTTGATCCGAGGAAAACTCTTGATCAAATTAAGCTCCATGCAAGCCATCAGTTTTCTGATGGATACGTATATCATTGGTGGCACCCTATAACTGAAACAGGACTTAGAAATGAAATTTCTGATAATAGATTATGGCTTCCTTTCTTAGTTATTAGATACTTAAAAAATAACAGATGACTGGTCTATCCTTCAGGAAATTGTACCTTATATAGATGGTGGTAATGGAACTTTATATGAACATTGCTGTAAAGCTATAGACTTAAGCTTAACAAAATTCAGTGATAGAGGACTTCCTCTAATAGGAGATGGAGATTGGAATGATGGAATGAATGCAGTAGGAACGGAAGGAAAAGGCGAAAGTATATGGCTTGCTCATTTCCTATACGGAATATTAATAGACTTTGCAAAAGTTTCTGAGAAAGAAAAAGATTATGAAAGGAAAAAATATTATTTGAAAAGAGCAGAAGAACTTAAAGAAGCAATAAACAAATATGGCTGGGATGGAGATTGGTATATAAGAGCCTTCAAAGATAATGGAGAACCATTAGGAAGCAAAATCTGCAAAGAAGGAAAAATATTTTTGAATGCTCAAACTTGGGCAATTCTAAACGATTCTGCTACAGAGGAAAGAAAGATAAAAGCTTACGAATCAATGAAAAAATATCTTTTCAGAGAATATGGCCCACTACTACTTTATCCTGCCTATACCTCCCCAGATCCAGAAATAGGATATCTCACAAGATATGCTCCTGGAGTTAGAGAAAATGGTGGATTATATACTCACGCAGGATGTTGGGCAGTTTTGGCTTCTTGCAAAATGAAAGATAAAGATGCTTATAAGATTTACAAAAGCTTTATGCCTATTTATAGAGGAATGGAACCTGACCTTTACAGAGCAGAACCTTATGTAACTTGTGGTAATGTAGATGGCCCTGATTCTAAATATTTTGGAAGGGGTGGTTGGACTTGGTATACAGGATCGGCTTGTTGGTATTTTATCTCTGCAATGGAAGGAATTTTGGGGCTAATACCTACTTGGAATGGCTTAAAGGTATCTCCTAATATTCCGGAAGATTGGAATGAGGTAAAAGTAAAAAAGTTATTTAGAGGAAAGATTTATGAAATTCACTTTAAAAGGACAGGAAGATTTGAAGTATTTGTAGAAGGAGAAAAGGTAGAAGGCGATGTTATTAATTATCAGGGGCCAAAAACCTTTGTAAGAGTAGAAGTAAACATATAAAAGATAGGAGGTGAGAAGATTAAAAAATTTTCCTTTTTTTAAAAACACTTAAAGGGGGTTTTAGTATGAAGAAAGTTTTAGGTATCTTGATAAGCTTTCTTCTCTTTCTAACTTTAGCTTTTTCTTATGAAGTAGTAAATCCTATGGAAGAAATCACAGGATTAAGTAATGATAATACCGGAGCAAAATTTGAGTTAGCTACAGATTACGTAGCAAGTGGAAAATACGCTATTAAAGTAATTCCATCAGGAAACTCCGAAGAGACAAAAATGGCATTTCAAATTTCAGGCAACATTTTATCTAAATGGCCGGAAAAAGAAGCTTTAAAAATATCAGTTTATATCAAAAAGGATGCGGAAACAAAACCAACGAAATTTTTCTTAGGAATGGCAGATGTAACTTCTGATTGGCAATGGGTTGATGGAGTATTCTCTGAAACTAAATCAAAAGATGGATGGAACGTAATTGAGTTCAAACTTTCTCCAAAGATGAGAGAGGTTAAAGCTGATGGAAAATATATGCTCTATTTTGCCTTCATATACGAAAAAGATGGAAAGAAGGTTCCAATAAAAGATCCCTTCTATGTAGATAAGATAGTTATAGAAAACCCTGATGAACCTCAAGAAACTTACATATGGAGTATGGATTCTTGGACAGAAATTAAGACTTTTTGACAATGACAATACTGGTGCAACCTTTGAACTAAGTGACATATATGTTGCCAATGGAACAAACTCTATGAAGGTAATTCCCAACGGGAAGAGTTTAGAGACCAAGGTAGCTCTTTTTATACCAAAAAACATGATAGAAATATGGAATCAGTCTGATAAAGTTGTCATGAAAGTGTACATTCCACCAGAGATGAAAATAAAACCAGAAATGTTCTTCTTAGGAATGGCGGATGTAACTTCTGATTGGCAATGGGTTGATGGAGTATTCTCAAACACAAAACCTACGGATGGATGGAATGATATAGAATTTGTAATCACTCCTAACATGAAAAATCTCAAGGAGAATGGGAAATATAAAGTTTATCTTGCCTTTGCAGGTTACGATCAAAATAGAAATAAGATACCTCTTACTGAGCCTTTCTATATTGATGGATTATATGTGAATTTTGTTGGAGAATTTGCTTATATTTGGGGAATGGACACAGAAGATGAGATAAAAACCTTTGACAATGATAAAACAGGCGCTACTTTTGAATTAAATACTGAATATGTAATTCAGGGTAAGGCTTCTATGAAGGTAATTCCTAGCGGTAAAAGTGACGAGACAAAAGTAGCAATGCCTATACCAAAGGATAAGATTGAAACCTGGAATAAAGGTAATAAGATTATTATGAATGTATACATCCCACCAGAGATGAAACACAAGCCAGAAATGTTTTTCCTGGGAATGGCAGATGTAACTTCCGAGTGGAGATGGGTAGGAGGAGTGTTTTCAAAGACAAAACCTACTGATGGATGGAACGCCATAACCTTTGAACTTGCAGGAGAGATGACAAAACTTGAACCAGGTGGAAAATATATAGTTTATCTTGCTTTCGCAGCTTACGACCAAAACAGAAACAAGGTACCCCTCACTGAACCTTTCTATATTGATGGATTATATATGAAACTTGAAAAGAAGAAGCTTACCCTTGAAGACCTTTTACAAAAGGCAGATCCTGCTATAAAATCAGAAGTGGCAAGACTACTTGACCTCAGTGATAATGCTCTCTTGGATGAAATACAGAAAAAGACATTCAGATATTTCTGGGAAGAGGCAAATCCAGAAAATGGGCTTATAAAAGATAGAAGTACTCCTGACTCTCCTGCAAGTATTGCAGCTGTAGGTTTTGGACTAACTGCTATTCCTATTGCCATTGAAAGAGGCTGGATTACAAAAACTGAAGGTTACAATAGAGTTCTAACTACTCTCAAAACTTTTGCAGAAGGAAAAGTTGAAGGAAAGAATGGATTCTTCTATCATTTCGTCAATATGAAAACAGGAGAGAGAGTCTGGAACTGTGAACTTTCTTCTATAGATACAACCCTCCTTCTCGCAGGAGTAATCTTTGTAGGAGAATACTTTAAAGGAACAGAGATCGAAAAACTTGCAGATAAAATTTATAGAGAGGTCAATTGGCAATGGATGCTTGCTGGAGGAAAGAAGCTTTCTATGGGATGGAAACCAGAAGGAGGATTTCTAGGAGGGAGATGGGGGGAGTACTTTTGATGAAGGTCTTCTTGCTTACATTCTTGCTATTGGATCTCCTACATATCCAATTCCTGCTTCTTACTGGGATGAGATCTCAAGACCAATAAATGATACCTATATATCTTATCCCAATGAAGTACTATTTGTATATCAATATCCCAATATTTGGGTAGATTTTAGGAATAAAGAAGATAAATACGCAAATTATTTTAACAATGCGGCAGCCGCAGCAAGATATAACTGGATGTTCACCTTCCTAAGAAAAGGTGAATATAAAACCTACGATGAGGATATCTGGGGACTCTCTGCTTGTGATGGCCCTGGAGGATACAAAGCATACGGAGCCTCCGAAGGAAACCATGATGGAACTATAGCCCCATACGCTTCTATAGGATCTCTTCCCTTTGTTCCAGATCTTTCTATGAAAGCAATAAGAGGAATGCTCAGTAAGTATGGTCCACTAATCTGGGGTAAATATGGATTTGTAAGTGGATTTAATGCAGATGAAAATTGGTTCTCTAAAGAATATGTAGGAATAGATCAAGGAACAATAATACTTATGATAGAAAATTATAGAACAGGAATGGTTTGGAAATACTTTATGAAGAACAAATATGTAAGACAAGCTATGAGAAAGATAGGATTTACCTATAAGAGATCAGACTATGCAATTACTCCATGGTATAAACAAGAATATGAGAAAAGAGTTTTAGAATCACTACAAAAAGTTGCAATAGCTGTAAAAACTGATACTCCTCCTCAAATTGATGGTATATTTGAAGAAATCTGGAAGAAAGCGCCAGAGAATGAAGTAACTGAAGATATGAATGTCCCAGGATTTACTAAAGTGGATAAGAAGAATCAGATTCTTCATAGTAAATTCTATGCTATGTGGGATAATAAGTATCTGTATCTATACGCCAAGGTATATGATGAATATGTGGTTATAAACATTGCACCCAATGATATTGGAGCATTCTACAGGACAGACTCCATAGAGTTCTATATTAATCCCAAAGTAGCAGGTTCTGATGCAGGAGTATTTAAACTTGCAGTTCTTCCCTTTGATACTGCTGGCAATGTTCAGGCAGTAAGACATGAAGACGCAAAACCTGGAAATATAAAGGACGTAGCACCAGAAGTTAAAGTAGCTTCTAAGAGAACGGATTATGGGGTATGATATAGAAGTTGCTATACCATTTAAATATTTAGGTATAGAACCTCAGGAAGGAATAAAACTCGGCTTTTGTCCATACTATTCACAACTCCAATAAGAAAGACGCAGCTTTAGGAGCATACGTTAGAGAAAATATGCTATCTTGGGTACCTCTTGGAGACATATGGGCACATCCAGAACTCTGGGCTACTTTGGAATTAAAGTAAAAAATAGGGGCAGGACTACCCCTGCCCCCAAAATTTGGGAGGTGTTAGAAAAATGAAAAAGAGTCTAATTATAATGCTCCTACTTTTAACTTTTCTATCCTCTTTTTCTCTTTCTCAGACAAAAACCATAAGAATTTGGGCTATGGGAGAAGAAGCAAAGAATTTAAGCAAAATAACAGAAGACTTTACGCAAGAAACAGGTATAAACGTAGAGGTGCAAGCACTTCCTTGGAATGCAGCTTTTAGTAAAATCCTAACAGGGATCGCAGGAAGACAACTACCAGATATGGCAATGATGGGAACTACATGGATGGCACCTTTTTCTGCCATGGGAGCTTTTGAGGAGCTTTCCAAATATATTTCAAAATCCAAAGTAGTAAAACCTGATAAGTTCTTCCCTGGCTCTTGGGAGACAGTGGTTTATGGAGGAAAAATCTATGGAGTACCATGGTATGTGGATGTAAGAGTATTATACTACAGGACAGATATGCTTAAAGAGGTAGGATACAACCAGCCCCCCCGATACATGGGATGAACTCTATGATGCCATTAAAAAGCTTGTTCAAAAATACGGCACTGGAAAATGTGGTTTAGGATTAAGTCCTACTGAAGCCGCAAATTTCATGCCTTTTGTATGGCAGAATGGTGGAGATATTATTGACAATAATAAAAATATTCTTGTAAAAAATACCTGAATTTGTTGAAGCTCTTAATTTCTATGTAAGATTCTTTAGAGAAAACCTCGTAGCGAAAGGTGGTGCTAACGTATTTGTAGATTTTGAATCAGGTCTTCTTCCTATGTTCTTTTCTGGACCATGGATGGTCTCCATGATAAAGGAGCAAGTTCCCAAAATCACAGGAAAATGGGCAATAGCAGTAATGCCAAAGAAGAAGACAAGAACATCTTTTATAGGAGGATCGAACTGGGTAATTTTTACTACTTCAAATAATAAAGACTCTGCATGGAAATTTATAGAATTTATGTCAAAGCCTGAAACTCAGCTAAAATGGTATAGAATATTGAAGTCTCTTCCTGCAGTAAAAGAAACTTGGAACGAACCAGAGCTAGCTAATGATCCTTTTACAAAAGTATTTGGAGAACAACTGAAAGATGCAAAATCTACCCCAATAATCCCAGAATGGGATAAGATTGAAACAGCTTTAGGAAGAAGAGTAGAAGAAGCATGCCTTGGTAAAAAAGATGTAAAAGAAGCAGTAGAGCTTTTATATGAAGATCTAAGAAAAATTCTAAAGAAGTAGTTTAAAAGCCCAGTGGGAAAACCCACTGGGCTTTTCCCTAAGGAGGTGAACAATGAGAAATAACTTAAAAGAGATAATTTTGTTTATTGGACCATCTTTAATTCTTCTTTTAATCTTTACAGTTCTTCCTGTAATAACATCTCTCTTCTTAAGCATAACAGATTTTAATGCTTATTCTTTTATGGATTGGAGTAAGACTAACATTGTATGGTTCCAAAACTTCATAGATGTCCTTCATGATGATCTTTTTTGGAAATCTGTCCTAAATACCTTCTATGCTTTTATTTTAGCTTACCCAACTACTATATTTTTCTCTCTACTTTTTGCCTTTTTACTTAATAGAAAAGAGACTTATTTTAAGAACTTTTTCCGGTTACTTATCTACCTTCCGTCAGTAACCAGTACTGTGGCTGTTGCTGTAGTTTGGTCATGGATACTAAATCCTAAGTATGGACTTTTAAACTGGTTTTTAGGGNNTTTTGGCATTCCTCCTCAAGAATGGCTTTCTGATACAAGATGGGCAATGCTTGCTGTGGTATCCCTTGTAGTATGGAAAGCTATAGGTCCTAATATGCTTCTTTTTATCGCAGGACTTCAGGGAATTCCTGAAGAACTATATGAAGCTGCAGAGATTGACGGAGCTAATACATGGCAACAATTTTTTTACATAACTCTTCCTGGGTTAAGACCAGTTCTTCTCTTTGTATCTGTAATGCTTGGTATAGGATACCTTCAACTCTTTGAAGAACCCTATATGCTCACAGGAGGGGGTCCCTTAAATTCTACTTTATCTGTGGTTTTGTATCTCTATCAAAAAGGGTTTAGAGCTTTTGAATTTGGGTACGCTTCTTCTGTTGCTTTTATTCTTTTCCTTATGATTTTTGCATTAACCTATATACAGATGAAGTTAAGAATATATCAAGAATAAGGAGGGGGAGAAAATTGAAGAAAAGAAAAAAGTAAGTATTACACAGCAGATTTTAGTCCATAGCTTTCTAATTTTAGCTTCTATCGTTACAGCAACCCCATTTTTCTGGATGATATCTACTTCTTTTAAGACTCCTCAAGAGATATATACTATCCCTCCTAAGTTTATTCCCTCAGAAATTAACTTTAAAAAATTATATTGATCTCTTCAAGGGAGTAAATTTTGGAAGACCATTATTAAATACGATAATAATTGCTCTTGTTGCTCCTCCTCTTTCCATTCTTCTCAACTCTATGGCAGGATATGCTTTTTCAAAATTTAGATTTAAAGGGAGAGAGGTTCTTTTCCTCCTAATTCTCGCTACAATGATGATACCTGGGCAAATGACATTAATACCTACATATTTGATAGTGAGATTTCTTAATATGTTAAATACCTATAGAGGAATAATTATTCCTGGACTTGTAGGAGCAGGAAGTATATTTTTCTGGAGACAATTCATCAATGGAATTCCTAACGAACTCATAGAATCTGCTAAAATTGATGGCGCATCTGAGATCCATATTTACTTTAAAATAATCCTACCCCTTTCAACCCCATTCCTTGTAACTTCATTTGTATTTGCTTTTATAGGAGCATGGAATTCTTTTCTCTGGCCTCTTATTGTGGCTACCGATGAGAGAATGTATACTTTACCTGTAGCAGTATCTATAATTTCAGGACAATACGGAGAAAATATAGGAACTATACTTGCAGGATCCACCATTGTAGTTTTACCTATTTTGGTGATCTTTTTAATTGCCCAAAAGTATGTAATAAAAGGTATCGCGATGACAGGATTAAAATTTTAAATTTAAGTTTATCCTAGAGCTAAATTAAGAAGTATCATAATAGCAAAACCAAGCACCGTCCTAATAGTGTAGAACTTGGTTTCTCCTACTTTTTGAGTTTCTAGTATGAGTTCGTCTATTATTACGTAAATCATTGCCTTCCTGCAGCAAAAGATAGAGCGTAGAGCAAAATCGGTTTTGCAATAATTACCACTATAGCTCCAATAATTCCTGCTATAACTTTACCAATCTTGAAAGTTACCTATAGAAAAAGCTTTTAAATACAGATGAATTTTATTTTTGCAGGGGTATTAATACTGCAAGATTTTCAGGGAAGTTTTGAAGTCATATATCCATTAATAAGGATGATAGAGACTGAAGATGGAGGTTTTACTTCTTAATTTGACAACTTCAAAGATAACTCCCAAGGCCAATCCCTTAGGCATGTTTATATAGGCATGTTTATATATGGATATTGAATTTATCCTCCTCTAAGTAGACTACATAGATGAGACTACTTCCTCATCCTTCTTACCTATATTCAAGGATGGAGAAAAAGTCTATGATAGGACCCCCCACGAGATAAGAAAACTAATATCCCAAAAACTCTAATGAGTACCTGTGTCTATTTCAAATACTGAAAAAATGGAAATTATATTGATATAATATAAAAGGAAAGAGCATATCCTCTTTCCTCCCATAGGTAAGACCCAAGTAAAAAGCCTTGGGTCTTACCTTAATTTTTAACTTAACTCTTGTATAATTCTGTTCCAAAGCCAAACAGTTAAAGGATACTAAAAAATCCCTAAAAGATAAAGTTGTTATAACAAGCTTTCCTCTTCCATAAGAAATTTCCAAAAGATATCCTCCTAAAAGCATAATCCATCCATAGAAGGTTCCTGCTAATATGTTCTTTGAATCTTTAGGATCAATACCAATTATTAAATTTTCAGGGATAAGAGAGGAAAAAGAGAAATCCCAAGGATTTGGAAGATCAAGTCCCGACAAGAATTTTTCCTTTCTATAAAAATTAAAATTATTCATCCAATCTCCATGATATAGATCTTTTTTCCTTGAAACAATCTGCCATCCCTTTTCTTCTCTTAAAAATCCCAAGGAATATTCGTCAGAAGCTAAAAACCAACAAATTTCCACCTTGGCTTAAGAAGCTTTTGTCCTCTTCTGCAAGATATTTCCTTACTCTCAATTTCTCTGTCTTTTTTCTAACATCTTCCTTAGGGAAAATATAAAAATCGTAAAAGTTTTTAGCAAGCTCTTCTCCTTTGTCATTTCTTAAATATAGAAAAAGTCGCTTTTTAGTAATGGATTTTACTTCTGGAAGATCCAAGAGAAATTCTCCTAAATTTTGCCATTGATTTAGCTTGCAATTTTCTAATCTTTTTTCAAAAACTTTCTCTGAATCTTCAAACCTTACTACTAATTTTTCCGCTGGCACTACTAAATAGCCTTCTAATGAAATATTTATTTTTTCCCCACTATACCAATTAGGCTTATACGAGGATAAAGATATAAAATTAGGATTATTAAGCCATTTTAAATTCTCATAAAATATTTTGGGATTTCCCCACGGATCTAATAACCCATTAGATTCCCAAAATACATCGGTAAATTCTGTGATTACATATCCTTTTATAGATGGATGTTTCCTTATAGTCTCAATTTCATATTTTAGAGATAAGAATTCATGCCTTTGAGTCTCTTTTATGAACTCATCGAAAGATCCAAAGACTTCATCCAGCTTCCAGGAATAAAATCTTTTTCTTATATCCCACGGAGGAACAGATTCCATATATTGAGGGATATGAAATTTAAAGTTTTCTGGAATATTATATAGTCCCCAATTTCCAAATTCGGAAATTACAAGGGGTTTATTACCTTTTTCTGCATCACCATACGGACTATAACTCCAAAAATCTCTTTTAGAGAACCCATTTACAAAATCTTCCCATTTCTTACTGTGGTCAGGAATTGATGTGTAGAAATGAAAATCCTCTATATCAGTTTTTATATGGAAATTAGGAATACACGGAGAATTATCTACCACAAGCCTTGTAGAATCAAATTCTCTTACAAATTCATACATCTCCTTTAACCATTCTCTATTTTCTCTAATACTAAGATCTATCCCCCAGCTTTCATTTATAATTCCCCAGATTATTACAGAGGGATGATTAAAGTCTCTTTCTATCATTCCCACCAAAGTTTCCTTTGCTCTTTCTTTTGCTTTCTCTGTTAAATTTTCCCAATAAGGAAGTTCCTCCCAAATCAAAATTCCTATATGATCTGCCCAATATAGATATTCAGGTAAAGGAACTTTTACGTGGATTCTTAGAAGATTTAAGCCCATTTCTTTTGCTTTCTGAAATCTATCTTTTATTTCCTCAGAAGATTTTGGTATATATATTTTTTCAGGATAAAAATCCTGATCTAAAGCTCCAAAAATATATATAGGCTTGTTATTTAAATATATCTCCCCATTTCTTACTTCAATCTTTCTCATCCCAAACTCAGTTTTATAGATATCTTTTAATGAACTTCCCTTAAATACTTTAACTTCTAAATTATAAAGATTTGGAGTTTCTACCTCCCAGAGAATTATCTCAGGAAACTCAAACTCAACAATTTCTCTCTCGGAATTTACCTCTACTTCTTTGTAAAAATTTCTTCCCAAAGGATCTGTAATTTTTAAATTTAAACCACACCTTTCCTCTAATTCCTTGATAAAGATTTCAATCTTAGCGCTTTTCTCGTCTACATTGGGAAATACTTTAACCTTTTCTATATATGGTGTTTCTACTTTTTCTAAATATACCTTTTGCCATATTCCACTGATATTTCCGTACCAAACATCATGAGCTTTTCCATGAGGAATCTCATCTTGGGAAAACTCAAAAAATTTTCTTTTATCTGTATTGGCATCAACCACTTTAACTAAGATTTCGTTTTCTTCTGATTTTAAAAATTCATTAATAGAAAAGTAAAATGGTAAGAATCCTCCTTCATGTTCTCCAACAAACTTTCCATTTATCCATATCTCTGAATAATAATCTACTGCGGAAAACCTTAAGAGAATTTTACTTTTTAACCAATCTTTAGGAATATTAAAGATCCTCCTATAATAAAAGGTTCCATAGTAATCTTTAAGTTCAGGAAATTCTGCTTGAATTATAGAGGGAACATGTATCTTCCCCTTATAGTCTTTATTTTCCAAATAAAAATCCCACAATCCTTCCAAAGACAGAATTTCTCTAGTCAAACTAATAATCCTCCTTCCTCTTTTGCTTTTAATTATAATCTATTTAAGTTCTAAATAATTGAAATAATCAAAATCAAAGATAGACCCACCAACAGAATATGGGGAATATGCTGTAATTCCCACTCTCATTATGTCAAAATCATTCTTTATTGATTTTCCAAAGGACTTCCAATTTTCCTTTTCATCAAATTTATAATAAGCTTCCCATTTTTCACCATTATTCTTTAGTTTTAAATAACATATTTTCTTGTTAGGAATATTTTCCAAAACAAATTTTTCATAGTCTTCTTCATCTTTTTTTACCAATTCTAATATTATTTTCCCTTTTTTAGTAGTTCTTACAAGTTCTAAGTAGTGATTGTAATTATCAAATACTATTAAACCTGCTCTATCTTGTTCCTCTTCGGAAATAATTTCAAACTTAGTTGAGATTTCAAATTTATTATCCCAAGTATATTGAGTAAATATATTAGATACGTCCAACGGAGTAGAAATTATTGAAGAAATATCAGACATTATTGTCTTTACTCTTAAATATCCCTTTCTTTCAGAGAGAGAATAGTCAAAAAGACCTGTAATATTCCATCTTAAGAAATTTAAGGTTTTTTCAGAGAAATCATCAGAAGATGCTTTTTGAGGTTTAGGAACTCCAGATGGGAATGGCTGAGGAGTATTGGTAGGTCCTATAACTTTTACTTTTCCATCAGGAGTAAATATCAATCTATCAATCGCTAATTGCCTCAAATGAGTTCCTTCCTTTTTCATTTGAGTATGGTATACGATAAAATACTCTTTTCCATCAGGAGTTTTTACTACACTATTATGTCCCGGACCTGAAATATATTCTGTCCTACTCAAAATTGGATTTTCTTGTGCTTTTATAAAAGGACCTAGAGGAGAATCAGAAACTGCATATCCCACTGAATATTCTGGGCTTGCAAAAAAGTTCCCTGAGTAGAATAAATAGTATTTTTTGTTGTATTTAACTACAAAAGGTCCTTCATTCCATTTGGAATTTCTTTCCCAAACCTGAGTAGGAGAAATTAAGAATTTTGGTTCTCCTACAGTATTTAAAAGATCATCAGTTAATCTTACCACATATATATCACTTGTGGGGTTTTCGGAAACATCTCTTGAAAAATACAAGTAAATTTTTCCATCATCATCTACAAAAGGATGAGCATCTATTGTGGCATATCCAAAATCAAAAAGGGGTGCTTTTAGATCTTTGAAAGGGCCTAAAGGAGAATCAGCTACAGCAAGACATATTCTTAAAGTTTTTTTACCGTTTACGTATCCCCTAGCACTATAGAACAAATAAAATTTTCCATCTCTGGGCAGAACTTCTGGCGCCCAGAAAGAATCTTTCCCCCAAGAGTCTTCGTTACTTTTATTACACCCAACCTTTATATATCCAATCTACCAAATTATTAGATTCCCATACTTCGAATCCCCCTTGATAACCTGCTCCTCTTTCAGAAGTAGGATATAGATAGTATTTTCCTTTATAAAATAAAACAAAAGGATCTGCTATTTTGTAAACATTTAAAGGATTTTTGTACTTAGGCTCTTTATCTTCTCCATACATAATAATTACTCCTAAGATAAGGATTATTATTGTTAAGTAAAAAAGTCTTTTCATAGAACTCACCTTCCTATCTTCCACCAAATCCTGACATGACCACGCCACGTATATAATATCTTTGCAAGAAAATAAAAAGTAAGAGTGCAGGAAGTGCAGTTAGAAAGGCTCCTGCCATCATAGTACCATAAAAGTGAATATATCTTCCTTGAAGAGTAAGCATCCCTACAGGTAAAGTTCTTTTTTGAGGAGAAGAGAGACATATAAGAGCCCACAAATAATCATTCCAGTTAGATAAGAAATTCATAAATCCTAAGGTTAGAAGAGCAGGCTTAGATAAAGGAATTATAATCTTCCATAGAATATATAATCTACTTGCCCCATCTATTCTTGCAGACTCATCTAACTCATAGGGAATTGTAAGGAAATATTGTCTTAGCATAAATATACCCCATACACTAGCCAAGCCAGGGAAAATAATAGCTTTTAAATCATCAACCCAACCCAAGTTATTTATAGTTAGATAATTTGGGATTAAATATATTATGCCTGGGATAGTCATAAAACTTATTAAAAACCAAAAATATTGATCTCTTCCTGGAAATTTCATTCTTGAAAAAGCATAAGCAGAAAGAGTTGATACTATCAACCCTAGAATACTGTAGAAAAAGGCTGCTATAAAACTGTTTTTAAACCATATAAACACAGGAGTATCCACAGGATTTCCCAAAATTTTTTGATAATTCTCCCAAGTAGGAGGAATAGGAATCCATTTTATAGGCCAAGCTATAGTCTCATATTCAGGTTTTAAAGATGTTATAAACATCCAGTATATAGGAAAAGTCCATAGAATGGACAAAATAACTAATACTGTATATAAAGAAATATTTAATATTCTCTTTCTAAATTTATAATCCATTATCTTTATCCTCCTTTCACTCATTACGAGTGAAGAAACGAACCTGTAAGAAAGTTATAATCATCATTATTAAAGCTGTTAGATATGCCATGGCAGATGCAGATCCCATTCTTAGATTGGTCCCAAATCCTTCATTATAGATATGTAACATAACAGTAACAGTGCTTCTTCCCGGACCCCCTCCTGTCATGAGTTGGGGTTGTCCAAAAAGATTAAAAGAAGCTATAATTGTAGTTATAGAGACAAAAAGAGCAATAGGTTTTAGAGAGGGTAAAGTAACATATCTAAAGCTTTGCCACCAGTTTGCTCCATCAATTTTTTGCGGCTTCATAGAGTTCTTCTGGAATATTTTGAAGTCCAATTATAAAATAGATCATATTCCAACCTACAGTCCACCATATGGTAGTTACAACTATGGAAATCCATGCACCAGGCTGTTGAGTTAACCAGGGTATATTCTTAATTTTAAAAAGAGAATAAAGAATATAATTTAAAAGACCAGACTCATAATTAAATATCCACCTCCAAATAACAGCAACAACAGAAACAGTCATAGCAGTAGGAAGAAAAAATACAGTTCTGAAGAATCCTTTTCCTTTACTCACAGAATTCACTAATAAAGCAAGAATAAGAGCAATCCCTACTAAGAATGGGACGCTGTAAAAGACAAATTGGATAGTATTCCAAAGAGCTTCCCAATAATATTGAGCTGGCACATTTCTTACCAAAAAAAGATCTATATAATTTTTAAGTCCTACAAAAGTTCTTTCCCCACTTAAAACATCCCATTTATGAAGGCTAATCCAAAATCCTTTAAAGACAGGGTAAAAAGCAAAAATTGAAAAAAATATCGCATGAGGAAGAAGATACAAATAAGGAGTTAAAATTCCTTCATCTCCTAATAATCTCTTTTTCATAATACTTTCCTCCTTAAAAACATAAAGGCGGTAGGAATACTCCTACCGCCTTTGAAACATTAATCAGAAGCTAAGATCTTGTTAGCAAGATCTACAGCATCGTCTAGTGCTTTCTTAGGATCTTTCTTAAAGGTTAAAGCAAAGTTTAAGGCATCCCAAATTGGTCCCGTAGCTTCGCCATATTTAGGGAATAAAGGTGGAAACACTACATATTGAGGAATTTCTTGCCCAAGTTTTCCAATATATGGAATTTTCTTAAAATCGCTACTTCTTAGTACTGATAATCTTGCAGGTAATTGCCCTGCTTTAGCCCATTCTAAACTTTTTCTGCTTACCCAACCAATGAAAGTCTTTGCTGCAGATAATTTATCTGGATCAAGGGTTCTTTGTCTAAAAACCACAAAATTATGAGAGCCTGCCCAATTAGCCAAAACTTTTGTCCCTAATTGGGGGACTCTTCCTGCTCCAAATTCTAATCCTGGTTGTTCTTGGTATGCTGTTAACATCCATATTCCATTAAATTCCATGGCACAGGTTCCTCTCTTGAAAGCATCTACATCAGCGTCTACCGCTACATTTTCAGGTGAGACCTTATAAACTTTTACCAAATCAACTAAAAATTGTAGTGCATCTATACCTTCGGGAGAATTGAAGAGTGCCTTCTTATTATCTGGAGTAAATAATGTTCCCCCATTTCCAAAGAAAATAGAGTACCAAATCATGAAGTTTGGCCAACCAACAGGAATCATTGTTCCCCATTGATCTATCTTCCCATCACCATCTTTATCCTTTGTAAGTTTCTTTGCAAATTCAATAAATTCTGCTCTATTCCTTGGTGGTTTTTCTGGATCTAAACCTGCTTCTTTAAAAAGCTTTTTATTCCAGTAGAAAACTAATGGATGTATATCTAACGGTATAGCGTATCTTTTACCTTCATATATACCTGCTTTCCAAACAGCAGGTATAAAATCTTTCTCTGAAAGTCCTAATTCAGCTGCTAAATCATCTAATGGAATAATCACACCTCTAGGAACGTAGGCAGCAATTTGATCTAAGTGCATTATTCCTACATCTGGTGGATTCCCTGCAGCTACCGCAGCTACAACTTTTGTATAATAATCTCCCCAAGGCATAACAGACATTTTTACTTCTATTCTCCCCTGCGTAAGTCTTGTTAAAAGCATCTACAAGATTCTGCATATATCTTCCATCAGGTCCTGTAAATCCATTCCAAAATGTAATTTCTACCTTCTTTGCTGCAATTCCTGGCCCTATTAGTAAGCTTAACATTAAAATAGAGACTAAAATTAAAGAAATCTTTTTAAGCATATCCTCTTACCTCCCATAAAAAAGTTTGGATAACCAAAAGGAGAAGAATTATTTTTTGGTTTTGTCTCACCTCCCCTTAAATAATTAATCCTAAACTTTGATATGCAAAATCCATAGCAAGCTTTGCAGCTCCAGTCATCCCTGCTTCATTTCCTAAGAAAGCAAAAACAATTTTTACTGCTTCTGCTGGCATTGAAAAGACTCTTTCTTTTAATGTTTCTCTAAGAGAATTCATAATTAACTCCCCTGCTTGCATAACTCCACCACCTAAAATTAACAATTCAGGATTAAAAAGATTTATTAAATTAGCTATCCCAATACCTAAGTAATGTCCAGTATCTCTTAGAATTTCTAAGGCCAAAGGATCTCCTGACCATCCTGCTCGAGAAACAATTTCACCTGTGATTTTTTCTAATTTCCCTTCTACTAAATCATAGATTAGGCTTTTTCTACCTTTCTCTATTAACTCTTTAGCTCTCCTTGCTATAGCAGGACCTGAAGCTATAGCCTCAAGACATCCTTTATTTCCACAACTACATTTTGGGCCATCATCTAAAATGGTAGTATGTCCGATTTCTCCTGCTCCTTCACTAACCCCTTTATAAAGTTTGCCATCAATGATAATTCCTGCTCCTATGCCTGTTCCTACATACATACAAACTAAATTATCAACCCCTTTTCCTGCCCCAAAAAATTTTTCTCCTAAGGTAGCACATCTTACATCATTCTCGATAAGAACAGGAATATTAACTCTTTGATAAACGATGTCTCTTATAGGAACGTTATACCAACCTAAGTTAGGAGAGAATTTTGAAATACCATTTTTTGTATCCACAAGACCAGGAACACCGATTCCTATAGCTAAGACTTTTTCTCTAGGGACTTCTGCTAAGATAATAATTTTTTCTATAGCCTCCACAATTCTATTTATTACTGGCATCTTTTCCTTCATGGGGGAGGGTAGGAATTTTTAATTTATGAACAGGTTGAAGGCTAAAATCCATAAGAAGAGTGGAAATATATGTCATTCCAAGATTTATACCAATAACATATCCTGCATGAGGATATATCTCTAAAAATACCGCAGGTCTTCCCCCTGTAGAATTTGCGGTTCCTGTCTCCAATATAAAGGATTGTTTTTTTAATTTCTTCCGTTATTATAGTAACTAAAGCAGGAGAAAGATTTGTAATTTCTGCAATTTCCTTACGAGAGATAGGGCCAAACTTTGCTATAGTTTGAAATACTATTGCTTTATTATTTTGTCTCAATCCTTTTTGATTAGGCATAAAACCTATTAATTTAAAACTTAAATTAAGTTCTCCTTGACTTACCTATTTTGCAAATTAGTCTTTAATTAAATTATACCATCTTAATCCTATATAATTATTTTTTATAAAACCTTAAGTTAAAAGGATCTTAATTTAAAATCTAAAAAAAGTTTAAAACAATTTTAATTTTTTGTCAAGAGTAAATTGAAGAGGAAAACCACATAGGTATGGAGATAGGTACCAGTATGAGGAATATAGAAATAATAATGAAGCTAAGAAGATAAAAAGAATTGAGGCTGTATCTCTTCTCCTTGGTATAATTAAGAAATTAAATCTCACTTTCTTTAGATCTCTCAATCCTTTCCAAGGAGGAGGATACAGCCTATGATCTTAACTTTCTATGAAGCTCTTCTCCCTTTCCAAGAATTTCAACTGGATACTAAACATCTCCTTGATAAAAATTCTCTTCCTAATGATGTGTATAATCATTTGGTTAAGTTTAACCTACCTCAGTATGAATGGAATATCATTGATGTTAAAACAAGAACAAGATTCACTGCTTACTCTTTTGAACTTAATTCTACCTTTGGTTTCTCTTTTGTCATCTTTGTGGTTTTGTGGTTGAGAGCTCATAATGTGAGGCATAAAATAAGTATAAGAGTAGATAATGGTGAGGAGTTCTGTTTAGGAAGTGAGAGAAAATTGAGAGAGTGGAATAGTATTTTAAGTATGTTTGATGTAGAGCTGAAACCAATACCGAAAGGAGCTAAATATCTTATGGGTATAGTTGAGAATTCTCATAGGCAGGATGATGAGTATTTCCTTGGTATTCATGCAGAAAGATGTAAAAATGTAAAGGAGTTTCTTGTTAAAGCTCAGAGATGGCAGGATACATGGAACATAGCAAGACCAAGTTTTGGAATTGGTATGGATGGTAAAACTCCTTATGAGAAGTTAATCTCTTCTAATTTTCTTGTTCATCCTCATATATTTTCTTTCCCTGTTATTCTTATGGAAGATCTTCTTTCACAATAATGGTCTATTTACAAAGAATTTATCTTTATTTCTTTAAAGTGGTACCTATGTCCCGACCAAGTGCCATTTTAAATTTTTATTTCAAAATTATATAAACCTCAGTAGCTACTAATTCTCTTTTAGAAATATCAAGGAACCCATTTACAAAAACTTTACTTTTTATCTTAAGAAATACAAAACCTGCCCCTTTTTGCTTCTTTAACTCTAATCCCTTATTTGTCTTTACATAACTAGCAAAGTAAAACTTTGTGTCTGAATTTATTTTTAAATTTACCACTCCATTAGTTACAAATCCTTTAACATTCTTGCTATGAGTATCAACTTTTATCTTAAGTAATCCAGCAGGTCCAATAAACATTATAGATCCCTTAAGATTAAAAGTCTCTTTTGGCTTTGCCTCTATTAAAACCACGTTAGTCAAAACAAACATTACTAATAATGAGAGAGAAATCAACCTCTTAAAATTCATTAAAAACTCCTCCTTCCCTATTTGATCTTACAGAAAATTATACTTTTTATTCCTAGAATTGACCATCTTTAAATTTTATAATAGAATAAGTTTTAGATTGAAACAATTTATATCAGGAGGATTTTATGAACCTCAAAGAGAAATATGAGATTGATAGAGAAAAAGACTTAACCTTTAATATTCACAATTATAACTATGCTTTCCCCTTCTCAAGTTTCCTTCCTGGAATATCTGGTATCATGGGAATTCCTATGTGGTGTTTTTACGTAAATCGAGGACAGTGTATAACAAGTTTTGGATTTGAAAGTAAAGATGGAGCCATACTTGAGTTTCATCCTGCCAATAAAGCTTATAAGCTCACACCTATTTATGGTTTTAGAACCTTTATAAAGATCGACAATGTGTTTTATGAACCCTTTAGAGAATCGCCCGAAAATGAAGCCTTTGAAAGAGAAAATTATATGAGCATAACTCCCTACGATTTAACCATATATGAATGGAACAAAACTCTTAATATCTCTTGTAAAGTAAACTACTTTACTCTTCCCAATGAACCTGTAGGAGCACTAATAAGGGTACTTTCCCTAAAAAACCATGGAAAGAAACAGTTAAATCTTGAAGTTATTGATGGAATACCTCAGTTTCTACCTTATGGACTTACCAATGAAGTAATGAAAAATATGTCAAGAACAATTGAGGCTTGGTACAGAATAGATAATTTAGAAAATAATGCACCTTTCTATAGACTTTACACTACCTTTCAAGATATAAGTGAAGTAAAGCTAATAAAAGAAGGGCATTTTTATTTCTCTTTTTTAGAGGATAATAAGCTTCTTCCTATAATAGTAGATCCTGAACTTATATTCTATCCTTCCAGCGACTTTTCCTATCCCTATCAATTTGCCAAGGAAGAATTTAAACTTCCCAAACCAGTATTTTATGGTAATAGAACTCCATCTGTCTTTTTCTTACAGCATAATTAATCTTTCTCCTGAAGAGGAAAAATCAATTATATCTTTTGCAGGAAAGGCAGATTCCTTAGAAAGGCTAGGAAAGATAATAAAAAGTTATACTTATAAAGGTTTTGTAGATAAGAAGGCAAAAGAGAATGAAATATTAATAAAAAGTATAATGGACAATGCTTTTGTCCATAGCTCATCAAAAGAATTTAACTCTTATACAAAACAGACTTTTCTTGACAATATTTTAAGAGGAGGCTTACCTATTACCCTAACTCACAATTCTAATAAAGATGTGATTTATCTTTTCTCAAGAAAGCATGGAGACTTAGAAAGAGATTATAATTTCTTTACCCTTGAAGCCAATTATTTCTCCCAAGGAAATGCAAATTACCGAGACATTAACCAAAACAGAAGAAATGATATATATTTCAATCCAGACGTGGACTATTTCAATATATGGTATTTCATAAACCTTATCCAGCTTGATGGATATAATCCTTTGGTAATTAAAGGGGTTAAATATCTTTTAAAAGAGGAGATCATAGACGAATTGAAAGCTTGGGTTGAGGAAGATATAGAAAAGGAACTAAAGAATATATTAGTGAAGCCCTTCATTCCTTTTGATGTAATAAAAATCCTAGAAAAATATAATTATGAATTGAAAAAAGGAGATCTTATAGATTTTATATCATATCTACTTATCAATAGCAGAAAAATAGAATTTGCAGAACACGGAGAGGGATTTTGGATAGATCATTGGTTCTATAACTTAGATCTTATTGAAAGTTATGAGTCTCTATTTCCAGACAAGATGGAAGATCTACTCCTAAATAAAAACATCTTCACTTATTATGACAATCATGAATTTGTACTTCCAAGAGAAGAAAGATATGTATTAACAGAAAATGGAGTACGCCAATATAGATCTCTAAAAGTTGATGAAGAAAAACTTTCTCTCATAAAATCAAGAAATATAGAACCTAATAAGGTAAGAGTTAATTATGGTAAAGGCAATATCTACTATACTTCCCTACTTTCCAAACTTATAACCCTTGCCATTGTAAAGTATTCAACCCTCGATCCAGAAAATATAGGCATAGAAATGGAAGCAGGAAAACCAGGCTGGAATGATGCCTTAAACGGCCTTCCTGGACTTTTGGGATCATCCACTAATGAAACTTTTGAACTCAAAAGGCTCTTTCTTCTTATAAAATCATGGATTGAAAAGTACAAACTTCAAGAAAGAGATGTAAAACTCCCTATAGAAGTTGCAGAATTTCTAAATTCTCTTGTGGAATTAACTAAAAATAATCTTGAAGAGAAAATCTCAAACTTCGAATTTTGGGATAAAAGTTCAGAATTGAGAGAAAAATACAGAGAAAAAACTAAATTAGGTATATCTGGTGAAGAGAAAATCAAAAAGCTCGGAGAAATTTTAGATATATTAGATTTATTTTTGAGAAAATTAGATAAAGAGCTGGAGAGAGCCTTTGACAAAGAAACAGGGCTTTACCATACTTACTTTTACTACGACCTTGTAGACTACGAGATAATAGAAAAAGATGGAAGAAAAGTAGTAAAACCCAAAAAATTTATAAGAAAGAATTTGCCTCTATTCCTTGAGGGTCAAGTACACTATCTTAAAACTGAAAAAGATAAAAATAAAAAGAGGGAAATAATAAAGAAAATAAAAGAAAAGCGAGCTGTATGACAAAAAATTGAAGATGTATAAGGTAAATGCCNCATTAGATTCTGCACCTCTTGAGATTGGCAGAATAAAAGCCTTCCTTCCCGGATGGCTCGAAAATGAAAGCATATTCTTGCATTTAGAATACAAATATCTTCTTGAAATGCTGAAATCAGAAGAATTTGAGACCTTCTACGAAGAGATGAAAAATTGTCTTGTACCTTTTATGAAACCAGAAATATATAGAAGAAGTATATTTGAGAATGTATCCTTTATTGTAAGTAGTAGAAATCCTGACCCAGATCTTCACGGTGCAGGATTTTCAGCAAGACTTTCTGGAAGTACAGCTGAATTTTACAATATGTTAATTATTATGTCCTTTGGTAAAAAACCCTTCTATCTTGATGAAAGAAACAAACTCTATTTTAAGCCAGAACCCTCTATCCCAGAATTTTTATTTACTTTAAAAGACGAGACTGTAACATACTACGGGAATGGAAAAGAGGAAAAATTATTTATACCTAAAAATTCTTTTGTTATAAACTTTCTCAAAAATACTCTTGTTTTCTTTATAAACCCTAACAGAAAAAATACCTTTGGAGAAAATAAGGCAAAAATTAATAAATATGTACTATATGGCAATAATGGAGAAAAAGAAGAGATTAATAGAGAAATTCTTGAAGAACCTTACTCTCATAGATTAAGAGAAGGATACTATAAAAAGATAGAAATTTTCTTAGATTAATTAAAGCATACTAAAACTAAGAAGCATCCTCTAAAAGGAGCAGGTGATTATAGCCCTGCTCCTTTTTTGTTTTAATTCAAAATCTTATTTAATACTTTGTTTTATATAGCCAGATGTCTTTATTATCCTCATCTTGCCTAAAACCTACAAAGACAGTATAGAGATCCTTTGTAGTTATAGAACTTGTAATTCCACCTCTCGGACTTGTTTCCATCATTACCTCATCTATCGCTTCTCCCTTAAAGTCGGTAATCATGATATAAGGTTTATTTATAGAATCCTTCATAAAATAACCTGCTACAACAAAATATTGCTTTACCATAGAGATAGTTTTAAGATATAATCCCAAACCTTTACTGTTATAGTTCTTTCTCCAAAGAATGTCTCCCTTATCATTGAAATAAGCCAAATAAAATCCATGCCTCAAATCTTTATAAGTATATCCTCCTACTAAATATCCCTGATCTGTAGGAATAAGTCTTTCTCCACGTACCGGACCTTCCCCTGACAACTTTTTATTCCAAATTAGCCTTCCATCTTTATCAATCCGATATATTACTCCTTTGGATAAACCTGAGATATCAAAAGTACCTGACTAAAATAAAATCACCATTCCTTGCCTGAATTGCATCACTAAACTCATCATCATCCTTTTCTCCAAAAATAACATCCCACAATTTGTTGCCATTTTTGTCAAATTTAATCACAAGAGCATCTACTATATAACTTTTACCATCTTTATCCAAAGTCTTTATTTTTCCAACTACTAAATAATCTCCAGCATCAGTTAAAATAACATTATTTACTGTTTCCACTCTATCCGGTCTTCCATAAACTGCTTCCCACAAAAATCCCCCATCAGTACTAGTTTTTAAAAGATGGATATCTCCATCATTAGAGGTGGCAGATATAAGATACCCTTTATCATCTTCTATTACATAAGAGTTTGCAAAATTTTTGTTTATTAAATAAGTTCTACCCCAGATTTTTCTTCCATACTTATCTATTTTCAAAAGGTATATATTGTTTCTTGGTGCATAGGAGGATATTCCAGAGATTATATAATTGGCGTCTCTCGTCTCTTTTACTGAGAAAGGACTCTCCCATCGAAAATCCCCATAATACTTACTAAAAGTATTGCTCAAACTAATCTGAAAATCTATTTTGTTTAATCCACTTCTTATAGAAAAAGTATTACTTACCACAACGGCATTATTGTTAGGTTCGATAACCTCAATCAAGAATTTTTCTTCCTCACCTAAAACTGGAATATTCTTTATGAAATATTTTCCCTCTTCGTCACTTACAGCTGTACAGTCTGTTCCAAGTACTAATATCTTTGCTCCCTCTACCGGAATTCTATCCTTACTAGTCACTATACCTTCTAAGGTAGCGTAAGAAACTTGGCTTTGACTTAAGGAAAAGGAAACCAATAAAAGTACTAAAATTATGGGAAATAGTAATTTTTTAAACACTTTTTTCTCCTTTCTAATTTTAAAAATCTATTGGGGAATTATAATCATAATATAATGCAAAATGTATATTGACAATACTAATTAAATTATTTTAGTTTAAATCTTAAAGGAGGTAAAAAAATTAGAAAAAGAAGTTATATGAAGAAATTGTTCTTTTTTATGGAGCAATAAAATGGTTAATCCTATCAACCATCATAGGTATCATCGTTGGTATTGGAGTAACTGTCTTTCTAAAACTTCTACATATAAGTATAAATCTCACAAGCAAGTTTGAATATTATTATCTTCTTCTCCCCTTTGCTTTATTTATAACAGCTCTTATTATTGAGAAAATTACTCCTGAAGCTAAAGGACACGGTACGGAAAAAGTAATAGAAGCCATACATAAGAGAAGCGGAAAAATAAATCCTTTAGTGGTCCCCATAAAACTTATTGGAACTATTATAACTATTTCAGCGGGAGGTTCTGCGGGAAAAGAGGGACCAAGTGCTCAAATAGGAGCAGGACTTGCATCTATTTTTGCAGATATTTTTAAGCTTGATGATAGAGATAGAAAAAAACTTGTAATATGCGGAATAAGTGCTGGATTTGCATCGGTATTTGGTACCCCAATTGCAGGAGCTATTTTTGGTATCGAAGTTTTAATTGTAGGGAATATGTTCTATGAGGCTTTACTTCCTTCTTTTATAGCAGGAATAGTTTCATTCCAGATTTCATCCAAATTAGGAATAAGCTATTTCTATCATCCTTTAAGAATTAATTATTCTTTTAATGAATTGCACTTTATTGAGGCCATCATTGCAGGCATATTTTTGGGACTTGTCTCCATAATTTTTATTGAAACTCTAAATTTCTTCGAAGATATGTCCAAAAAATTAAAAATATGGGCTCCAGTCAAAGGACTCATAGGAGGAAGTATACTTGTACTTTTAACCCTCATTTTTTCTGAAAATTTTCTAGGACTTGGCATGGACACTATAGAAAGTGCCCTTAAGGGAGAAAAGATTGCATGGTACTTCTTCCTCATAAAGATTATTTTTACAAGTATTACACTAAGCTTTGGAGGAAGCGGAGGAATAATAACTCCAATTTTCTTTATTGGAGCAACTGCAGGAAGCTTCCTTGCTAACTTCTTACACTTTGATAGAGCAACCTTATCAGCAATAGGCATGATAAACCTTCTCGCAAGTGCTACAAATACTCCTATTGCTTCAAGTATTATGTTTATAGAACTTTTTGGAAAAAATAATGCCTATTATGCAATCATCTCCTGTATTATTGCCTTCATAATAAATGGACAACGAAGCGTATATCCCTCTCAAATAATACAAATGAGAAAACGTCGACTTGTAGGAAACCATAGACTACTAAAGAGGTTATTAAGAATAAGAAAACAATCTTAAGAGCTTTGTCGGGGTTATCCTCCTGCTTTTGCCATACTAAAGACCAAGTAAATTATTGCAACTCCAAAAATTATAAGAGAAGGTATTTGAAAACCAAAGTATGCAAATAAAATAGATAAAGCAAGAATGAATCTATAGTACGAAAAAACTTTTAGAGAGGATTTTTTAACGTAATTCAACAGTAAATGAATGGTTAAAATACCTACAATAAAAGAAACTAATGCCCCCCAAAGTATTAAAGAAAGATTCCCAGAATTTTCACCCTTTATTACATGGAACAATTTAAAAAATACTGCACCACCTATTATAGGCAAAGAAAGATAAAAGGAAAACTTTGTGGCTTCATCTCTTCTAAGCCCTGTAAACATTCCTCCTGATATGGTAGAACCAGATCTCGATACTCCAGGGAAAAGAGAGAAAACCTGCCAAAATCCTATAATTAGCGCTCTTTTTACATCCATATCTTTTATTTCAAGATTTTTTTTTGGAAATCTTCTCAAGAATTAGAAATACAATACCAAAAGATATTACTCCCAAAAGGATTATCCAAATAGAAAAAGGATAAACTTGAGGCTGAGAGATTTTTCTCCACTAATGGATACAAAGAAAAAACCCCCTAAAACTCCTGCAGGCAAAGTAGCGAGGATAATAAGTCCCAATATTCTTCTTTTCTCTCCCCCTATAAATATGCTCACTAAGAACTCCCACCAGTCTTTTATAAAGTAAAAAAATACTGCTAAAAGAGTTCCAAGATGAAGTCCTACATCAAAAGAAAGCCCAAAATCAGGAATTTTGACAAGATAGGGTATCAAAATAAGATGAGCAGTACTACTTATAGGAAGAAATTCTGTTATTCCCTGCACAATACCAAGAATAATAACCCAGAAATTCATATCTACCTCCTATTTTCCAACACAGAAATTTTCAAAGATTTTATCTGTTATATCTAACGAGACTTCTTCTCCAAGAATCTCTCCAAAAGCTCTATCCATATCGTATATGATATCTCCCAGAACATCTAAACTTTGAGGAAGATTTTTAAGTACATTTAATCCCTCTTCACAGAGATTATAAACCTCTTTTAATTTTTCTCTATGGTACATATTAAGAAATATTCCATCCTCAACATCCTGAGATGTAATATGCCTCTCAATAACCTTCTCGATCTCTTCTATACCTTTTCTCTCTTTAGCAGATACAAATATCTTTTCTATATCTTTGGGAAAAACAGATAAATCTACCTTTTGAGGAAGATCTATTTTATTCACCACAAGAATTAGTTTTTTATTCTGATAACTTTTAATCTTTTCCAAAAGATTGATTTCTTCTTCTGAAGCCTCGCAACTTCCATCGACCACAAAAAGAATCAAATTAGATTTTTCAAGAATTTTTTCTGTCCTTTCCATTCCCATCTTATCCAAAATATCCTTAGGTATTCCAAGGCCTGCAGTATCATAAATCTTTACCAGATGACCCGAAGAAAGATAAAGCTCACCCTCTATATAATCTCTGGTAGTACCAGGAATAGGGGTTACTATTGCTCTATCCTCCCTCATCAATGCATTAAAAAGGCTTGATTTTCCAACATTAGGTCTTCCCACCAAGATAACCCCATATCCTTCTTTAATCCAATCCCCTTTCTCTGCCTTTTCTAGCAAATCTAAAAACTTCTTTTTTTATTTCCTCAATATTCCTTATCCAATCTTCTTTCTCTTTTTCTTCTACATCTTCAGGAAAATCTATAGAGGCTTCCAAGTATATCCGAAGATATTCCACCTTAGACTTTAAATCCCTAAGCTTTCTTGATAATTCTCCCTTTAATTTTGACAAAGCCCTTTTTAAGGCTATTTTACTTTCTGCCCTTATAATCTCATTTATACTCTCTGCCTGTAAGAGATCAATTTTTCCGTTTAAAAAGGCCCTCTTGGTAAATTCTCCTCTTTCTGCAATCCTTGCTCCCTCTTCCACAAGGATCTTTAATATCTCCTCAAGAATAATAGGGCTCCCATGAGTAAAGATCTCTACCATATCTTCTCCAGTGTAAGACTTAGGAGCCTTATATACTGCCACGAGTACTTCGTCTATAATTTCATTCTTATAAACTATATTTCCATAATGAATGGTATGAGAGGGAACCTTTTTAAGATCTTTTTCTTTTTTAGGAATAAAGATCTTCTTAACAATATCTATAACATCAGGCCCACTTAACCTTATGACCCCTATAGCACTAAAACCAAGAGGAGTTGCAATAGCAACAATATTATCTTTCATCTTCTTTAGGCGCTATTACTACCCTTCTTTCGGGTTCCTCTCCAACACTATATGTAATTACATCAGGATCATTTTGTAAAGTTAGGTGAATAACTCTCCTTTCTCTCGAATTCATAGGCTTTAAATGAAACTCTTTCTTTTCTTTCTTAACCTTCTCAGCAATCTTCTTAGCAAGATTAGATAGATATTTTTCCTTTCTTTCTCTATAATGATCTATATCAAGGATTACTATCTCTGAAATCTGGTTCTTAGCAGCAAAAAGTCTAAGTATGAATTCAAGGGAAGATAGAGTTCTTCCTCCAGGACCAATTAATTCTCCTAAATTTTCTCCCTCTAAATTAATTTTAATATATCCTTCCTCTCGTGTTATCTTTATTCTTGCCTTTAAATTTAATTTGCTCAATACATTTCCTAAGAAACTTCTCAAAACATCTTCAGGATCCTTCTTTATCCATGCTAAAATTCTAAAGGGCTTTGATCCTATTCCAAGAATACCTTCCCTACCATATTCTAGAATCTTATAATCAATTTTATCCAGAGGAACCTCTAAAACAGACTTTGCCTTGAGGAGAGCATCCTCCAAGGTTTTTCCCTCAGTCTCTATCTCCTTCATGATTATTAGCCCCCCTTATGGAGTCTAAAAACAATCACTTGTTGTAATAACTGGAATAAACTTGATACCAACCAGTAAAGCATAACTCCAGCAGGCACCTTATAGAGCAGAAACATACCTGTAAATAGCATAGTGGTAAAAATATTCATAATTCTTTGCTGGCTTTTTTGCTCTGGAGAAGAAGCTAAAGAAGAAAGTTCTCCAGAAAAATAAGTAACAAGAGCCATGACAATAAGCAAAATATAATCAGGCTTTGTTAGATCAGAAATCCACAAAAATTTAGGCGTAACAGCATACTTATAATGAAGCAATAGCTGGTAAAGAGCAATCAATATTGGGAACTGAATCAGCAAAGGAAGACACCCCATCATAGGATTAATTTTATACTGTTGATAGAGAAGCATTATCTGTTTATTCATCTCTTTGGGATCATCTTTAAATTTTTCCTGAATCTTTTTTATCTCTGGTTGAATTTTTTGTTGCATAAAAAGGCTCTTTAATTGGGCATGAGTCAAAGGATAAAGAATTATTCTAACAAGAATAACAAGAAAAATAATTGCAACTCCATAGTTTCCTGTTAATTTATAAAAAAGTTCTAAGATATATCCAAGCCCATTAGCAAGTGCATTTATCATTTATTTTTCCTCCTTTTTAATTTCAATTCTAAGAATTCTTCTTTTGTAGGTACAGGATCGTATCCCCCAGGATTAAAAGGATGACATCTCAAAATTCTTTTTATAGCAAGAATTCCTCCCTCAAAAGCCCCAAACCTCTCAATAGCTTCTAAGGCATAAGTAGAACATGTGGGGTAGAATCTACAACTTTTAGGAAGAACAGGTGAAATAAACTTTTTATAAAACTTTATAAGGATAATTAACAAACCTCTCATTGTTCTTTTAAAGCCCCGGCCTTTTCCCATATTTTAATAAGCATATCCTTAACTTTATGAAAATCCAGATCCTTTATATTTTCTCCTGGTTTTACTATTACAAGCATCTCTATGTCTTCTCTTAAATAAGGTCTATGAAGTCTATAAACCTCTCTTATGAGTCTTTTTATTCTATTCCTTACTACAGCCTTTCCAACTTTTTTATTTACACTTATTCCAATACGCCTTTTCTCTGCTCCTTTTCTAATATAAATAATAAAATTCTTAGAGAGGNAATAAGGCCTTCCCTCTCTTAAAACCCTTAGAAAATCTTCTTGCTTCCTTAATTTTTCTTCCTTAGGAAAAGAAAAAAGTCCCAATTATACTGTAAGTCTCTTTCTTCCCTTTGCTCTTCTTCTCTTAATAACTCTTCTTCCACCTGGTGTCCTCATACGGGCAAGAAATCCATGAACTCTTTTTCTGTGATGCTTCTTAGGCTGATAAGTCCTCTTCATTTCTTACCCTCTCCCTTTCTTTAGCATTTATAAAATTTAAATAAATACAACGTAATACTAACAAAAAAGTATTCTATCGTCAAGGTAAGAATTCTGGAATATAGGTTTTTCCACCTTTTATAAGTTTTAAATTTTCAGGTAGAGAATTTATGTTGTTCAAAACCCTCTTTCTTATAGAGTCAATCTCCTCAAAATCTCTAACTATTTGTCCCTCCCTAATAAGAGGTTTTAAAAGAGGTCTTTTACCAGGAAGGAGTTCCGAATTAAAAAGNCTTATTGTATCGCTATAACCATTACCTCTCTGTACTTGCCTTCGCCCCAGGCATATTACCAACCTTAGCAACGGGATTTCCATCTACCTCTACGATCTTTAATGCAAAATCAATAACAGGTGCGTTAGCTACTCTCGTACCTACTCCAAAAGCATCAGCATAATCATAAAATCTCTCTACTTCATACTCATCTAAACCGCCACTTAAAAATATCTGAACATTACTAAATCCTCTTCTCACAAACTCCCACTTTATATCTTTTATCAAATAAGCATAGTCTTTACTATCTATTCTTACTCCCGAAAGTTTCTCTTTTAAGGCCTCTAAAGCATTTATCGCACCTATTGTGGGAGCCCCATAAGTATCTACCAAAGCAATGCGCGGGACTTTTGGATCTACATACTGATCAAAGGCTAAAAAGGCTTCTTTTTCATCTCCTATTATAAGGATAAGAGCATGAGGCATAGTACCCACAGGAGTTTTGAAAATATACTTAGCTCCAAGAACATTTGAAACTCCGTCAAAACCAGACACATAAGTACAATACTCAACTACAGGAGATAAAAAGGGATGTTGCCTTCTGGTACCAAAGCTATAAATTTTTTTATCTTTTTGCAGCTATTCTTACCCCTTGCCGATTTTGTGCCAATACCCGACATAAAAGAAATAAATCCAAGAATCGTAGTTTCATATCTTGCAAAATCTTTATACTTTCCCCTTATTTGTAATACGGGCTCATATGGAAAAAATATTTCTCCTTCGTCCATAGCATAAACATCCACAGGTAAACCCTCTAAAAGTTTTGCTACCTCGTAAATTCCAAGTACAACTCCAAACTGATAATTTTCATCGGGAAAACTCTTGGTAAAAAGCTCCATAACCACATCAGGGTTTTTACCCATACCTTCCAGAACTTCCTCTGTTCTTAAAAAATAAGCATCAGTATTTAGACCACTCTTTATCTCTTCGGGTTTTGCTATAAGAAATTCTTTCAATTCTTTATTCCTCCTATCTCTCCAATATTTCTAATAATTCTTGTGTAGTATATATTTTCGCATTATGAATATCTTTCATATATTTTAAAGCCCTCTCATGTTCCTCAGGAACAAAAGAAGCTGTAGCATCAGAAACCACTATAACCTCAAAACCTCTAAAAAAGGCATCGGCGGAATTATGAAGTACACAAATATGGGTGCTTGTACCTGTTAATATTACTGTATCCACATTCAAATTCCTAAGAACTTCCTCAAGATTAGTCTTATAAAATCCACTATATACTTTCTTTTTAATTACATAATCGCCCTCTTGAGGAGAAAGTTCAGGAATAATCTCAGAACCTTTATCTCCTTCCATAGCATGTTTTCCCCATAGAGAAAGTTCTTTATCTTCTTCTGTGTGAGCATCCCGCAAATAGATTACTGGAATATTCTTTTCATGAGCCTTATCAATAAGAAGTCTAATATTAGGAACAATCCCTTGAGCATAAGGATTACCAAATTTGCCAGTTACAAAATCAACCACCATATCTACAATTATCAATGCAGGACGCACTTTCACCACCTCCCCAAAATCCCACCAATTTGATACTATTATAGCAAATAATAAGGGATGGCATAAAGCCACCCCTTTTAACCCAAGTCTATAATTAAAAGCAAAATAAAATTATTTCTTACCCTTTGTAAAATACCAAATTACAAGAATAATAACAATTACGATCAGTGCCCACCAATACCATGCCATTTACTATCCCCCCTTTCCTAAATTATGCTTAATTCTAATCCCTATCTTCTATTATGTCAATCCAAAGCTTTCTATATCTTGGACCATCAAATTCTGCAAGAAATATCCCCTGCCAAGTACCAAGTTTTAATTTTCCATCTCTAATAAAAACGAAGGTATTAACTCCAACTATAGTAGATTTAATATGAGCTGGAGAATTTCCTTCTAAATGGGTATATGGTAAATTTTGGGGAACTATCCTCTCATAAGTATTTAATATATCCCTCACAACGCTTGGATCATAATTTTCATTTATTAAAATTCCACAAGTAGTATGAGGCACATAAATAAAACAAATTCCATTCTTTATCTTACTCTCTTTAACAACCTCTTCTATCCTTTCAGTGACATCCACAAGGGCAGTTTTCTGAGGTGTAGATACAGATATTTCATAAAACATTACCCCTTTTTCCTCCTTTCCTTATTTCTTTTAAAGATATTTCCATTATAATAAATTATAGGCGGAGGTGATATATTATGGGCAACGAATGGAAAGGAAAAATCATTAAGATAGATGACTATAGATTTATGATTCCAAAAGACTATAAGCCTTTTATGAGAGTAGATGGGATAATTTTTGCTGATGACAAACTTATGGAGGATATTCTTAAAGATCAATCTCCTGAACAAGTAGCAAACGTAGCATCACTTCCTGGTATAATTAAACATTCTTTAGCAATGCCTGATATTCATTGGGGGTATGGCTTCCCCATTGGCGGAGTAGCTGCTATGAAGAAAAAAGGAGGAGTCATATCTCCAGGAGGAGTTGGGTATGATATTAACTGTGGAGTCAGACTTATAAGAACAAATCTTACTAAAGAGGATGTAGTGCCAAGGCTTAAAGAACTTGTAGATGCCTTATTTGATAAAATACCAGCAGGAGTAGGTTCTGAAGGAGATCTAAGAGTAAAAGGAAAAGAACTTGATGAAGTCTTAGAAAAAGGAGCTCAATGGGCTGTAAAACAAGGATATGGATGGAAAGAAGATTTAGAACATATAGAAGAAAGAGGAAGATTAATTTATGCTAATCCGGATAAAGTCTCGAAAAAAGCAAAAGAAAGAGGAGAATTCCAACTTGGAACCCTTGGATCAGGTAATCACTTTCTTGAAGTACAAGTAGTAAGTAGAATCTTTGAGCCAGAGATTGCAGATAAACTTGGTCTATTCCCTGATCAGATAGTAGTAATGGTACATACAGGATCCCGAGGATTAGGACACCAGGTAGCAGAAGATTACATTAGGGTAATGAAAGGTGCAATGAAAAAATATGGAATTGAAGTACCTGATATCCAACTTGCTTGTGCTCCTTTTGACTCTCCCGAAGGGCAAGATTACTTCTCAGCAATGTGCGCTGCTGCAAACTTTGCATGGGCAAATAGACAAATGATTACTCATTGGGTAAGAGAGGTATTTGAAGAAATATTTAGAGAAAGTGCAGAATCCCTTGGTATGAAGTTAATATATGATGTAGCCCATAATATTGCAAAACTTGAAGAACACGATGTAGATGGAAAACTTGAGGAAGTAGTAGTACATAGGAAAGGAGCAACAAGAGCTTTTCCTGCTGGACATCCAGATCTACCAGAAGACTATAAAGATATAGGACAACCAGTAATAATTCCTGGAGATATGGGAAGATCATCTTTTGTTTTAATAGGTACTCAAAAAGCTATGGAACTTGCCTTTGGATCTACATGTCATGGGGCAGGAAGAACCCAAAGTAGAAGCCAACTTTTAAAAAGTGGAAGAAGGGCCTATGAAATTGAACAAGAGCTTCTAGAAAAAGGAATTCTGGTAAGAGCTGCTTCCAAATCCTCTCTTGTGGAAGAGGCCTCAGAAGCGTACAAAAATGTAGTAGATGTGGTTAATGTAGTTCACAATGCTGGACTTTCTAAGAGAGTAGCTCAGATGAAACCAATTGCTGTAATCAAGGGATAAAATTATTTCTCCTTTTGACACAGTCTTGTTCTTTCTGATATAATGAAAGCAAGGATATATAAGGTTTTAAAATCTCTTTTAGAGAGGGGATAAAATGGAAAAGAAAAGAATTTCAAAAGAAGAGTTTCTTGAAGTTCTTAAAAGTAATCCTATTATAGCAGCCGTCAGAGAAGAAGAAAGACTACTCACAAGCACTACAAAGCAAATCAAAAGTTCTTTTCCTCCTTAAAACTAACGTATTGACTCTTCCTAATGTAGTTCAAGAAATTAAATCTCACGGAAAGCTAGTTTTTATACATTTAGACCTTTTAGAGGGTTTAGCTCAAGATAAATATGCCTTAAGGTACTTAGGGGATGTGGTAGGCATTGATGGTGTAATAACCACAAGGGCAAACCTAATTCAACAAGCAAAAGCAGAAGATTTGATAGCTATTCAGAGGTTCTTTGTGCTGGACTCCTCTGCCCTCGCCACAGGAGTAAAAATTATGCAGTCAGCAGAACCTGACATGGTAGAAATTCTTCCTGGAATTATCTTTATTCATTTAGGAGAGGAATTAAGAACACAAATTCCCTATCCACTTATAGCAGGTGGATTAATTAGAACTCCTGAAGAGGCAAGAGATATCTTAAAGGCAGGAGCTACTGCAGTATCTACAACCTCGGTTACTTTGTGGAATATGTGACAGATTGGGATAATTTAAGCGCCTTCTGTTTTAAGTAATTTAAGAGAAGGCTTTTTCTGAGCTCTTCTCTTTCTCTATAATTTTGAGCTTGATTTAATCTATTCTTAAGCTCAGTTTCTTCTTTTTTAAGTCTCTTCTTCATTTAATTTTTCTCCTAATTCTCCATATTCTGTAATTATATATACTTTGTCTTTGGCAACCTCCATAAATCCTTCAGAAACCATTAGGAAAATTATTCTATTCCCACTTTTTGCCTTAATAATTCCCGGTACAACCCTTGCTAAAGTATTAACATGTCCGGGCAAAATACCTACCATACCATCTTCTATAGGCACGCTAACCCCATCAACAAATCCTCTAAATACCATTTTGGTTGGGGTACTTAATTCAAGATATAATCTTTTACTTGAGGTTTCTCTTTTCATATCAGTACATTAAAGCTCCATGTTCTTCTGCCTTTTTCTTGGCATCTTCAAGAGTTCCTACCATATAAAATGCATCCTCAGGAAGATCGTCTACCTCTCCCTCTATTATTGCTTTAAAGCCCTCTATAGTTTTTTCTCTTGGGACATAAACACCAGGTATGTTCGTATATGCAGAAGCCACAAATAGAGGCTGAGAAAGGAACATTTGTATCTTTCTTGCCCTATTTACGATGATTCTATCTTCCTCAGATAGCTCTTCTACACCTAAGATAGAGATTATATCTTTCAAACTCTCATAGTGTTGCAAAATTTCAACAACCTTTCTTGCTACTTCTGCATGCTCATAACCTACAAACTTAGGTTCAAGAATCTGAGAAGAAGAGGCTAAAGGATCTACAGCTGGGTAAATACCCATTTCTGCTATACTTCTTGACAAGACAAGAGTAGAATCAAGATGCGAAAATATAGTAGCCGGAGCAGGATCGGTAAGGTCATCAGCAGGCACATAAACTGCTTGCACAGCAGTGATAGATCCAGTATCGGTAGAAAGAATTCTTTCCTCTACTTCTCCAAGTTCTGTAATAAGGGTTGGCTGATATCCCACAGCAGAAGGGATTCTCCCAAGCATTGAAGAAACTTCCATACCTGCCTGTACATATCTAAATATATTATCCATTAAAAGAAGAACATCTTTACCAAGATAATCTCTAAAATATTCTGCAATAGTTAAAGCCGTAAGAGGTACCCTCATTCTTACACCAGGAGGCTCATTCATCTGTCCAAATACGAGTGCAGCTTTTGAAAGTACCCCCGATTCTTTCATCTCTAACCAAAGTTCATTTCCCTCACGAGACCTTTCCCCAATGCCTGCAAAAACCGATATACCTCCATGAGCCACAGCCACATTGTGAATTAGCTCCATAATCAATACTGTTTTTCCTACACCTGCTCCACCAAAAAGACCTATTTTACCTCCTTGAGGGAAAGGAGTAAGAAGATCAATAGCCTTTATACCGTGTCTCCAAAATGGAATAAGAAGGCTGTACTCTTCTAAATTCTGCTGCATTCTTTATGATAGGAGTCATTTTACCCCTTATTTTTTCTCCCCCATCTATAGGCTCACCAAAAACATTTACTACTCTCCCAAGAATCTCTTCACTTACAGGAACACTTATAGGATGAAAGGTTCTTTTTACTGTTAACCCCCTACTTATTCCCTCGGTAGAACCAAGAGCTATAGCTCTCACCTTATTTTCTCCAAGAAGTATTCTTGTTTCAAGAACTAATTTTTCGTTCTTTATAGGATTTTTTACTTCCAATGCCTCATATATGTGAGGAACATCATCGGGGAAATATATGTCAACAACAGGTCCATTAACTGATATTATTTTACCTTCCAATTTATTTCACCTCTTCTTTCATAGCCTCTATACTTGATGTAATATCTAAAAGCTCCCTAGTAATTTGATTTTGTCTTAATTGGTTAAGCTGAAAGAGCAATTTAGAATATATTTTCTGGGCATTTTCATGCGCCCTCTTCATAGCAAATCTTCTAAAGGCCTGTTCACTTGCAGCAGAATCAAGCATTATCTGATGAATCTGAGTTTCAAAAATATCCATAAGTAAAGGATCTAATATCTCAGAAAGAGAAGGAAGAAAGAGGAAAAACTCTTCTTTTTTCTCCTCTAAACTAATAGGAATCAGAGGAAGCAGTTTTTTGATTCTTACCTCCTGTTTAGCTATATTTATAAAGTCAAAATATATAACAAAAAGTTCATCTATGTAATAATTAAGAAAATCATCAAGAAGATCTCTTGCAAGAAGCTTTGCATTGGAAAAAGATGTATCCTCAAGAAACTTTATATACTTCTTTCTGATGTTAAAGTTATTTGATGATAGATATCTTTGAGCATAAGACCCAACAGAATAAAATACTAAGTTTTGAGTATTTTTTATTTCCAATAAATTTTTTTAAAGTCTCAATTATTTGTAAATTATAACTTCCACAAAAGCCAAGATCAGATGTAAAAACTAAAACTACCAGTTTTATATACTACCCTTTCTTTAACAAGGGGATGATTCAAATACTCATTGGAAAGTCTTTTCACAAGCTCCATCAATATATTATTCAATTCTTCAGTGTATGGTTTCAATCGTAGAGACCTATCCTGCAGAGCCCTAATTTTTACCATACTTAGGGTCTCCATAGAATGGACTATATGAGTGATATTTTGAATTGTCTTTACTTTACGCCTGAGGGTTTGAAGGGTTGGCATATACTTCCCTTTCGAATTCCTGAAATATATTATGAATTTGATAAATTATTTGGTCAGAAAGCTCCAATTGTTCTCTTAAAAGAGTCAAAACTGAAGAGTATTTAAGCTTTAAGTATGCAATGTACTTAATGACCACATCTTTGACTTTTTCTACAGGATAGTTATCAAGAAATCCTCCGTTAGACAAGGTAAAAAGTAATAATCTGTTCTTCCACAGATTGTACTTCATGAGCTCCTTGTTTCAAAAGCTCTTCAATTCTTCTTCCTCTCTCAATTTTCTTCTTGGTAGCCATATCAAGCTCTGTTCCAAATTCAAGAAACATAGCATATTCTCTGTATTGAGCAAGATCAAGTCTTAACCTTCCTGCAACCTGTCTCATACCTTTAGGTTGAGCAGACCCACCAACTCTTGAGACCGAAAGTCCCACGTTTATAGCAGGTCTTACTCCTGCATTAAAGAGCGCAGTATCCAAATAAATCTGACCATCGGTTATGGAAATTAAGTTTGTAGGAATGTAAGTAGAAATCTCACCTGCAAGAGTTTCAGCTATAGGGAGAGCCGTTAAAGCTCCTCCACCAAGCTTTCTACTCAATTTTGCCGCTCTTTCTAAAAGATGAGAATGAAGGTAAAATATATCTCCAGGATAGGCTTCTCTTCCAGGGACTCTTCTTAAAAGAAGTGCCACTTCTCTATAAGTATTAGCATGCTTAGTTAGGTCATCATAAACAATTAAGACTCTCTCTCCTTGCCTCATAAAATACTCTCCCATAGCACAGCCTGCCATAGGAGCAATATACCTTAAAGCAGGTGGATCGTCAGGAAAAGTTGCAATAACTATGGTATTAGATAGTGCACCATACTCTCTTAAAGTTTGAACAATTCGGGCAATATTTGTCCTTTTTTGAGCTATGGCTACATATATACAGATGGTACCATAATTCCTTTGTGATATTATAGTATCAATAGCAATGGTAGTCTTACCTGTCTGCCTATCTCCAAGAATAAGTTCTCTTTGGCCATGTCCAATAGGAATTAAAGCATCTATAGCTCTTATACCAGTATAAAGTGGCTCTTTTACTGGTTCTCTATCAAAAATACTCGGAGCCTCATTATCTACAGGCACATAAGCCTCAGGAAATATTAATCCTCCACCATCGATAGGATTTCCTAAAGGATCAATTACCCTTCCCAAAAATCCACTACCAGTAGGAACTTGTAAAATTTTACCTGTTGAGTAAACAACCTCTCCTTCTTTTACATACTCATCTCTACCAAAAAGAATTACTCCTACCGAATCTTCTTTTAAAGAAAGAACCATTCCCTGAATACCTGACTCAAAAAATCACTATCTCCCCTACAAAAGCAGCATTAAGGAGAGAGACTTGGGCAACCCCATCACCTACAGATTTCACATAACCTATATTGGATATACGAGGAGAGAAATCATATTCTTTTATTTTTTCTTGTATCTTCTCTATAGGTAAACCAAGAACTTCTTCTTTCATATATTTTCCACCTCTCTTATGGTTTCATAAATCTGAGAGAGGTGATAATCAAGAGAATGATCAATTAAAAATTCACCTATAAAAAGTTTAAATCCTAATCCAATGCTCGGATCTACATCAAAAATAAATTTCCAATTCCCAGGAAGCAAAGCTCTCAATTTATCCTCTATCTTCTTTTTGAGCTGACTACTCACATTATCAGGAGATATGAATTTTACCTCTTCGATATTATCGCTCTTAATATTGGCAATTGCTGAATCTAAAGACTCTGCAAATTGACTAATAAGGAGTTCTTCAGCCTCCACAGGTAAAAATCTCTTAAAAAACTCCTTTATTATTAATCTTGAAAATGCCAATACTTCCTTTTTAGCTGTTTCTAAAACTCTTTTTCTTTCAGCAGTAGCTATTTCATGAGCTTTAACTATGATCTTTTCCGCTTCTTCCTCTGCCTTAGCAGTAATATCCCTCTTCATCTTTTCCGCTGTATCAACCGCCTCCTTAATAATCTTTGCAGCCTCATCCCTTGCCTGAGCAAGTTGAGCCTCTCTTTGTTTTCTTAAATCTTCAGCCTCCTGAAGCTTCTTCTCGGCCTCTTTCATTGCTGCCTCAATTTTTTCTCTTCGCTCGTTCATTATACGAATAATGGCACCAAGGAAATACCTCTTGATTATCCAAGCAAGAGCAAGAAGGTTGACTATAGAAGAAACAATTGTCAGCAAATTAAATGAGAACATATCCTTTCGCCTTCTTTTTTATTTTAGAGTTTTCCAAGAAGTGGATTTGCGAAAAGAAGAATCAATGCTACAGTCAATGTAAAAATCATGATGGTTTCTATAAAGGCAAGGGCAAAAAGGAGCATTCTGTTTATCTGATCTCCCGCCTCAGGTTGACGAGCCACACTTTCAAGAGCACTGGCTGCTGCATTTCCCTGTGCCTTAGTAGCATTCATACCCACAAGAGCCACAGACAAACCAGCTGTAATAATAGAAACTATAATTACCCATGCAAGCATACTATTACCTCCTTACTATTCTTCTAATGCTGCTGCAAGATATGCAGCGCTAAGACTTGTAAAAATAAAATAGCTTGAATAAATCCCATAAACATATTAAGAGCCATTATAGGTACAGGAACAATAAGAGGAGCAAGTAAAGAAATAATACCAAGAACAATATGTTCACCCGATATATTACCAAAAAGCCTTAGCGCAAGGGAAACAGGGCGAGTAATTTGCTCTAAAATATTTATGGGAAGAAATAAAACCGATGGAGAAACAAAACTTTTAAGATATTCTATTCCTCTTTCTTTAAAGGCTGCATACTGAATATAAAGAATAGTGCCAATAGCAAGTCCTACGGTTACGTTAATATCTGAAGTGGGTGAAGCAAAACCAGGGATAAAGCCAGACCAATTCGAAAGAAGAATAAATAAAAACAAGGTTGCAAAGAAGGAAAAGTATTTTTCTGCAATATGTTCTTCGAGGAAGCCAGAGAGGTATCTTCTAAACATTTCAACTAAGGTTTCTATAATATTCTGTTTTGTCGTAAGGTTTTCTTTAGGTTTATAACTTAGCCAAAAAGAAAGAAGAAGTACAACTACGGATATTATCTGCAAAGAGATAAAAGTATTTGTTATAGGAATTCCAAATAGTTCTGCCACAACCCGTGGTCCTATTTCAGGCCCTTGTTCCATTTCTGTCCCTCCAGGTCTTCAATATCATATACCATTGTCCTATAACGTATCCTATCAAAAATAGGAAAACTCCTATAATATTCGCCCTAATACTTAATAAAAATAATAATATCAAAATTCCATATCTTTTTAGTATGCTTTTATTATATCCACTTAAACCATATTTTTTCAAATCTCTTGCCAACCAACAAAAAGAAATTATACTACCCGATAATCCAAAAATCAAGGAAGAGATAGGGGGATAAACAAAAAAGAAAACAAGCCCTATCAATACTCCATAAAAGGCAATATCTAAATATTTACCGTAAAAATCTGAATATGTCACGGAATCCCACCCATATTCCAAGTACTGTAAAGGCTAAAAGAAAAACTGGAGAAGTTTTAAAAACTTTATCCAAATAATATCCTATAAAAATACCCACAAGAAGAGAACCCAGAAGCCCTGTGCCAAGAGCAAAGGTAAAGTTAAATATCTCCCATATGTTTTTAGGCTTNTTTNTNTTCATTAACTATAACAGCCCCACTAAAATTTTTTAATCTGCCTTAAAGCCTCATAAACTACTATAGCAACAGAACTTGATAAATTCAAAGATCTTACAGGACCAAACATAGGAATAGACACAGAATTTTCCCAATATCTTTCTATAATCTCCCTCGGAATTCCATAATCCTCTGCTCCAAAGATAAGATAATCACCCTCTTGATAAGAGACTTCAGTATACAACTTAAAAGCTGGAAATTCTACAAAGATAAATCTCCCACCTTCGTTTTTTTCTAAGAAATCTTCAAAATTTTTATATACTTCATAATCCAAAAGACTCCAATAATCAAGACCAGCCCTTTTTAAATATTTATCATTAAGAGAGAACCCAAGCTTCCCCACAAGATGTAGTTTAGAATTTGTTGCTACACAAAGCCTACCTATATTACCTGTATTATATGGTATTTGTGGTTCTATTAATACAACATGCAGATTATACTTCATTCACCCTTAAGTAACTCTTCTACCACCCTTCTTATTTCTTCACCCTCGGCTAATCCTCTAAGTTCTGCCATAGCTTCCTTCATAACCTTCCCCATATCCTTTAGAGTTCTTGCTCCAACCCTTTCAATAATACTTTTTATCTTTTCTTTAAGTTCCTCTTCTGACAAACCTTGTGGTACATATTCCTGCAAAATTAAGAGTTCTTTTTCTTCTTTCTCTGCTAAATCTTCTCTTCCTCCTTGCTTATACATTTCTATAGCTTCTTTTCTCTTTTTTATCTCTTTCTTTATCACATCTAAAACCTCTTGATCATCAAGTTCTTTTCCCTTCTCTCTCAATTCTATTTCTCTATATTTTATTGCTGATCTTAATGTACTTAAAACCTCTGCTCTAAAACTGTCTTTATTTTTCATCGCAGCCATATAGTCCTTTGTTATCTTTTCATAAAGCATCTTTAGTCCTCCTTCCACTTTAATTTTTCTTTGAAGCTTCCATTCTCAACCTCTTCTTCATGTATTGAAATTATCTCCCTTACAAATACTCCCATCTTTTTCAGCTCATCTTCAATAATTTTTGCAGGATTTCTTTCCGAGTTTTCTTCTCTTTTCAGAGAATATGTGTAAAAGACTATCACCTTTTTCAACCTATCTCTAAACTTTGAAATATATGTCCTTATAGGTGAAGACAAATTTCCCGCCCATATAGGTGTACCTATTATAACTAAGTCATAACTACTCGGATCTTTTTCTACATTCTTTATGGGAGTCCTTTTTCTGAACAAACTCTCATAGATAGAGATCAATATCCCCCAAAAGCCGTCCCTATTTCTCAAGGATATAACCTCTTCTATATCCCCCTTTAACAGATCTTTTATATATTCTGCTACTTCTCTTGTTTTTCCTGAACGTGAATAATAAACCACCAAAACTTTTTCCATTAATAGATCATCCCCCAATATCCTTTTCATACTTATTTTTCTTGTAATACCCTCCACACCTTCATCCAACCGTTCTTTGTATTTTCAGGATTATATCCTCCCCCTCCAAGAATAATAATCTTACCATCGCAAATTTGATTAGCTAAGTCAACTATGCCCTCTACAAACCTACCATAACCTTCCACACTATAATTCAAATGAGTTATAGGATCACCAGAAATACCATCAACTCCAGCCTGTAATATAATAAACTCAACTTTGGTTTCCCAAGCAAAATTCTTAATCTCTTCAAAAGCAAGCAAAAGTTCATCATCACCTGCTCCTGGAAGAAGAGGAATGTTAAGTTTTGTTCCAAAAGCCTGCCCTTCTCCTCTCTCGTCCCTTCTTCCTGTTCCAGGATAAAGAAATCTTCCATCCTCATGCACATCAGCTATAAACAAATAAGGGTCATCCACATATTCATAAAAAACACCATCTCCATGATGGGCATCTATGTCTACATATAAGATATTCTTTACCCCATTACTTTTTTCTTAAATATTCAACAGCAACTCCAATATCATTAAATATACAAAAACCACCCGCACTATTTCTTCTTGCATGATGAAGCCCCCGCCATAGGTACAAAGACCCGTCTATATTTATCTTCCATAATTAACTTTACTCCCTTTAAAGCAGAACCAACTACATAAGAAGCAGCCTCATAACACCCCACAAAAGCAGGGGTATCTCCATAGTCCAAATATCCTTCTCCAGTTTTAGACTTCTCTATGACCAAATCTATATACCTTTTTGTATGAAACAAAGCAATCTCCTCATAAGAAGCCATCTCAGGAGACTCTACATTATTTGAATTCGCAGACTTTTTAAATTCCGAGTCAAAACTTTCAAGCCTTCTCCTATTCATAGGATGGGGATCAGGAAAAGAATAAAGAAAAGATTCTTCTCCCCAAATTATACAACTTTCAGATTTTTTCAAATTCTACCCCCCTTTTGGATATAAATTTTTCAAACTCATCCTTCAAAAAGAGAGGAACCTTTATCTCCATAATTACTTCTTCTCCAAAACTTTCATTCACATCACATTTAAAGTGTTTTAAGACTTCACTTTTAAAAATATTGAAATCTTTATAAGAAAGTTTAACCAAATAATCAGCTGTTACAATTCTCTCCACAATACTACATTTTTCTAAGGTCTTCTCCATAGTATAATGATAAGCATCAATAAGCCCTCTAACTCCAAGCTTTATCCCTCCAAAATATCTTACCACAATTCCTATAATATCATATAAATCTTTCTCTCTAAGGGCATTTAAAATAGGAATTCCAGCAGTACCTGTAGGTTCTCCCCCATCAGTAAAATATTCTTCTCCTGTTATCTTTCTATATGCATAGCAATAATGGGTTGCATTCTTATACTTTCCTTTTACTTCTTTAATTATATTAGAGATCTCTCTACCTCTAATAGGAGAAGCTATACCTATAAATAGAGATCTCTCAATTTTTACCTCAAAAACTTCCTCCTTTTCTATGGTCAGATATTTCTCTTTTATACTCATTCACTCCCTAAAGTTACATAAACTTCTCTTATGGTATTATCCCTCAAAACTTTAAATACCACTCTACTCCCTGGTGGCGTATGACTCAAAAATCTATGCAAATCATCAATATTATTAATAACCTCATTTTCTGCTTGTATTATTATATCACCACTATTTATTCCTCCTCTTTGAGCAGGACTTCCTGGAGCAACTCTAACAACATATACTCCTCCTTCTTGAGCTAAAGATAAATTATCCCTAAGTCTCTTAGGCAGTATAACACTTTGTCCAATAATACCAAGATAGCTTCTTCTTACTCTTCCCTCTTTAATCAGAAGACCCGCTACCCATTTTGCAGTATTTATAGGTATGGCAAAACATATACCTTGAGCCCCTTGTATTATAGCAGTATTTACACCTATGGCTCTTCCATATATATCCACCAATGGCCCTCCTGAACTTCCTGGATTCAGCGCAGCATCAGTTTGAATAATATTTTCCATAAGATGTCCACTAAAACTCCTTAAAGATCTTCCAAGAGCACTTATTACTCCACTAGTTACGCTATGCCCAAAACCTAGAGGATTCCCTATGGCAAGAACTATTTGTCCAACCTTTAGCTTTTCCGAATCACCAAGTTCCAAATAAGGAAGATTATTCTCTGGAATCTTTATAACGGCAAGATCTGTCTGAGGATCTTCTCCCACAAGTTCTGCCTGATAGGTTCTTCTATCTGCAAGAGTGATTTGAATTTTAGAAGCCTGATGAGTAACATGACTATTAGTAAGAATATAGCCATCGGGAGTAAATAAAAAACCAAGAAGCAAAGCCTTTAATCTCTTGAGGGCCAAAGAAAAAAGGAACAAAGGTACTTTGCGAAAGATCTAAATTTACCACCGCAGGACTAACTTTTTCTACTACTTTAACAAGAGCGTTTGAATAACTCTCTAATATTTTTTCGTAGTCTTCCATAATTTAACCTCCTGAAAGAATCCATTCTTTTATATAGGGAATACATTTTATTATGACGTCAATATGATTTGTATCTTTCAAAAGAATAAATTTTCTTTTATCATCTTTATACTTTTCATATACCCTCAAAACTTCTTCTGAGGGATAAAACTCATCCCTATCTCCCACTATAGAAAGTACAGGAATATCTAAATTCCTCCAAATTTCTTTTATATTTGAAGGAAAGACGGCCCTAAAAAATGCATAAGAATAATCTTTAACAATGAGAGGATCATCTATGCTATCTGGTAGTTCCCAACCAATTATTCTAAAATGAGAAAATATATATGATGTAAAAAACAGAATCTTAGAAGTAGTTTTGATTTTTAATAAGCTATTATTTTGCCGAAAATTCTCCATTGGCAATCCTCCGGCAATTAGGATTAAACCTTTGGGTTTTATCTTCTCATAATAAACAAATTTTAGCAAAAGTCCTGCTCCCATGCTATGCCCACCCAAAATAAATAGGCAGATCTTTATTTTGTTCTTCTACAAAACTATAGAAACTCTGCAAATCCTTAACAAAGGTATCCTCATTGGGAGAATCTCCTCTTCTCCCTTCTGAATTTCCATGTCCTCTAAGATCCAAAAAATATACCTTAATACCATCATCGGATAGATTCTTTAAAAAATGATAATAATACTTACCGTAGAGGGATATACCATGGATGAAGATTAAGACATATTTAGGTTCTTTAGGCTCTGCTACTCTATAGGCTAATTTGGTTCCGTCAAAAGAGTTTACATAAAAAACCTCGTCGCTTATATTCTTAATTTGATCATAAAGGTTTTGAAAATCGTATGGAAAACTGATTGAGATTAAAAACAAAAAGAAAAATAAATAAAGTTTAATCCTCATTTATTAACTCTTCTTTATTTAAAACCTTCTCTCTCTTCTTTATCAAGTTTAAAATTTTATTCACATAACTTCTTTTGTTTCCAAGCAAAATAGCCCCCACAATAATATCTTCTCTAAATATTATCTTCCTATAAAAACCAAGCTCCTCATCCTTTTTAACAAACACCTCACATCCTTCCTTAGCATCAATATCACCTATAGATGTTAAATCTACCCCTGTAACCTTCAGAGAGTTAAAAGGCAATGTCCCCTTATATTCTACCCTATCAAAAGTTACATTCCTTCCTACCACTTCTGACTGTTCTATACATGCTGGAATAATGCCATAAATTCTACCATCATGTTCTGCACAATCTCCTACCGCATATATATCTTTAGCACTGGTCTCCATAAAATTATTTACAATAATTCCCTTATTGGTCTCCAAACCTGAATTCTTAGCAAGGTCAATATCAGGAATAATACCTGCAGAAATTATCAAAACATCTCCCATAATTTTTCTGCCATCTTCCAACTCTATACCTTCAAATTTCCCATCCCCAATTACTCTCTGAGCCTTAACTCCTAAGTAAAATTCAAAGGAAAATTTCTTCTCAATAATATTCTGAAGTATTTTAGCCCCTTCATCATCTAATTGCCTTGGAAGAAGTCTTGGGAAAAACTCCAAACCTATTATCTTTAGTCCTCTTTGAGAAAGAGCCCTTCCTGTTTCCAACCCTAAAAGCCCACACCCCAAGAGGATTACCTTTTCTTTACCCTTTATATAGGAGATAATATTTAAAGCATCATCTATGTTTCTTAAGGTAAATACTCCTTCTGTATTTATGTTTTCTATATTGGGTTTAGAAGGGACAGCACCTGTAGCTATTATAAGCTTGTCAAAAGTATATTCATTTTTATCAGTTTTCAGTATTTTCCCTTTAGTCTCAATCTTTAAAGCCGTTTCACCGTAATGAACCTCTATATTTCTTTCCTTATAATAATCCTCAGAATAGAAAGGAAGTTTATCTAAATCTATATTCCCTGCAAGAAATTCTATAAGCTGAGGTCTTGAATAGTATGGATATTTTTCTTTAGTTATTATAATTACCTTACCTTCTTTATCTCTTTCCCTAATTACCTCAGCAGTATTTATTCCTGATATTCCATTCCCAACAATCAAATATAACATACTTTATACAGGCTTAAACATGCTTTTATCCGCTCCACAAACAGGACAAACCCAATCCTCAGGAAGCTCTTCAAAAGGAGTTCCTGGTGGAATATTCCCTTCTGGATCTCCCTCTTCAGGATCATATACATATCCACATACCACACATCTATATTTTCCCATTTTAAGGCCCCCTTATTAAGATTTATTTTTACTCTAAATTATACCAAAACTATCAAAAATTGGGAAGGAGAGAAAATCCTTCAGGTCTACCTATAAACTCAATTCCTTTAGTAGGAAATGCCTTTAAGGCTAAGCTAAACTGAAAACTTTGAGAAGGGAAATAATAGATAAATTTTAAATTAAAACAATGAAGATCTTTGTCAATAGAAAGAGAATAGAGTGTATTTCCTGTAGAAGGCAAGTAATAACCAGTAAGAGATATATTACCAGCATAATGCCAATCTCCAGTTATTTTTAAAATTACCCTATAATCAACTCTTTGAAATACTCCTAAATTGACATCATACAAACTTCCAAAACCTATAGAGAGCCAAGGATAATTAAGAGTACCTTGAAGAAAGATAGGATTTAGTTTTTGGGTATTGAAATTATAAGAAGTTCTTGCTGTTAAAACAAAATTATTTCCGGACCTTATTAATCCAGAAATAGAAAGAGGGGAAAGAGATCTGGTTATGAAATTACAAGATTCCTGAAAACTTAATCTAACATCTGGTGTTCCTAAATTCAAGGAAAGACTTAAATTATTTAAATTAGAAGCGTAATCAAAGTAAAAAGGAGAGTTTCCTAAATCACCAGTAATTATATCCCTTCCCAACCATTGGAAATTATAAGAAATCCCACCAGAAACTATTGATGATATCTTATAATTTGAGGAAAGATTAGCATATAAAATATACCTTGCATCTTGAGTTCCATAAAATTCCTGCTTATACCCCATATTAGCATTTACATTCATAAAGGATAAACTAATTTTAGGAGAAAAGGTTAAATAATATCCCATCTTCCATGTCTTCACCGTAAAAGGATAAGAAGGTTCAATATAGTTACCAAAGAGAAATTCCATCTTAGATGGAACACCTAAAAGATTAAAGTTTCTACCATAGTAAACTTCAGGAAGTCTTCTTAGAAGATAATCATTAGTATTTGTCCAACGCTGATTAGCATATATGTAAAAATTCTGCCCCTCATCATTGAATTCAAATTTAACGTTTCCTTGTAAATCTTCCACACCACTCCTGGAAACAACATTTAAAGTATTATTGTATTTTATATTAGTAGAAAGACTAAACTTATCACTTAACCTAACTGAAGAATTAATGTTAGTATTAAAAGTATCCTGAGAGTTAGTTTTATTGTAGTTTGCCTGTACATTAGATCTGAAAGACTTTAGGGTATAGGATAGTTGAGCGGAACTTTGAAAAGAGTAATTTTGAGAATAAGGATAAAGTAAATAATTAGTATTAAAGTTAAGGGAAAGATTAGAAGAAGGCTTATATAAGCTAGAGAGAGAAAATTTAAATTGATCCGTATTGTAGAGATAGTTATAGAGGTAATAAGTATTAATATTTCCTGATAAATTAGGAAATTGATATTTTTGATTCAAGGTAAATTGAATTCCTTGATTTTGAGAGACTAAAAAAGTTAAAACTCCTGGAAGTCCCCACAAAGAATAGGTCAAGGGATAAGAGAAATACAATCCTAAAGTTGAATCATACCCAAATTGGGGAAATGGTGATGGCTCTTTTGTAAGAGGAAGAACATAATAGGGAACATAAAAGATAGGAATATAAAAATAAGGATAAGGAAACCTTAAGAAAAATACCATGTTTATAAATACTATTCTATCATTAGGAAAATATTCAACCTGAGACGAAGAAATATAATAGTGGGGTATATCATAAGAGCACGTAGTGAAATTCCCTTTCTTCAGATCTACATTACCTTTTTCCCATTTGACCTCTTCTCCCTTTATATACATCTTTTCATTACTTTCTGGCACAGGATATTTAAGCTTTACATTCTTTATAATTGCCCTATCATCTTTATAGTAGTAATCCATGTATTCCGCATTAAACTCTCCATTCTTATCCTTAAAAACTATGTTGCCCTTTGCCTCAAAGAATCCTTCTTTCACATTCCCCTTTATGTAATCTGCTTTTACTGATATATCTCTTCCTAAAAACTCTACATTTTCGTATGCTTCAAATTCCTGGCTTTCCCAATGGAAATAGATCTTTTCTGCCTTTATCTTCCAAGAGGCTTCCTGAGAAAAGGCAACTCTAAAGATAAAAAGACTTATAAAAAATAAAAAGATTATAAAATTTACCACTTTCTTACTTTCCATATGAATACTCCCAAGCTCAAACTTCCCAAGGTTATATTAGGTAGCCAAGCCGAAAGAAATGGAGAAAATACCGCATATTCTCCTAAGGACCTTGCTATGATATTAAAACCATAATAAAAGAAAGCAATAATTATACTAAAAGCAGTACCCCACAATCTTCCCCCCCTACCCTGTAAGAAGAATCACACTAAATCCCATGAGAGCAAAAATAGGCACAGCCACACTCTGAGCAATCCTAAGATAATTTTCTACCAGGTATGATCTTGCAGACACTCCTGCCTTTTTGTAAACCTCAATTCTTTTCCTAAGCTCGCTCGTTGGCATCTCCTGAGGAGTCCTATCCCTATAAAAGATATACATAAAATCTTGAGGAAGATTTATTTTAAACTCTTCAAATTTTCCTTCCCATATCACAAAAGCATCATCTCCAAGGTGATGAACCACACCATTTTTTAAGACCAGAGAGTCCCTATTCCATACAGCCTCCTCTGCCGTATAGATTATGGGATACTTATTAGAGGCTGAGGTATCAAAAACCAACACATTTTGCATAATGTTTTTATCTTCTATTATTTTCTTTACATAATAATACCTACCCTCTTCATCATGAAAAAATATATTTTCTCCCTTTACAGGCGCAGGATTTAAAAAGAAATATTTCTGAACAAGCCTATTTGACCTATAATTTGACTCAGGAATAAGGGAATAAGTAAAAAACCAAAGAACAAAAGAGAGAAATACAGAAAATAGAAGAGGAGTTAAAGTAAGAGTAAAAAAGTATATACCACTTGATCTCATAGCAAAGATTTCGCCATCTCTCATAAGTCTTCCAAAGGAAAAAATAATGGCAAAAAGTAAGGACACAGGTATAACAAATACAAACAAAGACGGAATTTTGTAGTAAAGAAGCTTTAAAACAGTCTCAAAGCTTACTCTTCTCATAATAATAAAGTCTGAAAACTCATACAGAATTTGAATCAACATTACCAGAATAAATCCGAAAATCCCTAGAAAAAAGGGACCTAATATTTCACTAAATATGTATTTATGATAAGTTTTAATCCTCATAACTACTCGGTTACATAGAAGGTAGTGTCAATATTACCCTCCGCCATAACTACTTTATCCTTCACATAAACCACAAGTTTCTTACAATTTATCTCATTCTTATCCTTATCTACCATCTTCACATTATCCACAAAGGTATAAATCTCCTTATCAGTATCAAAATCAGCACTACTTGAAGAAACTGTTAAATCGTCTCTCTCAATCCTTACTCCTCCTGTCATATTCCCCGTCTTATTTTTTAATGAGTAGACCACACTTTGAGCAAAAAGCTTTGTAATCTCAACTTTGTTATCTGCTTTTCTTTGGAGCACCATATTGACATTCTTTTTAAGTTCAAGAACCTCTTTTTTCAAGTCTACTTTTAAATCTTCGCCTACTATACTTAAATCCTTTTGAGATATATTTACCTTCCCTGGAGCTTCAACCACATTGGTATCTTGATTGTAAAACACGAGAGTTGCAGTAATTCTCGTTTCGTCTTCTTGCCCTGGCTTGTAGATTACTACCACATTTCCTTCTGCCCGAGTGGTCTTTTTTCCATAATCATAGGAAATCTTCTGGGCAGTAATCTTTACAGGATTTTTAGTCTGAGATAAAACAGGAACTGTGATAAATATTAAGATCATGAAAATACATATTATTCTCTTCATATTAACCTCCCCTAATAATAAGTCTCAATAACCACATTTCCTTCAAACTCAGCCTTTCCCTTATTAGTATCAAACCTAAACATGTCAGCCTCTGCTTTAAACTCTCCTACCTTTTCAAATTTCACTCTTCCCTTTGTACTCATAAATATTCCACTATCAAAATACCATATACCTTCAGGAGCTATTCCTTTAAACCCATCCTCAGTTTCAAAATATAACTCTGTAGGAATTTTAAGTATATTCTTATCCCTATCTATTTCTGCCTTCTTTGTAGTTATCAAAAGAGAAAGATTCTTATCCCTATAAACTTTTCCCTTTACATCTCCCTCAAAAACAAAATGCTTATATAAAAGATCTATATTTAATTTATCTGCCGAAACCTCCCAAGAAAGATTGCCTTCATTTCTCCCCTTTAAGTAAACTTTCTCAGCATATATACCAGCTTTTTCTGAGCTAACATTTTCAACTTCTTTTTCCAATGGAACAAAATAGTAACTTGCGCCCCATACAATAAGCCCTAATAATACTAATAATCCAATAAATATTATTCTCTTCATTCTTTTATTAATTTTATCAAAAGAAAAATAATAAAGCCTATAAAAATTGGTAAATCTCCCCAAAAAGTATAAACAGAAAATACTCTTTTAGGTAAACCTGCCACAAAAATATTCCTCTCCCCTTCTTTACTCTCCCTAATTACCCTGCCAAAAGGATCCACAAAGAAGGTAATACCCGTATTTGCCACTTGAACAAGAGAAATCCTATTTTCAACTGCTCTCAAAAGAGATTGATTCCTATGCTGATAAACTGCAGGCGTACCCTCAAACCATCCATCATTAGTTATAACCACAAGAAAATCACTACCTTTCTTAGATAACTCCCTTGCAAGATCTGAGAACAAAGACTCAAAACATATTAGAACCCCAATAGATTTTTCCTTTAAAAGAAGGGGATTAAAACCAGGTCCTCTATTATAATTTCCTATTAATCCTCTGAAATATTCAGGTATTACAAGAGTAAAAGGAAATGGAACTTCCTCTACAAAAGGTACAAGTTGGGCTTTCTTATGAGTCACATAACTTCCATCTTGAGCTATAAGATAGGCAGAGTTGTATATTTTATTATCCCTTCTCTCCAAGGCTCCAATAAGAAGTGGACTATTCTTGTATTCTGATAGCTCTCTTAAACCTGTTAAATACTCAGGATACTCATTAAGATAGCAGAAGAGCACACTCTCCGACAAAAACTATAAGATCCAAATTGTTAGGAAGCTTTAAGGCTAAGTCTCTATGAACTATAAATTGATCATAAATATTAGTGTAAAAATATTTAGAGAAACTATCGTAATTTCCCTGTACAGCTCCTATTTTATACTTAATTTCAGAATCTCCAAGCATTAGAAAACCAGAGAGAAAAACAAAAAATACAAATAAGATAAAACCTATTTTTTTATGAAAATTTAACGCTCTCCACTTTGAAAAAACCCTATTTACCAAGACAACAAAAAAGGAAAGACCTAATTCTCCAAAAACACTTGCCCACTGGAGGAAAGGAATTATATTTACCAGAGGCTCTCCTAAGGATCCCCAATTAAAGGCAAGAGGGCCATGAGACCTTATCCATTGGAGAAGAGCCATAAAAAAAGCAGGGAAAAATATGGATTCTTCCTTCTTTTTAACTCCCCACAGGAAAATCCCATAATATAAAGAGAGATAAGAGATAAGAAGAAGATTTGCCAATATACCTACCCACAAATTTGCAAATTTAGCCACCAAATTTGGAATCCAATAAAAATTAATTCCATAGAATCCAAAACCATATAAGAAGCCATAGAGGAAAGCTTCTTTTGGGGAGAGTTTGGGGAGCAAGAGAAAAAGAGGAACAATAGCAAAGAATATAAGAAAAGAAATGTTGAAGGGTGGATAAGAAAGGATATATAAAGCTATAGAAATAAAAAGCGACAATAACTTTATTCGGTCCATATTCTTATACCCCAAATTACATCAGAAGAGGGAAGATCAAGACTAAAAGGATAAACAGAAAGATTTATACTTATAACATCAGAAGCAGGATACTCCCATCCCAAATCTATAAGCCCTGAAGGAGGATCACCCGCTGAAGGATCATAACTAAAGAAGAAAATTTTCATGTAAACCTGAGTAAGTTCTGAAAAAAGGCTAATAGAGATTTTAAAAGAAAATTGTAAGCCATTCTCAGAAATATTCCCACTAAGCAATGTCCCATATGATGAAAAATCAGACGTACTCCAACTCGAACTATCAGCATCATATATTCCCCATAAAAATTTCTGATTATCACCATCATACATGATAAAATAATCCCAAGTACTTGGATCTTCAGTAATCGTACTATCTTTGCTAAAAGCAACTATAAAGGCATAATAGGAGTTATCTTGCTGAAAAATTAAAGAATTATAAAAAGATATATTGATTCCCAAGTATCCTTTAGGTCTCTGAGTAACAGTCCTAGCACAACCTGATATAAATGTTAATCCTAAGATTAAAAAAATTATTATCTTTTTCTTCATACTTTTATGTAAAATACACTTCCCTCTCCTTCCTTACTCTCCACTATAATATCAGATCCAATACTTTCTGCAAGCTTTTTAGCAAGAGAAAGTCCCAAACCATACCCCTTACTACTTCTTGATTTATCAAGCTTATAAAATCTTTCAAAGATTTTTGGTATTTCCTCCTCAGGTATTCCCCTTCCAAAATCTCTAACAAAAAATTTTCCTTCTTTATATCCTATCTCAATCTCTTTTTTATCAAGAGAGTTTTTAACAGCATTATCAATGAGAATACCCCAAAATAATTTCTATCACTTTCTTTGTAAGTCTTTATTATAGGACCATCATTAATACGTATCTTAAATTCGAAATTAGGATATATACCCTTATACTTTTCTAAAATCTCTCTTAGAAATTCTCCAACATCTACATCTTCCTTTTTAATATCTTCAGGAACCCTTGATATTTCAAGAAGAGTATCCACCATATTTATCATATCTAAAGTAGTACTTTCCAATATATCCAAAGATTCTTCCAAAACCTTCTTATCCTCTTTTCCCCATCTCTTAAGCATTCTTATATATCCCAAAATAGAAGTCAAGGGAGTTTTTAACTCATGAGATATATCAGAAGAAAATTCTTCCTCCCTTTTGTAGGCTTTCTCTATTCTATCAAGTAAAACATTAAGAGTATTTGCAAGCTCCCATAACTCGTCTCTTGCCGATGGAAGCTCTATCCTATTTCCTGGCTTTTTAATATCAATTAAATTAGCATCCCTTATAATTTTACGAATAGGATACAACATTCTTTGAGATAGAAAATAACCAATAAAAAGAGAGGGAACTATTCCTAAGAGGGAGATAAAAATAGAGGTTCTCCTTAAACGATTTAAAGAAATTATGGTGGAAGTTATATCCTTTCCAATAAAGTAATCATTTCTCTTTATAACCAGCACATAACTTCCATCAGAAGTCTGGTATATACCTTCCTTTTCTACAAGCCCTAAATTAAAGGGATCCTGAATTATATTTCCATTTTCCGAGATATAAAAAGAGGAAATCCTTCCCCCCATCATTCTTCCCATCATAAAGCCCCTTCCTATACCAAGCCCCATAAAGGTCCTATAGAGGTCTTTCTTATTCTCGTCCATTAAAACATTTTGAGTTTGTACATAAAAAATAAAAGAAAGAATGGTTATAAGAAAGAAAAGAATAAAAGCATAAATAAGCGTAATTTTCCATGCAATCTTCATATATTAATCCTTCCTAAAGGAATAACCTATTCCCCTTATAGTTTTAATATATTTCCCCTTATCCCCCAATTTTTTCCTCAAATAGTTTATATATACCTCTACAAGATTCTCTCTTTCATCATCGTAATCTCCCCATATCGATGACAAAATCTTCTCCTTAGAAAGAACAATATTCTCATTCTTCATGAGAAGATAAAGAAGAGAAAATTCAGTTTTAGATAAATCTACCTCTTTGCCATCCACAATTACCCTATGCTGATCTACATAAAGCTCAATCCCCTGACTACTTATAACCTCCTCTTTTCTTTCTTTTCTCCTTGCAACAGCCTGGATTCTTGCAAGAAGTTCTTCTATACTAAAAGGTTTAACCACATAATCATCTGCTCCTAAATTAAAAGCCTCCACCTTATCCTTTACATCTCCTAAGGCAGTAAGCATTATTATTCCAAGGTCAGGATACTTATCCCTTAATCTTTTAGCCACCTCTTTTCCAGAAAGTCCTGGTAGCATAATATCAAGAATAACCACATCAGGCTTAAATTCTTCCGCTTCAATTAGAGCATCATACCCATCCCCCACAACCCTCACCTCATGACCTTCATGGGTAAGCTCTAACTCCAAAAGATGAGCTATCTTTTTGTCGTCCTCTAACACAAGAATTTTCTATATTTTAGTATATAACTTTTCTTCTATTCCTTAAAGCTAAACTGGTGCTAAAGTTCCTGCAAAAATCATCCAGGCTAAAGCACTCTTGGAAAATAGGCTCAAAAGTATGTAAACCTTCTCTCCAAAGAGATAATCCTTCCAAGGGCCAACCTTTTTTATGCTGTAAGAAAGCATTAATTGCAAACATATTGAAGAAAATAAAAATTAGTAGGAATGATTGCATAAACAAAAGCTGGAGGCTTGGCCTCTGAAGAACTAAGAGAACCATAAAAGTAAAGAAAAATCACAATCCAAGGAATAATTCCCGCAAAACAGCCATATATAAAAGCAAGCCAATTAGTTTTTTCAGTATATTGATTATGAATCTCAAACATTATTCCAAAAAGATTCATGGTAGCATTAACTCCAAACATAGCAATTAATGTGCCTATATCCCAAACTCCTACCAACATACCTATTAACACTATCATAAGAGAAAAACTTAAAGCATATTCATAGAATCTAATTGGGTTCATTCTCCTTTTCAGAAAGCTGACATACTGATTATAACCAACGGTAGAAATATAAAAATGAGCTATGGCAGAAATAAGTAAAAAGAGAGCTACAGCAGGACCAAATCTCAAATTATAGATTAATTGAGGATTAGGTTCAAAAGAAGAAGTTACCCTATCAAAAGCTAAAAAGTTGGAATAAATGGGATAAGTTTTATCATTGCTCAAAACGATCATCAAAATTCCTTGCAAAAGGTGAAGAAATCCCATAAAAAGATTAAATCTTCGCAAAATCTGAAACTTTTTTATCTCTTCTACAAAAATCCCCCTTAAATTATCATTTCAAATTCTAAAATATTTTCCTTACAATAACAAGTATCTCCATTAACAAATCCAAATCTTAAAAATTACTGATATAATTTACCTCATGGATGTAAGTGTAATTATACCTACATACAACAGAAGAAAAATACTTAGAAATTACTCTTCCCCCAACTACTCAATCAAGACTTTGAGGGAAAGTATGAAGTTATTCTCTCTGACGATGGTTCAGAAGATGAAACCTCTTCTTATATAGAGGAACTTAAAGAAAAATATACCCAACTAAGATAATAATAAAAAACAAGGAAAGGAGAGGACCTGCCTATACAAGAAATAGAGCCCTTGAAATTGCGCAAGGCAGATTGATAGTTTTTATAGATAGCGACATATATGTAAAAAAAGACTTTTTAAAAAATACATTTTGAAATCCAAAAAGAGAATAACTTTAATGTACTTGTCCAAGGACCTGTAATCAACACTTATAATCTTGAAAAACCATGGGAAGAAAAATTTAAACTAAGAGACTTCTCCTCGGCTTATTTTGCTACAGGTAACGCAAGTATTGCGAGAGATATTTTACTGAAAACAGGCTTCTTTGACGAAAACTTCACTTTCTATGGATGGGAAGATTTGGAACTTGGAATAAGAATTAAAAAATTAAACATTAGAAAAATAAATTCTGAAAAAGTTACTGTATGGCATATACAAACTCCGCCTAAGCTTGAGAATCTCTCCTACCTTATAAATAAAGAAAAAGAAAAGAGCAAGATCTGCCATATATTTTTATCAAAAACATCCCATATTAGAGGTAAAGATGATGATACAACTTGGGAGAATATACGAGATAGGAAACTTTATACAAAGGTTTTTCGGATTATTAAATGAAAAAAACATTGAAAAATGGTGGCACTGGGCAGAAAAAAGGGGACACCATACTTTATCTCAAATATTTCTCTCGGGAGTACTCAATAAAGTTTATTTAGAAGAGCTTAAAAGAATCTATTTATAAATGACATAAGGAGGGGAGAAATCTCCCCTCCCTAATTTATTTATAGTGTTTATTCATCTCTTCATTCCAAGGTTGAGAAAGCATAGTTTCTACTAAATTCTTACCCTGTTCAAAGCTCTTTGTTCTTGGATCGTCCATAACCATAAGCAAGAGACTAATTCTATCCCCTTCTTGAAAAGCTTGTAGTATCCTTTCCATCCTCAACCATCTGGGTATAAGAACATATAGCATTAATCTCGATGGTATTTTTTCTATCTTTTCCCTTTCTATTCCATTCTTGTCCACATATACCGGAATTTCCACTATCACATCATCAGGAATTCCCGGAATTGCACCCTGATTTGGCACATTCAATACAAGTCTTCTCCTATGGTTATTGACTATAGCATCCACAAAAGGAATTATAGACTCCATACTCTCTTCTACAGGAAGTTCCTTTACTATGGATACATTAGGATCTCTTGCCAGTCTCTCCATCTGAGCAAGCCTCATTTTTAAACCGTAAAGATACATAGTCCAACCTATTTCAGAATCAGGACCTCCTGCAGGATACCATTTCTTCTTCTCATTTAAATCGGTATGAAACCACCATGGAGAAACAGCCCTTGGTGTATCTCCTATGGGAAATAGTCCATATAACCTATACATTTCCACACTTGCAGGTGAAAGTTGGGTGTATTCCCAAGGAGATATCATATATTCGTAGGAACTCCAAAGTTTTGGCGCTTCCTCTTCTATCCATTTATCTATCAAGGGATAGGCATTTTCTCCTTTATATTTGAATTTTGTAAGAAAAATAGAATGATTAAATCCTGCTACCTGCTCTTCTACATCTTTGGGATCAAGTCCAAGTACTCTTATAAGATGGAATAATTCTAAGTATCCATGACAAAAACCTACAACCTTTAGTCCTGTCTCTCTTAAAGCTAAGTTTGTCCCTTCAAATACTGGATTTGAAACCTGCATATACCAAGCATCAGGCGCAAACTTTTCCACATCCTTTGCAAGCTCTCTTATAAACTTCAACTGCTCATAAGCTGCAAATCCACCATAATAATCACTTACCCTATCTCCAAAACCCCTGTAGTATCCAAGACTTTCTGCAATCTCTCTTTCCTTCTCCATGTTATGATATCCACCAACTTTTACTGTATTAATTACAAAATCTGCTCCATCAATTGCTTTTTTTCTGTCTGTAGTTTTTTCCAGTTTTAAATTTGCTCCAGTCTCTTTCATATACTTATCTGCGAGAGTATAAACCAAATCTAATCTTTCCTCATTTATATCCATAAATACCACAGTACTTCCAGAGAGATCTTTGTAATAATTAAGATCTTGGATAAGCTTCATAGAGAAGGACACGCTACCTGCACCTATAATACTAATCTTAACCATAAGCTATTTAACCTCCTTAATCTTAAAGTTAATTTTTTGCATATTTATGACACATAACCCACCTATCATCGACAAAAACCTTTTTGGGCTCCTCATTGATACATTTACTATCCTTCTCATCACATCTTTCAGAAAACTTACAACCTAATTTTGTAAACTCTTTCACTTCTTGGGTAGAAAGTTTAATCTCTCCTGTCCAACGCTTGTCAATATCTGCCTCAGGCACAGAAGCAATAAGAAGCTTAGTATATGGATGAAGAGGATTTAACATAACCTTTTCTACTGGTCCCATTTCTACTATATTTCCTCTGTACATTATGGCAATTCTATCACTTATATAATAAGCTGTTGCTAAATCATGGGTTATGTATATAACAGACACACCCATCTTTTCCTTTAAAATCTTTAAAAAAGGTTTACTATAGACATTCTTAAAGAAGCATCAACCATAGAGACAGGCTCATCCGCTACTAAAAGAGAGGGAGTGGTTATCAAAGCTCTTGCTATAGAGACTCTTTGAAGTTGTCCACCTGAAAGCTCATGAGGATATCTTTTCTCTATTTCCCTCAAACTCAACCCTACAACCTCAAGCATTTTATTAACCACTTCTTTGGCCTCACCTTTATTACTTACTACCCCAAAATTTACTGCGGTTTCATAAAGGTAAGAATCCACTCTTTTCAAAGGATTAAAAGCCTCAAAAGGGTTTTGAAATATAGGTTGTACTTCCCTCATAAAATTTTTTCTATCCTTCTTAGAATTTAGTTTTGCTATATTTACGCCTTTATATAATATCTCTCCTGAGGTCGGTTCAAGAAGGCCAAGGATCATACGTGCAAGAGTAGTTTTTCCAGATCCAGTCTCTCCTGCAATGGTAAAGATTTCAGGTTTGTCTTGAGAAATGCTAAAACTTTCTTTATTAACAGCCACCAGTTTTACTCCTAAAAATCTTCCTCCTATGATAAATACTTTTGTTAAATCCTTAACATGAAGTAGATATTTTTGTTCATTCATGAAATTTCAGCCTCCTTACTATATAAGAAACAAGCCACTTTATGACCACTTCCTACATCTATAAGAGCAGGAACATTCTCTTTACATACTTCCATAGCCATACCGCATCTTGGATGAAATCTACAACCTGTTGGAGGATTCAATAAAGAAGGAGGAGCTCCTGGCACACTCTTTTTAAAGGTTTTATCTCCAATTTTAGGAAGAGAATCAATAAGATATTTAGTATAAGGATGGAGAGGATTCTTAAAAATATCCTTTGCAGAACCTACCTCTAATATTTTTCCAGCATACATGATGACAATTCGATCCGCAATATTAGCATGAACTCCCATGTCATGAGTAACTATTATGATGCTATTCTTAAACTCAGACTGAATTCTCTTTAAAAGTTGAATAACTCCTCTTTGAACTACTACATCAAGGGCTGTAGTAGCCTCATCAGCAATTATAACCTTTGGCTTTAGAAGAGTACTTAAAGCAATAGTAACCCTCTGGCGCATTCCTCCTGAAAGTTGATGAGGATATGAGGTTAAAACTTCTGAAGGAAGACCTAAAGCCTTTAAGTGCTCCTCAGAAAGCTTTTTTATCTCCTCTTTACCCTCTATCTTAAGATGCACCTTTAACAAGTCTTCAAAGGTTTTTATAATCTTACGGGTTGGATTAAGCACACTCATTGAGCCTTGAGGTACATAAGAGAAAACTTTCCATCTCAGATTATTTATTTCCTCTTTTTGAGAGACAATATCTATATCTTTTCCGTCAAATTTATATGTAATTTTTCCACCAAGTATAGTAAGAGGCGGCTTTATGAGACCAATCATAGTCTTTAGAAGAGTACTTTTACCACAACCTGACTCTCCCGCAATGCCAAGAATCTCATTTTCCATAACTTCAAGACTCACATTATCTACAGCCCTTACTCTTCTTTCCACTCCATAAAGAGAAGTTATATAATAAGCTCTCAAATTTTCTATTTTTAAAATCTCCATTTAAGCNTCCAAGCCTCCTTCTTTCATCCTCATCCTCTGAAGTCTGGTCCTTGGATCTAAATAATTACTTACACTTACTGAAAGAAGATAGAGGGATATAAAGAGTAAAATGGCTATAAGGACAGGAGTAAATATCCACCACCATATACCCCTTAAAAGAGCCTGATACTGAAGAGCCCAATATATGGTTGTTCCTATAGTAGGAGTTTCTAAACTAGAAAGTCCATATATGGCCAATGTAGTCTCCATTCCTATGGCCCATAGAATTGTATTTATAAAATTAGCCATGACCCATGGAATAACAAAGGGCAAATGTTCTGTAAGTACAATCTTTAAAGTATCCATTCCAGAAAAATTAGCAGTATAGGTAAATTCCCTTTCTCTAAGACCTAACACTATAGATCTAACTTGCCTTCCTCCCCAAGGCCAAGAGAACAAAGATAAAATTATAGCTATCAAAATTATACTTATGTGTTGTTTAATAATAGAAGAAATAAGAATCAATATAGGTAAACTTGGAATCACAATAAAGCTATCATTAATAGACATCAATATCCTATCTACTCTACCCCCTAAATATCCTGCTATAAGCCCTACTATTGTCCCCACCAAAATAGAGATTATAGCTGTAAGAGATCCTAAGAAGAGAGAGTTTTTAATAGCATGAGTTAAATTCCAAAATATGTCTTGTCCCATGGAGTTTGTTCCTAATATATATTTAAAAGAAGGAGGAAGATTTTTAGGAGCTACATTCCAAAGTTTTGGATCATAAGGAGCAAAAAAAGAGAGCAAAGCTAAAAAAACTAATACTACTAAGACTGTGAAACCAAAAGACAAATTTCTTGTCGCTTTTGTAAAGATCTCTTATAACTAAAAACATTATCTATTACCTCCTCATCTATACCTAACCCGAGGATCAAATAATGGATATAATAGATCTATTAATAAAGCTGCCGTTGCAATTCCTACAATAGAGAATACCGCAATTCCCATAATCAAGTTATAATCTCCATTATTTATTGCCATATATAACATCTGGCCAAGACCTGGATAGGAAAAAACCGTCTCTGTTATCAAAGAACCACTAAATATACCACCGATCTGAAGGGCAAGATTCGTTATTTGAGGTAAGAGGGCATTCCTCATTACATACTGAAAAAGTATTTTTCGAGATGGAATCCCCATAACTTGTGCATATACCACATAATCTTCAGAAACAATAGTAGAAGTTAAAGACCTCATGCTTAAAAACCACCAACCTATCCCTATAAGAATGAGAGAAAGGGCAGGTAAAAAGGCATGTTTAATTACATTTAAAATAAATTCCAAAGAAAAGGAAGGAGTTAAACCTACGCTATACCCTCCAGTCATGGGAAATAAAGGAATCAGATAAGCAAAAAGGATGAGAAGGACTAAAGCCATAATATAATAAGGAATTGGATATATGGTCATAGCCAAAAGCCCCAGAATCTTTGCCCAATTTCTATCACTGTAATATCCTGCAAGCCCTCCTAGGATATTTCCTATAATCCAAGAGAGTAAAGCTACAGTAATTAAAAGGCCTGCTGTCCAAGGCAAAGAATTCATGATAATGGATATGACAGGAGTTGGAAAGATAGAAAGAGAAGGCCCAAAATCCCCTTTAAGAAGTCTACCCCAAAACTTCAAATACTGCTCTAAGATATTCCCTTTTAACCCGTAAAGCTCCATCATGGTCTCTTTAAGTTTTTCTATTGCTGAAGGATCAAGATATTGAGCCCCATAAGCAGTCATTCTATTTAATACCGTTACTACAGGATCAAGGGGCGTAAGTCTTGGAACCAAAAATACCACTGTAATTCCAATGAAAATAACTACAAAATACTGAATCAATCTAGGTATTATATATCTTTTTAAAAAATTCATTTAGTACTAATTCCCTCCTTCTTTTTAAAAAAAGAGGGGGGGACATCCCCAAAAGATGTCCCCCCAAAAAATTTTCCAAATTATCTTCTTCCTGTTGGCTGTATGAATGGTAGGATAAACTTAAACTGACCCCACCACCAAACTGGTGCCATATAGGAATTATCAGAAGTTGGGAAGTTGGTCCAATAGTAATGATCTTGAGAATTGAATTTAAGGTTAATTATGAATACAGGAGCAGGCATCTCTTCTACATAAAGCTTCAATATGTCCATAACTATAGCCTTTGCTTTAGGAGATTCAGGTTGCAGATTGACAAGCTGGTCAAGTAGTGCATCAAGTTTTGGATTCTTCCATCTAATTTGGTTTCCTGCTGTAGCAACCTGTCCTGTAGGCTTTAAGAACCTGGAACGATAGCCTTGTACAAAATTGTAGAAATCAGTAGCAGGTACTTCCCAGTAAGATCCAACTTCAAAATCACCAAGATTCCACTTATTCCAGAATGGACCAGCTTCTACTGTTTCTACATTCACATCTATTCCAAATTTCCTCCATTGATCTGCTACAGCAAAGGCAAGTCTTGTAGCATGAATTTCAAAGTTGGCTGGTGCAGTTATGGTAATCTTCCAAGGTGTTCCATCAGGTAGATACCATTTACCTCCAACTTTCTTAAATCCATTCTTGGTAAGGAGTTTTTCAGCCTCGTCAGGAGCATATTTCCACCAACCAATTCCAAATATCTCTCTTGGATTTCCAGAGAAAGTATATCCTCTCTTTTTAGCATACTCTACAATTCTATCGGGAACTGTGGGATCCCATGGCTTAAACCCATCTTCAAGAGCGAAGTTTTTCAACCAATCTTCCATAGGTAAATAGTATTCTTTCAATAAAGATTCTGTGGCACAAATCCACAATGGATTTACTCTTGCAATACCATCAAACCCAGAAGTTACTACATCTACGATATCTGTAGCAAGAGTTAGAGCCCACCTTACGTCTTTATTGTTATATGGTGCTTTTTCTAAGTTCATAGCCATAATTCTTGCTCTAACATCATCCATCCATGCCCATGGAAAATCTTTATACCAAACCCTTGAATAGGGGTTACTCTTCCTCAAAATCTCCCAAGCCTCAGGAGTTAAATCAAAGATCAAGTCTAATTGATGTTGAGCTTGAGACATTACCTTCTTTTCATCTGGACCATAATAGATGAACAATACATATCTTGGTTTTGGCATTCCATAAAGTTGACCTACACTTGTTCTCTTCCAATCCGATCTTCTTTCAAATAGCCACCAATAACCCTGGGGATCATATTGTTTTAATACATAGGGGCCAAGAGAGACTGGAGGATTAAACTCAAACTTCAGTGGATCCTGCACCTTTTCAAATACATGCTTAGGCATAATATAACACGTAGAATAAACAATAGAAGTAAATAGATAATGAAAAGCAGGAACAGACTCTTTTAACTCAAAAACTACTGTATAGTTGTCCTTCTTATAAACTTTAGAAACATATCTGTTAAAAGCATCACTATAGGACATACCACGATGCTTCATCAAATATGTCACCGTGAATACTACATCATCAGCGGTAAAGGGTTTTCCATCACTCCAGTATATCCCACTTCTTAGTTTTACCGTCATCTTTCTAAAGTTATTTTCATAAACTGGTGCAGATAAAGCAAGAGCATTTATTGTCTTACCAGTTTGTGGATCTAAGTACCACAATCCATCAAGAAGCATCTGCTGAGTTCCATTACCAACTGAAACCCCAGGTTTCCAAAAATTAAAATCTTTAGGGTTTGCAAGTCTTCCATGTAAGGCATCTACAATTAGGGTTTCATGTCTTGGTAATTTGGGAAGAACCTGAGAAAATGTTATAGAAGAGCCTAACAAGGAAAGTAAAATAATGAATAACAATAGGATTGAAAACTTTTTCACTTTATTCGCCTCCCCCCTATAGAAAATTTAAATAAAAGAAAGCCCTAAAGACAACAAAATTAAATAAAATCAAGAACTTCCCTTTTTTCACCTCCCCTTGTGTAAGCGCTTTACATGGGAATTATATTCCAGGGAAAAACAACTTGTCAAGAGGTTAATCTTATAACAAGTTCTAAGGGGAGTTCGATATGAGTAAAAGAAGATTCTATACCTAAGAGGAGGTCAAGTAAAATTTTAGCTCCAACTTCTCCCATCTCAGTCATAGGTTGTCTTACAGTAGAAAGACCTAAATACCTAGCATCAGATATATCATCAAAACCTATAATAGCCACATCGTCGGGTACCTTCAAACCGCTTTCAACTATGGCACTCATAACTCCCATAGCTTGAATATCTGAAGTACAAAACACCGCATCAAAAGGAATACCTCTATTAAGAAGAGTCTTTCCTGCTCTATAACCCTTTTCCCATGAAAAACCTGTCTGTATATGAAGACGAGGATTAAAATCCAAATTAGCTTCTCTCAAAGCCTGTAACAACCCTTCATACCTCTTATAACTTGCCATAAAACCCAGAGGATCATGAATAGCTCCACTAACAAAAGCTATATTCTTCCTACCAGTAGTTATAAGATATTTTACTGCTATATATGCCGNCCTTTTTGTTATCTACATAAACACTAGGAAAATCAGGATGAAAACTGTCTACTAATACTACAGGTTTTCCTATCTCTTTCAAAAAATCTGCCTCTTTCTTTTTAAGTTCAAAAGAAACCAAGATCATTCCATCACATCTATTAAAAACTTCTTTTGTAAAAATTTTCTCCTTATCCTCTAATTTCTCCACATTATAAAGGTGAATCGAATAATCACTCTTAGAGATCACATTATTTATTCCTCTCAAAACTTCCACAAAAAAATCTCTGGTAAAAAAGGGTACAAAAATAGAAATTACGTTAGTTTTCAAAGTTTTTGTAGCAAGACTCCTAGCAACAAAACTAGGCGAGTAACCCAGTTTATTTATAGCATCTATTACTTTTTTCTTAGTTTCCTCACTTACCTTTGGAGAATTATTTAAAACTCTTGAAACAGTAGCTATACTTACCCCGGCTTCTTTTGCCACATCTTTTATGGTAATCATTATTTACCACCTCTAATTTATTCCTTTTAAAAATATATTTTATCAAACCTAAAACCTTCTGTAAACGTTTTCTTAAATAAAAAGTGCTCTATTTGACAAAACGCTCCATAGAAATTTAGAATTTTATAAGATTTTAGCTTAAACAGAGGAAAAATGAAAAGAATATTGTTCATAAGCAACGGATATGGAGAAGATTATGTAGCAGTCAATATTGCCAAAGAAATTCTAAACATCGATCCCTCAATAAACATAGAAGGACTTCCTATAGTTGGAGAGGGCAGGCTATATATAAATAATCACATCCCCATAATAGGCCCTCATAAATCAACCCCATCAGGTGGATTTCTAAGCAGTATAGAAAGCTTATTCAGGGATATAAAAGAAGGACTATTAAGTCTTCATTACCAACAAATAAAGAGTATGAAGAAATGGGCAAAGAAAGAAGGATTTATTATAGCAGTTGGAGATGTGATTCCCTTAGCTTTGGCAGTTTTATCTAAAAAATCCTTCTTTTTTGTAAGCATTCAAAAATCTGTTTATTATGTTCTCAAGGAAAACTATGAGTATAGAAATATAAATCCACAAGAATTAACAAAAATAGCCCAAAAGGCCTATCTTTTAGAGTATTATCTTATGAAAAATAATAGACTCTTAAAGGTATTTCCCAGAGATGAATTATCTTATAATATCTTAAGATTGTCTGGAATAAATGCTGAATACTTAGGTAATCCTATGATGGATGGTTTAGATCCTACAAACAAATTAGATCTTAGCCAATTTAAAGATTACTTCAAAGTGCTTATTCTTCCAGGATCAAGAACTCCAGAGGCCTATGCCAATTTAAAGATTCTAACTGAAAGTATTTTATCCCTTATTCATTCTGATATTAAAGAAAACTTTCTATTTCTCATAGCTTTAGCTCCCAACTTAAACCTGCCAAAAGTTAGAAAAATTCTCGAAGAGAAAAATTTCCTCTACGTAAACTCCAGCGAAGATTATTCAATGTACAGTTATAAGGATCATTATCTTATTCTTACCAATCTATTCAACGACTGCCTACATCAAGCCCAAATTGGAATATGTATGGCAGGAACAGCAACAGAGCAGTTTGTAGGTTTAGGAAAGCCTGCAATAGCAATTCCCGGGAAAGGGCCTCAGTACACAAAAAAGTTTGCTTATGCTCAAAAAAGACTACTCGGTCCTTCTCTTTTTATAGCGGAAAATCCTGAAAACGTTCCTGAGATCTTTAAAAAAATATACAAAAATGAGAAAATTCTAAAAGAAGTATATGAAAATGGGAGAAAGAGAATGGGGGAAAAGGGTGCCTCCAGAAGAATAGCAGAAAAGATTTTAAATATTATAAGAGGGGGATAAAAAATGGAAGATGTAAAAAGATATTTTAAAAATCCTGGAAAAGAATACCGAGCAATACCCTTCTGGTCTTGGAATGATAAATTAATCTCTCAAGACCTCATTGCACAAGCAAAAGAGTTTAAAGAAAAAGGAATTGGCGGATTTTTTATGCATTCACGGGTGGGATTAGAAACAGAATATATGGGAGAGGAATGGCTAAAATGCATAGAAGATGTAGTAAAAGCTTCAAAAGAAATAGACATCGATCCTTGGTTATATGATGAAGATAGATGGCCATCAGGTTTTGCAGGAGGGAAAGTAGCAGAAAAAGTAGGAGATGAGGGAAGGGCAAAAGTTTTAGCCATGAAGATTCTTAAAGATATCAACGAATTAAAAGGAGATGAAATAGCAATATACAAAGCTAAAATCATTGGAGAAAGAATATTTTCTTTAGAAAAAATAGAAAATAAAGATATTAACTTATCTCCTGATGAATCCTTAATTGCTTTATATAGGTTTATTGCTCCTAAAACTGATTGGTACAATGGAGATTCTCCACCTGATAATCTGAATCCAAAAAGTGTAAATGCTTTCATAAAAACTACCCACGAGGTATATTATGAGAGACTTAAAGATGAGTTTGGAAAGACAATAAAAGGTATATTCACTGACGAACCTAATATCTACCCTTATCTTTGGGGCGGAGGTTTTGATACTGAATACGTTTTACCTTACACTGATATATTTCCAGAATTTTTTAAAGAAAAACGAGGATATGACTTTTGGGAAATAGCCCCTTATGTATTTCTCAATGGAGAAAAATCGATAAAAGCAAGGTACGATTTTTGGCGAACAATATCGGAACTTTTTGTAGAAAGTTACACAAAACAAATCTCTGATTGGTGTAAAGAGCATAATATACTTTTTACAGGGCTATTTTTTAGAAGAAAACATATTTCCCCATATTATACTATGCTCAGGATCTATAATGCCCCACTATGAATACTTAGATATTCCAGGAATTGATATATTAACTGAGGTAAGATATGAATTTTTAACGGTAAAACAAGCATCAAGCGTAGCAAACCAATTAGGTAAAGAAAAGGTAATATCAGAGACCTATGGATGTACTGGATGGGAATTTACTTTTGAAGGACAAAAACATGTAGGAGATTGGCAATATGCCCTTGGAGTAAATATAAGATGCCAACATTTATTCTTGTATTCTCTAAGAGGCTGTAGAAAAAGAGACTATCCCCCTTCTTTTAATCACAACCCATCCTGGGAATATCAAAATATAGTAGAGGACTATTTTGCAAGACTATCCTATATTCTCACTTTAGGAAATCCCATAAGAGATATCCTTCTTATTCACCCTATCGAAAGTAGTTGGTGTGAATTTAACGGAAAAGATAAAAGTATTCCCAAAGAAAGAGGAGAAGAATTTCAAAACATTATCTCTGCCCTTTTAGGAATACACTATGATTTTGATTTAGGAGACGAGTCCATTATAGAAAAATATGGCAGAGTGGACAAAGAGAAAAAAGAATTTATAGTTGGAAAAGCAAAATACAAAGTAGTAATCTTACCCCAGATGTTAACTTTAAGGAAATCTACTATTTCCCTTCTCTTAGAATTCTTAGACAATGATGGAAAAGTAATCCTATTAGAACCTCTACCAGAATATATAGAGGGAGAGGAAAATAAAGATCTTTTGGATAAACTAATAAGTCACCCCAACATCATAATTCTAAAGGGAAGAAAAACTCTTACAGAAAATATCGAAAATATTCTACCAAGAAGAATTTCCATAAGAGATGTGGTAGGTCAAGAAGTGGAACAATTTTTTATACATGGAAAGAATCTTTAACGGTAAAAAAATATTTTTTATCGTAAATAATGATAGGGAAAAAGGTTATGATGTAGACATTTACCTCCACGGAGAAGGAAGAATTGAGGAGTGGGATCCTTTTACAGGAGAGATTAGAGATGTATTCTCAATGTTCACTGAAGGCTATCAACACATAAGAGTAAAATTTGCTCCCGCTGAATCCAAACTTTATGTAATGTACCCGGGAGAAACAATAAGAATAAAAAAGCCTAAAGAAGTGAAAAAAACCATATATTTGGAACCAACTTTTGAGGTAGAAAGGTTAGATCCAAACATACTTACCCTTGATACCTGCCAATATAAAATAGGAGGGGAATGGTCAGAAGAAATACCTATATGGATCGCTCAGAGAAGAATAAGAGAGAACTTAGGCATGATAAATATTGACTACAATAATAGGGTCCAGAGATGGAAATGGATAAATAATACTCATCCCAATGATAATACAAGGGTAGAGTTAAAACTAAAATTCCAAGTAAAGAAAGTTCCAGATAAAGAGATCTATCTCTTAACAGAAAATTTCAAAGATATAGAAAAAATCTTTGTGAATGGAGAAGAGATAGAAAAAATAGAAAAGGGATGGTACTTAGATAAGAATTTCAAAAAAATACCACTAGAAAATATACAAGAAGGAGAAAACATTATACACATTATTCTTGAATATAAAAATAGCACTGAACTTGAAGACTTTTATCTATTAGGTGATTTTGCTGTAAGCCTTAAGAGAGAGATATTAGAGGAGAATAAAACTATATCCTTAGGAGATTGGGTACATCAAGGTTATCCTCATTATGCTGGAAGAATGCTTTATAGGCAAAACCTAAATATAACAAAAAGTGAAAATGATATAGTACTACTTTCTATAGATAATTTTTCAGCCACCTTAATAAAAGCAGTAATAAATGGAAAAGAATGTGGTTTTATACCTTGGAGATCTCATAAACTGGATATCACTAACTTTATAAATAATGGTGAAAATAAAATAGAATTAATTTTATATGGTAGCTTAAGAAATATGCTTGGTCCCTTACATCATAGAGCCCAAAAGATATCCTTCGTAAGTGCCCAAGCTTTTAGAGTAGAAGGAGACGATTATACCTCTGATTATGTATTCTATCCCTATGGATTATTCTCTCCAGTAAAATTGGAGGTGATATCTTAAAACTCCTTTCTCTCATCCCAACTTTTATAATAGCCACAAAGCCAATTAAGGGTCAAATATCTCTCTATGATTATATTGGATATATATACGTATTCCTCTCCTTCTAGAAGAGAAAATGGTTTACCCTTAACAGAAAAATCATTTTCTAAAATCTCTTTTATTGCTCCTAAATCAAGAGCCTTTTTAGCTAAAATTTTTATGGCTTCCTCATAAGACTTCCCATCTTCCAGCTTATAATTCTCCTTCATCATTCTCCCCAATTTCCATCTAAAATACCAAAGTTCTGCAATCTCCCTCTCCCTCATAAGTTCTTTATAATTTCTTAGTTTTGCCATCTTTTCAAATTCCTTTATGCTTTTCAAAACTGGAATTAAACCTATAACATCAACTAACTTAAATCCTTCTTCATAAGGAGGAAGCTTATCAATAAAAGAAAGAGCCCATAGAAGTATTCCTAAATCCTCCAAATAACTTAATGAAAGAAAAACTTCTATTTCTTCCCATTTACCAAGTTCTTTCCCAAAAAGTAATTTTTCTCTTTCACTTAAGATACTCTTAATTCCTTCATCTTCAATCCACTCATTAACCTCATCAAAAAAGTTTTTTTCAATTTTTAAAATCTCTTCATCTTTTGAAGAAGAATAAATAGCCTCTGCTTGTGCTCTTAGAAAAAGCACAGCTATAGAAATAGCTCTATTCAATACTGTTTTTTCGTCGGGCGGATTTAATAGAATGTCTTCTTCCATTTATATACCTAATAACGATAATTTATAAAGAAAATTAACGCATACAAAAACAACCCAAAACTCATAAAAAGACTCAAAATTCCAAGTACTTCCACAATTTTATCTATTCTCTTCATATTTTCATACTCCTTTAAGAATTTGTTAAAGTATATTATAATATTCTTTGTATAAAATTAAAAGGAGGAAGGCTTTTTCATTAATGACTAATCTACTAGAGTTTCCTAAGAGAATAATATATGGTAGGGGGAGTATATCACAAATAGGAAGTGAACTTAAAAAAATTGGAAATAAATTTTTATTCCTCACTGGTGAGTCATCCCTCAAAAGAAGCGGACATTTAGATAAAATCATGGATGAGATTAAAAAGAATGATCTTGATGTGATGGTAATAACCGGCATACCCTCTGAACCAAATTTAGATGTAGTTTTTCAAATCTGTAATAGAATAACAGGTAATAATTTTGATGGAATTGTGGGAATCGGAGGAGGAAGTGTGATGGATATGGCAAAGATCATCGCCTTTCGAATAAAGACTAAGTTAAATCCGGTTGATGCAAGGGGGAAAGAAGTAGAAGATGCCCTTCCCATAATTGCCATACCCACCACTGCAGGCACCGGAAGTGAAGCTACAAAATTCGCAGTAATAACTGACGAAACTACAAAGGATAAATTCATAATTATGGGAAAGGCCTTAATACCAACTTTAACCATTATTGATCCAGAGTTAACTTTTACTATGTCTCCTCTTGTAGCAGCCTCAACAGGAATAGATGCTTTTTCTCATGCCATAGAATCATACTTATCCCGAAATTCCACACCTATGATAGAGTGCTTCTCTAGATCTGCCATAATAGACATATATAACTTTTTACCTAGAAGCAGTATTAAAGCAGTCAGAAAGTGCTAAAGAAAAGATGGCTTATGCAGCTTTTTGGGCTGGTGTAGCTATAAACAATACCAAAACCACCTTAGTCCATGCTATGTCCAGACCCTTAGGAGGAATTTATAAGATTCCTCATGGAATAGCAAACGGAATTTTGCTTCCAGCCTATCTAAGATTTAATGCTCCCTTTATTTCGGATGAAAAATATAAGTTTTTAAAAATTTTCTTTGAAGGAGATCCTGCAGAAAAAGTAGAAGAACTGATAAAAAANTNAAATCTTCCAACTAAAATATCTCAAGTAGTTAGAGAAGATTTAGACATTGATCTATTAGTAAAGAGAACTATGGAAGCTAAATTCAACGTAGAAAATAACATAAGACCAGTGAAAGAAGAAGATGTATATAATTTATTTTATGAAGTGATGTAGAAGATGAATAAAATAAAACTTATCACTGTATCGAGTAGTATTTTGGCACCGATGCTGATGAAATTGTAGAAAGAGTTGCTAAAAAAGTAAATGGAGAAATCATTAATAAACAAAAGATCTTAAATCAACTTAAAGAAAAAAACATAAATGTGGAAGAATTAATAAAAAAAGAAAAAGAGTTAATATTTCAGAGAAAAGACAAGGAATTCATAGAAAATTATAAAGAGTATATAAAAAAAGGAATAACAGAAATAATTAAAGAAAAAGATTCAATCCTATTTTTATTAGGAAGAGGAGGACAATTTCTATTTAAGGATGAGGATCATGCTTTTCATTTAAACATCTTTGCACCCTTAGAATTTAGAATCAAATATTTAGCTCAGAAATATCTTCTTCCTGAAGAGAAAGCCTTTGAGATAATAAGAGAGAAAGACTTTGAAAGAGAAATCTTTTATAATGTAATGTTTGGTAATAACTGGAAAAATCCCTATTTATACAATTTAGCTATCGATCGATCAGCTTTTACTCCTTCCGAAATAGAAGATATGATTTTAAGAATCGTTGAGAAAAAAGAAGTTCCCAAAATCTTATTTGAACAAATTCCACTTCCTACAAAACCCAATTTTGCCAACAAAAGTGAGGAAGAATTTGCAAAAATATTATCTTTTTATCAAATAAAATGGGAATATGAGCCAAGAACCTTCCCTTTAGAATGGGACAGTGAAGGGAACATCATTGAGTCCTTTACTCCAGACTTTTATCTTCCAGATTTTGATCTCTACATTGAGTTAACACTCCAAAAACCAAGGGTTATGAGTGAAAAACTAAAAAAAATTAAGAAATTAAAGGAATTATATCCTAATGTTAAAATAAAGCTATTCTATGGAAAAGAATACGAAAAACTCCTTGCCAAGTTTGGAATAAAAGAAATAAGATAAAAGCATGGAAAAAATCGGCAAAGTTTTATTTACAAAAGAAGAAATAGAAAAAAGAATAAAAGAATTAGGGGAAGAGATAAGCAAAGATTATAAGGATAAAGACTTAGTTCTCGCCTGTATTCTCAAGGGAGCTGTATATTTTGCAGTAGACCTTACAAGAAACTTAAGTATACCTTTTGTTTTAGACTTCATATCCATTCTAAGCTATGGATCTTCTAGAGAAAGTCAAGGTATTGTGAGGATAATAAAAGATCTTGATGTAAACATATACAAAAAAGATCTCTTAATAGTAGAGGACATTGTAGATACAGGCTTAACCCTTTCCTATCTGATTAAAAATCTTCAAGCTAAGAGTCCTTCATCTATAAAAGTCTGTACATTACTTGATTGTCCTGGAAGAAGAATAATCGATATAACGGTAGATTACAAAGGTTTTGAAATACCAAACTATTACGTTATAGGATATGGGCTTGATTATAAAGAAAAATAATAGAAATCTACCTTACATTGCAGTGCTTGAAGAATTTTAAAATCTCTTCGAAGTTAACTCAAGAAACTTATTAATATAATCTTGCATCTCCTCAACATGCTTTATAATATCCTCTCTTAACTTCTCTCCCTCTGAAGTAAGTCTATATATTTTCTTAGCAGGACCTGTACCCTCTACGTCCCATCTTCCAATTATAATTCCCTCTTCCTCAAGATCCTTTAAAATTCTATACCCTCTCCCCATACCACCTATGCCTGGAGAGAGAAGATTAGGAAAGAGTTCGCTTAAAGAGGAAATAAGCTCATAACCATGAAGCTCTCTCTCTGAGAGAGAGACAACCATCCAGGCTCTTAACCAAAAAGTAGGCGAAAGTCCTGTAACCCTTGTCCTACATTTTCTTGTTGACTTCATTTTTACTCCCTCCTATATTCTAAATTTATATATATAACCATATTTATTTATTTGTCAAGAGAGGGAAATAACAACAGAAGCAGAAAGAGTTAAAAGAGGGGATACTATTACTTTAAAAATAGGGAGAAGGCTTATAAATACCCTCTCCCTATTTAAGACTATTATTTTTATAAGTCTAATTTTATATAATCTTTATCTTCTAAAAGAAATTCTTTTCCAAGATACTTTACCTTAAACATTTTTCTATCTGATTTATATCCCTTATAAAGATACTTTATTTCCAATTTTCCATCATTTACTTCAATTTTTATTAGGTTATATTCTCCATTCTCGTAACTCCATGATATACCATCATCTTCGTAATACATAAATTCACCCTTTCCAGGATAAACAAGAAGTTCTAAAATCTCTTGTTTCTTTTCTCCCACAAAAGATTGGACCTCCCAAAGAGGAATTATACTTCCCTCTCTAATAAATAATGGTATCCTACCAAGAGGAGCCTTCACTGAAATATAATTAGGCCCTTCATACTTCTCATTTCCCCAAAAGTCATACCATATACCTGGAGGCAAATAGACCAATCTTGCCCTCACTCCTTCTCGATAAATAGGAGCAACAAGCATAAAAGGTCCCAACATAAATTCATCATAATTATAGATGGACTCTCTATCATTAGGAAATTCGAGAACTAAAGGCCTTATAAGAGGTATACCTTTCTCTTTTGCCTCCCAAAACAAAGAGTAAAAATATGGAATAAGTTTGTATCTTAACTTAATATAATTCCTTGCTATATCTTCTACCTCCTTTGAAAATGCCCACGGTTCTTGTGGTCTTGTATTTAACTCTGAATGATTCCTAAAAAAGGGATAGAAAATACCAAGCTCAATCCATCTTACAAAAAGTTCTGGAGAACAATTAAGACCAAATCCTCCTACATCTGCACCAATAAAGGGAACTCCTGATATTCCAAGATTCTGAAGCATAGGAATACTTACATAGAGATGCTCCCACCAACTCTTATTGTCCCCTGTCCATACTGCTGAATATTTCTGTACTCCTGAAAAACCTGCTCTCGTAATTATCAATGGTCTTATATTAGGATTTTTCCCTTCTCCACCCCTCATAGCTTGCCTTTGCCATCAAAAGTCCATAAACATTATGAATTTCATCATGGGTAAATTCTCCTCTTTCCCCATGCAATACATCCTTAGGAAAAGTCTTTTCATAAAATATTTCATCGCTATGATCAGAGAAGATTCCCCAAAAAGTACTATGCCTTTCCCAAGATTTTGAAAAATTATCCACAGGATGAGGAAAAGACGAAGGCTCATTCATATCATTCCATATACCAGAAACCCCTGCGTCAATCAACTTTTTTTGCTTCTCTCCCCACCACTCTCTAACTCTCTCCTTTGCAAAATCAGGGAAAACACATTCTCCAGGCCAGACATATCCTGTATAAATTTCGCCTGTAGACCTTCTACAGAAGCATTCCTTTTCGATTCCCTCCCTATAAACCTCATAATTAATATCCTTCTTAACTCCTGGATCCACTATTGGTACTACTTTAAATCCCATTTTGTTAAGATCTTTTATCATTTCTTTTATATTAGGAAACTTTTCCTCATCAAAAGTAAAAACCCTAAACCCATCCATATAATCAATATCTAAGTAAAGAACATCGCAAGGAATATCTTTTTCTCTAAATTTTCTCGCAATATCCATGAGCATTTCTTTATTCCTATATCCCCATTTTGACTGCTGATATCCGAGAGCAAAGAGGGGAGGCATATAATATCTACCAATAAGAAAGGTATAATTTTCAATTACCTCCTTAGGGGTTGGGCCATAGATAAAATAGTAATCAAGCTCTCCATTATCAGCATAAAAACAGTAATACTCAGAACTTTCTTCTCCTAAGTCAAAATATGTCCTAAAGGTATTATCAAAAAAGATTCCATAAGAAAATTCACTATTCCAAGCGAGGAGAAAAGGATGAGACTGATAAAGGGGATCTGTATTAGGATAATGATGAGGATCATCAGTATTCCAATTCACATTATTTTTTCCCTTTTTTATTAAGTCCTCCCATCTTCTCTCCAAGGCCTAAAAAAGCCTCTTCTTTATGAAAACTCTTTAAGGAGAATACTTTATTTTTATATTTTGCGTATCCATAATTCTGATAATCGGAATGGATAAGTTTTTCTTTCTCATAAATCTTTATATTAGGAAAATTCTTATTTATAACTACTTTAAGAATTCCTGTATACAATATTATATCCTCTTCGTTCTCTTCTACTACGAAGTCTATCTTAGATATTTCTCTTTCTATGGCAAAAGAATAATTGTGTCTCCATTCTTTATTTTTAGAAAAGTGAAATCTTATCACCTTCTCATTAATGACCTCTATTTTTAAATCTTCCTCACCTCTTAATAATAAACTTTCTCCTTTTTTCTCCCATGAACTTATCTTTGACCATGGCTTTAGTTTCTCTATCATATCACCTTACTACTCCCTTCTTAATTTTTTATTCCTTTACTTCGTCAGAATAGATCTCTAATTCGCCAATTTGTCCTCCTGTAGCCCCCGTATTTGCATAGAAAATAATTTGGACAAATCTTACCTCTGTAGGCTCTTTTAACTTAATATCCACAATATTACTTGTGAAGGGGTCAAAGATGTAATCTGCTTTGGGAACAAGAGTAAAATATTCATTACCATCTAAACTATACTTAATTTCAAAAGTTTGTATCCTCTTACTCCATATTCTATCAGGATTTAAAGCAATCCTTATAGTATGTATCTTATATACTTTTTCAAGATCAACGGTGACTATATTAGGATAAGAATTCGCCTTTCCTTCCCAATAACTCTTAATCTTTCCATCATTAGCATATCTTTCTCTATAAACATCTTGAAATCCATTAGCAGTAATAGGCTTCTTAAGAGCCACGTTCACTCCTGAGGGTTTTTCAGGAACTATAGGCTGAAAATTCTTGAAATTTTCAGGAACTTGAGGCTCTGTTTGCTCTGGAGTTTTGACAAGCCTAACATACTCAGGCTTAACATTAGAAAGAGATTTTAGTATATTAGGATCATATTTTCTAACTGAAGTTTGTATTTCTCCAGTAAAACTTATATTAATATTTTTTACAAAAGGATTTATCTTAAATCTTCCTTCTTCAAAAGACTTAATTTTCTTGCCTAAAATCTCCAAGTTTTTAATTGATACATTCTCCACAGTATGCCTTTCATCATAACCAATAATCCTTGAGGGAGGGAAATTTCCTCTAAGTACTCTAACGTTCTCTACACTCACATTCCTTATATTTCCTCTCTCCTTTGTAGAAGACCATTGACTAGCAAGTACTGCAAAATCAATCAGTTGATTATTTTCTCCTGCATCTCCTTGTCCCATAAGAGCATTTTCCACCACTATATTTTCATAATATACGTTTTTTACAAGAGCATCATCACTATTATGAATACTTATTACAGGTTTATGGAAATTATATAAAACTGTAATATTTCTAAAGCTAATATCAGAGATTACGGCATTTTCCTTCTGTCCTTTATTAGTCTCATAACCTATCTCCATAGATTGTGCGAGATCAGTCCATATCTGTATATTATTGAAGTTTATAAATTTTGAATCTCCAGAGTAATTTTTAACCACAAGACTATCATCCCAACTTCTTACAAAAGAATCAGAAACATTAATATTCCTTGAAGACTGAATAGTTATACCATCACCATTTTGTCTTGCAGTAATTATCTTTACATTCTTAACTACTGTATTTTCACATTCAAATAAGTTTAATGCCCAGGCATTTGGATTAGTGATTATAACTCCCTCTATAGTAATTCCCTTACTATTCCTCAGGTTGATAGGAACTCTTGCTATCTCCCCAGGGGTAAGCCAATTTTTCCATATACTTCCATCAATAATCCCTCTTCCTCTTATAGTTACGTTATTTAAAAATATTCCATGAATCGAGGTGTGAAGTACTGCCCCTCCAGAGATATAAAGAGTCTGTCCACTTTGTAAAGGAATATCCTCTATGGTCCATTCTCCAGGCCCTATATAAACAACATTCGGATCATTTTTATCAGGAATATCTTTTTCAAGAGGATTTACAAATATATGAAGAGCCCTATCGGGAGAGTTGTTAAATATTACGGTGTAAAATCCAGGTTCTTCAATATAAAAAGTTATATTTTTTCCACTTATTGTAGGCTTAATACTATACGAAGAGGGCAAAACATTACAACTCTTTACGTCTTTTGTTGTAGATATTTCAATTTTTAATTTTCCTCCTTCATAATCAAAGTAACACATAGGAGTCGAAGAAAGCTTTATTTCTTCATTTCCAAGCCATCTTCTATTGGGATTTACAGGAATATCATATACAAAAACTTCGTGTCCCCCCACTTTAACTCTTATATCGCTTGCAGGCTTCATAGTCTTAGGTGCCTCATAGATCACAAGTTTGGGCTCTGTTAAATTTTGAGCAAAATTAACCTCTAAGATTAAACTTAGAAGTAAGAATAGCATTATAAAAGAGAAAAATTTAAAAGATTTCATAAAAAGCACCTCCTAAATTTATCCTTTTATTCCTCCTCGAGTCATTCCCTCCATCATATATCTCTGAAAAAAGGCAAAAAGTAATATAGGAGGAATTATCGAAAAGGTAACAGCTCTTATAATATCCACATCGGTAGCAACACTAGTCCTAAATTGAAACAATCTTACCATCACTGTCTCTTTTCCTGTATTGTTAAGGAGCAGGTATGGCAATAGAAAATCTGACCAAGCACTATTTATAGTAAATATGGTGATCACCGTATTTATTGGATAACTCAAGGGAAAAACAACTTTAAAAAATATAGACCATTCTCCTCCTCCATCTATTCTTGCAGCCTCTATAATGGATTGAGGGATAGAGTACAAAAAAGTTCTTATAAAGTATACACAAAAAAAGCATTAGCTCCAGCTGAAAGCCACAAAGGTATAAAACTTCCCTGTAATCCCAATCTCACTATGTTTATAAAAAGAGGGACAATACTCGTTGTGGTAGGAATCATCAAGCTCCATAATAAAAGATAATAGATAAGTTTGTACCCCTTAGGTTTTATCTTAGAAAGAGCATAGCCTAGTAGTCCATTACCAACAACAGCAAAAACTATACTTCCAATCACTACTATGAAGGAATTAAGATAAAATTTGCTGAAATTTAGGAGTTTCCAAGTCTCAATAAATTTATTTATATCATAAGATTTAGGAAGAATTCTTGGCTCATTAACAAACTCTCTTAAATCTTTAAAGCCTGAAAGTATAGTCCATATAATAGGAAATACAGCTACAAATACCACAATCAAACCCACTAAATATATCAAAAGATATAAAAACTTTACAGAATTTCTCCTAAAATCATAAGTTCTCAATAAACCATAATCTTTTTTTAAAGAAAACAACCTATTCATCTTAACCCCCATAAACTACTCTTCATTTACCTTAACTAGTCTGTTATACACTGTAGTCAAAAGAAGAAGAATCAAAGCAATAATTACAGAGATAGATGCAGCTTTAGGATAATCAAATTTTTCAAAAGCATATTTATATACAAGAAGCATCAATGTAGTTGATGCGTTATTAGGTCCACCATTAGTAAGGACTAATGGCTCATAAAGTACCTGAAATACAAAAATTATTTGTAGAATTAAAAGAGTCCTTGCTAAATTGTATATTTGAGGAAGAGTGATATACTTTAATCTTGCCCATATACCTGCACCATCTATAGTAGCAGCCTCATAAAGCTCTGGATCTATTCCTTGCAATCTTGCCAAATATATAAGAGTAGTTGCTCCCGCTGAACGCCAGGTCATAAAAAGTACTATAAGAGGAATAACTAAATGAGATTTTGTAAGCCATGCTTGGGGAGGAAAACCTAATTTTCCAAGAAGTATATTCAGAAGCCCTGTCTTACCTGCCCTATATATGTATAGCCACATTATTGCTACTGCAAGACCAGGAATTACGTTGGGTAAGTATACGGATACTCTAAAAAATACCTTTAAAATGAATAATTTCATTAATAATAATGGCAAGGATTATAGGTACTAAAAAACCTATAACTAAGGACCAAAAGGTATATGAAAAAGTATTAAAGAAAGCAGCCTTAAAATCTGGATGTTGAACAACTTCTATATAATTTTGAAAACCTACAAACCTCTCTAATCTGATACCCTTTGCCGAATAAAAGGACATCACCACGCTCGCCAAAAGAGGCTCCCACAGAAAAAAGACAAAAAGAATAATAGAAGGGGCCATTATTATCCATCCAGCTATATCCTTTTTATGTCTTTTAAACATCTTACCTTCCTCCTAAAGAATATGGGGAGCACTTTTTGTGCTCCCCATACTTTACTTTTTCTTATTTACATACATGTCTAGCATCTTTTGTAGATTGCTATTTGCAACATCAAGAAGTTTCTTCACATCAGCGTTTTTATCAGTTACCACAGCCTGTAATACTTTCGTTAACTCAGCATACATATCCTGAGTTAAATAGGGTTCTTCAGGACGTAAGACATTAGGCTTTTTTATCCAGTTATAGTAATCATTATAAAGTCTCATGTCTACATTCCTATATTGCTTTGTTATCTCTTCCTGAGCCTTAAGCCAATCCTTTGCAATCCAGGCCGGAAAAGAAGGAACTACAGGTACTCCATTTTTTACTCTATTTTCTGCATCTGCCTTCATTCCTGCCAGAGATTCAGGAGTCACTACAGGAGCCTTCCCCATAATTTCAAGGAAGTTTAGAGCAGCCATAATCTCATCAGAGGTTGCTTTAGCGCTGAACATATAAGGAGTACCACCCATGAGAGAATACTGATGCCCTTTAGGGCCAGCTGGAACAGGGACAATAGCAAGTTTATCAAGAGGCATTCCATAGACTTGAGTAGGCTGGTTTACAGCATCCTGAGCTCCAAGATACATTGCAGCTCTTCCAGTTGCTATAGCCTCGAAACCAGATCCCCAGTCTTCACTAGTGGGATCATCGGTTAAGACATTATATTTCCATTTCAAATCCTTAACAAAATTCATTGCTGCAACAACCTCAGGAGAATTTAAATTTGCATACCATTTTCCATCTTTTTGTATCTCAAGCTTAGCTCCAAAATTCCATGCTATTTGTGTAAAATGCCATCCCCCTGCATTATCTTTTGCAAGAAGACAAAAACCTGCACTCCCAGTTTTATCCTTTATAATTTTTGCAAATTTAGCCAATTCATCCCATGTCTTTGGATATTTAGGAGTACCATCAGGATTCATTAAACCAGCCTTTTCAAAAAGTTCAAGATTTAGATACATACCGAGGGCATAGGCATCCCTTGGAACACCATAGATCCTATTATTTTTAGAAAGTATTTGTTTTACTGATGGGTTCATTAAACTATCCCATCCCTTTTTCTTTAGCTCATTGGTTATATCCTTGACAAAACCACCTGCAATAAGCTTTTGAGGTTCTGTAAACCATGTCTCAAAAATAGTTGGTAGATTACCAGATTCAGCAAGAGGTACAAAAGTATCAGGAGAATACTTGTATGTAGCTGGAACAACTTGCACATTAGGATATTTCTTTTCAAACTCTTTTTTCCATTTTTCAAACATCTCAATGTCACTTTTCAATGTGGGCTCAGGCCACATTCCAAGCTTCAGTACTATCTTTTTTTGAGCAAAAATTTCCGATCCGTTAAATATCAAAAGCAAAAGTAAGAAAAATATAAGAAACTTCTTCATAACTTTTGCCTCCTTAAACTCCCTTTAACCTATTTAACATATTTCTCAGGATTATTAGTTAATATCATACTTTTAACATATATCTTAGCCTTCACAGCTCCTGCTTTATTAAAAGCAAGATCAGGTTCTGCTTTAGTACCATCTCCCCAATTTTTTAAACCATGAGCAAATAAATCAATCACATAGGTCTTAAATTCGGTAGATAGAGTTATTCCCCAATCAGTAAAAGTCTTTTTTAAATTTCCAAGAGTCATAACTATATTTTGTGCATCTTTTGGATCATCAGCTTTAATAGTAATTACCACGTACCTATAGTCCTCTGCTTCCATAAAATCATCTTTAAAATTTAAGGTCATCCAAGCATTTTCGATACTTGAATCAAAAACCAATAGTCCCTTTTCTAATTTATAAGCTGGACCATATGGTCCCCAATAACCTTCCCCATTCTGTTCCTCAAATTTCGTTGCCACAATAAAATCGTCATCTGCAAAAACAAAAGTAAAAAGTAAAAGCATAATTAAAATACCTAAAATATACCTTTTCATTTTAAATACCTCCCTACTTAAATTAAATTTGGAAAATTAAAAACAAGTTTTTATTATATTAAGTTGAACGTTAAACTTTAAACTACTATCTAATAACCCCCTTTCTCCTTCTTTATAGGTAAAGATCTTTTACTTTAACGTTAAACTTGATTAAGTTTAAAATTAATTTAAAGAAAACTTCAATCACTTTTATAAGGATAAAAAACAAACTTTTGCAACTTATATTATACTTTTCTCCTATTTTTAAAATTTTTCTCAATTTTTAGCAAAATATCTCACACTTTCTCTCTCGACAATCCTAACTGGCAATATCACTGTTCTTTCTTTAATAGGCTTTCCTTCAAGATAATCCACAAGCATTTTAGCAGCAATTATTCCCTTCTTCTCAACATCTTGATGGATAGTCGTAAGTCTTGGCGAAGTTATGAGACTTATGTCAAGATCATCAAATCCCACAATTGATACCTCGTCAGGAATTTTTACCCCCATCTCAATCAGTCCACTCATAATCCCCGCAGCCATAATATCTGCAGTGACAAATATGGCAGTAAAGTCTTTTCTTTCACTCAACTTTCTTCCCAACTCTATACATTCTTCTACCCTTGTCCCATGTTCATAAACGTTCTCTTTTTTAAAGGGAATACCAAATTCCTCTAAAGCCTTTTTATACCCCTTCAATCTTTCTTCCAAAACTCCCTTAGGCTTAATCTTAGGAGATACAAATAAAATTTCCCTGTGTCCTTTTTCTATCAAATATTTTGTAGCCAAATAACCCCCTTTAAAATCTTCAAGGCCAACTTTTAAGAACCTGTCACCATCCACATAACTATCTATAAGTACTACGGGAATTTCCGTTTTTAAAAGTGTCTCATAAAATTCATCCTCAAAAATACCTGTAACTATTACTCCATCAAGATTCCAATTTTTCAAAAGAGCAATTAATTCCTCTTTATTGTTTACTGTACGCAACATAATAAAATATCCCCTACTACTTAATTCCTTCTCAACTCCTCCTAAGAAAACTGTATGAAATGGATCTTGTATAAAACTCCCTCTTGCAGTAGGTATTAAACAATTTATGACCCCTATTATTTTCGAATTTCTTTTAACTAAAGATCGTGCAAGCATATTAGGCACATAACCTTTTTCTTCTATTATTTTTTCAATCTTCCTTACTGTTTCAGCAGAAACATGCTCATATTTTTTGTGTATGACATTAGAAACTGTAGTAGGACTTACTCCAGCTTCTTTTGCAATGTCTTTTATAGTAATCAAATTCTTTTTTTTCATACTCTTCACCCTTTTTGCATTTTAAAAAATATTATACAAGAAAATACAACTCGTTATCGCTCATAGAATATAAAAATACTCTTTTAGGAAAGCGGTAATAAACAGCCATCTTTCAAATTTAATTTTTCCTTTATAATATTGTGATAAAATTTCAAAAATAAGACATAAAATAAAGTTATAAAACACTTTTAAAGGGAGGAAAAAAGAATGATAAACAGTTTTCCAAAGACAAAAGAAGAGGTTTTAAAGTATGTTAAAGAGAATAATGTCTACTTCATAGAAATTTGGTTCACAGACATCTTAGGGTACCTAAAAAGTTTTACTATAACTGCCCATGAGTTAGAAA